>Ga0209777_10000725_pt1 | contig 51524 bp, 45 predicted proteins | sample FrelakmetHBP12HB_FD_187147 | JGI IMG/M metagenome (GOLD analysis project Ga0209777, IMG submission 187147) | Freshwater lake sediment microbial communities from the University of Notre Dame, USA, for methane emissions studies -HBP12 HB (SPAdes)... | ecosystem: Environmental > Aquatic >... | reverse complement strand
GCTGAAGCCGATTTTCCATTTTTTTCTCGATGAGTTCGGTCAGGAACTCATCGATGCTTTCCGGCAAATGGATCAAAACAGCCATCTGGATGCCGCCGCTCAGACCAATATGTGTTCGAAAGACGCGGCAAAGGTTATTTTTCAGGACTCTCATCTTCCCGCCATGGACTTTCTAGACAGACTCACAGCTGAGATTCTTTTCGATGTAGGTCGGATGCTGGGGGCATTATTTAATAGTTTTTCTTCCTTGAGAAAGTAAAAGCCTTATACCATTTCGCTTTCAAAGGATAACGAGGCGGCACAGCAGGCGTATTGTACATACGCTGAGGACACCGACGACGTAGCCAACAATGTTAGCCAAAGAAAGCGAGTTGGTATTAAATGCCCAGTATTTCATACCCTACACGATGATCTTGCCGGCCTTAATGGCAGCATCCACTTTTCCTTTGCTTACGACCTGTTTCCCATTGATGAAGACTGCCTCTATTCCCGTCGGAGTTTTGCTGGTTTCGGTAAGAGTATTGTTGTCGCGAATATTTTCCCAATCGAAAACCGTGATGTCGGCTGCAAGTCCCTCCTTCAAGAAGCCGCGATCCTTGATGCCGTATCTCTCGGCTGTGGCGCCGGACATTTTACAGACCGCTTCCTCCAGAGAGATATTCTTTTTTTCACGGGCCAATTGAAAGAAGCGCGGAAAATTTCCAGAGAATGCTGGGTTCTGCATGCCCCGCATAGCGGGAAGCGCGTCGGTCATAAAGAGGGAAGCAGGATGCCGCATTAGTGTCTCAATGATCGGCAAATTACTGTACGAGTGATTGAGTACGTTAGCGACGCCTTCGCTCTTCCGCGCGATATCCATAGAGCTGTCAAACCAGTCCATCCTCCGTTTTTGCGCGATTTGATCCAGGAACATTCCATTATACTGATTCAGTTCCTCATGATGCGCGTAAGTGATCTGAATATCTTTAATACCGAAGCCGAGGAACCTCTGGATAAGGCCAAGCTCACTTTTGAGTTTGGAGAGCATTTTTTTATCGTTATAAGCACCCGGCACTTTAGCCAAGAACCATGCCGGCAGTATCACGTTGATGATTGACTGGCCGCAGTGATAGGCGTAGGTGTCGAACTTAACGTCCACGCCTTGCTTGATTGCCCTGTCGATGCGTTTAAGAGCTTCTTCGCAGGTCTTGAAGGTTCTTGTCCCCGCAAATATCAGATGGGAAATCTGAAGCCGCACTCCGGTGTCGCGGGCAAAATTCAGCATCTCTTCTATGGCCAGCAGATTATGGGGTTCATAACCGTCGAAAGGCGAAACGTAATCCAACAGGATCTTAGGAGTGCTCATCGGATAACCCGGCGAGAGCGCCGAATACGCCCGGAGATGCACCGTCAGCAACTTGTTTTTCCTTTTAACGAGCTTGGCGATCTCGCGCAGTTCGTCACCGGTTGCGAAAATCCCCGGCTCATACTGCAAGCCCAAGGATACGCCGGCGGCGCCCTCGTCCATCGACCGCTCCAAAAGCGTGAGCATCTCTTTGAGCTCGTCGCAGTTTATGGGAGTGGAGTTGAATCCGCGGATTGATGTTCTGGTGGTGCCGTGTCCCGCCAGGGTCATCATGTTGTGGGTCATGCCGCTGTGCTTCATGTGATCGAAATAATTACCCATTGTGTCCCACTCAATGGGTAAGGGGATTAATATCCCTCTACTAATTTTATCGATAAAGGCAGTATTTTTGCGGAACCCCGCCACTCCGTAGCCGCATTGACCGGCCATAAAGGTGGTAACGCCCTGAGCTGTGAAGGGGAGCTTCAGCTCATCATGTCCTTTAATAGGCAGATACCAGTCCATGTGGGAATGCGCGTCTATGATCCCCGGCATAATGACCAGCCCCGCGCAGTCAATTACACGGCCTGTCGCTTTGATCTCACCGGGCGAAATTTTCTCGATCCTGTTGTCGTGGATAAGCAGACTGCCGTTAAAACCTTTTTCCCCTGTGCCATCGACAACGAAACCATTCTTCAGTAAAGTATAGTTTCCGTTTAGCATTTAGTTTTTCTCCTACTTTTTCCCCAGTGTCTCTTTAACTTCATTATTTCTCACAGCCGCAACCACATCAATAATTGTTTCAGGAAGGGTGTTGACCTGTTTGCCGGTAGACAGGGCCAGATAGTATATATGGGCAACTTTTTCCAGAAGCTCTGCATGGAGGATTGCCTTGTCGAGATCCCTGCCCAATGCTAATATACCATGGTTCTGGAGAATATACGCGTTGGCATTATTTGATAATTTCCCTGCCACATTGTTAACAAGTTCTGGACTGCCGGAAAGAGCATAGGGAACTATCTCTACTACCTGTCCCAGTGAAAAAGCAACCTCATCAAAAAGAGCGGGTATCGGAGTATTGATCAGGCCGAAGACGCTGCCGTATGTCTGATGCGTGTGAACGATCGCGTTGACATCCGGCCGCTTTTGGTAAATGATACTATGCATCCCCGATTCCACAGAAGGTTTCAATTTATAATTTTTCTCAATTACGGAAAGATCAAAGTCAACAACACAAATATCTTCTGTGGAAAGATCCGGATATCTCAATGATGATGGAGTAATGGCCATAACCGTTTCATTTATTCGCACCGAAACGTTGCCTCCGCTACCCCTATGCGACCCAAAATAACCTTGCTGGGAAAGCCAGAGACTAGCTTCAAGCACATTTTTCTTGTAGTTTTCGTATTTAGTCATGGGAAATAAATGATCTCCTTTCTTTTTTTAAAAAGATGCTAAAATTAAAAATTATTTGTTGACTTTATAATTTAATAATATTAACTTAATGACATTAAATTAATATTTATATCAGGTTTTTAATCATGTCAATAAAAAACAAAGTTGTTGAATAGATTTGTATATGAAGCATTTTTTGCAGTTGTTGATAACGGTGAGGTAGAAGTGGTCTTTGGAGAATACCCGTTTTCTGGGGGCCGAATTTTTCACCTTAAACTTTAGGAGGGAAGAAGATGAATAAATTTTGGTTAGTTTTGCTTTCACTGGGGCTGGTCATGGCCTTCAGTGCACCAGCCTTTGCAGTCGATGTAAAGGTTAGCGGTTCATTTTATGCGGCTGGTATGTATCAGGATAAAGCCAGTTTTTTAAAAGACGGCGACCAGAATGCGAACACCAGCACTGCCTTTTATTATCAGAGACTGCGGGTTCAGACCGATTTTATCGTGTCTCCGGGCCTGAAGCTGATCACCCGTTTTGACGCAATGGAAAGAGCCTGGGGCGGCCAGAGATCAGACGCCGGTGGCCCAACCGATACTCAATCAGCAGCGACCAGGGCGGAAAATCAAAATATTGGTTTCGACTGGGCTTATGTTGAATATACCTCTCCGATTGGTATGTTTACTGTCGGTTACCAGGACGATGGCGGCTGGGGAACGGTTTTCGGCGATAGCTCCGTACCACAAGGCATGGTTAGCTGGGTAGCGCAACAGAATGGATGGACGGCTTTCCTGCAAATCCTCAAGATTAATGACAATAGCAAAACAGCAATACATTCTACAACGGTGACGGACAACGATACCGACAAGTATCAAGGCGGGGTAGTTTATGAAGGGAAGGGCATAGAAACCGGTTTGCTGGCTATCTATTACCGTGACGCGAGCAGCAGACCTGCTGATTATCTCGGGTATGACATTGGCGTTACAGGGAATGTTTTCGTTTTAGAGCCTTACGCCATTGTCAAGATCGGTCCTGTTAAAATTCAGGCGGAATTGGATTACGCCTGGGGCAATATAAAAGCTGATCAAATCAATGCCCTGACCGTCGGCCAAGATAAAAAGGTAGACGATCTAGCCGGATGGATTGACGCCACCGTTGATTTGAAACAATTTTATTTTGGCGGTAGCATTGCTTACGTAGCCGGCAATGATTGGAGTAAATCCGATGTAATAAAAGGCGGGTTCCTTACTGGTGGTATGGATTGGAATCCTACCTTGCTTTTGTTTAACAATGAACGTCAGTACTGGGCCGGTTCAATTTCTGGGAATACCTTAACGGGTACGTCAGTTAATTTCATTTCACAAGAATTTGGCCTTAACGACACAGGTATGTACAATGCCTTATTTTTTCAGGGCAGAGTCGGTGTCCGACCGATCGATAAGCTAGACATAGTGGCTTCTGTTTCTTATGCCATGGCCGATAATAAAACCATCCCGGATTTAGTTAATGGCGGTTCTCTTGGTACAATTGATTCTAATGTCTACGGCACAGAAATCGATCTCGTCGGAACTTACAGAATCACCAATAACCTGAGCTATATGGCAGGATTTGGTTACCTCTTTACCGGCGATTATTTCAAAGGTCTTGATCCAGATAGCAAAGTTCACGACAACTACATACTCATCAACAAACTGACTTTGACTTTCTAAGAGCACTGTTGTTTGACTGCTGATTTAAATCCCCGGGATATCAGATATCCTGGGGATTTTTAATGAGAATCGCCGAAAACAAACGAAGTGAAGTTTGATGCGTTAGTCGAATCAATGAAATTCAGATATTACAAATGCAGTGCAGTAATGTCTGTTAGTTGAATTAATCCCAGGAGCGAAGCGGGATTTAAGAGCCAAGCTTCAGATACGTAGTGCATAACTTGAAGGTCATATGAGGTCACGTATTTTATATACGTTGAGAAAGCTGACAAAAACCCAGGCACGTGTGACCTTTAGGTTATACGCCGGGCTTCGCTGCCGGCAAGAATAGCGCTTCAATTTGGAATTGAAATTATTTGCTTTGATCTACAGCAGCACAAGCAAGTTTAACCACCTTTTGTACTTTCTTCAGAGCGAGTTTATCCACGTAAGAGGCCGGCAATATTTTCATCATTTGGTACTCTAATTTATTCTCCGCCACAATGTAACGCAATTTGGGATTTACCGCAGTAAGAACTTGATATACTGTTTTGGCTACTTCCAAGGGAGCCAATCCGGCCGTTTCCCCTTTCCTGATTGCATATTCACCAATAGCTTTGGCCTCCACAGCGAATAGAGACCCGTCATATTTGTTCAGGTATTTTTCTCTTTTATCCCAAATCGGGGTAGTGATCCGCCCTGGTTCAATAAGAATGACTTTCATACCATAAGGCGTAATTTCCCGGCGGAGAGAATCGGAATAGCCCTCCAGAGCAAACTTACTGGAACAATACGGACCGAAAAAGGGCGTCGCAAAGAATCCACTATCGCTACTCATCATGATAATTCTACCCGTCGCTTTTAATAATAAAGGGAAAACCGCCTGAGTAATTTGATGAACTCCAAAAAGGTTAACTTCAAACTGAGCGCGAAGATCTTCGACACTCACATCCATTAATGGCCCCCCTTTGCCGATGCCGGCATTGTTAATTAAGCCAAATAACCCCGCTGTTTTTTCTTCAATTATATTTTTTGCTTGTTTTACATCTTCAGTGTTGGTTACATCGAGTTTAAGTGGAGTTACGTTTGAATTTTTTGCCAGACAATCCAATGCTTCCTGTTTTCGCGCTCCGGCAAAAACATGCATGCCATTTGACGCAAGATATTGTGTGATAGCCAATCCAATACCGGTACTGGCGCCTGTAACTAAAACAGATGGTTGATTATTGATCATTTTTTACCTCTAAGGAAAATAAGTTTTTGTTTTGATTGACTACAAAAGTTTAATAATATTACATTTATTTTGCCCGTTAGAAAAAATATCTCATCAAAGAAAAAAATCTATAAGTAAAAGTTGTTAAAATAGAGCTCCGGTCATTACAAAAAAAAGATTATGCACGATTTAAACTCTTATTGAGCCGCCGGTAAATAGACTTGTTATTGCGGTAGATATTGACGAATTCGCGGAATAGTTCATTATAAATTTTCCGGTTGGCCGGATCGGGTTGAAAAACATTGGTGTACTTTATCAGGCTTGGGATTTCATCAAATGTGGTAAATTCCAAAGCGACGGAAGCGATAAAGGCCGCACCCCGACCATTGGCCTGCATGGGATCCTGCACCTGACGAATCGTGCGGTTCAGGACATCGGCAAATATCTGGCACCATATATTTGATTTTCCGCCTCCGCCGATGATGTTTAAAGGATCGAGACGACGTCCCACGAAACGCTCCACATATTGGAAGCTCCATCGTGTATTGTAGGCCACTCCCTCAAAGAAGGCACGTACAATGTCATCCTGAGTAGTGGTCTTCGAAATATTATAGATTCCCGCCCGCACGGTGTTGTCATCTACCGGAGTGCGTTCGCCGTTGAGCCACGGAGTTACGATGAGTTTGTGGCTTCCGGCCGGCACTTGGGCGGCAATTTCATTCAGTTCGTCGTAAATATTTTCTGGTATCTCTTCTTTGAGCAGGCGGTTTTTGTAATAGAGAATATTGTCTATTAAAAAATTGAGCATGCCTCCGGCAATGTCCTGCTCATTCACACTCTGATACTTGCCCGGGATGGCGGAAGGCAGTGAGGCAATGGAGTGGAACATGTCCGTTTTCTTGAACGGTACGATGCACTGCACCCAAGAAGATGTGCCGATATAGATATGTCCTTCGTAGTCCCGGACGGCTCCGGAGCCGATAAGCGCGGCCTGATGGTCGGCCGAACCCATTACCACCTGTACGTTTTCTCCAATTCCGATTGCGCGCGCCACCGCGGGCTTTACACGGCCCAGAATATCTATGGAGCGTTTGAGCACAGGGAGTTTATTCTTGTCGATGCCGAGCATTTTTATAAGAGCATCATCGTAGAAGATATGATCGCAATCACGGGTGTTCGTAACCCAGAAAAGATGAATCGCGTCGCAGGAAGAGGCAAACTCGCCCGTGAGTTTGAGATTGAGATAGTCCTTGCTCGGTAAAAACTTATGTGTCCTGGCATAAATATGAGGATATTCATTCTTAATCAGCAGAACATGAGCGATGTCATCCTTGCCGGAAAGTGTTGGCCCACCTGCAGTCTTGGGAATCCATTGAGCGATTTTGAATAAGTTGTAACCTTCGAGGCTGGGGAATCCGCCCATGAGTCTGCTGATATAAGGAGCGCCCCGTGAATCCATCCAGGTGATCGAATTCATCAGGTGATTGCCGTCGTTGTCCACCGCTACCGTACTGGAAAAAGTACTCGAAACACAAATCGCAACAATTGCCTCAGTTGGAACCACATTGCGCGCCACCACGCGCTGCGAAGCTTTGATAAGCGCGTTCCACCAATCCTGCGGGTCCTGCTCGGCGCCGCCGCCAGGGAAGAAACGGATGGGAGTCTTCTCGAACTCGAAAGCCATAACTTTGCCATGCATCGAGATGATCGATGTTTTTAATCCCGATGTGCCGTGATCGATTGCCAGAACATATTTATTCATTTCTTATCTCCTTGCGCTTTATACCGCTGACAATCCGCAAATCCGCTACGCCAACACTGCAAAGATTTAAATATCGATATTGGTTATTTTGCCGTTTTCGTCAATCTGCTGCACAATCACACCACCGAAGGATTCACCACCCTCTTTTTTGCTGTCGAGTTTCATGACCTTCGGAACAAGCTCCAGTAAATCGGTGGGGTTAATGCATCCCTCGGGGGGCAGTACGCCTTTAGCGCTGATCTTGCCCATCTGCATAAGAAGCACGCCCATGGCGGCCGGGATGCCCGTGCCTTCGCCGAGAGCCTCACTGCGTGAAGCGAAGTGGAAACGATACTCGCGGTACTTGCCGCCTTTTTTGCCTTTCACCACGATCGATAAACAGCCGCGCTGTTTGCCGAAGTTGGTCTCCTTTAAAATCCGCTCGCGCTGCTTGATGATGTAAGCCATGGCAAAATCGTAAGGAATCACCGTAACACCCTTGAAATCCAGAGGTTCCTTGCTGGCTAGACCAAGGCCGCAGAGATCGCGCGTCAAATTATAGTATTCATTTGGTATGACAGAGCCTTTGTTGGTGACCTGCTTCGTTTTTATATAGCGCGGCATGGTCACTTGTTCGGGATGAGGATAGGGATACAGCGGCACCTCCCCCAGGATCGGAAACTCAAAACTCTGCCGTAGAGCGATTCCATCCGGTTCAAAATATTTTACGTAGGTGAGTTTACCGTCCAGAAACATGGGGACGTCAATGGTCATGCAGTGAAAGCGATGGCCGATTACACCCTCCCCCTCGATTGCTTCGCCGCCGTGCGCGTGGAATATATCAATCGCGTCGGTTTCGTCCAGCAGGTTCTCAGCCGCGAACTTGCCCATCAGATTCGAGATACCGGGGGAATTGCCCATGCCGATAACGGCCAAGATTCCCGCGTTCTTAGCCTGACTGTCCATGTTCAGAATGTCGATGGTTACATCCACATCATCGCAAATATCAACATAATTGATACCCAACTCAATGACTGTGGATAGAATCTTCTTCACTGTTTTGTAAAAGGGGCCGACACAATTAAGGACGATATCGCAACCACTCACGGCAGCCTTGATGCTCTCGCCATCTTCGGCATTCACCTTGACGGCGGAGACTTTTGAACCAAAATCCTTCGCCAGTTTCTGGGCTTTTTCTATATTCCAATCACCAATTACTACTTCTGATATCATATCCTGCGCCGCCAATGTCTTCACGGCCACACTACCGACGGCTCCACAACCGCCGAGAACGGTTACTTTTGCCATATATACCTCCAATTCCATTAAGATTTATAAATTTATCTTAGTTTGATCTGCCCTGAATACTTATACCACATGTTAAATTAGAGTTCAGCCATTATATTATATAAAAGATTAGTGGAATAACTTCATTACTGATTTTTTTTGTTCCCCTTTCAAGAATATGGGAAATATTTTGCTCTTTAAAGCCATTTATGGTACACGAACAACAGATTTGACGTGGGAGCAACAAAAGAAGGTAGAACATGTCCAAAAAAACAGGTGTTGTCAAAGATATTAGATATTTACAGCATTCTGCTGGATTTGCCCATCCGGAAAGTCCGGAAAGATTAGCCGCAATTTATGAAATGCTGGACAATCCCTTGATGGCTTGGAAATTCACTCACATAGAACCGCGTGAAGCCACCCACAAAGAGATCGAGACTATTCATTCTCCTTCCTACGTTGAATTTATTGCCAGTACCGCGGGACAGCGTTGTGTATATCTCGATCCTGATACGGCAACCAGTCCGGAAACCTACGAAATAGCAAAGTTAGCGGTTGGCGGAGTTTGTAATGCCATCGATAGTGTTATCGAAGGAGAAGTTGATAACGCTTTTGCTTTTGTACGGCCTCCGGGACACCATGCGGAAAGAGATGCTGCCAAGGGTTTTTGTGTTTTCAATAATATTGCCATCGGGGCGATGCACGCTATATTAAAACATGGTTTAAAAAAAATATTGATCGTGGACTGGGATTTACATCATGGCAACGGCACACAGCACAGTTTTTACAACGATCCGCGGATTTTATATTTTTCCACGCACCAGTATCCTTATTATCCGGGAACGGGAAGTTTGCAGGAAATCGGCAGAGGACAGGGTGACGGTTACACGATCAATGTTCCGTTAAGGGAAGGTGCAGGAGATGCTTCCTTTGTAACAATATTCCACAAAATTTTGGAACCTGTAGCTCTTGAGTATAAACCGGAATTAATTTTATTATCCGCCGGGTTCGATACTTATTTTCAAGATCCTCTGGGTGGTATGCGCGTAACACCGGAAGGATTTGCGGCCATGATGCGTATATTGCTAAATATCGCCGATGCCTGCTGTCATGGACGTCTTGTCGCTGTTCTGGAAGGCGGCTATCATGTTGCCGGATTAACCAGATCGGTAAAGGCTGTTCTGGAAGAGATGCTGGATGAAACACATGTTTCGGAAAAAAGACTCTCTTTGCTGGAAAAAGAGGTGGATGAAGAAACCAATCAATTAATTAATAAAGTCATTTCCGGGTTTCGTCCCTACTGGAAAATGTTTTGAAGGAGGATGTGCTTTGAAAATAAGTTCTAGGGAAGTTGAATATGTGGCGAATCTAGCGCGCCTGGAAATAACGGACGCGGAAAAAGAAAAATTTACCGCTCAACTCAACGAGATCCTGCTCTACATAGATAAATTAAACGAACTGGATACTAAAGGCGTGGAGCCTATGAGCCACGCTATTTCCGTAACCAACGCGTTTCGCGAAGATAAAATATTGGATTCGATCGGCACGGAAAATTCATTGAACAACGCGCCGGATGCACGGGGGGAGTTCTTCCGAGTGCCGAAAGTCATCGACTGAAGACGCTGTAAAAAGTTCATCTGCTGCGTTGCGCTGCAACCTTCGACACTGCAGCGTACGGAAAAAGTACGCCTCGTTCCTCAGGTTTTGCGCGCCTTGCATCTGAAGGTTTTTACGACGTCTTTAAAAAATTTAAAAGTTTTATATTTTCAAATATTCATTAACAATATAAAGGGGCTTATGGAGTTACATCAATTAACCATTCATGAATTGCAGGAAAAAATTAAAAACGGCAGTGTGTCGGCAACTCAGATTACTCAGTCCGTTTTTTCAAGAATTGACGCCGTGGAAGAACGGGTGCATGCCTACATCCGCTTGCTGAAAGAAGAAGCTCTGGCTGCCGCCGCAAAAGCCGATGAATCTATAGAAAAGGGCGACATAAAACAGTTAACCGGCATTCCCATTGCGCTGAAAGATATTGTTTGTACCAAAGGAATCACCACAACATGCGGTTCGCATATCTTGCATAATTTTGTTCCGCCTTACAACGCCACCTCTGTGGAAAAACTTCGCGACGCCGGAGCCGTGTTTGTCGGCAAGGCGAACATGGATGAATTTGCCATGGGCTCTTCCACGGAAACTTCATATTTCGGCCCTACCCGCAACCCCTGGGACTTGGAGCGGATTCCCGGCGGTTCCAGCGGAGGTTCGGCCGCGGCGGTTGCCGCCGAGGAATGCATTGCTTCCATCGGTTCCGATACCGGAGGTTCTATCCGCCAGCCGGCGGCGCTTTGCGGCATTGTCGGAATGAAGCCGACTTACGGACGTGTATCAAGGTTCGGCCTGATTGCCTTCGCTTCTTCACTCGATCAAATCGGTCCTTTCACCAGGGACGTGGAAGACTGCGCCATTATGATGAATGTTCTGGCCGGTTATGATCCGAAAGAATCGACTTCCGTTGAGGCGGAAGTTCCCGATTACCGGCAATTTATCGGACGGGATATTAAAGGCTGGAGAATAGGCATTCCCAAAGAATATTTTATTGAAGGCATTGATACCGAAGTAAACGCCGCCATTAAAAAAGCTGTTACAGTAATCGAACAAAGCGGCGGGCAATGTGTGGAAATTTCCTTGCCACACACTCAATACTGTGTAGCAACTTATTATATCATCGCTCCGGCGGAAGCCAGTTCCAATCTGGCGCGCTATGACGGCGTTAAATATGGCTTCAGGACAGCCGATGCCCGTGAACTTTTGGATATGTACAAAAAGACGCGGATGCAGGGATTCGGCGCCGAAGTGAAAAGAAGAATCATGATCGGCACCTATGCTTTGTCTGCCGGTTATTATGATGCCTATTATAAAAAAGCTTCTCAGGTGCGGGCGTTAATGAAGCGGGACTTTGAAGAGGCATTTAAAAAATGTGACGTGATCCTGACGCCCACCACACCGACGCCGGCTTTTAAAATCGGCGAGAAAACCGACAATCCTTTGCAGATGTACCTTTCCGATGTTTTCACCATATCGGCAAATCTGGCGGGAATTCCCGGAATTTCCGTTCCCTGCGGTTTTACTTCCGGCGGCCTGCCGATAGGAGTGCAGTTTCTGGCCAGCCATTTTGAAGAAGGAAAATTAATTCAGATTGCCTCTGCTTACGAAAAAAATGCTAAAATTGAAAAGAGGAGGCCTAAACTGTAATGGACATTTTTTGTCATTCCGGCGAAGGCCGGAATCCAGATTGCAAGATAGAACCGTTCCTTTTTTTCGATAAGAGAAAGTAATATTCTATGAGTCTAATAAGTCTTGATGTAAATAAAGCATGGCCTCAAAAGGATGCCAGACTCTTTGTAGGCGATGGTTCGCCAGAACAATTTTCAAGAATTGGTTGGGGAGGCGCTCAGCATCAATTCTCTCTTTATATTCACGGTTACAAAGCAGGAGGTGATGTGTTGTTGCAACACGCAATAGCATCAAAAAGTCCTGAGCAACTAGATACACTAATATTTCCTATTTTGTTCATGTATCGTCAATTTATTGAGTTAGAATTAAAGTGGATATTTCTTGTTTTTAGCGATTCCGATAGATCAGAAAAAAGAACATTTATTAACGATAGTAGCCATGATTTGATCAAACTCTGGCAAAAGGCAAAAAATATTTTACTAAAAGATGCGACTCCAAGAGAACGAGAAGATATCAACATAGTGGAAGATTATATTAAACAATTCCATGAAATTGATAAAAGTTCTTTTTCATTCAGATATCCTATAACGAAAGACCTTGATCAAATCTTGAATACTCAACATCGGATAAATCTTTCTAATTTACTTCAAAGGATGAATGAACTTTATCAGTTTTTTAGGGGCGCAAATGAAAAGCTCAGCAGTTTAAAGGATTACAGATATGACATGGAGAATTACTTCAGCTTGTAAAAGTTAAACGTTACCGAATACTGAAAACAAAAGTATGTATTATGAATAAAATTATTATTTCTATCTTTCTTGTTTTAAGTTTTCTTTGTGCGCCAGTAATGAGTGAAACAGCTATTGATTGGTATGAAAAGGCGAATGCATTAACGGCTGGCAATAAAAAAAATGCTGCCACCGTCCCTGTTTATATCTTCAAACTCTTTCTTCAAAAGAGGTAGCAAAAATGAAACAACATTGCGTTACTTTTATTTTACTATTCTTATTAGCAGGATGCGCTAGCAATAATGTTTGGTATAAGAATGGTGCATCCACAAATGAATTTAATGTGGATAAATACGATTGTTTACAACAATCACAACAACAATCTAGTACTGCTATTGTGGGTCAACATGTTGGTTATGCTAGTGATGGTTGGGTTACAAACCGAAACTTATTTAATTCATGTATGAATGCAAAAGGCTGGAGTTGGCAAGATAGTGAGGCTCTACAAAAAACAACTGGCCAAAACTCTGCCGCTTCTACCGATGAGAAGCCGGACCGTCCAAAACATTATGCCGGCGAGAACTTGGAGGAACTCAAATCGAATTGGTCTGAGAAAGAAAGGTACGCTTTTGACCTTGGAATTGCTGGGCGACTTGGCGAGGCTACTGCAAAAATGTATGAGGCTACTGGTCATAAAACGCTATCGACACACTATCGTGAAATGACACTTGATGACATCTGTGATTCATACAAAGATTCACCAGAAAAGCTTAGTGGACTCCATGAGATTTTCGATTATTTCTATATGAAAACCATAAGCCCGAATAAGACGGAAATGGAAATGTCGAAAAATCTCCAGAGGATGCTGTCAGGCGCATCTCCTTTCCCTCTCTTTCTGGGAGTGGCATACGCATCAGGGTATATTAATGCCCTTAAGGACAAGATACCTATGACACCTAGATCAGAACGGGAGAATAATGTTCCTTTTACTTACTACAAAGATAACACTGTAGCACTAGAAGACCTTCACCGGGCTTATGAATGGGGATACTCACACTGCCAAGAGAAGAACAAGTAGCAATGTAATAGTGAATTGTAATAATGAAATAAGTTTACAAAGATTCAAAGGAGACCGACACTATAATGGATTTTGAAACAGTCATCGGGTTGGAAGTTCATGCCCAAATGTTAACGGATACAAAAATATTCTGCGGCTGTTCCACTAAATTCGGCGGCGCACCCAATAGCCATACCTGCCCTGTTTGTTTAGGCATGCCGGGTGTTTTACCGGTGTTAAATAAAAAAGTTGTCGAATTCGCCATGAAAATGTCTCTGGCAACGAACTGTGAAATTAACAAATTATGCAGCTTCGCGCGTAAAAATTATTTTTACCCTGATTTGCCCAAAGGTTATCAAATATCCCAATACGCCTATCCACTCGCGGAACATGGCCACGTCATTCTGGATGTAGACGGAGAGCAAAAGAAAATCGGCATCACCAGAATTCATATGGAAGAAGACGCCGGCAAGCTGATGCACGATGAGCATAATCCGGTAAGTTACGTTGATCTCAACCGCACGGGCGTGCCGCTGATTGAAATTGTCAGCGAGCCGGATATGCGTTCGCCTGAAGAAGCAGCCGACTATCTCAAGCGCCTGCACGAAATTTTGGTTTATTTGGAAATTTGCGATGGAAATATGGAAGAAGGATCTTTTCGCTGCGACGCCAACGTTTCCATTCGCCCCAAAGGGCAAAAGGAATTTGGCACCAGGGCGGAATTGAAAAATATGAATTCCTTCCGCAATGTGCAGCGCGCGCTGGAATATGAGATCAAGCGGCAGCAATATCTTGTGGAAAACGGCGGCACTGTTGTTCAGGAGACGCGTTTGTGGGATGACGCGCAGGGCGCTACGAATTCCATGCGCAGCAAGGAAGAAGCACATGACTACCGTTATTTCCCCGATCCCGATTTAGTGCCGATTTTAGTTGATGAAACCTGGGTGGAAAAAATCAGAAAGGATTTGCCGGAATTGCCGCTGAACAAAAGGGAAAGATTCATTAAAGATTATCAGATTCCCGCCTACGACGCGGGCGTGCTGACAGCCGACAAAGCGCTAGCGAATTATTATGAAGACGTGGTGAAGCTTTGCGCCAAGCCTAAAGCCGCCAGCAACTGGGTGATGGGCGACATTATGCGCTTCCTCAATGAAGAAAAGCGCGATATCCGTCAATGCCCCATAACCGCTAAATCTCTGGCGGATATGATCCGGCTTATTGAAGAAGGTACGATCAGCGGAAAAATGGCCAAAGAAATAGTTGAAGATATGTATAAGACCGGCAAAGAACCGCGAGCGATTATTGAAGAAAAAGGTCTGGTGCAAATTACTGATGAAGGCGAACTGATCAAAACAATCACCGCTATCATTGAAGCCAATCCTAATCAGCTTAAGGACTATCGCGGCGGCAAAGAAAAGCTATTCGGATTTTTTGTCGGTCAGGTGATGAAGGCTACCCAAGGAAAAGCCAACCCGCAGCTCGTCAATGAACTTCTCAAAAAGATGCTTGCCGGATAATGATTAAAACAATTATTTGGAAAAATAACACCGTAGTATTAATTGACCAGAACGCTCTGCCGCTTGTCGAAAGATATATTGCCTGCAAATCCTATAAAGAAGTAATTTCCGCCATTAAAGATTTAACTGTGCGCGGCGCTCCTGCTATCGGTGTCGCTGCCGCGATGGGCGCAGCTTTGGGAGCATTGCACCTTCCCTCTTTATCACCAAAAAAATTCCGACAGAAATACTTTGCCATCTGCGATGAAATTGCCAAAGCGCGGCCCACGGCACGCAACCTCTTCTGGGCGCTGGAGCGCATGAAAAAATGCTTTGACCAGGCGAAGCACTCCAGCCAACGAGCTTTGGTAGACGAACTCGTTAACGAAGCCAAACGCATTTGTTCGGAGGATATAGAAATCAACCGTCAAATGGGAAAATATGGCAGTAAGCTTATTGCCGATGGCGATAGTATTTTGACTCACTGTAACGCCGGCGCACTGGCAACGGCCGGATACGGCACAGCGCTGGGTGTCATTCGCGCGGCCCACGAGCAGGATAAAAAACTGCATGTTTACGTGGACGAGACCAGGCCCGTCTTGCAGGGAGCAAGGCTCACCGCTTGGGAATTGAAAAAAGAAAGAATCCCCTTCACGTTGATTACCGATAATATGGCGGGATTTCTCATGCAGCAGGGAAAGATTGACAAGATCATCGTGGGGGCCGATAGAATTGCCGCCAACGGAGACACGGCTAACAAAATCGGCACCTATTCTTTGGCTGTACTGGCTTGCGCGCACTACATTCCATTTTATGTGGCCGCGCCGCAATCCACAATTGATGTTTCTTTAAAAACCGGCTCCGCCATTCCTATCGAAGAAAGAAAAAACGAAGAAGTAACTCATTTTAAAGGAGTTCGCAGCGCGCCTGCGGGAACAAAAGTTTATAATCCGGCCTTTGATGTTACACCGGCACAATTTATTACGGCAATTATTACGGAAAAGGGAATCCTCACAAAACCTTACCACGTCTCCATTGCCCGTATGCATAAGGAAAAAACGCGCTCATGAAATTATTTCTTTTTGATTTTGACGGTGTACTCGTTGATTCATTGGATGTTTATGAAAAGACAGTGACCGATTGTCTCCAGAAAATAAATCAGCCGTTAACACGGGGCAGAGAAGAATTTCTGGAGTTATTTGAAGGTAATTTTTATGAATCACTGGTAACAAGAGGCGTGGATTTAGACGTGTTTATGAAAGCAGCCGAAGATATTCTCGCGCGGGTTGATTACACCAAAATGAAGCCTTTCGGCGCGATGCTTCCGGTTCTTGATGAAATGAAAAAAAATCATCCGCTTATTGTTATTTCTTCCAACGACAGTCCGACCATTCAAGAGGCTCTGCGCATCTATGATTTTAATGGAATATTTAAGGAAATTCTCGGCTCTGATTTCATGTTCAGTAAAAAAGAAAAAATACTTTATGCCACAAAAAAATATTCAGCCGCGCTAAACGATATTTATTACATCGGCGACACAACCGGCGATATCAAGGAAGGAAAGCAGGCCGGAATAAAAACTGTCGGTGTGACGTGGGGCTGGCACAGCAAAGAAAAAATGGCCGCAGCCAAACCAGATTACCTTTTCGATACTCCTCAAGAGCTCCTTCAATTAAACTAGCCGCAGAAGGCTTTCAGGTGCGTTTCCAGCAGGCACTGTTTATCAAAATCCTTGAGCTTCAGATATCGGGGAGTGGTACCGGCAAAAGCGCATTTCGGCACCAGACCGATTAATTCGGACTCCAAAATGTCAACGCCGTGCTCTGTTGCCAGCATATTAACCAGATCATAAATAGGCTTGAGCGGCGTTTCTTTACAATTAGTCAGATTTATTGATACCTGCGCGATGCCGCGGCTTTTCAAGATTACACCGATTGCTCGCACATGTTTCAAACCGCCGCCCTTCTCTCTGATTTGCGAAGCAATGTTTTGCGCTAGACGTAAATCATCAGATACTAAATTAATGTTGTAAGCAACCAGCGGCTCGCGTGCTCCCACAACAGTAGCGCCGGCCCGCGCGTTAAATTTTGGTTTACCCACATCGGGAGCATCTCCCGAATTGATCATTTTCTTCTCCAGTGCCTCGTATCCGCCGTGACGGACTGTCGCCAGTTCGCTACGCCCTGGAATCAGCGCCGCGTCACCGTAGAAATATACAGGAACGCCGAATCGTTCGTACAATTGCTGACCGAAGAGGTGCGCTAAGGCAACTGCGTCTTTCATTTTAGCCGTAGCTAGCGGAATAAAGGGAACAACATCGACAGCTCCAAGGCGCGGATGAACTCCATGCTGCTGCCGCATATCAATCAGTTCGAGGGCTTTGCCCGAAGCAGCAAGCGCCGTTTCCAGCACATCTTCCGGCTTTCCCAAAAAAGTAAAAACGCTGCGGTTATGATCAACATCACCGCTGAAATCAACCAGCCGCACGCCGGGAAACGATTCAAAAACCCGCGCAATCGCCGCAATCTTGTTTTGATCGCATCCTTCGCTAAAATTTGGCACGCATTCAATAATTTTCATTTTTTACACTTGATGAATTTTAACCGCCGGCAGTTCAACACACGTGAGCTTGCCCCCATAAACTGCGCCGGTATCTATACCTATCTTATTCGGCATAATTAAAGGATAACTCAAAGGAGTATGGCCGAAAATAACCATTTTCCCGAAGTCATCCTCTGCATCTATAAACTCGTGCCTTATCCATAACAAGTCATGCATTGTCTGTTCATGCAGCGGAAATCCCGGTTTTAGGCCGGCATGAACAAATATGTAATTCGAAGTCTCATAACGCGGTAAAAGCGCCTCAAAAAATTGCCAATGCTCCCGCGGGATTTTAGCTTTTCTTTTTTCAGGCTCCTCCGAACCGGAAATGCCATAAGAATGAAGAGTAGCTATGCCGCCATTTTCCAAATACAAGTCCTCATCCACGCCTTCCAGATAACGTATAAGCATATGTTCATGATTACCCAAAAGGCAAACGATATTTTTATATTCACTTTTCAACCGGATAACATAATCAACGACTTCGCTGCTGGAGTTTCCACGATCAATATAATCGCCGATGAAGATTAATGTGTCATTTTGTGGATCAGCTCTAATGCTCTGGATCAATGCTTGGAGCTTTCCCAAACAGCCGTGAATATCTCCTATGGCAAAAATTTTATTCATAATATATTGCCGAAGGGGGCTTCATTAATTTAATCTAAAAGAGCCGTTGTAAAATCATGGCTGTCGAAAACCCGCAAATCGTCCAGTCCTTCACCGACTCCGATATATCGGACAGGCAGGGCAAGCTCATTGGCAATTCGTATCACTACGCCACCTTTAGATGTTCCATCGAGTTTAGTCAAGACAATACCGGTAGCACCAATCTCCTCTTTAAATATTTTTGCCTGATTAACCGCATTCTGGCCGGTTGTTGCGTCGAGGACCAGTAATACCTCCTGCGCCACTCCCGGCAGTTCCTTATTGATAATTCTTTTTACCTTTTTTAGCTCTTCCATCAAATTTGTTCGGGTATGCAGTCGCCCGGCTGTATCCACGATAACGACGCCGGAATAACCGGCCTTAATTTTTGCCACCGCATCGAACACAACTGCCGCCGGATCGGCATTCATTTTTTGCTTAATAACCGGCACGCCCACGCGCACGCCCCAAACTTCCAATTGTTCAATTGCCGCCGCCCGAAAAGTATCGGCGGCAACCAGCATAACCTTGTGGCCGCTACTTTTCAATGAACTGGCTAATTTGCCGATGGTGGTTGTTTTGCCGCTGCCATTGACTCCGATTGTCATGATAATAAATGGCCGTCCTTGGAGAATGGTCAGAGGTTTATCTATTTTTTGCAAAATAGCAATCATTCGCTCCTGCAAAATCTTTTTTATTTGCCACGCATCATGCAGATCATGACGGCTGACCCGCTTCTTGACATCATCAATTAAATCATAAGTAAATTGAGGTCCCATATCAGCCGAAATCAGCAGTTCTTCGAGCTTGTCAAAAAGTTCTTTATCTATAACCTTTTTACTAAAAAGATCATTCAAATCCATCGTTAGAACATCACGCGTTTTGGCCAACCCTGTCTTTAATCTTTCAAATAAACTTATCTTTCCCATAAAAACACCTTTCATTATGCAATGGTTAGTTAATCACGGGTATGGACCCCAAAGCAAGCTTTGGAAATATTTCGCAGCAAGCTGCAGGGTATTGTACCCTCCGCTTCGCGGGATTGTTCAACTTACCAATTCCAATACTCTTCGCTTTCGGAATTGGAGTTTCACAATAACTATTTTTTATTCAGAAGTAAAGTGATGTGCTAGTTGAGATTGACGGAAACCAGCGATGAAATCCCCTGCTTTTGCATGGTCACGCCAAAGAGGGTATCGGCAACTTCCATCGTGCTTTTGTTGTGCGTAATCATGATAACCTGAGATTTATTGGCAACATCCTTAACCAATCGATTAAAGAGATTGGTATTAGCGTCATCCAAAGCGGCATCAACTTCATCTAAAACCAAAAATGGAGAGGGACGGTACAGCAAAATGGCAAAAATAAGTGCGACCGCCACCAACGATTTTTCGCCGCCGGAAAGCAAACTAACATTTTGTGTTCTTTTGCCGGGAACTTGAATATCAATATCCACTCCTGTTTCCAGCAGATCATTTTCATCGGTCAACAGAAGTTCTCCGCGGCCTCCAGGAAAAACGTGCGCGAATACTTCTTTAAAGCAGACATTGACGGCGGCAAAGGTTTCGGCAAATCTTGTGCGGGAAATTTTATTAATGCGTGTAATCGTTCTTTGCAAAACATTAAGTGAAGTATTCAAATCGGCTATTTGTGCCGATAAGAAATTATAACGCTTATCGAGTTCCTCATATTCATTAAGCGCAAGCAAGTTTACTTCGCCGAATTCATCTATTGTTTGTTTATTCTTTTCCAATAAAGAGATGAGTTCGGTGAGTTTCTCTTCTTCAATTTTCGCAAATCCGGAGGCCATGCTTTCCAGATCAACATCGTGTTTTTCGGCGATCACTTTTCTCAAATTTTCGCCGTTTAAGGCCACTTCCCGGCACTGTATTTCCATTTCATTTATCTGCTGGCGCAATTCATCGAGACTCTTTTTTATTTCCCGGATTTCAATTTCTTTTATTTTCAATTGGGCATCTTCACGATTTTGTTCCGCTTTCTTTTCTGCCAGAAGCGTTTCCTGCGCCGCAAAACCATTATAAAGCTCCTTGAGCATCTTTTGCTCGGTTTCGATTGTCTGAGTTAATTCGACAATCTGTTTTTCACAGGAAACAATTTCCTCACCTTTAATGTTATTTTCATTCTCTATAGCGCTAATGTCATTTTGCAGTCGTGATATTGTCCGCAGATCAGCTTCTTTTTTCTCTTCTGATGAAGCCATCTCTATTTTTTTACCCGTTAAATAGCGCTCCTGTTCATCAATTTCCACCCGCGCCTGTTCCCTCTTCGCGTTAAAGACGGAAATGATCTCATTGATTTCTTTTTCTTCTTCATCTTTGCGTAAAATATCGGCGCTGAATTTTTGCAATCTTTCTTCGGCTTCGGTTTCTTCCGCCTTAATGTTTTGCCGGTTAAATTCCAAAACGGCAATTCTCTGCTTTAATCTGTTGGTCTCGTCTCCAAACCGTTCGAAATCTTTTTTTCTGCCGCTAATAGTAATTTCCAGCGAGTGGATGGTGGTTTTTATTTGAGCCAGTTCTTCTTCCCACTGGGCAATCACAGAAACAAGCTTCTTTTTTTGATCTGTTTTTTCTTCCAGATCTAAAATGAACGCGGCTACTTCAATTTCCAATTCGCCAATCTCTCTTTTTGTTGCCAGAAGACTTTTTTCCACTGCCGATCCGCTGCCGCCGGTTAACACGCCATGCGGGCTGATAATATCTCCTTCCGGCGTGACAAAAGTTCCTCTGAAGCCATTTTTCTTCCAAAGAGAAATGCCGTTTTCAATTGTCGGTATCAGTAAAACGTCTCCTAACAGGCAATCGGCAATTTGTTTAAAATCTTCATGGACTTTAACTTTTTGCAGTAAGGACTCCGCTTCCTCAAGGTGTTCATCGCTGTAAGTTTTCGCGTCATGGTGTCTCAAGTCCACCGATACAAAACTGCCCCGGCCCAAATGATAGTTTTTCAGATAATCAATCGCCCGAATGCCGTCTTCCTGACTTTTAACGACCACATACTGCAATTTTTCTCCCAACACCGCTTCTACCGCCGCTTCATATTCACGGGGAACATTTATATGGTCAGCCACAACTCCATAAAAATTATCACTGTGTTCCTTATTTTCAATTATTGTTTTAACACCTTCATTACACCACTTATATGCTTCTTGAAATTCTTTAAGAGAGACTAACCTGGACGACTTGACGCTGGTTTCTTCCTTTATTTTAGCGATACTTTCTTCGGTTAATTGTAAATCCGATTTAGATCTCTCAATTTCGTCAGATACCTCCGCTCTTTTTTCTTCCAATTGAAGGATTTCTTTTTCATCCTTCGTTAATCCTTCATTGACCGATTCCAGTTTGCCTGTTAAATCAGCAAACATCTTTTTGTCTTCATCCAGCTCGCGAGTTTCCCTTTCCTCGCGTTTTTTTAAATCCTCAATATTTTTACTGAGACTGGAAACCATATTTTTGAGCTTGGCTTTTTCCGTGACGATATCGATGTATAGAATTTTCTTTTCTTCTAATTGATTAGTCGCCTCTTTATCGGTATTGATCAGCTCTTGAACTTTCTGCTGAACTTCGTCATGTTCTATTTTGAGAGCTGCAATTTTGTTCTCAGCTTCAGCTGCGCTTTTTTGCAGATTTTCAATTTCGGCGATCAAATCCTCTTTCTTCGTTTGTAACAGTTGAATTTCCGCTAAGTCTTTTTGCTTGCGTTCGGACGTGTCCGCAACTTGCAGGCGGGCGAATTCGATATTTTTCTCTTTAATGCTGATAGCGTTTTTAATCTCGTAAAGCTCCTGCTGGCTTTTGGCTATTAACTCTTCATTTTCCGAAAGCTTTATTTTCAGCTCATCCAAAGCTGATTCTTTAGCTTCGAGATTTGCATGTATGCCGGCATCCTGATTTTGCAAATCCGCACGTACGGCCTGTAATGAAGACTCCTTTTCGGCAAGCTCAACATAGCTTTGTAGGGCAATCGTCAATTCCAGTTCTTTTTTCTGCTGTTGTATATTTTTGAACTGTTCCGCTCTCTTGGCTTGTCTGGAGATGGTATTGAGCTGGGATTTTACTTCCTTGATAATGTCGTTGAGCCGCAGCACATTTTGCTTTGTCGCTTCCATTTTACGGATAGCGGCATCTTTGCGGCTTTTGTATTTGGACACGCCGGCGGCATCTTCAATAAACAATCTTCTATCTTCGGGTTTGGCTTCGACAAGATTTGCCACATGCCCCTGCTCAATCAGAGAATAAGTTCTGGCGCCAACACCGGTTCCCATGAAGAATTCTTTGACATCAAGAAGCCGGCAGGGAACCCTGTTGAGATAGTATTCATGCTCGCCTTCACAGACAACTCTGCGGGAAACGGAAACCTCACTCAACCCGGAATAAGCACCGGGAAAGCTTTGACCATTGGCAACCAAAGTCATAGTAACTTCCGCCATACTTACCGGCGCGGCATCCTGACTTCCGTTGAAAACAACGTCATCCATCTTTTTCCCGCGCAGAGCTTTAACCCGTTGTTCACCCATCACCCATCGGATCGCGTCAACGATATTGGATTTTCCGCAACCGTTGGGCCCGACAATACCGGTGATGCCGTTGTGAAAATCAAGGATAACCTTGTCGCGAAACGACTTAAAACCGGATATTTCTAATTTTTTTAAATTCATAAAGTATCTTTATTTATTCGTCAGAATTTGTGAAATTCTAACAAAAGATTTTCCCTTTGTAAAGAAAAAATACAACAAATTGTGTTATTGCCATAATTACACCACAATATGTAGTGATTTGATCTTTTTGGCTTTTTCCGCAGCCTTCTTCATCATGGGACAATTTACAGGCAGAAATACGCTTAAAATTTCCATTTTGGAGTAAAAAAAGCAGAAAACTAACACTGACGGCTTAAGCTAACATGTTATTTTCGGAAGTCCATCGCACAAAGGAGAGAGTAATGCAAATGTTTATTTACCGGCGAACTCTGCTTTATTTCACCTGCAAAGTTTCACTAGAGGGCAGTTGTCAGAATTTAGGATTACGGATAGAGAGATCAAGATGAAGATGAAGATCACCGAGTGTCGGGAGCAACCCGATGATCCAGTGAAGCGCTTTGTTAGTGATTAAGTCTCTTTCTCAATTCCTTTTTTTTGTTTCTTAAGATATCAAGCTCATCATTTATCCTATAAAAGTAAGAGGGATGCTTGATATATATAACCTTCAATTGCTTACTATCTAGGAATTTTTTAACCTCTTTACCTAAGGCGATAATAGTTTTGGGTTTGATCAATTTGATTTCTTCTTTAAAGTATTTCTCATAACAATTTTCAAAAGAAGTATCTTTTATTTTTTCCCGTTCACATTTAGTACTGCACTTAAACAGATTAGTAAATGCTACATGCTCAGAAATCTCTTTTTCATAATCTGGTTTATAATTGGTCAAATATTCTTTATATGTTTCGAGTTTTTTGCTTAGTCCCAAGAAATACCGCAGATACCGCCTTATATTCATATGATATATGAGCGATTTGTCCTTTATTGAATGGAATTCTTTTAAATTTGATAGGATCATTTCACATTTAAGAGAATTCCATTTCTCTTTTGCCCTCAATAAATTCTTTCCTCTTTTCCCTTTATAAAGAAGTTTTTCTTCCTTAAATGGATGCCCCGGATTCTTGCCAACGACCAGAATCTTAGCCGTATTAGAATTTTGAGGACTAAATCCCCTTGGTACCCATCCCGACTTAAAATCTTTCTTTGATTGTGGACACTCGCTTTTGCTGCAAGTACAATTCATTTCCTTAATGTAAAACGGTTTAAATTTTTTATTCATCTTTGTTCCTCTAAATTATAAAATCCCTTTGGTCCATTACCTTTATACTCTTGTACTAGGCATAACTCTACACCTTTTTTAGCTTTGTTTCTTTTCATCTGTTCCTCATAGGCTCGCGGCTGTAATCTAAATTAGTTGACAGAGCTTTTATTGAAATTTAAAGAAGTTTTTCACTGTTTTGATATAGTTCATCCAATGCACCAAGTACAATACGGATAGAGGCTTTGCCTTGCGGTGTATATTTTTGAGACACAAGCGGATCTTTTTGCAGCTCAAATATCTGTTCAAGATTTTGTTGGGAAAAGCGGAGTTCAATAAAAGTTTCTTTTTTTACAACAATACAATCTTTAAATTCATTCAACTCGTGGGACAATTTTTCAATTTTATTCTTTGTTGATTGTGATATCTCTTTCTTTTCTTTTTCCAATAATGATATTTCTTCGATTAGTTTCAGTCCGAATTTCTTATTATCTGAATCTTCAATCATATCAGGAAAATGTTTCAAGATTTCAATCAAATCCGCGGTAAGCTTGCATTGGCCTGTTTGTGATGCAAACACTAAATCAATTTTTAGCTTGTCGTATTTCTCGTTGATTTTTTTAAGCAGTTTATTTGCATGATTTACAACTATACATAATTGATCTTTCTTCATATTGACTTCCTTTCAAAATTTTAGAACTGCCACTTCTATACTGTCTGGAAATTAGTATGCCTAATTATTTACAGCAATGGCTGTACGACAACTGTGTGTCGCAAATAATTTAAAAGTATGTTATGAAAGTATAAGAAAAGGAGAATCAGACGATGAAATCTGAAGATACTCCCCGAAAACGACTTATCCGACTAGGACAAATCCTCAAAATATTTTTGGAGAAGGATAAGGTTTCCACATCGTGGCTAAGTAAGTATTTTCAAACGACACCAAGAACAATACAGAGGGATCTCATTTTGCTTAAGAAAGCGAGCTTCCCTTTATGTGAATTGTCCCGTGGTTATTACCAGATAGACAAGACCCTTTTTAAGAATTTTGAGGTTTTTGATGAAATAGAACTAGCGTTGGTAATCGCTATTAAGAATCTCGTCGGGCAGCTTGGTGAGCCATTCCAGAAGGCGGCAGATGACATCTTCAACAAACTGTATGAGGATGTGACAACCTCTCCGGTTTTCATCAAGATTGATGATTCCGTTATTCTAGATAAACATCAGTTCAACCGTATCATCAAAGCCATCCGGGAAAAACGGCAAGGGTCGTTTCAATATGAAGTATTTTCGCCCTATGAAGTTACCATAGAGCCTTATCGGGTGTGTTTCTTCGACGGTTTCTGGTATCTTGTAGGGAAAGATCTCTGCGATCAGCAATTCAAAAGATATGCATTGGATAAGATAAAAGACTTCAAGCCCCGGAGTAATAATTACCGCTATGTACCCGCACAGGTTGACCGGATGCTCAAGGAAAGTGGCAATATCTGGTTTTCTTCTGAAAGAGATATTGAAGTCGTTGTGGAAGTTGATAAATCATGTGCTCATTATTTCCGGCGTCGCAAGGTATATCCACATCAGAAGATCAAGGAGGAACGGGCGGATGGGTCCATCGTTGTTTCATTCAAGGTAGGCAGTCTCGACGAAATCATGAACACTTTGAAGGTCTGGCTACCTCATATTAAGATCATCCAACCCGAAGAGCTGAAAAATATCTGCCTGAAAAAGATGAAGACATGGATAGCTTGGCAGAAAGAACCCTGATCGTTAGACTTAAGGATAATCGTTATTCATTTATGATTGAAGTGTTTTGTGAATTGGAGAAATAAGAAAAACAACAATATAATGTTTTCTTTGAATATTCATGCCACAATATTGAGTGCTTTGATCTTTTTGACTTTTTTCGCAACCTTCTTAATTACAGGATAATTTACCGGCAGAAATACGTCTAAAATATCAATTTTGTATTAAAAAAAGCAGAAAACGAACAACGGACAGCTTAATCTATATTTTATTGTGAAACTCCAATACTGAAAGCAAAGCACATCGGTATTGGCAAGATGAACAATCCCGCAAAGCGGAGGGTACAATACCCCGCAGCTTGCTTCGGAATGTTTACAAAGCTTGCTTTGGGGTTCAAACCCGTGATTTGCGGGAGTTTGTACCGCGATGTGAGCACAATGCAAATGTTTAGTTAAATGTTTATTTGCCGGTAAGCTCTGCTCCATAAGGCTTTATCATTTTTTTGTTTGTGCATCTGTTATGCAGAATAACATTATTAGAATTTTATAATTTCGTAGATCGACAGCTTGTTCTGGCAGGCTGCGGCAAGCCGCTTACCATCCGGACTGAGAGCCAGGCTCATGGGTTCGGGGTTGCTCCTGATCTGCTGAACCATCTTCCCGGCTTCGACATCCCACACATTGATATCTCGCGTAGCACCGAATAGATATTTACCGTTCCGGCTGAATGCCAGCGACCATACGCGAGAATGAACCGGAAGCTCTCTTGCCAGTTTCCCGGTTTCCACGTTCCAGATGCGTACAGGATCCTTGTTGTCAAAGGTAACCACCTGATGGGTTTTTTTGTCAGTGCGCTGATACCTTTCACCGGTTGATGTGCCGGTGGCTATCCACTTGCCATCCCTGCTGAGAGCCAAGGCCGTCGGATGGTATATGTGAATGTCGTCAATGCTGCGCAGGAAATCTCCAGATTCCGCATCCAGAAACAGTATCTTGGATAGCCGTTTCAAACCGCCCCATTCCCCCGTGCCAAAGATCACGTATTTGCCGTCTGGAGTGAAGACGAGAGGCGTTGTTAGAAGCGGACTCCCCGTGGTTTTTTGAGGCTCAAGGGTTAGTTTAGGCTCATAGGTCCAGACAACTTTTCCATCGGCAATCCGATAGGCAATAACAATTTGCTTGTCTCCGGTATAAACGACAACCAGCATCCTTCCATCGGGACTAAAGCGCAGTGATTCAATGCCGCGATATTGCGGTTTGTGCTGTGTGATATGCGGGGCAATTAATGTTGTCTGAAGGGTCCCATCGGCGACATTCCACACGTTGACAGCACCGAGGCCTGAGGCCAGATATCGACTATCCGGGCTGAAGGTTATGTTATCACCGCCCCAGTCTTCGATGTCTTGATTTAGCTGATGCCGGATCGACAGAGAGACTGAATCCCATATGGTCACCTGCCTAGGTTCCTTAGCGGTAGCAATCGATTTTCCATCCGGGCTCCAATCTACTACGGAATTGTCAACTGATTTCTCATTGATCTGCCGGATGATTTTGCGTTCTTCGTACCTTTTGGCACACAGAAAACCTTGCCGGGGTTCTCATTGATCAGCCAAATGATTTTGCGTTCTTCGTCATTTTGGGGAGATTGATCTGCAAACGCGACCGTGCATGGGAAACTCTCAGCTAAAGCCTGAATCGCTTGCACGTCAGTTAGTTGGTTATGTATTTCCGGATGCGCTTTCGAGAACTTGGTAAACGCTGCGACGCCTTCTCTTAGTTTCGTACCTTTGGGCACACAGAAAGCCTTGCCGGTATTCTTTTTTACAAGGTTCATTATAACCATTGAACCTCACTACCGCGTGCCTCTTGTTCAGCATTAGTACATTTCAGGGTAATGGTGTTGCACGTGTTTGACTCGCACTCAGAATCAAGTCCGCAGGTACTATTGATCGGACCCTTATTAATACACTTTTCGATAACTACATTGCATATGTTTGACTCGCACTCAGAATCCATTACGCAGTGGCTATTGAGCGGCGTCTTGGCAAATGCGCCCTCGCTGAACATGGTAAGAATCAAAATCAAAAGTCCAAAGGAAAGAATAGTTTAATTCATCTTTTTTATCCCCGAAAACTTATCTACCAGATAAAACGACCCAATAGTTTAGATGATCTGCTAAATTTACAAATAATTTTGGTAAGATATTTTTTTGCGCTGTTTTTACATACGAATTTCGATCTTGTATGTCAAGAAAATCTTGGCCACAAAATGTGAGGTGAATGTTTCTTGTCTAATGTAAATCGTGTTTATTACGGGATTGAAGTATTGTATTTTCATCAAGGTTGACGATTTATTTTTTACAAAAAGAAGTATACCTCGAAACGAATAATTTACATGTTATCCCTATATTTATAGACGTTGTTAAGCTGAAGTCTTGCCTGTTTTAGTTATTTCTTGTTCTTTTTATACATTATAATTTTTTAAATTTTCTCTTGCTGATTTTTCCATAGAGTATTTTCCAAGCGTATTTCCTGTTTTGGTCGATTCATTTATTGCCACATGAAAGATACTGCATTAAGAGATTGTTCATAGTTTTTTATAGCTATTTTGCCGCTTTTGTAATTTCTTGCCCTCAATCACATGCTCATTATTTTGTTAGAAGAGAAATATTATGAAAACTTCGACTCCATTGAAAAAACTTGTATAAATTAATTGAATGTATTAGTAAAAATACATAGCATAAATTATGGGTGTATTAGTCCTAATGATTTTGATATGGAGAATGTCAGGTAAAACAGGCACACTATTATAAGGGGGTCGGCTATGAAAAAAAATGTGTTTCGGTCAAAATTATTGCAGGCTGTTCTTTTAATTTCTTTCTTATTGTGTTTTAGTCCGCAGTTTTCTTATGCAACTGCGCCCAAATCGGTAGATTTGATTTATGACATGAATACACAAACTCTATCTGTCACAATAAATCACCAAACGTTATTCACCAAAATGCATCATATTAAATATGTTGAAATCAAGAAAAATGGGGCAACAATCATCAAAAATAAGTACGATACTCAGCCAACAGGTTTTCACTGATACTTATAACATACCGGCTGAAAAAGGAGATGTTTTCGAAGTCACAGCGACCTGTAATATCTGGGGTTATAAAACTTCAACATTAGCCGTTGTTGCTCCTAAAGCTGAAGAACCTGTTGTTACGAAGGAGGCCGTTGTTGCCCCTGCACCTGTTGATGAGAAACCTCTGATGGAGAAGATCACCATCGCACTTAATGTTAAATTCGATACCGCAAAAGCTGTTGTCGAGAAAAAATATCTTAACGACGTAAAGAAAGTAGCCGATTTCATGGAAGAGCATCCTGGAACTACCGCTGTAATTGAAGGCTATACCGACAACGTCGACAAATTCAACAATCCAGAAAATAATATTAAGCTGTCTCAAGCCCGTGCCGACAGCGTCCGGCAATGCCTGATCGACAACTTCGGGATCGACGCGTCACGTATCACCGCTGTTGGTTATGGACCGAATAAGCCGATCGCCAGCAATGACACGAAGAAAGGGCGGCAGAAGAACCGCAGGGTTCAGGCTGTCATCGAAACGATGCAGATAAAATAAGTCTGTAACAGTTTCAGAATTCTGAAAAGATGGAGGCTCCATGACCGCTGCAAGGTTATGGAGCCTTTTTCTTGGAGTGCCCTTATGGTTCAACAGGCAGGTCGATGTTTTTCATTGGGCGTGAATTGTGTTTATTCCGGACTGAAATGTTGTATGACTTTGGGAAAAAAGAAAAATAACATTACAGAAAGAAGTAATAGAGAATAGCTGCGGAAATAACATTTGTTTTATATCCTCATCTTTTTTGTAAACTGCAAACACTGAATGAGCAAGGATTGCACAAATCGAATTTTAAGTATTTTTTTCCTCACCCCACTTATTATTTAATTCCAAATTGCGCAATTTGGGATTATGGAATCTCAAGTAAATGTTTTCATGGTGGCAAGATATTTTTTGCAGAGGTCACGATAATAGTCGATACCGGCTTTCGCCATCATTTTTTGTTCATCAGTGACATCATGAGTAATTTTTGCCGGATTACCGGCAACGATTTTACCGGCGGGAATATGCATGCCTTTAGGTACAATTGAACCAACAGACACAAAAACATCTTCTTCGCAAACAACATTAAAAAGTACAATAGCGCCTATGCCTATTACACATCTTGATTTGATGTGCACATCATGAAGGATTGTTCCGTGAGCAATGGTGACATCCTCCTCAATGTTTACGAGAGAATCAGGATACACATGAATAACCGAATTATCCTGGATGTTGGAGCGATTGCCGATTACAACTGGTCCGAAATCCGCCCGGATGGAAACCCCGGGAGCAATCAAGCATTCATGGCCGATTTTTATGCCACCTATTAAAACGGCATCAGGATGAACAAAAGAATCAGCCGGTACCTGCGGTCTTTTACCATCAAATTCATAAAGGGCCATATTTTTTATTTCCAGCTCATAATTATTGAGTTAGAGAAATATTCACCGATCCGCCCCGTCCTAAAATATCATGCAGATGGATATATCCCTTCAGTTCCTTTTTTTCATTAATCACGGCAAATGAAGTTATTTCTTCTTTTTGCATGAATTCCATGGTCTGCGCCAAGGAAACATTTTCATCTATCGTCTGGGGATTTACAGTCATCACCTCGTTGATAATTTTTCCTTCAAAAGATATTCCTTTGCTGATCATGCGGCGTACATCACCGTCGGTAAAAATTCCCAGAAGTTTATTTTTTTTGTCGATGATTAAAACAAATCCTACATTTTTACGGTTAATTTCCTGTATCGCCTTTTGAACGGACGTTCCCGTAAGCACCTTAGGAATTTGTTTACCAATAATCATCGCGTCTCTGACTGTTTCTCTTAATCTTGCGCCCAGATTTCCTCCTGGATGAAACTTGTAGAAATCCTTTTCCTTAAATTGCTTTTCATCAATAAGAACAATAGCCAGAGCGTCGCCAATCGCCAAAGCAGCGGTAGAACTGGAAGTAGGAGCAAGACCGAAAGGACAGGCTTCTTTTTCCACGGAAACATCAATGACGATATCGCTTGTTCGGGCGAGAGTTGACGACATATCGCCAGTAAATGCAATAATCGGAGCGCCGATGTGACGGACGGAATTGATGATGGGTATAAGTTCACTAGTTTCACCACTGTTGGAAATGGCCAGCAATATGTCTTCTTTAGTAACAATGCCTAAATCGCCGTGGATACCTTCAACAGGATGCAGAAAAAGCGCCGGTGTTCCTGTACTTGTTAAAGTGGCAACGATTTTTCGCCCGATTAATCCGGATTTGCCGATTCCGGTAATAATTACTCTACCCTTGGATTTGGAAATCGTATCTACAGCGCGAAAAAAGTTATTGTCGATTTTATCGATCAATTGAAAAACACTTTGCGCTTCTATTTTTAAAACATCTTTTGCCCGTTTAATGATCTTTTGTTTTTTTATCATTTTTTTTGCCTTTAACTGAAATTATGAATTTTAATATTTGTCTAATTAGATAACTCTCATTAAAACTAGCAAAAAAAACCGGACAAAACAAGAATCAATTATATTTTTTCAGCTAATACTATTTTTTAGAGAAATCGCAGGTGTTTGTTGACCTTGCAGGAGGTATCTGCTAAAGAATATTGTATTAAATCGACAGGATCAAAATATGAGGGCTATTTTTATTTCCGATGCTCATTTAAGGCGAGCCAACGATGAAAGATACGGAAAACTTATAAATTTTTTCAATGATATTAAAGAAGGAAAGATTAATCGCCTTGTTGATTCTGATAAGCCCAGGACAGGACCAGTATATATTGATGATCTCTATATTGCCGGTGATTTGTTTGACTTTTGGTTTTGCCAAAAGGAAGAAATTTATCCGGAATTTATACCGGTCATCAATAAATTAATTGAATTACAGAAAACCGGCATACGCATCCATCTTGGTGAGGGAAACCATGATTTCTTTATGACAGAATATTTTCGTGATGTTTTAGGTATGGAAGTATTAGAAGAATGGACAAATGTAAGATTAGATAATTTTCAGTTTTTGATTGCTCACGGCGACACTGTGGACAGCACCAATATTAAATATATTCTGTTTCGTAAATTTTTGCGCAGTCACGCATTTTATAACATTCAGCGCTTTATTCCGGCCTCGCTGCGCTGGACATTGGCTCGTCTCACTTCTACCGCCAGTAAAGAAATGACCATAGAAGATGGTGATGCACTGGTTAAAAAAATGCTTTCTTTTGCCTTGACTAAATTTCAGGAAAATTATGATGCTGTCATCCTAGGACATTGTCACGTACCAAGCTTAAACCATTATACTATTGCGGGAAAGAAAAAGACTTTTGTTACGCTGGGCGATTGGATCAATCACTACTCGTTACTCTATTATGAAGATAATAATTTTTTTCTCGGGTATTACCGGCAGTGATTTTTTAAACCTTTTACAAATATTTTAAAATTAATTATTAATGAGGATTGAACTTATGAATTTTGGAGGAATTTACCCAGCGTATTCACTGCGCGACGCTTTGTTTGTCGTTGTTCCCGTTCCGTATGACCTGACTTCCACTTATCAGCCAGGGAGTCGCCGGGGACCGGCAGCCATCATAGAAGCTTCGACCAATATGGAACTCTACGATGATGAGTTAAAAAAAGAAACATATCTGGCGGGAATTCATACGACTTTGCCGGTTGCCATTGATGCCCGCGGACCAAAGAATATGATTAATATTGTGCGCAAAAAAATTGCCAAAATTGCAGCTTTAAATAAAATCCCGGTAATGCTGGGTGGAGAACACAGCATCAGTTTGGGGGCTGTGCAGGCTCTTAAAGAAAAATATCCTGAACTAAAAGTGCTGCAATTGGATGCCCATGCCGACTTACGGGAAAGCTATCAGGAAAGCCCTTACAGCCACGCCTCCGTAGCAAGAAGAATCTCGGAAATATGTCCATTGATTCAGGTGGGCATCAGAAGCATGAGCAAAGAAGAAGCGGATTTTTTACCGCAAAGCAAAGTTAAATCCTATAGCGCCGATTTTGCTTTAGAAAAGAAAGACTGGTGTGAAACAATATGTAAAGACTTAAGCGGCGATGTATTTGTCACTATTGATTTAGATGTTTTTGATCCTTCCATAATGCCTTCAACGGGCACGCCGGAACCAGGCGGTCTTTGTTGGAGTAATGTTTTACGCTTGCTGAAGTTAGTTTCGCGTTCCTGTAAAATTTGCGGCTTTGACGTGGTAGAACTGGCACCAATTCCAGGTATCGTTGCGCCGGATTTCATGGCGGCTAAACTTATTTACCGCTTTATGGGTTATATAACTAAATAGCGGCTTTCTGACCCATCTACATCGAGTCATTGTGAACGAACACCATGACCGACCATGTTGAAATGATTTATCAAAATAACTCCTTGACAAATATTGGAGATAATGGTGTAAAGTCACCGGTTTTGAATATCGCTATATCGCGGGGTGGAGCAGTCTGGTAGCTCGTTGGGCTCATAACCCAAAGGTCAAAGGTTCGAATCCTTTCCCCGCTACCAATAGAATCAAGGGGTTAGCGATTTTTCGTTAACCCCATTTTTTACCCGTGCTACCATCCTGCTACCACCTTTAAAAAATATCAGAAAGTGCCCAACCCCATCTTTTTTCCCATTACATTCATTTTTATGCTATAAGAAACAATAGAAAACACTACAAAGGGTATATTTGTTATGGCAAGCGCGGAACAATTGAAAGCTTTACTTAAATCGCATATCGATAGCGATGAAGCTCGTTTCTTCTCTGTGGCCATGCAGTCGCTGCCCATGAAGCCAAAATGGGCCACGGAAGATTGGCGGAGGAACTGAGAGCCCTTGTTGATGCCGCCAAAACGCGCAAACCTGCAGAAGGTATTTCCTCCAAGGCGATTCCCATCAACCAACCACGCGGAGAGCTTTCCAATTTATTGGAGGTTTCTTACCCCCGAACTAGGCTTGCGGATATGGTGTTGAATGTCTCGGTTGAAGGTCAACTTGAACGGATTATCCTTGAACAACGAAACTTCTCAAAAATCCGAGGCCATGGCCTTTTACCAAGACGCAAACTCCTTCTTGTCGGACCACCCGGCACTGGTAAAACCCTGACAGCATCGGCGTTGGCGGGAGAACTATGCATCCCACTATTCTTAGTCAGACTCGATGCCCTGATCACTAAATTCATGGGTGAAACGGCTGCCAAACTCCGCCAGGTATTTGAAGCCATATCTGGAATACGCGGTATCTATTTCTTTGATGAGTTTGATGCGATTGGCTCTCGGCGAGGCCTTACGAACGACGTGGGTGAGATTCGGCGTGTTCTCAATAGCTTCCTCCAAATGATAGAGCAGGATAGTTCGAATAGTATGATCGTAGCTGCCACGAATCATCCCGAACTGCTGGACTATGCGGTGTACCGCCGTTTTGATGATGTAATTGAGTATGGCCTGCCCCACCGTGAACAGAGCATAATAATGCTGAAAGCGAAACTTGCCAATTTCAAACTGAAGAATCCTCCATGGGATGCTCTTGCAGCCACGGCGGAGGGGCTCAGTTATGCAGACATAGCACGAGCCGCTGAAGAAGCAATCAAAGATGCGATTATCCATGATCGCACAACAATTACAGTGGCTGACATTACTAGTACGATGGAAGAACGTAAGTCGATGCGCAATCGAATGTCAACTAAAAGGTGATTGAACATTCATGTCAGAAGGCCATCATGAACCGCGTCCCCATATTATATTGACAAACACTTCCACAACTGAGCGTTTCAGCTCCATTGCCGGGGTGGCGGACGTCCTAAACTTCCCCCGCGCGATCGCGCGACTCACGGTAATACTCTTCTAAACATGGTAGACAATCTCAAAAGAACCGCAACCACCGCTAGAGTGATGCAGGAACTTGCGGGCATCCATGATGGTTTTGGAATCCAGATTCAGTTCCGTAGCTTTCCCGATATAGAACTTGCATTTGAGAGCCTAGCACGAGACCGCTCCGGAATTGAATTGATGAACGTGAAACATGATGAGCAGCGCACCTATGCGACAGTCTTTATCCCTGAAGGGAAGCTTGATCACTTCGAAAAATTAATAAGAGAGTATATCGCTGAGAAAAGGGACGTAAAAGGCCGTCCGCGAGACCATGGGGCCTTAATTAATACTATTGAGGATATCAGAACCGCTGCGTTTGAGGCATTATGGACAGATGCCGACGAGGCACTGCCAGCATCCGATAACGAAAATATTTGGTGGGAAGTCTGGCTTCCTGTTCGCGGTAAACGGCAGGCCACGATACAGAAATTTCGTACCATAGCAGAGACAATAGGATTCCGCCTTGCTGAAGGAGAACTTGTTTTCCCAGAACGGACTGTAGTGCTAATGTGCGGAACTAAACAACAGATCCAGCAATCGATCATGTTGTTGAAAGACATTGCCGAGCTACGTCGTGCCAAGGAGACTGCTGATTTCTATGATTCCCTCCCAATGACTGCTCAGCGCGACATAATCAACCAACTGCTCAGTCGTACTATTATATCGGGAAGTGAACATCCTTCTGTGTGTATTCTCGATACTGGAGTTAACAATGGCCATCCTTTGCTAGCCCAATTCTTGAACGCGAATGATCTGCACACCATTTATACGCCAGGAGAAACAAGTGATGAATCTGGCCATGGTACCCAAATGGCAGGAATTGCCCTATATGGAGATTTGACTGATTTACTGGCGTCGGGGGATCAGATTCCACTGACCCATCGACTGGAGTCAGTCAAATTATTGCAAAACGACGGAGCAAACGAGGGAATGCATTATGGACATCTAACAGTGGAAGCTGTCTCACGACCAGAAGTGACCTGGGAAACCAGGCGCATCGCTTGCGTCCTAGGATATTTTATACCATACGATAAATTATAAGAACACAAGGTATAGGTCAGATTTAATTACTACAATTATCTTCTTTCCAGTATCCTTTATCATCAATTTTAGCGAGGCAATCAGCTTTTTTCCATCGTTTTGTGGAATTTAACCTTGGGCCATTCTTCCATTGTATGCGAAAGACGCCATTCGCTTAGCGCCAGGTAAACAAGATTTTCTTCCGTGTCCATGGCAAGATTGGCCTGATTTTTCTTTTGAAAATCTTCCATTACTTTGGCATCGTCGCATGTTACCCAGCGGGCGGCGGCATAATCGGTTTTTTCATAGTCGGCGTAAACGCTGTACTCGTCTTTGAGTCGCGACATCGTTACGTCAAATTGCAGGATACCGACGGCGCCAAGGATATTATCCGAACCCCACAAGGGTTTAAAAACCTGAATCGCGCCTTCTTCCGAAAGCTGAGTAAGCCCTTTCTGCAGATGTTTTATTCTCAGCGGATCTTTTAACCGCACACGGCAAAAATACTCCGGGGCAAAATGGGGAATGCCGGTGAACTTTAGCGGTTCCTTTTGAGTAAAGGTGTCGCCAATCTTGATTGTTCCGTGATTATGGATGCCGATAATGTCGCCCGGATAAGCTTCTTCAATATTGGTGCGATCCTGTGCCATAAAAATTGTGGCATTGGATAAAGAGATTTCTTTGCCTATACGGTGATGGATTACTCTCATGCCGCGCTGGAACTTTCCAGAGCAAATCCGCAAAAACGCGATGCGGTCACGGTGCGCAGGATCCATATTGGCTTGTATTTTGAAGGTAAAGCCGGAAAAATCATCTTCATCGGGACTCACTTCTCTGGTTGTTGTAGGACGCATGACAGGCGGCGGAGCGATTTCCACAAAAGCGTCGAGAAGTTCCTTGACGCCGAAATTATTTATAGCGCTGCCGAAGAAAACCGGCGTCTGGCTGGCCTTCAAATATTCTTTGAGCTCAAAGGGATTAGCCGCGCCTTCCAGCAGGGCGACTTCATCTCGCAGTTCACCGGCCTGGCTTTCCAATAATTCATCAAGAAGCGGATCAGATAAATCATTAATGACAACTCCGCCTTCCGAACGCCGTGCTTTTCCGGGTGTAAACAGATGCAATTTTTTATCGTAAAGATTGTAAACACCTTTAAAGCGTTTACCCATGCCGATGGGCCAGGATAGAGGAGAACACTCAATCTGCAGTTTATCTTCAATATCCGCCAGGATGTCCAAAGGCGCAAGAGAATCACGATCCATCTTATTAATGAAAGTTATGATCGGCGTATTGCGTAAGCGGCAGACCTCCATGAGTTTCTGTGTTTGGGATTCCACACCTTTGGAGCCGTCGATAACCATAAGCGCGCTATCCACGGCTGTGAGCACGCGGTAGGTATCTTCCGAAAAGTCCTGATGGCCGGGCGTGTCCAGAAGATTTATTTCGCAATCCGCATATTCGAATTTCATGACCGACGACGTGACGGAAATGCCGCGGTCTTTTTCGATGGCCATCCAGTCGCTCAAAGCGTGCTTTGACGCTTTGCGAGCCTTGACCGCTCCGGCAAGCTGGATAGCTCCGCCGAAAAGCAAAAGCTTTTCCGTTAGCGTGGTTTTGCCCGCGTCGGGATGACTGATAATGCCGAATGTGCGGCGGCGCTCAATTTCTTTTTGTAGATGTTTACTCAAAACAACCTCATTAAATATAATAAAACGGCTTACGATTTATATTAAATGTTTTTTTGTTTCAACTGTTATCTCTTTGTCCCTTTTGCAGTGATGCCCGCCGCGTCGCGTCCAACTCCATTTTCCTCAGGCGCACACTTTGGGGAGTTACTTCCACCAGTTCATTTTCAGCAATGAATTCGATGGCCTGATCCAGAGATAGAACACGCGGCGGCCGCAGAATTATTGTGGCATCGGACGTGGATGCCCGCATGTTCGTCAGTTTCTTTTCTTTGGTGATATTAACATCGAGATCACTGTTACGGTTGCGCTCTCCCACTATCATTCCCGCGTAAACTTCCGTACCGACTTCCACGATCATTTCTCCACGGTCTTCCATGGCAAAGCTGGCATAAGACGTGATACGCCCAGGACGGTCAGCCACTAAAACACCGGTCATTCGTTGAGGAATCGAGCCGAACCAGGGAGCATAATTTTCCAACAGCGAATTCATTACTCCGCCGCCTTTGGTGTCCGTCAAAAACTGGCTGCGAAAGCCGATTAAACCTCTGGACGGGATTAGAAACTCCATGCTGACTCTGCCGCTGCCTTTATTCACAAGGCTCTCTAATCGCCCCTTGCGCACGGATAGTTTTTCTGTAATTTTACCGATAAAATCTTCCGGTATATCCAGAAATAATCTTTCCACCGGCTCCACAGTTTTGCCTTTTTGTTGTTTGGTGATGACCTGCGGGCGGGAAACCATTAGTTCGTAACCTTCACGGCGCATTGTTTCGATTAACACAGCCATTTGCAGTTCGCCGCGTCCGCAAACTTCAAAGGCGTCGGTTCTTTCCAGTTTTTTAATTTTGATGGCAACATTTCTCAGTGATTCTTTTTCCAGCCTCTCCAGCAAATGGCGTGAAGTGAGAAACTTACCTTCCTTGCCGGCAAAGGGACCGTTGTTGACATAAAACATCATGGATATAGTTGGCTCATCGACCAGCAGGCGGGGTAGCGGCTGCGGAGATATAAAAGAAGAAATTGTATCACCGATAGTTACATTTTCCACTCCGGATAGGGCGATAATATCTCCGGATTCAACTGTAATTACCGGTTTTTTTGCCAGACCATAAAAAGTATAAAGAGCTGTTAGTTTAACGCCGGGAATTATTTTATCACCGGAGCAAAGGCTGTAATTGGTATTCATTTCCAGTTTACCGCTTTGCAGACGGCCGATGGCAATTTGTCCGACATAGGGATCATAATCCAAATTGGTAACTAGAAACTGCGTGATGGCTTCATCATCTCCCTGCGGGGCCGGTACATGCTCAATGATTGTCTGGAGCAGAGGCTGCAAATCGACGCTGTCATCGCCTAGGTTTCTATGGCTGACTCCGATCTTGGCATTTGTATAGAGAATGGGAAATTCAATTTGATTTTCTTCCGCGCCTAAATCGATGAAAAGATCGTAGGAATCATTGATAACTTCGTCAATACGGGCATCTCTTCGATCAATTTTATTGATGACTAAAATTATCGGCAGACGCAATGCCAAAGCTTTTTTTAAAACAAATCTTGTTTGCGGCAGGGGTCCTTCACTGGCATCAACCAGGAGGATCGCTCCATCAACCATATTGAGGCTGCGTTCCACTTCGCCGCCGAAATCGGCGTGGCCGGGCGTATCGACAATATTAATTTTTACCCCGTTGTACTCCACAGCGGTGTTTTTTGCCGTGATGGTTATTCCACGCTCTTTTTCCAGGTCCATCGAATCCATCACGCGATCTTCTACAACCTGATTAGAACGAAAAACTCCTGTCTGTTTCAACATGGCATTAAGCAGCGTGGTTTTGCCATGATCGACATGGGAAATAATAGCAATATTCCTTAAATGATCTTTTTTCATTTTTTCAAATCCTTTTGGGTTATGGTTTTGAACTGAATTATGTGATTTACAGCAGTTTTGAACACAACCAATTTTACTTAGGGATGGTTAAAAATATTTTTTCTTAGCTTTTTTATATAACAAAAAAATTGTATTTAAACTAGTTATTTCTTTAAAAACAATTTATACCGTTTGGTACTCAATACTTTAATGAGGTCGCTATGAAGAGGCGCTACGTGTTTATATTACGATAAGTCAATAATGTTCTTGACTTGTAAACACCCTTTTTTTATAGTCAAAAAATAAATTCTTAGTCACTGATGTTAGTCTAATGAAGACAATTTGATATAAATATTTCCGGGGAGTTTAGGAATGTCATTATGCTGAATTTTTTACCATCCAGTTTATTGGGGGTCATTGCGGGTTTGCTTTTGGTCGTGAATGTGTTGATATGGACGTCTCTCTTGTTTGTATTCGCCATTTTGAAATTTCTTTTACCGCTGCCGCAGTTACGCCAGGGGTTCAACTGGATTCTTCATCGAATTGCGGAAAATTGGATTACTTGTAACAGTGGGTGGATGCGCCTGACTCAAAAAACCCAGTGGGACGTGCAAGGATTAGAGGGTTTGAATTATCACGGCTGGTATTTGGTCATCAGTAATCATCAATCCTGGGTTGATATAATTGTATTGCAGCATCTGTTGAATCGCCGCATTCCCTTGCTGAAATTTTTCCTGAAAAGGGAACTTATTCGAGTACCGATAATGGGTCTTGCCTGGTGGGCGCTGGATTTTCCTTTCTTACATCGCCACGGCTTTGAATATTTGAAAAAGCATCCCGAACAAAAAGGCAAGGATTTTGAAACAACGCGCCGGGCCTGTGAGAAGTTTGCATATATTCCCACCAGCGTGATGAATTTTCTCGAGGGCACACGATTTACCGAAGCAAAGCACGCCCGGCAAAAAAAGGACTACAAATTCCTGTTGCGCCCGAAATCCGGCGGACTCGCGCTGGCTCTAAACGTGCTGGGCGACAAGTTTAATTCCATGCTGGATATTACCATCGTCTATCCGGACGGTATTCCGGGATTCAGGGACTTTCTTTGCGGAAAAGTCAAACGGATAATTGTGCGTATCCGGACAATAGAAATTCCGCAACAATTTCTGCATGGTGATTACGAAGGCGATCAGGCCTTTCGCGTTGCCATTCACAAGTGGGTGCAGCAACTGTGGGAGGAAAAAGACCAGCAGATAGAATCACTGAGAAAAAAGGCCGGATCCATCAAATGACCGGGGTCTTTTCCGACTTGCTCATTTCGTTTGATTTTTAATCACTTTTCTCTTTTTATTCTTGCTTAAATAAAGTAGGAATATAACGAAAATCGGAAAATACCAACTTGGCATATTAATTGTTCGCCAGATGAAAATAAAAGAAAGGAAGAATATGACAGACAATAAGGTTTACGGTAAATTCAAAGGGCCGTATCGACAGAAGAGCGTTAAGAAACGGATCGAGGCATTATTTTTGGATAATCTTGGAAAGGTTCTCGGTCGAGAGATTATCCTACGAGCGGCCCGCGACCCGAAGACAAGGAGGGAACCTGAGAACTGGCACCAAAGATTGTCGGAACTACGCACCGATGACGGTTACACAATTCTGTCCTGGCGGAATCGTGGAGATCTCAAGGTGCAAGAGTATCTGATGCCCAATGCAACCAAACGAAAAAAGGCCGGTAAGCGAGTTCGACCCAATGACGAAACATGGGTTGCTATTCTTGAGCGAGCCAAGCATTGTTGCGAATGGGCCGAAGGTGGACAGGTATGCGGACTCAATGAAGGTGACGTTGACCCTGTCGGTGGTGGGCGTGTAAAACTGACCCCTGACCACAAGAATCCCCATTCATTGAACCCTGATGCCGACCCATCGGATCCCAACCAATGGACGGCATTGTGCGGCAGGCATCAGGTCACAAAGAAGAATTATTGGGATTCGACGACCGGAAAAATGAACACATATGCTATCGTTCAGTTCTCAACACGACCGGAAAAGGAGCTTGTATTCAAGTTCCTATTGGAGTATTTTGGATATGTGATGAACAACAAAGGTGAGATCAATCGAAAATGAAACAGAAAGAAAAAAAACACGACACGGAGTTTTTAGAGTTGCGGGACAACATTGCGTCTCAACTTGGCAAGCAGGGAGTGGTCATTCTTCCGCCGATGGACATAGAGGTGTCCTCACAACTACTCTTGGCCCTGGGATTCCACGCACAATGCTGCGTTCTTGATCCTTGGTACAACAAGGGAGTTGGCGGCGTGCGTGACGACTACGATGATTATCTTCCGCAACTACTACGGTACGTAGCACCGCTAGCAGATCATGTTTTCCTTTGGGGTTTTCCCGAAATCGTCGCGAGATTTGTTCGGATACTTCCTGAACCATTGACGCTCAAATGCTGGCTAACGTGGTTCTACAAGAATTCTCCATCACGCATTCGTGGTTGGAGGTCTGCGCAAATGACATGTCTGCACCTTACAACCCCCGCCGCAGTAATGCACGTAGAGAACTTCCTTAATGATGTGCAACGGGAAAAGATGCAGCAAGGGAAACTGTTATACATCCCAGGGCCGCCAAGTGTGATAGAAGAATCTCTATTGTGCGGCTTTGTTGGAAGAAATGAACAGACAGGACATCCGTCACAGAAGCCACTTTCGGTGATTGAGAAGACACTTCTCATGGCCACTGCGCGAGGTGAACTCGCAATTGACCTTATGAGTGGGTCAGGCACAACCGGTGAGGCATGTATGGCAAATGAGAGGTTTGCCATCCTTTGTGATATTTCAGAGGAGTACACTCGAATTTCAGAGAAAAGACTTGGGATAGCGAGAATCGAAATTAATGCCGCACTACTTACGCTGTTGTCATCGGCGGAACACCGCCTTCCACAAAAGGCGGGTGTGCTTCCCTCCAAGTATCCATGCCTGGCGATCCCTCGACTTAAAAGTCGTCGAAACCAATTGGACCTTGGAATCCAATAGCACAAATGGAACAGCGAACAAGCTGCTGCACCCTTTCACCAAAAAAGCAGGCTCCAGGTGAGCCGCACGTTGTCCGAGGTTCCCTGCGGGATTTGTTATCTCAATGTCATCTTTGATTTAGAATTGAAATTAAACTGCCATTGGCGATCTAGTCGACCATAAAGACCGGTTACTATTGTCGAAGGATCGTCGCGTCGGACTTCTTTTTGCTTGCGTCCGGTTAGAAAAAAGCTTTTTCCCTCCATTGACCTTCATCTCATTCGCGCCTCTATTGCTATGAGCAGGGGCTTTGTCTGACACCATTCCGCTGGTTAATCCGTCAACACTGCGGTATTGGAGTTTTTCTCCGAGCACTCTTTTCAGGGAATGAGCGAGTCCGGCATCATCGGCTGTTACAAAAGTAAAGGCATCACCGATTTTAGAGGCGCGCCCTGTCCTGCCGATACGATGAGTATAGGCATCCGCAGTTGACGGCATATCATAATTAATGACATGGGAAATTCTTGTCACATCAATGCCGCGAGCAGCGATATCGGTCGCAACCATAATTTCATAACGGCCGTCGCGGAAGCCGTCAAGAGATTGCTGACGTTTCTGCTGCGATAAATTCCCATGCAGTGAAGTAACTTTATATCCCGATTTGTCCAACTGCTGGGCAACACTTTTCGCGCGCGATTTTGTCCGGGTAAAAACGAGAACGGAATCAGTTTGAGTATTATCAAGAATATTTTTCAGAAGTTCTGTTTTAGATCTCATTTGTACCGGATAAAATTTATGTGTAACCGTTTCTACCGGCGCTGCGTGGCCGATTTGGATATTGACTGGATTGAGCAGAAGATCATTAGCCAGGCTTTTTATATCGTTGGGCATCGTCGCGGAGAAAAGCAACGTTTGACGCTGTTTGGGAAGATGTTTCACGATTTTTCGGACATCCGGCAGAAAGCCCATATCAAACATATGATCCGCCTCATCCAGTACCAGCACCTCTACATTGGACAAATCAATGGTATTGCGTTGGATATGGTCAAGCAGGCGGCCGGGACACGCGGAGACAATATCAACTTTATCACGGAGCCTTGTTATCTGGCCATTAATGTTCACTCCTCCATAGATGGAGGCACTGTGGATTTGCGCCCTGCGTCCCAATTGTCCTATCGCCTTGTGTGTTTGTTCGCTCAACTCCCGAGTTGGCGCTATGATCAAGGCGCGGATACGGCCGCGTGGCCCCTGCATAAGACGTTGCAAGATCGGCAGCACAAAAGCCGCTGTTTTCCCGGTTCCGGTCTGGGCAAGTCCCATAACATCGCGTCCTTCCATAATCGGCGGGATTGACTTTAATTGAATTGGTGTCGGCACTGTGTAGCCTTGCGCCTGCACACCGGCAAATATTTTCGCATGTAACTCGAACTTATTAAAACTCATCTTTCTTTCCCCTTTTTTTTTATTATGCCCTTTCGGTTTCAAAGGATAACGCGGCGGCAAGGAGGTGGCTCCGCAGGCGTATTACTAATACGTTAAGGAAGCCGACGACGCTACCAACAAAGTTAGCCAAAGACCGGGAGCGCTTCCCGCAAAGGGAGTGCATAGTAAATAAATTCTACCTTACCGGTAATTACCACCTGCAAGGTGGTAACTTACAAGCGAAAGGGCATTGGTGATACTTGAACCCATTTCCAATCGTTGCGTGAATATAAACGATTTCATTCGCTGATCTTACGCCTGAAAGATATATTAGAAACATCACACTATAGCTGGATTCTATTACGATTAGCTGGATTTTCCTGCCGAAGTTTCCAAGAGAAAAAAGTTAGGAAGGTAATTAACTATCGTTATCACTGGGCACTCTTTACAGGCATAACTAATAAATAGCAAGGAATATCTTTATGGCAAGACTAATCTTCCTTAAATCATATAAATTGCCGATTCGACATTTTGCCTTCATAGATGCCAATATAACAAAAATATCTTGACATATTCCTAATAATATTTAACTGGATGGTTAAACCGTACGGTTAAATACCGACTTCGTAAAAAACTCATATGCTACGTTGCGCGGCATCCTTCGTTGTTGCGACGTATGTAAAAATACGCCTCAGGATTAGCACGCCTTTCCTCTGAGGATTTTTACGAAGCCGGGATGATGACAAACATTGGTGAAGCGTTTGATTAAAAAAGTAATTGATATAGAAAAGCCAGGGAAAACCGCCGAGAAAATTTTAACGGCGGCGCGCCGTATTTGCCGAAAAGGGTTATAACGGCACGCATGTTGATGAAATCGCAGAGCGAGCAGGTGTGAACAAGGCAACTCTCTATTATCAAATCGGCGATAAAGATACTCTCTATGCCAATGTGATCCATCAGGTTATCGGCAACACCGCTCAGGGTATTGCCGATGCTGTGGCCAAGGTTGAGCATCCGGAAGAAAAGCTCAAAGCCTATATACATTATATCGCTAACACCGTGGATAAAAATCCGGAAATACCGCCGATCATGATGCGGGAGATTGCCTCGGGCGGCCAAACCTTACCGCGAGTTGTCGTTGAAGACATTGCTTCAGTCCTGAAAGTATTGATTGGAATTCTCGATCAAGGAAAAAAGAAAGGAATATTTACGGATACCATACCTTTTCTTATCCACATGATGATTATGGGAACGATTCTTTTTTATAAAAAGGCTCTGCCGATTAAAGACAGGCAGTCATGGCTGCCTGCCGCAATTAAAGCCCGTGATAAAAAATTAGAGGCGAGTTTGGGGGATGAAGTGGCGAAGCTGGTGCTGAAGGCGATAAAGCGATAACTAACAGGATGCACAATCCTGATAAGTAGCAGGTAAAATACTGCGGACTAAAATGTAAAACGGAGGTTGAGCGTTGAAAAAAAGAATAATTATTATTGTTTTTATAATTCTCTTTGTGACAGTCGGATCGCTGGTTTATTTCGGTCAGAAAAATAATCGCGAAAAAGGGCTTTTTTATTCCGGCACAATAGAAACAACACAGGCGAATTTGTCTTTCCAGGTTCCCGGGCGTGTCATTAAAGTCAACGTTCAGGAAGGGCAGCCCGTTACTAAAAACCAGATTATCGCTGAGTTGGACCGCGCGGAATTTGAATCGCGTTATGATCAAGCCAGAGCAAACCTGGACCGGGCGCAAAAAACAAAACAGCAACTTCAAACAGTGCTGGATATCAACAGGCAAACGCTGCCCTCGGAAGTGGCCAGAGCCACAGCGGCCGTTTATAGCGCCAGAGATACTTTAAAAGATGCTGAAAAGAATTACAACCGTTTTGAAGAGTTATTCAGTAAGGGTGTGATTACAGAAAAAGAACGCGATACCATGAAGTTAACCTATGACGTAGCCCAATCGAGGCTTACCGAAAGTGAATCCATGCTGAAACTGGCGCAGGGTAATTTAACCAGAATAGATGCTGCCAAACAGGATGTTGAAGTCGCCACTGCTCAAATTAATGCGATTAACGCGTCATTAAATCAGGCTTCCATTCAGTTGGATTATACGCAATTAAAATCGCCCATGGATGGCGTAGTAACCAGCCGCAATGTTGAACCTGGCGAAACTGTAAATTCAGGAAGAGAAGTCATAACTATCTCCGACCTTTCCCGCGTTGATCTGAAAATATTTGTGGATGAAACGGAAATCGGCAAAGTCAGGCCGGGCCAGAAAGTTGATGTGAAGGTAGATACCTTCCCCGGTAAAACTTACACGGGATCAGTTTCCTTTGTCTCTCCGGAAGGAGAATTTACTCCGAAAATCATTCAGACGAAAAAAGAAAGAGTAAAACTGGTATATCTGGTCAAAGTATCCATAGTTAATTCCCATTTTGAACTTAAGTCGGGAATGCCGGCTGACGCTTGGTTGCGGCAATAGTGGAGCCCCGGATGGTTGCATCTCCAGAAAATTCACCACACATGGTGGAAGTCAAGAACGTTACCCTGCGCTTTGATCTTGTCGAAGCGATCAAAGATGTGTCTTTTCAGGTGAACAGCGGAAATATTTTCGGTTTGGTCGGTTCCGACGGCGCCGGAAAGTCAACGCTCCTAAGGCTGATTGCCACTATGATTAAACCAACGCAAGGCGAAATTTTTGTGGGCGGTCTCAATGTTGTCACCCAGCAGCAAAAAATTAAAAACATTATCGGTTATATGCCGCAGCGGTTCGGCCTGTATCATGATCTGACTGTTGATGAGAATATGAATTTCTTCATGGATGTTTTTGATATACCTCGCAAGGAAAGAAGAACGCGCAAAGAAAAATATCTGGGATTTTCCAACTTGTTGCCTTTTGTGGATAGGCTAGCCGGTAATCTTTCCGGGGGCATGAAACAAAAATTGGGATTGGCTTGCGTGCTGGTGCATGAACCGCAGTTGCTTATTCTCGACGAGCCGACCAACGGCGTTGATCCGGTATCACGGCATGAATTCTGGGAAATATTGGGCAGCATGAAAAAAGAAGGCATGACGATCATCGTTTCCACAGCCTATCTGGATGAAGGCGAGCGTTGCGATAGTCTGGGATTGATGCATAGTTCTATTCTTATGGATACATCAACTCCCGCGAGTATTCGCGGTAATTTTAAAACTTTAGAAGAAGCAATTATTGAACGCATTAAAGAAGTGGATGGAGATCTGGCGCATGATACTTTCCACTTCTGATTCCATTTACGTGACGAATCTGGAAAAAAAATTCGGCGCTTTTGTCGCGGTAAATAAAATTACCTTTTCCGTAAAAAAGGGCGAGATATTCGGATTTCTCGGCGCCAATGGTTCCGGCAAGTCCACTACAATTCGCATGCTTTGCGGCATAATCACACCCACGTCCGGAGGGGGATTCGTTGCCGGGCACGACATTATGACGGATGCGGAAGAAATAAAACATTCCATCGGCTATATGTCGCAAAAATTTTCTCTTTATGAAGATTTAACGCCCTTCGAAAATTTGCGCTTTTATCTGGGAGTCTACAATGTGCCGCGATCACAATGGCCGGAGCGTATTGATTGGGTTTTGGATATGACGCGCCTGCAGGATGTCCGCAACCGTAAAACGAGGGAATTACCGACTGGCTGGCGCCAGAGACTAGCGCTGGGTTGTTCGCTTTTACATAAACCGGAAATCCTCTTTCTCGATGAACCTACTTCCGGCGTTGATCCCGTCACCAGGCAGCATTTTTGGAACTTCATAAAACAACTTGCCAAAGGCGGAATGACTATATTTGTGACGACCCATTATATGGATGAAGCGCGTTTTTGTGAGAGGATCGTTATGATCAATGAAGGAAATATTGTGGCATCGGGCAGCCCAGCGGAAATTATTGCCGGCGCCTGCCCCGGCAAAATGGGCGCTGACTTGAATGATGCTTTCATAACTTTAATGATGAGGAGCAACTCTTGAGATTCATAAGACTCAAAGCTATTGTCCGCAAAGAATTTTATCATTTGATCCGGGATTACCGCAGCCTTTATCTTGCTTTCGCGATTCCACTGATCCTTATTATTCTTTTCGGTTACGCGCTGAGCCTTGATGTTGATAACGTGGAAACTGTGTTTGTAGATTACGATAGATCAGAGCTCAGCCGTGATTTTATCCGCAAACTCGACGCGTCTTCTTATTTTCATGTCTCCCAGAGGTTGTCCCAGACAAAAGATGCCATTGATTATCTCGATCATGACCGGGCAAAAGTAATAATTGTCATCCCGCCAAATTTCATGAAAAGCATCCGGGCCGATAGGGAAACTCCTCTGCAGATTATTATTGACGGCAGCGACCCGACTTTCGGGAACATTATCCGCGGCTACATTACCGCCTTTACTGAACAATACAATCAAAAGTTATTAATTAGCTTCCTTAACCGGCAGGGACAGGAACAAATAAAACCTCCGGTGGACGGACGCTTCCGTATCTGGTTCAATGAAGATTTGGAAAGCCGTAATTTTATCATTCCGGGAATCATTGCCGTCATCATCATGATCGTCGGCGCGCTTCTTACCTCACTTATCATCGCCCGTGAATATGAAAACGGCACAATGGAAACCATCAAATCCATGCCGGTTAAAGCCGGGGAATTACTGTTGGGCAAAGCTCTTCCTTATTTTTTCATCGGATTGACTAATGTGTTCATAGCGATTCTGCTGGGCCAATTGCTGTTCGGCATAGTTATGAAAGGAAATTTCTGGCTGATGATCGTGTCCGCTTCTCTTTATTTAGGCGTCGCTTTATCCCTGGGAATGCTGATTTCCATCGTGACCAAATCACAATTGCTTGCCAACCAGATAGCCATTTTAACAACTTACCTGCCGTCGATTCTTCTTTCCAACTTTGTTTTTCCGGTAATCAATATGCCGAAATTTTTGCAACTTATCACGCTGGTGGTTCCGGCGAGATATTTTATCGATATTTTATCGGGAATTTATTTGCGTAATTTGGGATTCTCCTATTTATGGCCGAGCATGCTGGTTCTGGCGTTGATGTTTATAATACTGACGGCCATTAACTTCAGATTATTAAAAAAGGAAGGCCTATGAGTTGGCTTCGAATCAGAGAACTGGTGCGCAAGGAATTTATTCAGCTTCTCAGCGACAGGCGAAATCGCGTGATGATGTTTATTTTTCCTTTTATTCAAATGCTGATTTTCGGATATGTGGTAAATTATGATATCAGCAATATTCGCGTGGCTATGCTGGACTACTCCAAAACCTCTGAGAGCCATAAACTTGCCGATAGCTTTACCGGCAGCAACATCTTTCATATAACAAATAACGTGGCCGATGAACGTCAGTTGTCGGAGCTTTTACTACGGGAAAAAGTTGATATGGGCATTAAGATCGACCATGATTTCGCGTCTATTATCAGGAAAGGGCAAACAGCTCCTATCCAAATTCTTGTTGACGGTTCCATGAGTAATATGGCTTCCATGAGAGTGGCATACACCGCGTCTGTTTTGGATAAGTTCAACCGCGAAGAGCTGCGCGAACTTTATCCAATGAAGATGAGCTATGGTAAAGTAGATGCGCGCATCAGAACCTGGTATAATCCCAACCTCAACAGTCAATACTTTTTTGTTCCCGGAATTGTCGCTGTCCTGGTAATGATTACTTCTTTTATTCTGACCTCTATTGCCATCATCAGGGAAAAAGAAGACGGCACAATGGAACAATTAATTGTTACTCCCTTAAAATCATATGAGTTCATCATCGGTAAAACTATTCCCTATATTATTCTTTCTCTGGGCCAAATGGCCGCCGTCATTGTTCTTGCCATTTACTGGTTTGAGATACCTTTAGAGGGCAGTATTTTACTTTTGTTTTTCGCCACCTGCTTATTTTTGCTCAGCACGCTAGGCATAGGACTCTTTATATCGACAATTTCCGCAACCAAACAGCAAGCCATGATGACTTCCTTCTTTTTCATTATGCCGTTTTTTATGCTCAGTGGTTTTGTCTTTCCCATTGCCAATATGCCCGAGGTTGTGCAATGGCTTACTTATCTTAATCCGCTGAGGTTTTTTCTGGTCATTCTCCGGGTGATTTTTCTCAAGGGAGTAGGCTTTGATGTTCTCTGGCCTCAGTATCTGGCCCTGACTATTTTAGGAATTATTGTTTTTTCCGGTGCAATCAGCCGCTTTAAGAAACGGCTGGATTAGTGTCTTTTTTTCATATAATATGCCATTTCTAAATCAAAGATAATATCGAGGCGGCAATGGAAAATATTTCATCCTCCCCCAACCCCTCTACACTAAAGGGCACCTGCTGCCCTACAGGGAAGGAGAATAAACTGAATATAATCGCATGGGAAGTGACGCGCAGTTGCAATTTGAACTGCGTCCATTGCCGGGCTGCCGCCAAATGCGGGCCTTATCCGGGAGAGCTTTCTACCGAGAAATGTTTTCAGCTCATCGATGAAATTGCCGCCATGTCTTCGCCTGTAATAATTTTGACCGGAGGCGAGCCGCTCTTGCGGCCTGACATCTTTGAGATTGCGACGTACGGAACCAACAAACGTCTGCGTATGGTCATGGCGACAAACGGTACCTTAGTTGATTCAGCCACTGTAAAGAAAATGATTCAAAGCGGCATTAAAAGAGTCAGCATCAGTATTGACGGCAAAGACGCGCCGAGCCATGATAATTTTCGGCAAGAGAAAGGCGCATTTGATAAAGCAATGTTGGGCATTGCCGCAATGAACGAAGCCGGTATGGAATTTCAAATTAATACTACCATCACAACAGTCAATCTCAGCCAAATTAAAGATATTCTAAAATTAGCCAAGAAGCTGGGCGCGGCGGCGCATCATATCTTTTTGCTGGTACCGACAGGCCGTGGCAGGGATTTGGCCGATCAAGCAATAACCTCTGCCGATTATGAAGAGACGCTCATGTGGTTTTATCAGGAAAGCATGAATTGTGAAATTCAGTTAAAAGCTACCTGCGCTCCGCATTACTTCCGCATCATGCATCAGCAAAAAGGGAAAGGGGCAGAGCGCAAAAAACCGGCGGGACATTTTCATGAATCCACAAGAGGCTGTCTTGGCGGCATCACGTTTTGTTTTATTTCCCATGTCGGCCAGGTTCAACCCTGCGGTTATCTGGAACTGGATTGCGGTAATGTGCAGAAACAGAGCTTTGCCGATATCTGGGAAAACTCAGAAGTGTTTCGCAATCTGCGCGATTTCAACAAATACAGCGGCAAGTGCGGCAAATGTGAATTTATCAAGGTCTGCGGCGGCTGCCGGGCGCGCGCGTATGAAGCTACCGGGGATTATTTGGCGGAGGAACCGTTGTGTTTATATCAACCAAAAGGCTGTAGTGACAAATAATTCATTTTTGCCCGTCATACCGGTGTAGAGACTGTGTCGTAATTGTTTTTGCACACATAGCTATAAGCTCTTTGACAAAAGAATATTAGAAATTAGTTAAAAAATAAAAAAGTGAATCTCCGTTGGTTCGTATTTTGTCTGCTTTGTAGCCTTA
>Ga0209777_10000724_pt1 | contig 51751 bp, 52 predicted proteins | sample FrelakmetHBP12HB_FD_187147 | JGI IMG/M metagenome (GOLD analysis project Ga0209777, IMG submission 187147) | Freshwater lake sediment microbial communities from the University of Notre Dame, USA, for methane emissions studies -HBP12 HB (SPAdes)... | ecosystem: Environmental > Aquatic >... | reverse complement strand
ATGAATACATGCTCGGAGGCCTGCCTCTACCTCTCCAAATATGTTTCGCCATCTAACTTTTTTCCACTCTGTTGTTTTTGACGCGCAAATCCATCGCTAAAATAATAGAACTGGAACGCGCATATCAGTATTCTCAACATCACTTATATAGCTTAACTGCCAAGCGCGCGCTACCACGATATACAGAAGAAAACATCGGTAGCTTGGGTTATTATGCACATAAGACAGGTTCTATCGATCTTATCGTGGTCGCTATTTGAAAGGGGACTTGAACCCGCGCGCGCTGACCCATTGGCCTTTGCTTTTGACGTTCAACACTGTAGGCGTGACTCATCGAAACCACCAAAGGGTCTTGAGTAACGGCATAAAACCTGTCAATACGAAAGTTCACAATGCACGCTGAGCCAGCCTCATCATTATAGAGTCTGTTAGCCCTCCCACCACGCTTTTCGAATCGTTTTAGCCCTCACATTCGTCGTTTCCTTCAGCTTTTTCATCAAGACTTGAACCTTGCGAAGTTCAGCGCACGCGCTATAAGATTTGTCCTTGAGCAAACACCGCAAAAAGTCTGTATACAAAAGCATCAACTAAATACACAAAAAAAGAGGGAATTGTGCGGGAGACATCCTCCATTCCTTAATAGCAAGGTTTAAGGGTTAATGCGTTGTTTAGGTTTCGAATGTTTTCGGGAAGGTCTGAAGTTTGAGCAAGCAACAAGTCACTTTGGAAGAACGGAAAGCTGAGACCCTGATCAAACTCAGGGGTTACAAGCTGATTAAGAAACAAAAACATGAAGATGCGATAGGCTACATTGTTAATATGCCGAAGGAGAAAGAGAAAGCCTTGATATGGTGCGTCCCAGGCGAGACGACCGTGGGCATAAACAGCGTAAACCGTGTCACAAAGGCAATGAAGGACGCTGAAGTGGAAAGAGGAATAATCGTCACGGATGGAAGATACACGCATGCGGTCAAGCTTGGTGCAAAGAAGAAAAAGATAGAGCTATTGCCAAAAACCTTCCCGGCCTTCGACCTGTTCGAACACAAGCTTGTTCCAAAACATGAAATCCTGACGGACGAAGAGAAGGAACAGTTGCTCGTACAGTACAAGGTTCACGCTTATCAACTGCCACAAATAAGCTCCTTAGACCCATGCGTCAAAGCAATAGGCGCCAAGCCGGGCGATATACTGCGCGTAATCAGGAAAAGCCCGACGGCCGGCGAATACATATCCTTCAGGTACGTAGTCGAATAACTTGTCTGCCGGTCTCAAGTAATACCTTAATTAGTCAGCTGTTCATTACTTGCTTTTCTTCGTTTGGTGCGAAAAGTGGCGCCGATAATTCGAATTCAGAATCTCACCAAAAAGTTCGGAAACGTGGCTGCAGTAGATCATTTAAACTTAGACATCGAAGATGGCGAGATTATCGGTCTTTTGGGACCAAACGGCGCCGGCAAGAGCACTACTATTCTGATGCTCGCCACCGTCATCAAACCCACAGAGGGCACGGCCTGCGTAGGCGACTATGACATAAGGAAACAACCCGAAAAAGTGCGTGGAATGCTAGGCATAGCTTTCCAAGAACCCAAGATGCTGTTCGTGAGCACGCCCTGGGACGTTGTCAACTGGCACGCCAAAGTCTGCGGTTTGCCCACGGGCGAGCGAAAGCGAAGAGTGAAGGAAGTACTGAATACAGTGGACATGTGGGACGCACGCAAGAAGAACGTTCACGCGCTCTCAGGCGGAATGCGCAAGAGGGTAGAGATGGCGAAGGTTCTCATACAGAGACCAAAAATAGCCATCGTTGACGAACCCACAGCCCAGATCGACATCGTCGGCAAGCACAAGATTTGGAACATGCTCTACGAGCTCCGAGACGAGGGAAGCACCATCATTCTGGCGACAAACGAGCTGTATGAGGCTGACAGGCTTTCGGACCGAGTTGGAATAATGCACAAAGGCAAACTGCTCGTGTGCGACACGCCTAAAAAGCTCAAGGACAGCATCGTAGGAGGAGACATCGTTGACGTGCAACTCGAGAAGGCTCCGCCAGTGGGAGTCGTTGAAGAGTTGAAGGGTCTCAAAGAAGTCGTGGACGTTCTGCAGCTCAAGCCCTTAAGCCTCCGCCTTTACCTGAACCGGGTGGAAGAAGTTGTTCCAAGAATAATGAGCCTTTTCGTTAAGCACAACGCGCCCATCCTTTCTTTCCGCATGAGTGAACCCAGCCTTGACGACGTGTTCGCCCACTACACCGGTTTGACCATTGAAGAAGCGCAGAGAGACAAGGAGTGACACCGTTAACGAACAAGCTTTTCCTAGTAATCGAAAGAGACGTCCGCCTGTTTTTCCAGTACAGGTTCATGATTATCATGCGAGCCATTTGGTTCGTTTCGCAAATAGTCTTGTTCGGGCTAATCGCTTCACGTATGATCAGCATACCAACGCAGACGTTGACGACTGGGACTACGTACTTGCAACCTAATCAGACGTATGTGTTCGATATCAATGTAACCAGCGATCTGAATTCCATACTTGTCAACGCCTCATCTGCGCAAGGGCATGGTGATGTTCAAGTGTATTTTCCGAATGGCACCTTGGCCGGTGGTGGGCACTTCGATTCCACAGCTGGCAACTACAGCTTGGAATTCGGGTTCAACACCCCTGACGTTGGTTTGTGGTCTGTGAAGATCGTATCCGCTGATGCAGCAGATAACTATTCGCTGACAGCTTACTCGCTTCTCGATTACTTTCGATACTACGTAGCTGGCTTGTCCATAATGACGCTTTACTCAGCTGCCATATTCATCGGGTTTGACCTTTATGAAGAAGCTGAACATGGAGTTTTTGAATATCTGCTCAGCCTTCCCGTGTCAAGGAGGCAACTGGTTCTAGGTCGATCGATTGGCGGAGGGTTGAGAGCCTTCATCTACGTTGGACCCTTGATAGCCGTGTCGTTGTACGTCATCGGGTCGTTGAACCCCGTTGCCTTTTTGATCTCTCTTTTCGCGCTCTTCCTGTTCGCCTTTGGAATTTCGGGAATGAGCATCACACTGGCGGTCATCATAAAATCCAGTGACCGTTTTGACATCTTGATGGGCGTCTTGGACGCGTTGATCGTTCGCCTGAGCACGGCGATGTACCCGTTGGCAGTCCTGCAAGCTTCAAGTCCGTTGTACGCTGGGCTAGCCACTTTGAACCCTCTTACATACGTTACAGATCTTTTCCGATGGGGAACAGCCGTCACACCTTTGGACAACCCGCTGTTACCAGTGCTTGTTGTGGTCGCGTTCTTCGGATTCTTCACTTTTGTGGGCGTAACTATCTATGATAAGCGGATCGAGGGCGGAGGTTGGCAATGACATGAGCCAAGTCATCCACATCATAGAGCATGACTTCAGGAATTTTCTGCGCTACAAAATGTGGCTCGTAGGCCTGATCACGATGAACCTCGCCGACTTGTTCATCACTGCCGTCGTTTACAACAAAGTGTTGAACCCAAACCTAACCATAAAGAATTACTTCAGCTTCTTCGCCCCAGGCCTCGTCGTCACCGGCTTGTTCGCCTCAGCCTTCATGATAGGCCGAGAAATCAACATGGAACGCCGACGAGAAGTGCACCACTACATGCTGTGCTTGCCCATGACACGTATGGAATTGGCCGTCGGACGCGTCCTCTCGGGAGGAATGCGCGGCATGATCTACATGTCCCCACTACTGGCAACATGCTTTGTTTTTCTTGGCCTTCCAACGTTGCCACAGTTCTTCGTCATTTTGGGACTACTGTTTCTCACGGCCATCGGCATATCCGGTCTAAGCATAGCCATCGCAGTTTCAACATCAAGCCTAGAAAAATTCGTTACAGCCAGAGGCCTAGTCTACTACGCACTGTTCTTCTGCAGTAGCGTCTTCTACCCCCTTTCACTGATTCAGCAGCTTGGACAAGAAGGCAAGTTCCCGGCCGTGTTGGTAACATTCGCAGAAATCAACCCCCTGAGCAGCACCTCTGACACCATTCGCTCGTTCCTGCTGGGCTCTCCACAGTTCTCCTATTACTCGATTCTGAATGTTGTTGTCTTTTCAGCCATCTTCACTCTGAGCGCGGCTTTTGCCTACATTAAGATAATCGAGCGCAAATAACGCGTTTTGAAACGTCAAAACGTTGGCCAACACGGCGGGAAACATTAACTATATCTCACACGCGCATAGATTCTAATGATGGCCGCATCTTCCGTTGGGTGAAATATTGGTTCAAAGCTCAAAACGTCAAGACGAAAAGCTGACCGAAGAGATCATGAGCTTTAGCAGACACATTGCAGGGTCTTCCCGAATCGCTGCGGCATGCTTGTGCAGTAACTATTCAAGTTTGTCGACGTCAAGGACAGCTGCCCAGGTCTTGCTGGTTATAGAAGATTTTCAGCCTAGACTGATGAATTATGTCAAGGCTCTCGGCGTGAGCAGTCTAGTGGTTTTGGCGGTCGACAAATGGGTTTTCGAAAGGGATGTGGACAGGGGTCTTCTGGGTGAAGCTCTCGCGGGCGGACTGATTTTTCCATACAAGCCAATGGTCAATGGAGGGTATTTGTACCTTCAAGAAATCATGTTGAAAAGACGCCTCATCCTGGAACTTCTGCAGAGCCTGGTTCTGGACTTCCCAGAGCTTTCATACGAGTTCTACATAAAGCCAGAGTACTTCATGTTCGAGACTTGGCTGACGAGGGCCAGGCTTTTTCCGCCCATGCTCGATTCCTTATCAAACCTTGTCAAAGAAGAAAAGGGCCTCCAGCAAACTCTGGGCGGGTTTTTGGACGCTCTGAAGAAGCTGGAGGAAGACGGATCTATTCGCCTTTCCGAGGGCTATGTGAAGATTTCAAAGGAGTTCGTCGACAAAGCGAGAACTCGAAAGGTTCGGTTCACAAGTCTTTTGAAGACGGGGCATAGGGCGCTTTTTGCTTCCTTGTTAGGGATGCTTCCGCAGATGTTGAATGTTCTTTCGCAGAACACTGAATCACTCTTCAGCTTTCAGAGAATTCTCAAAGAAGGCGCAAGGGCGGGGATGCCAATCGACGACCCGAAGAACCTTGTGTACGTCAAGACTGCCAGTGGCCTTGTTCCATTGGCGAACAGGATGGACATTGGAGCCTTTGCCAGAAAAGTTCTCAGGGCAGACGGAAGCGCCCAAATCAAAGTCACGAGCATCGGGGGTATTTTGAACGATGTATACCTGGTGAGTGCCAGTATTGATGGCAAAGAGAAAAGGGTTGTTGTAAAAAGGTTCAGAGACTGGTCAAACTTCAAATGGTTTCCTCTCACGCTGTGGTCTGTCGGAACTAGAACCTTTGCTGTTCTGGGAAGTTCAAGGCTTGAGAGAGAATGTGCAATAAACCGATTGCTTCACTCAGAAGGTTTTGCGGTGCCGGAGCTCTTGTACGTGAGTCCAAATGAGCGTTTGGTTTTCATGGAATACGTTGTGGGAGAAGACCTCAGCAACGCAGTGAGAAGAATCGCCATTTCAAAGAATGATAGTGAACTGAAGAAGGACTTTGAACTGATTGCAAAGGTTGGCAACTTGTTCGCTAAGGTTCACGCATTAGGTGTTTCCCTGGGCGACACAAAGCCCGAGAACATTCTGGTTGACAGAAAGGGCGAGCTCTACCTCACTGACTTGGAGCAGGCCGGCCGAAACGGAGACAGAGCGTGGGACGTCGCAGAATTCCTATACTATTCTGGCCATTATATTTCCCCGTTTGCCGACGCGCGTCGGGTGGAACTGATGGCAAAGGCATTCATTGCAGGCTATTTGCAGGCTGGCGGAAACATCAAGACGGTCGAGAATGCGGGCAACGCGAAATACACGAAGGTCTTCAGCGTGTTCACCTTTCCACACGTGATGCTCATTCTCTCGAATGCATGTAGAAAAGCGGAACAATTGAAGGAATAGGCACGGTTAAACAAGAAGCGACCCCTAACTTTCTACGGCGGAGTGAACGAGATCGACGGCAACAAAATTCTGCTCAGAGACGGAGACACGAGAGTTTTCTTTGATTTCGGCATGTCCTTCAGCATGAACAGACAGATCTACTCACCGCCCTTTCTCTCACCCAAGCGCGCGTGCCTCGTCGAGAAAGGAAAAGAGTACAAAATCTAAAGCAATACCTTGGTTTATTCATCAGATTAGAAAATCAGAAGTGGACTTTGGGTTCTCAGCCGAGGTCGACGATCGAGCCAGGGGGCAAGCTACCGGGTATCTCTCTCATGATCATCAGGGCTGCACCTACGCTTGTTCTGATTTCAACGGTCAGCTTGCTGTATGATGCCAGCGCATACGTGTCTCCTAGGTTTATGACGAGGTATGCCTTTGCGTTTTGCTTGAGAGTGGTGTCAGTGGCGAACTGACTGTTGTAGATGAAGCAGGTGGCGTTCGGAGCATTGGTAACGTTCGCCATTAAGTTGGCAATGTCTGTCTCATTCGAAGTCACCGCCCCACTGTAAATGTTCGCAAGTGAAAAGTTCCTTCCTTCCACTGCAACAACAACAGTGTGGACAGCCAAGTCCACGTCCTCTTGGCCCACGGCCAGCTTCAGCGGAATTGCAAGATATGTTACGTTCCCGTTGGAGTTTGTTTCACCTGTTACAAACCCGTCAAGTTCAAGGGCGCTGGTAGCTTCCTTGATGCCCTTGTCAATAGTTGATTTAGCCGTTTGAGACGCGTAAAAACCCATGTTTATCACAACGTAGGCTAGGGCTGCAGCGATCACCACGAAGGCGATCAGCACGATTGCAGCCTCTATGCCTACGATGCCTCGGTTTTTTCCACCCCTACGTTGCATCCTTTTTCCCATCGTGTCCCACTCGGTCACAACTTTCTGTTCACAAATAAAACAATGAAATTTCACTCTTAAACCTTCTTTCCTTAGAATAAATAGTTTGATTCGACTCATTACATTCGTATGTTCAAACAAGAGCTACTTTTCTGTCTCAGAAAATTAACTAGAACTACCTATTCACAAGTCTTGTTCTGAATGAGAACGTGTTGCTTAGGGTCGATATGAAATGTGTAGGAAGGTTTCTCAGTCCACGAATTGACCTGTCGTGAAATGAGGCAGAAGACCCTAAGAAACGCTGGGCGCGCCACCTGAATTCGTGAGGCAACCGTGAAATCCTCCTTGTTTGCTGAGAAGACCCTAACCGTGTTGATGGCAAGATCAAACGTTGCCTAGGAGCCTGAAAAACGCAATATCTGCCTTAGTCATTCGCTTGTGTGAGGCATGAACTGCCATTTTTCTTGCTCAGCGTACATTTTCCTGAGTATTTCTGTTGCTTTTTCTCTGTCCAACGAAAGAAGAAGCTTCGCGATGTGTTTGCACAGTTTCTTGGTTGCCCGAACTCTCTCCCAATCAGCGCAATCGTGTGATATCGTTGCAGCTTCTACATTTATGACTATATGGTAGTCTCTAATTACAGCATTGATTCGACTCGCATTCTGCTCTCGGATGGTTAGTTCACCGTTGTCGATCTGTTCAGCCCTCCGCAATCTCTCCGACGGAACGAAATAGTGAATCAGACTCTCAAAACTCATATCTCTAGGTTCAACAAAGCTTTCCAGCGTAGAACTCTTCAGTTCGGCTGAACTCTGCAGATATTTTTCGACCTTGTTCTTAGCATCAGCCTGTTTCGCGTTTATGTTTCCAATCATCTCCATGACTTGGAGACAGTTTTCAACCGCGTAGCCGTGGTAATGGTTGTTGAAATAGCCAAATATCTTTCCGACTTTTCCGGCGACATCCTTCACTTTCGGTATCCAAGGTTCGAGCTCCTGGACGGAATAGCGGTAGTCGTACCACGGTCTTTGGCCGCGTCCGTGCCATCTGAAATATGCGATGTCTGAAGTTAGAGGGATATCTGAAGGGAGCAGAGGTTCGTCGACGATTGTGTAGGCAACGCGATATTTCTCGAGCAGACTCCAAGTCTCACTTCTCATCCAAGACTTTTCTCGAAACTCTACGGCGAACCTCACTTGGGTGGGGAGTATTTTGAAGAAGCTTTCCAGTTCTTGAGGTCGATAATCAGACTTTGGCGGAAGCTGAATGAGTATGCACCCGAGTTTTCCGCTGAGAATAAGAGGCTCCATGAGCTGAATGAACCTCTCTAGATCATGTTCTGCCCCTTCGTTTAAACTCAGTTTCTTATCGTGCGTGATGAGCCCAGGCAGTTTCGCCGCGTAGATGAAGCCTTCAGGCGAGTATCTCGTCCATCCCATGACTGTGCCTTTTGATGGGTATCTGTAGAAGGTAGAGTCGATTTCAACCGTTTTGAAGATCTTAGAGTACGCGCGAAGCTTACTCTTGTCCATCTTCGTGTAGAACGGGCCGACCCATTCGTTGTAGCTCCATCCTGAAGTGCCTAGAAGGACGTTATCGGGAATTGAGGCCAAACCGTTCATCTCATCACACGTTCTAACCTATCGGCGACTTCGTCTAAATCGTTGTAGGTCGCCTCTGGCAGCTTCTCCAGCAGGTTTTCTACGCGGATTCTTTTGGTTTCGGTTAGATCAAAGATTTTCCATCCTTGGCTGCGTATCAACTCTTGCTTTGTTGATGGAAATCTTGCATCTTCGCTCAGAACCTCTTCGAGCGAATCTAAGCCCGTCGACCTTGTAACCATCGGAAACTGCCCCGTTTGCTTGTAGGTTTTGAGCCTCGCTGCGTCCTTGTACATTCTAACAAAGTGGAAGCTCATGACTATCTTTTCGGACTTCCCACTTGAGGCTTTTTTGTCTATTTCTACAAGTTCCTCATCAGTAGGCTGGTACACATTGTGTTTCCCCTTTCCGAAAAGTCTGGTGTAGAGCATGTCAGATTCATACGCCGGCATCTCAGCCCTTGAAAGGTCCGTGCAGTGGACAATGTTGTATTCTTGCATGGTCTTGAGCAATTCAGGAGGAAGCTGTGAGGATCTTACCCCTCTGATTTCGAGAGCTAGCCGAAGCTTTCGGAGACTCACTGAGGAAAGTAGACTGTGAAAATTCGTGATTGACGTCTCAGTTAGTTCAAAAGAGGGCGGCACTTGGAGATGCATGACCTCGGCGTCCAGCGTGCTGCATATCTGGTTCATGCGTTCAAATGCTTCAAACGTCTCCTCCACGGGCTGAAGCTTGTACAGGTGCGTTATTGATTGATGTGCTCTGACTGAAAACTTGAAATCCGGGGGAACATGTCTTCTCCATTTCTCAACCTCTTTCAGTAGGGGTATTTGATAAAAAGTAGAGTTGACTTCCACGAAATTAAAGATTCTTGAGTAAGCCGTCAGCGATCCGAGCCCCGGAACTCGAAAGTATGCCCACCCACCCGTTCCGATCAAATACTCTTTAAAAGTTCACCACACTCCTGTTCTACTCAAGATTACGCAGCCAAGCAACAGCAATCTTCCACTCAAGTCCAACGCACGCATGAAACGCACATGAGCCATCCTTCTGTTTGATCTGCGATTTTCAAAGGGAACCCGCGGGATTTATGCCTTTTTCGTATGCATCAATCACTCAGCTCACGCATTTCAGCGAAAGGTTTCTCTTAGGAGTTGGCACAGTTTTCCCGATTTCCTCGAATCATATTTGGATCTTATGGTGGACCTAGGGGTATAGTACACCAGCGCACGCATATCGAAGGCTGGAGAGACTTTTTAGAGTATCTTTGTTGGTGAGAAATCCTAATGGATTTGGAGAAGATGCTGATGGGTTCTCGAACATTTGCCATCGAAGGAACCAGTTTGCCCAGCCTGCTTTCTAGCCGATATGTATACTCGTGTGACGGATGTCTTTAGCCCAGAGCGGGAGGGACAGATCCTGGAACGCGCTGCATTTGATTGTTGATTTGAACCACGAATCCTAAACTCTAATCAATAGGTCTTGTAGTGCGCTTGGATTCACAACGTATAAGTGAACGTAGCAACTCTTGATATTCACGATTTGAATGAATTTTTCAACACGGTCCAACCATCGAGCGCAGGTGCTCTTTCATACGTTAGGCCTAAGCTGCCTAGGGGGAGCCATTTTCCTGCAGCTCTTGGTGTTCACGGACATACTTCAACACGGGTACTTCATGGCCGTGGAGAACAATCCAGCTATCTTGTCCTTTGAAATACTTCTGACCTTTTTCTCTGCCATATACTTCGTATACATGTACCAACGCTTCATTCGTTCGATGAGATAAACGCAAAATCAACGCGTGTTTTCTGTCTTCTGGATCGAATTGAGAAACAGATAGAAAATGTTAAATAACTTCTGACCAGAAAAGCGTCAATAGGCTTGCTTGGAGGGTAGAAAATGAGAACATTGGTAAAACTGAGTTTGATTCTTATTGTATGCATTTTGACCTTATCAATGGCTTGTAGGGTGAGGGCGCAGGTTGTGGGAGATAATGTAAAGAATTTCTTCGACTCAGAGATGCCTGGCTTAAGTATTCAGGCTAACGCAACAGCGGAAACTCGGCCCGGGGGAACCCTGACAGTATGGCTTCTCATCATGCCTCAGCCTGAAACAAAAGTCCACGTGGATTCCTTCAGACTCGATGTTTATGGTTTTCTGAATGGAACAGAGAGGGTTTCAATTGGAAACGTCAACGACAGCAACTTGCCAAATGAGGCGGAAAGCGATTACAACGAGACCTTCACTGTCCCAGACGGGGTTTCAGGTGTGACCTTTGGAGAGATCACGTTGACCTATTCGATAAGCCTTGGAGCCTTAGAGTTAACATTTCCGAACGCCGTGAGCGGCTTCTACATGACTCATATTGAAGACACGCTTCTCGAAAGCCTTCAAAGTCAGCTCAAAGATTTGAATGGCAGTTACACCCAACTGAAGGGTGATTACTCCAACCTGACGAACGCCTACCTTCAACTTAATCAGACCTACCTGCAGCTGCAGCAGAACTACACGTCGCTGCAAGGCAGTATGGGTATGCTTGACAGCACGAGAAGCGTGGCGGTTGTTCTTGCCATAACGACTGTCTTCTTCGTGATCACAACGGTCTTCATGGTCATGCGTCGACCGAAAGAAAGTTGGTAAGTAATGAATTGCTTGCCAAGCGCCGCTTTATATGGAAATGTGGTCAGCGTGAGTCAACCGACCCTCGGAGCACGTGAGTTCGCTACTGTTTGTGTAGTTTCTGTGCCGCTATGAAAGTTAGCCCGTGTCGGGTCAGAGCTTCGGCTGTGACGTTGAGCGCGTCGTGTTTGTCGAGATAGTTGGTCACGAGTTTAGGCATCAATCCCTTCTCCGTGATGTCTTTTTTGGGCATGAAATAGTCCAAGATGTCTGACGGGTGTTCCCTTTTTTCCTCAGTTTCGGGTTTTCCGCCTTCGTGTTTTGCACTGATGTTTCTTATGTGGTTTGCGAGTTGCATAAGCTCATCTGTGCGGTCGTAGGGTTGTCTCACGATGTTCTTGTAGGCTTCAGTGATGTGATGCTCAATGCGGACGATGTCTTCAAAGCCAAACGCTTTTCTAACGTAAGCAGAGAGCTCAATCGTCTCGTTATTAACGGAGTTTGAAAGGTTGAACCCGATGAGCGGAGTGGAACCGTCATCCCGGCTGAAAAGTTTTGCAGTCATCAACGTCCACAGGATTGAGTAGGGATTGTCGTTTCCCAGAAACACTGAAATCTTGAATTCAATGTCAATTCCCAGTTTTCGGAGCCAATATCCCAGCAAAACCGTGCCCGAATTCGTGTTCAAGACCTGGGGAAGGCCATATTCCGTGTAATATTTGAGAAACTCGTCTACCCACTTCAACGTGTAATCATTCGGAATTCCGACTCCTCCAAAGTACCCTGTGATAGTGTCCGCGCTGCCGAGATGAATGTTAACGGGTTTGCCGTCTGGCCCCTGCATTGTGCCTTTAGTGTCTAACGTTTGAACGTAAGAGGCTCCTACAACCTGCATCGCAGCTGCAAAGGCTACGACGTCGTCGTCTTCAACCTGCTCTTTCATCGAACGCACCCGTATGTAACGGGCGGGCATCAAGTTTTTCTGTGCAATAGCTCTCTTTGCCTCTTCAATAATCCATGGGAAGAAGTTGAACGCGCTGATTTCCAGTGTGACAGCGAAAGACTCGTCGAACTTTGTCGACTCCATCTTTTTTCCCAGAATTTTCTTCCGGTATTCAGGGATGCTGATAAAGGCCTCTTCATCCCGCCTTTTCATCAGCCATTGGAGGTCCTTGACGAAGGATGATTTCTTCCTCTCAAGCCTGCCCATGAGGTTTTCAATCCTGTGAGCCTCCTTGGCTCTGCGGTTAATCTCATCCACGCCACCGTACTTCTCAACAACTTGCAGAACACCGTCGATGAGGGGATTATCCTTCCGTAACAAGAAACTGTTTATCTCCCTCAAGTTCTCTTCGTCAATCCTCAGTCTCTCCCTAAGATCGGCCAAAATAGTCACTTCCGCCTCTAACTTTTGGATCTCAAACGATTTAAACATTTCAGACCATTTGCGTACAAACCTAAATTTCGCTCTGCTTAAGCAGAAGGAAGAACTACTTCGCTGGCTAGAGAGCTGATGGTCGTTAGCTGGAAAACATGCACAAACGTTGTGGTTTTGCCATCATGAGACTCAAATGATATAAGAAGCCTTGTTCGAATAAGGCGTGGAGACTAACCATGTACAAGCCAGAGGGCATTCTGCCCGCGTTGGTGACTCCGTTCACGGACGATGGGAAAGCTGTTGACGAACAGCGGCTGCGCACTTTGGTTAATCACTGCATCGAGTTAGGGGTTCACGGGGTTGTTCCGTGTGGGACGACCGGCGAGTTTGTGAACCTCACGGACGAGGAGAAGAAGCGTGTAATCAAAATCGTGGTTGACGAAGTGAACGGTCGAGTTCCAGTGATTGCTGGAACAGGAGCAAGCGGCACAGACGAAGCTGTGGAAATGACGAAATACGCAAAGGACATCGGTGCCACCGCCGCGCTCGTAGTCACACCGTTCTACCTGAAACCAGCAGACCGCGGAATATACGAGCACTACTACACGATAGCAAACAAGGTAGACTTGCCGATAATTCTGTACAACATTCCGCAGTGCACAGGTTTATCCCTTCCCTGGCAGATGGTGGAGGATTTAGCACAGATACCAAACATCGTGGGCGTGAAAGACAGCAGCGGACAGTTGAGCTTCATCTTGGCTGTCCTCGAAAAAGTCAGGGACAAAATAAACGTCCTGTGCGGACACGACGAAGTCGTCGTGGCGGCACTCGCAGCCGGATGCTCGGGGGCAATCCTTGCAAGTGCCAACATCATGCCCGACATCTGGATTCAGATTTATGACCATGTGAAAAAGGGCGAGTTACAACAGGCCCGCGAACTTCAATATAAAGTGCAGAAAATAGCGAGGATAATAGCGGGAAGCGGCGCAGTAGGGACAAAAGAAGCACTGAAGATGATGAAAATCAAGGTCGGCCCGGTGAGGATGCCGTTGAGCGTTGGAGGAGAATTGACGTACGAATCGAAAGAGGAGCTGCGGCTTGACCTGGAAAAAATAGGGAAAGTGCAGCCGAAACAGGTAACCTTTGAGCTGACCGAGAAACCTTTGGAGGATCGTTTTGCGACCGTGGACATCACCGCCGAAGCGATTAAGAGCTTCAAACTGCGCGTCGGCGAAGCATTAGCTGGGCAGGGGGCAGAGGTGGCCCACATTGACCTCCTTGTCGGAACGAAGAACGGTCCAGTGGCAGAAGCTTTCACAAGAGCTAAGGCAACACCAACGCCGGGACATGAACCGCTTCTGGCTATCCTGGAGCCAAACCTGTCAGTCAAACCAATCACCCTAATCGTTCCAACAGTCACAATCACGGGCATGCGGCAAGCAAGCATGGTCTACGGCCCAGCCCAAACAGCCGTGGCCAAAGCAGTCATCGACAGCGTCGCAGACGGCACGATTCCGAAAGAAGCCGTTGAAGAATTAATTATCATCGCAAACGTTTTCGTTCATCCCTCGGCCATTGACCGGCAGCGTGTTTACATAAACAACTACAAGGCGATGCGACATGCCGTGCGCAAGGCCTTGGAGAACCGGCCCAGCATGGACGAGCTCATAGAGAACAAGGACCGGTCAAAACATCCTTTCAAGTACACACCATAGTGAACTCAGTTGACAGAACGGAGAATACTTGATGGCGACTACGCGCTTCTTAGCCTAGGCCCGCGAAAGACCTACATGATTAGAGTCGAAAATGGAAAGAGCTTCCACACCCACAAAGGCTTCATAAAGTTTGACGACCTAATCGGAAGAGAATACGGCTCCACGATTGAGAGCAGCCTAGGTTTCGAATTCACGGCTCTCAAACCGTTGCTCCACGACTACATCATGAAGTCCGCTAGGCAAACTCAGATAACTTATCCGAAGGACACAGCCCTCATCGTAATGTTCAGCGGGATAGGTCCGGGAAGCCGCGTTGTTGAGTCTGGGACAGGAACAGGCGCCCTGACCACGGCGCTAGCCCACTACGTCCAGCCAAACGGCAGAATCTACAGTTACGAAATCAGAGGAGAATTTCAAAAAACGGCTGAGAAAAACTTGACCCGCGCGGGGTTGATCGACTACGTCGAGTTAAAGAACAAGGATGTCACGACTGGGATGGATGAGAGAGACGTCGATTCTGTAATACTCGATTTGGCCGTCCCATGGATGGTCGTTCCGCACGCTCAAACCGCCTTGAAGCCATGTGGAACGATAGTTTCCTTTAGCCCAACAATAGACCAAGTCGTCAAGACGGCTGAAGCCTTGAAAGAAAACGGTTTCGTGAGCATGGAGACAATCGAATGCCTCATGCGCGGAATGCAGGTTGAAAGGGGAAAAACACGACCCCACACCTTAATGACTGGGCACACCGGCTACATCACGTTCGCCCGCAAAGCGATAAAGACTCAACCCGCCGACTCCAAACCATGATTCTCGAGCTCCAGCACGTTTCTCGAGTTTCCAGACACAGGGACAACGCTGAAAAATGCCTATTGAGTCAGGATTCATTTTCAAGATATTGATTTTGGCTTCTGAAATTAGATATTAGTAGTCAATGCAAAATCAGCTAACTGTAGCTTCAAAAGCAAGATGGGAATCGGTGTGCGAATTGAAGACCAAAAAAAGGAACCTAACAAACGACAAGAAAGACAGTGCCACATTAGAGCTTGGAACCCCCAATTCATCCAGCGTTTCCAGAGAGGAAGGAAAAAGAGGAGCAAGAGAACCTCTATACCTGCTTCGGTACGAATAGGTGAACGTCCGCTTCATTCTTCCGGCACAATGTCGCGCGTGATCTCAAACTTGACGGCAATCTACGTCTGAGTGGACATCACAGTAATCTTTTATACGATATTCCGGTTTCCTCGAATATGTCAGAAGATACTCATAGAGAATCAGCGTGATGTTCAAGTTGCTCATCAAATGCCGTCCGTGTAACTCTGATATCTCATCCTTATGTCAATCTAATGCCTTCTCATCATCCGGCAAAGTTCAAGTAACAAAGCCGAAAATAAAAAGGTTCGCCATCATGCATTGTCGCAATTTCAGTGTTCAAGGCGGCCAGCGCGCGCTTGGACACGCGCACGTGAACCTGGAATACATATTTCAGATTCATAAGAGAGTTAAATAGGTACACTCTACTTATCGGCATAACCTTTGGAGGATAGTCCTTGAGGCAGTCATTGACACTTAAGCAACGAAGAGACTTAAGCACCAAGATGTTCAAGGTTTTCAAACAAGACATTAAGGGGCTTTCTGCAGAATTGCAAGAAATATTGTTAGACGACTTGGTCACGGCTTTCCAAAATAGAATAAACGTGTTAATTCGAGCACAGCAAAAAAGGAGCTACTAATGTAGAGTAATTAGGAAAAAGACGTAGTTTAAATCCGTAAAAGCTTTATATAAAAAAGGCGGTAATATGGCAAAAAGAGGTTTGGATGATGAGACGTTCCAAACTTGAGATGTATATCGACATACTCAAAGTGTTAGCGCACCGTGGGCCATTGAAGCTTACTCACATTATGTATAAAGCTAACGTTAATTGCAGCGTCTTGAAAGAATACTTAGACTTTCTCATAAAGCAGAACCTCGTCGAAGAAAGAATGGTAGGCAAGAGACGAGTCGTCTACGCTGTAACCCAAAGAGGCATAACAGTGCTCAAGTACTTCAGAGAACTGAAACAAGTCCTGCCGATAGTTGAAGAGCTTAGAAACAGAGTCCCAGTACCGTACTAATCAACCCTCCATTTCTGCACGGCCACATCTGCTAACCCACAGTTTTCTACGAAAAGGACCGAATGATAAAGCTGATTCTTTTGCGTTGCGCACGCGCCCCTAGGCGGGGCACGAGCCTTCTTGACAGAACGAATCTCGACCCTTTTTAATTCTCGAGTCTCCATTATGACGCTCTGCACGTTTTCAAACGCTGAGAAAGTAGCAGCGATTTTGGCAAGTCTCCAATGAGCCTGTATTTGTTTTGACCATTTGTTTTGTGAATAATTATGTGTGTGTCGTAAGACTTAATAAACCGCTTCTCATCTACCATACTGTAGACGCGTAAGACAGACGAGGAAGATGCATTGTCCAATCAAGAAATTGTGGGCAAGAGGCCTTTGCAGGTTCTGGAGAAGATTCGCGAGAACTTGGAGAGGCTCAACGAGAAAATAGAAGTAATGATTGAATTGCAAAAACATGGGAGGAAAGATTTACAGCCGCCTCTTTCTGACGCCCCTTTGGATGTGATGACACTGCTCTCGTTGCCAGATCATTTGAGAAAGACTGCTATGACGCTTTGCAGAATGGGCCGTGCCACGGCTAACGAGATTTCTGAACAGACAAAGAGAGCGAGGGCTGTAGAAAGCGCTTATCTGAATCAGCTGGTGATCATGGGCTACCTGAAGAAGGAGAGGAACGGCAGGAAAGCTTACTTTTTCGTGGACCGGGAGAGTCAAGGGTGATGATAATGGGCAAAATAGTGGCTGTACACTCATACAAAGGCGGAACAGGAAAAACTCTTCTTTCTATCAATCTGGCCGTGGCCTTGGCCGAACACGGCAAAAAAGTTTGTCTATTCGACCTTGACTTTCGAGCCCCAAGTCTCGCCACACTCTTTAAGATTGAAAAGTCAGAGTGTTGGCTCAACGATTACTTGAACGGAACATGCGAGATTGACAAAGCACTGTTGGATCTAAGCGACAAAGTCCATAACAGTGGTAAACTCTTCGTCGGGCTTGCCAACCCTGCCACTGAAGCAATAAGGGATATGTCGGCTAAGGACAGAAAATGGGAAATGCGCGCCCTAGGAAGACTCTTGGCCCTCAGAACTTCTTTACTGAATGACAAGGGTTTTGACTACCTACTCATGGATACGAGCCCAGGACTGCAATACTCCTCTATAAACGCCATAGTAAGCGCTGACCTAGTGCTCGTGGCAACGACCTTCGACCGATCGGACGTCGACGGAACAAGACGCATGTTACGTGAACTGTACGACCTGTTTGAGAAGAAGACCGAGGTCGTCCTGAACAAGGTGCTTGACGCTTCTTCGAAAGCGGGAAAAGAAGAGATAACATCCAAAGTAAACGATGTATACCAGGTTCCACTGCTGGGGATAGTGCCTTGCTTCTGCGACATTCTGAAGGCGAAAGGGGGAATCATATTTGCCCAGGAGAAGCCTGACCATCCTTTTACGAGAATCTTGGAGGAGATGGCGGCAAAGATAGACAAAATGGCCTAATGTGGCCTACGTGTACTCCTATTTCGCGGCTATTTTGTTCATGAGCACGTAGATCCTACAAGTTGTGCACTTCTCATATTCCTTCTGGTCACAGCGGTTGCATATTATCCGGCTTAGTTCCATAACCTCTGAACTCATCAGTTTCGTCTCTCCCTAAACTGATAACAAGACTCGGGCTTAGGCTATATAGCGTATTCCGACTCAGTAATATTTCGTGCAAAAAACTTATACAATGGAAGAAACACTCTTACGAATTCACACAGTCATGGAGATAGCACGTTATTGACCAGCTCGGCAATCATTCTTGCAGGCGGCCTTTCCAGCAGGTTCGGTCAAGATAAAGGACTGCTCCAGCTGGCGGGAAAGCCACTCGTAAGACACGTTCTGAATGCAGTCGTCAATGTTGTGGACGAGAAGATAGTGGTGGTCAGCCGTGGAGAGCACGTTGACAAATACCTGAAGGCAACTGGTGCATGTGCAAGCATCCTAGTTGACAGGGGTAACACGCACAGTCCACTTGCTGGAGCATTGACCGGTTTCGAAGAAGCACAGGGGGAATACTCGCTTCTTCTTCCATGTGACACCCCTCTCGCCTCAAGAGACATTCTATCATTGCTACTTGAACTGTGCCCTGGAAGAAATGCGTGCGTCCCGCGATGGCCCAACGGTTACGTAGAGCCCCTACAAGCGGTTTACCGCACAGAATCCGCCCTAGAAGCGTCCAACGTGGCTTTGTGCGCTGGAAAGCTCAACGTGCAAGCAATGCTGGACAGGTTGCAGTGTGTGCGCTACGTTTCCACGCTGGTCTTGCAGCAGCTTGACCCGGAGCTTAGAACGTTCTTCAACGTTAACACTCCTCTAGACCTGAAGAGGGCTGAGCAGATGTTGAGCCGTCCTTGCCCACGCACGTTTGTGCCTTCCAAGTAATCTAATGTCCGCCAGCGCGGGCTTGTTTAGTGTATTTTTCCGTTTCTGCGAAGAGTTTTCCTATGTCACTTTCGGAATGTTCAGTGCTTAGGACGCCGTTGTGCGTCGGCAATAAGAAGAGCCCGTTCGCTATCAAGGCCAAAGCATAGTTGATGAGCTTCTTCCTATCCGCAGCAAAGACGGCAATTGCATCATTGACTCTTTCCTTCGTGAAATGCGTGTTAAAAATGGAGCCTGCTCCCGTGAGTTGCACATCAAGCCCATGTGTTTCGAAAATGTCCAACAGCTCTTTTCTAACTCGGGCTCCAGCTCTGTTCAAACTCTCTATCAATTTGCCATCCTCCAGCAGTTTCAATGTTGCCAAGCCAGCCGTCATCGTTACCGGGTTAGCGGCAAAAGTTCCACCATGGAAGGAGTAATCTGGACGTTGATGAGCGACGCTATCCAAGCGCTCCATGATTTCGCTGGGTCCACAAAATGCGCCTATGGGAAAGCCTCCACCCAGAATCTTTCCTAGCACAGCTATGTCAGCTTTCACGCCGTAGTACTGCTGAGCCCCTCCAGGCGCAAGCCTAAAACCTGTAATCACCTCATCAAAAATCATCAGTGTGCTTCTCTCATCACAGTATTCTCGAAGCCCTTGCAAGAACTCTTTTTCCGCTGGAACGCCTCCACCCGCTCCCAGAACGGGCTCGATTATGATGCACGCGACCTCTTCGCTTCTCAGTCTTTCCCTTACCCCTTCCAAATTGTTGTAGGGCAGAATGATCGTGTCTTGAGTTGCTCCGGCTGTTAGTCCAGCCGATTCTGGAAGGTCAAAGGGGTACTTTACGCTCACCTGGAGTGCGTCGTAGCCTCCATGCCATCCGCCTTCAAACTTTGCAATCTTGTCCTTTCCAGCATACGCCCTTGCCAATCGTGTAGCATACATATTCGCCTCCGTCCCAGAGTTCGTGAACCGAATCATTTTTGCGTTCGGAACCATCTTCGCAACCTGCTCGGCCAGTTTGATCTCTAACTCATGGCAAGTTCCATAGTGCGTACCTTTTTGAAGCTGCTCTCTTACGGCATTCGTTACGGCCGGGTATCCATGGCCCAAGATGAGAGCGGTGTGTCCTAGCCAGAAGTCCACGTACTCGTTGCCGTCGACATCGTACAGTCTACTTCCTTTTGCTCTGGCAGTGTAGAAGGGGTACGGCTCAAAGTAGTGCACGCCGTAGGAAACTCCTGCCGGAAGAACCTTTTTCGCCCTCTCATACAAGATTCTGGAATTGGGCGTTTTTGAAACATAGCCTGACATTTCTAGCTCGCCACGGTTTCATTTTTCCACGCAGTCTTATTATGGTTTCCATCCGTTCAGTCAAGCATAAGCAATGCAGGTGGCCTGCGCACATAGAAAAAAAGGCTCTGAGTTAACTAAGCGATCCCTTTCGTAACCGTCAATTCGATTTGCAAAAACTTAAGTCATCTTCATTACTGTTGACTACATCGAACAGAGAAGAACCTGACTTGTTTGGCTCCATAGGAATTGCTGCTCGGTCGACAAACGATGCGATTGACATGAATGTTAGTTTGAAGTGGTTCTTTTGTATGTTTTCATGTAAAGATTGGAGTTCGAGACCATGCAGGTTTTGTGCGAAGTGATAATTTCGATTCTAAAAGTTTCGAAAGGTGAACCTGTTTCACATGAACTTGTTAAGAGGGAGGCGAAGCTTCCCTCGGAGACCACGGAGAGATTGCTTCAAACTTTGCAGAGTTATGGGCTGGTTTATTTGCTCGATGAGTTTTTGCAAACTAGTGCTTTACAACGCGTTAGCTTGGCCGCGCGTGCGCTGGAGCTGGGTGCTGACTATGAGCGAGTGAGCGGTTTTTTGGAGTGGAAAGAGTTTGAGAGTATAACCGCGGTTGCACTCGAAATGCATGGCTACACAGTTAAGCTTAACTTGCGATTCAGGCAGGGCGGACGCAGGTGGGAGATGGACATCGTCGGTTGTCGTAGACCGCTAGTTGTCTGTGTAGACTGCAAGCACTGGCGCCGCGGCCTGTACCCATCAAAGCTGAGGGGAGTTGTCGATGAGCAGGTGAAGCGGACGGTGGCTTTTTCTGAGTCCCTGCCGAATCCAGCTGTTAGAGTTGAGTGTGCTTCATGGGAAGAGGCGAGATTTGTTCCTGTTGTTGTGTCGTTGGTGCCCGCGAGTTTCAAATTTCATAATGGGACACCGGTCGTTCCGATTCTCCAACTGCAGGACTTTCTCGTTCAACTTCCAATGTGTTCGGACTCGTTGAGGAGGTTCGACAGGGCGCAGCCGCATCTCAAGACTGGGTAATAGTCTCCAGCAAGGGTTTCTTCGCAAACCTTATGGCTGGGTAAACACTTGAAGCAAATGTTGCGACTAAGGCCAGAAGAAGCCAACCGGCTATTTCAATGACCGTATAAGTCGTCACGAGCGGTTCCTGCACCAATATTAGCAAAGTGGTAATTACCCCGAAGGCGATTCCAACCGCGTAACTGCCCAGTAGGACTACTAGACTTTGTGCGGAAACAATGGCTAGAACGGTTCTGGGGCTGGCACCTAGGGCTCTGAGAATGCCAAACTCCTGCCGCTGTTCATTGATAGTGAGCATAACATACCCTAACAGGCTCAGGGATGCCGTGATCAAAGAGAACAAGGGCAGAAACATAATCGTGGACCAGAGGAAATTAAGGAAGCCAACGCTCTTGTCCACAACCTCGTCGAGCTCGTAAACTTGGAAACCCGCGTTTGCAACAGTCGCGTTTATCCTATTCAAGATGTCTGTCTCATTCACTGAAGAGTCAAGCTTGACCATGAGCACGTTAGTTCCTGACAAGCCTGAGATGGCTTGCAGCGTCGTAAGAGGGACGTACGTGACGTTTCCATTGTTGATAGGGTCGAGGCAGACGCCGACCACACTGAGATCCTCGTTAGAGATTCTGATTTCCTGAATCAACGGTTCGGAAAACAGCTTTTGACCGATAGTATCGCCGACCACCGCTTCTGCTGTTTGATTATTGGCTAGAAACCTACCTTCCAACGACCAGTCATTCAGCACGTTCCCTGGGTCGACGCCCACGACAAGAGATTCTCCCTGGCGACTATCTCCGACACTTCTTGTTTCCGCTGTGCTGCTTCCAAAGATGATTCCGGGGACTTCTTTAACTGGCTCCTCCAGGACCAGGCGGGCGTCTAGACCTGTGATTCCGTCTATGGAACGCAATTGGCTGGAAAGACTGGAGGGGATTAGATATCTTTCATCTGTGTAGTTGAACTGAGTGGACTTTTGTCCTTCGTAGAATTCTGAGAGCAACAGTTTGTACTGGTTGATCATGTCTGGATGTGCTATCAGCAGCATGTTTCTTCCAACGGCGTTCTCAACCCAGCTTCTGGTGGTGTCTTCAGCGATTAGTCCTCCTGCAACGGCCACCGTGACCAAGAGGAAAACGATGCTCAGGCAGAGGACGATTCTGATGGTGGCTGATTTGCGGCGGACGAGGGTTCTCACTGCTATTTTCAGGGAGACGCCTGACTTTGACATGATTTTGAAGCCTGGCTCTTTTGCCAGCCCAAGGTAATGCGCTGGTGAAAGGGCTTTTGCGGGCTCAGCCCTAATCGCTGAAAGAACCGGTGTGACTCCAAGAATGAGTGAAAGTGCAAAGAACACGATGAATACTGCAAACGGTATCCACAGGCTAGTTGGTTGTTGCGAGAATTGCAAACCAAGACTGTTCAAGAGGCTCGTCGAAGCCATGTCCATTAGAACGCCTAAGATCGTGCCGGCGAAACAGCCCACAAAGCCCACGACTAGGAGTTCGGTGAAGAAATAGCCAAAAAGTAAGTCGTTTGGGCATCCTGCCGCCTTCATTAGTCCAATATCTCTTGTCCTCTGTGATGTCATGATAAAGGCCGTGAAAGAAATCATCACAATTCCAGCCGCAGAAATCAGAATCGCGAGCAGCGTTATGAAAGGAGAAAATATCTGGGAAAAACCGGTGGTGAGTTTGTCCTCGACCATTGATGATATGCCAAACCCCATCTTTTGTGCGAAGAGAAGCAGAAAGAGCGTCGAAGCGACACACAGTGCCAAGCTGATGATTACCAGACTCGTCTGCATCTTTCTGCGAAGCAGATCGTTGATTGAAAAAGAAGTTTCACTCATTTTCACTAATCAGCCTGCCGTCTTCCAAACAGAGTTTTTGGTGGGCTAGCTCAAATATGTGTTCGTCATGGGTTGCGACAATGATGGTTTTTCCGCCCTCCTTCAGAGTTGAGAGTATTTGAATGATTTTTGCGCTCGTTTTCACGTCCAAGTTTCCGGTAGGTTCGTCGACAAGAAGCAAAGGCGGGTCATTTGCCAACGCGCGGGCAAATGCGACGCGCTGTTGTTCACCGCCGCTCAGTTGAAACGGGAAGTGTTCCGTTCTGTTCTCCAGACCTACGAGACCCAACAGCTCATTTACGCGTCCTCTTATGTGTTCTTCGTTCTTCCTGGCCCATTCCATCGGAAACGCAACGTTTTCGGCAACGGTCAGTGTTGAAACGAGATTGTAGGATTGAAAAACAAACCCGACATTACGGCATCGAAAACCCGCCAAGAAATCCTCGTCCCTAGCCCCTAAATCCTCCCCGTAAACAATAATCTTCCCGCTTGTCGGTTTGTCTATCCCGCCGACAATGTTCAGAAGTGTAGTCTTTCCTGAACCGGAAGGACCGCTAACAACAGTGAACTCTCCTCTTTTAACCTCAAAATCTATGTCTTTCAAAACCTCAACCTTGAGGGCGTTCGCTTCGTAAACCTTGCCCAAGGAAGATGCTGACACGACAGTTATGATTTCCTTCATTAACGGCAACTCTTTTCTCTCTTTGAAGTGAAGAAGTAAGAGCATCAAAATGAAGGTTGCGATAGCCATCAATAGGCATCATTTTGCTCGTGTTAGGTGGCTCAATACTAACGTCATTTTATTCGCGTGTGTTCCGTTCGAAGTATTCGTTGCGCCTCCCTATGAAGCGGGGACTCCTAGACGTTCCTGCCTCTTTTCCTCGGTTGGCCCAATGTTGACGGCGCCTCTTTGTGGTCCAATTGTTTCCTTCCGTTCAGCTATGTCGAAGTTTCCCCTGTCTCTCTTGAGGATTCTTGCTTTTTCTGGAAGTCTGCCTTTTTCGTAGTCTCGCCAGCCGATTTCCTTGAATATCCATCTTTTGCCCAAATGTGCCGCGAGCACGGCGTGTTTGTGTCCATTGTCGGTGGGAACGAGTTCATTCAGGAATCTGAAGAGTTTTTCGATTTGTTGTTTCGGAAAGTAGGCGTAGTACTTTGCGTTTTTGACTTCGAAGGCATACATGTCTGAGTTCTTTCTTGCCATTATGTCTGGCAGAGGGTTGAGGCTTGGATTGCTGACTGGAACACGTACAGCGTTGTATCCGTTTTTTTGCAAAAGTTTTACGAGAGCGTTTTCGGTGTAGAAGCCCCTCTTTCGCCATCTGCGAATGGCATCTTTGTCAACCTGCTTCACTGATAGCTTTTCTCCCAGTCCAGAGGATTTGCAGCTTTGGTTTGTGTTTGCTGCCTCCTCAGTTCTGAGTGTTCCTATGGTTCTTGTGCTTATAAGTCTGAACGGGAACTCTGAGCATTGGTTTGTCGACCAAGCATTCTCTCAGGTAGTCGTCGAGGGTTGCTGCTGGAACAACTTCTATCGTGTAGTCGTTAACGTCGATGGAGTTTTCAAAGTTTTTCTGTGGAATGACCACCTTCTTGAATCCCCAAGCTTCTGCGGCCTTTATTTTCTCGTTAACGCCTCCTACAGCTGTTATGTGAATGGAGTCTCCGACGCCTAGGTTGATTTCCCCTGTGACTGCCACGTCTTGTCTGACAGGTTTTCCTTCGATGAGCGAGCACAGAAGTATGGTCATTGATACGCCTGCCGATGGTCCGTCCACACCGTAGGACTGGGCGAAGTCAATGTGGGTCAGGTAGTCTTGGGCTATGTCCGCGCCGTATTTTTGCAGTATTACGCTTCTGACCTTGGCGATGCTGTCTGAAATGAAGCTTTGGCCTTTTGCTACTCCGGTGACTTTGTAGTAGCCCTTGAAAGAGTAGTTTCTTGGAAGCTCGCTTCTCTTGACCATCTGGGCCTTCACGTTTAGGACGCTGCCTGTCATTTCGCCGCTGTAAGGATCTTTAACGACTGCCAACCCGTGAATTTGGCCGAGTTTGACCCCTTTCGGCTTTATTTCTAGGAGCTTTCCCCTTTCGTTCATGTCGTGTTCTAGCATTTGCCTCTGTATGGTCTTGCAGTGTTGTCCAACGGCTTCTAGCACGTGTCTTCTTTCGACGCTTTTGCTGTCTTCATTGGTTGCAAGCGTTGAAGCGGTTTTTATTATGGAGATTAGAGTTCTGAAACGGGTTGTCAACGCGTCTTTTTTGTCACTTTTGCGTCGGCCTTCTTCGACTATTTCGAGGCATGCTTCTCGGCTGAATGGAATGAGGTTGAATCGTTTCACCTCTTGCGCTATGAACTGCACGTATCTGCGTCGGTTTTCCACGGTGTTAGGCATATCATTGTTCATTCTGACGACTTTGCCGTAGCCGTAGATCCTGTCCATCAATGCTGGGTGAAGCTGGCTTATGCTGTCGAAGTTGCCCGCGCCGACGAGGAATGTTATTGTGGGAACAGGTTCTGTTGAGACGGCCATGGCTGCTGTGTCGCTACCGCCAAATCTACCTCGCAGCGTTATAGGGAGTTTTCCGTCTTCGAGCACCGTTAAGAGTGTCACTGCTTCTTCAGGGTCGAGGTTTTTTATCTCGTCGATGTATAAGATGCCGAGGGACGCGATATGCACGTCTCCAGCGCTGACTCTTTGGTGTTCAGGTGTTCCCAAGCCCCCTGTTTGGTATGGATCCCAAGCGATTGAGCCGAAGAGTTGCGCGCTTCTGTGACCAGTTGCATCTATGAACGGAGCGTGGCCAGAGGTGTTGTCAACGATGAGTTTCGGGACGTCCGTCTGCTGAGCCCCACCGATGCCCTTCATGTTTCCCATGCCTCCCATCTTCGAGAACCACCAAAGGAAGACTCCGAAGAAAATTAGGCTCCCACCGGGTATGAATGTTAAGGGTACGAGACCCACGAACCTTTGTACGAGGAAATCTGAGAAACCGCTGTAGGTGCTGCGGAGGGCGTCGCTGGCCCCTTGCCACATCTGCCAAGCTTGAAACATGAAGTAGAATCCCAAGCCTATCAAGAATAGGCCCAGCACTATCATGAATATTTGTAGAGCCTTGAACCCCACTTTTGTAAGGAATTTTCTCTTGAGATCTCTAAGCTGTTCTTTCTGAATGATTTTCTTTGCTTCTCCTGCCTTGTGGATGGATATTTTAGGTTGGCTCGGCAGCAACTGGTTTTTCCAACAGACAGCGTCAAACAGCTTTATACCGTTCTCTTTGTAGACTTGGGTAAGTTTTTCTGCCAGTGCTTTGCCGATGAGCGATTTGCCGGTTCCAGGGTCTCCCAGCAGGAGAAGGTAAGGCCCTGGGCTGATTACGGTTTTGACAGCAGGGTTAGATTTGTCCGCCGTGCTCCAACTTTCGTACCACTTGTTTTCCTCTAGCCATTTGAGCTTATGCACCCATTCGTCCAAGCATAAGAAGCATTCTTTGAGCGCTTGTTCCTGTCCTATAGCCCAATTTATCAGATTGTCATCTACTGGGAAACCTTCGGTGTTCTTGAAGTTTCCCCAGTCCCATTGTACATTGACCTTTCTCCCGTCCACGTTCCTTTCGAGCGTTTCAACCTCGTTCCCGAAACCGTCGATAGACAAACATGCCACCTACTGTGACCTTTCTCTATCAGAACACGTCGTGATGGAGAATTAAAGCGGTTATTTCAAAATCTGCAATATGAAGAAACTGATAACATATCGCTACCCAAATGCTGAAGTGCAGCGTATGACCAGTGTTTTGAACGAGTTTCCGATTTGACTGCTTTTCTGTTTGGCCAGCTTTTCCTGCCCTTTTCTCTGCAACTGCTGCGTTTCGAAGCTGTTACTGTTCGAAGGTCGACCTTTCAAAAAAGGCTCAGTTTTTCCTCATCTGGGACAAAATCGCAAAGCCTGAATCAGGCCCAAACTTCAAAAAGGAACCCTTTTCAACCCGTTCTGTCAAGCTTAGCGCGCGCTTAAACGAATCATGCTTAAAAGCTGGTTTCGACTGTAAGCTTGGTTCTGAATGGATAAATTGTCGATACTATCTCCACTTTAATCCTAGGAAAGTGAAATACAAGCTAGTAGGTAGTGAGAATCTTAATCGTGGTACTCTAGCAGAAATAAATAGACATTCTAAGAAGAAGGATGAAGATTGTTTACGCAAATATTTTGAAAACCACGAATATGTATAGTTTATAACTAGATCATTAGATATTAGAGAGAAGGTTCTAGGTCCTTTCCAACTGTCTGATCAGGCATTGATTTTTGATAAAAGAATGCTTATTTGTCCAAGTTTTCAACACTAACAGTTTAACTAGAATGTGCAGTTTTGGATCCTCTTAAAGCATGTATAGAACCAGTATCCTCAGAGTATTTTTCTAGTAGTCAAAAATGAATAGACTAGAATTACTCTTCTTTAACAGAATAGAACTATTAGCTTAGAGAACTAGACAGTGTTTAGAGACTGGATACGTGGATGGCTAGGGCCTCATACAAATACTGTCGATAATCTCCATGCGAAGCAAAGTGTTAACTGTCAATGTTAATTGTACTATGAACCATTATGTGCGCGCGCTGCCTTGTCCCTTTATTATGTGTTGAAGTAGGTCGGTGAGACGGCTTTGTCTGGTCTTCTGATGTTTTCTGCTGCTTCTCTATTCAGAACTAGGCACAGTATGCTGAAGAGGGCATAGGACGCCACGTTCTTTGCGCCTCTGACCTTGTTGATGGCCATGCTGTACTGTGTTTTCAGGAAGCTGTAGACCGCCTCGATGTGAGGCCTCTTATGATACTCTTTCTCCTGGTTGTCTGGCCCGTAGGTTCTGAACTTCTTGTCCACTCTGAGCAAACCTCTGACGCCGCGTTTCTGGTTTGCCGGGTACGGAATCACAGCCTCGCAAACAGCGTTTCTGAGCTTGCTATCGCTGTATTGACTGTCAGCTATCACGCTTCTCAGTTTGGCGGCGGACTGTTTGAGGATTAGCTTTGTCTTCTCCAACATGCTTGGCGAGTGTTTCTTCTCGTTCTGGTTTGCAGAAGCAAAGACGCTCGTTAAAGGAAGCATACTCTGAGAATCGATGGAAAGGTGCAGCTTGTAGCCTAAACCGAAGGTTCTGCCTGCTCTTCCAACCCTTGCGTCATCGTCGGAAAAGCCTCTCTGGTTGTCCAGTGGATGTCGTGTACTCCAAGCCTTTATGAACGAAGCATCAAACACGGCGTCAACGTCTCTTGCATTACTGCGTTTCAACAATTTGACTACTTTCTCCTCTATTATTTTGGTGAGGTTGTCTTCTCCGACTTTTCGGATGAACCTGCTGAGAACGCTTCTCGGATAGCCTGCTTCGTCTGGTTTGATGAGGCACAGTTTTCTGAGCCGTATGTCTGTGTCGAGTAGTCTTGTCATTTCTCTTAGGCTGCGGACGCCTTTCATGCGCATGACGATAAAGGTTCTGAAAACGCCTAATGGGTTTCTAGGAGGCCTGCCAGGTCCAACTGTGTGAAAGCACTCTTGCAACAGGGCCTTAGCAAAACTTAAGTCTACGTTTCTGAAGAGGGTTTCTAGGGTCTCGTGTTCATCTTGTCCAGCTATAGGATTCACCTCCTGTGCTTGGACGTGAGTCACAAAATACGAGACCCCACTTCCCAAATTAAACATTAACTCAATTTCGGGACAAGCCAGCGCGCTGTTTAAACAGCCCATGCACTAGTATTACTAAAGGAACGTAGACTCTAGAACTCATAGAGAGAGTCAGAGTGACGTTAGTAGTGCAGCGTTACCGTTACTTTGGTACATTCATCATATTTACTTCAATGCTTCTATGGACTTTATACATGCTTTTTCGGTGACTATCCGTATCCATGGTAAACTTGGTCTTTTTAACATAGTCAAAAGCGAAGTATTTACGTTTTTATGGAGACTAAGCCTTGAATGTCACCCATGCCATAAGAACCCAAGTTTACAGTCTAAAGCTACAATAGGACTCTATTCGAGTTTCTGGGCTTAATGTTGACCGTGGCCTTATAGAAAAACCGGCGAAAATCTCCACGCGAAAGTTTCGCCTTATACTTCGGGGTTACTTCGAGCTTCTGATAGGCTTTCCTCCTCAGGGAAGTATCAGCAGTATCGATCCTGGTCATGCGGGTAAAGTCTGTCCGGTGCGGGTGCGTGGCTAGTTGGTTAGGATAGAACAAATGAAGATCGAGGTATGACCTTTGCGTTCCTAGGTTCTTGAGAAGGACGCAAACTCGATATTGGGTGTTCCATGGATGCTGAGTTTCCCTCTGGTTAGAGTGTCCAAAAACCGCAACGCGCAGAGGGATAGTCGTTGATGCTTCTGTGTACGATTCAGGAAGCTGGTTTTGAGGTCTCACCAAGATTTTGCGTTTAACGCTATGGAACTGAACAGGCTTTTTTCTTGACGGCTTTCCATGAGTGTAGTAAGTTGCACTGTCTGCTGTAGGCTATATGGCCAATGTTTTCGCTCTTCTCAGATGCAGATTTTACTGTTTGGTGACTATGGTTGTAATGGTATTACCTGCAGTTTTAACATGTCACCAGCTCCTCTAAAGAAGGAGCGAGGCACTGTATACAAAAGCATCAACGAAAGTTCCGGTTCTCCTCACTTCGACAACAAAGGGAGCTGAAAAGTATTAAAGTGGTTTCGACCTAAGTCTGGCTTGTGAAGACTGGACAAGTTTTACAAGAGTTTTTCTGTCGAGGGCGGGCGCAAGATTGTTCTGAGAACCCCAAGATGGGAGGACCTGGATGATCTGCTGGAGCTTATCAACTCGGTCGTGGACGAAGGGGCTGAGATAAGCAGGGATGAGAAGGCTTTGAGAGAGGAGGAGATAGATTGGCTTTCGGGACTACTAGCTCGCTTAGAGAGAGGCAAGACCTTTTTCCTAGTTGCCGAGGTCAATGGCAGAGTTATCGCGTCGTCTGAAATCAACCGGCAGATTGGAAATCAGAAACACGTCGGCGTAGTTGGTATAGTCATAAAGAAGGGTCTCAGAGAGTTAGGCATCGGAACTGCGATGATGCGGGTCCTGATTGAGCAGGCAAAAAAGATGGACATGAAGATTTTGACTCTTACCGCCTTCGCAAGTAACAAGCGAGCAATACACGTTTATGAGAAGGTTGGGTTCGTGCAGACCGGCTTGATTCCGAAGAAGCATTTGAAGCAAGGCAAATACATAGATGAAGTGATAATGACCAAGCTGTTGGAGTGAAGCTGCCATGGCAGACTTTAAGGTTTTCAACATGAACATCAGCTTTGCCACAAAGGGAGAGATAGAATTCATAGATTTGACTTCCCAGATTCAGGCCGCCGTTGCTAAGTCACGAATCAAGAACGGAATGGTGCACGTGTTTGCGCCACACGCTACAGGGGTGATTATCCTTACGGAAAACGAGCAGGGCCTGTTGGAAGACATCAGAAAATTCCTCGAAACGACCGTTCCAAGCAACGGAAACTATGTTCACCCTTCTAACGCACACTCACACCTGCGATCGATGCTGCTACCTCCTGACAGAACGCTCCCTGTCATTAATGGTCATGCAGAGTTTGGAACGTGGCAATCGCTTATGTTCGTAGAAACAGACGTTTACCCGAGGAGACGGACGGTGATCGTTCAAGTCATAGGTGAGTCCTAGACTGGCCCACGGAGTAGATGAGAGACGGAGCCTTAAATTTGGCGGCGCAAACCCATTTTGGGACCTTGGTCCGACGCTTATACCTGCAGAAAACACCATGACTCCACTCAAGGTTGCACAGACTTTTGTCCGATTTGCAGTACTCTTGGCGTGCGGGAAAGGAATGAACAGGCGGATTAGCCAAAGCGCCGTTGAACTTGCTTCGTTAAGCCTCGCACACCGTCTACGTTCGACAGTGGAACGCGTAGTGGGTACGCCCTCTTTTTCTTTCAGGCGTCTCTGGGTTCGCGTTAATTCTGTTCTTCAAACCTCACAGGCCATGGTTGGATTGACGGTTTTGCGGCATTCCGGCAGGAAGGATTGGCGCTGGTTTAGCTGTTTCTGCAAATTTCCACGTATTCGATTACATTTCGGGCCTTCTGAAGGACGGTAGCTTCATGGAATCTTCTGGATGGCAAGAACGCGACCATTGAACATCATTCTTCGAAGCGTTTGGCATTGATAAGGAGTGAAAACGGCATTGTCATTAAGCAAATAGAGATGATGTCTTTGTCGGCAGCCCACGTATTTATAAGCTTCGAAAAGTTTCGAGCGCGCGCGCCTATCAGTGAAGTTGGGGCAGGGTTGGTCGATGGTTCAATCGCGGGGCTTGTTGTTATCCTTTCAGCTTTCATCGCTGGCTTGACTGTTAAGGCCGCTGCTTTTGCCGCGTTCCTCACGTTATCATCTGTTGCAATAACCAATTTCTAGAGTTTTTTCCTCGGAGGAATAACCGAGGGCCTAGCGGACATGATGACGCTTCAAACACTGATGAACTACAGTTTGAGTGAAATTCCAGACAAGAGCCGAGCGAGAAAAGTCGCTGATGCTCGTCAAGCACTTGTTTACAGTCCTGCACAAGGACATAAACCGTTCAAACCTTCTTGCAGCCTTGATATGCGGCACAACCTCTTTCACGGCGGGCATAATACCAATAATGGTCTACTTCGTTTTAACGAAATCCCTGAACATTATCCTATCCCTCGCCATAGTTGCCACGGTTACGGGCTTCTTTCTGGTTCGCTACCGCTACAAAAAGTCCAAGGTGCATTGGAAGATAACACTGCTCGAAACGGCCGTAATCGTCCTGATCCCTGTCATCGTCTCACTGCTAATCGGAGGCATCGCCTGAGCCTTGAAGTTTCAGCCATGTCTCGATGAAGATGGCCTCCTGGAAAGCACGCCCAAAAGATTAACGTCGCATTTTCGTTCATGCTTGACAGGGGCCAGAATGGTCAAATTTAAAACTTTAAACAAATTGAGTCGCATTTCGTAATTTAGATTTGCCTGTTTTTTGTAAATTCTGGAGGGTCCATGTTTCTTCGAGTGAAAAACTGTGAACAGGTTGATATTCCAAGGGTGTTTCAGTCAGCAGTCACGTTGAGGCCATTGTTAATTGCTCAAATAGTTCTTTGGTGGACAGGCTTAAACGATGCCTGGACTCGTTAGGCAGGAGTCCAACAAGTTGCCGCTTCGCTGATCTCTTATATACTTCGGCAAGCTTCGAAGCCTCATGATAGCGCAGACCTCTAGCTGAGGTTCGGCAGAGGTGTTTTCGTTCCTTGGCCTTTTCCCAGCAATAGTCCTATGCCTGCCCATTGAAAAACGAAGTAGGACACGACTAGTTTGAACCATAGGGTTACGACCCTCGTTAGCAGAGTTGCGGAGACGCTGATGGCAGCTGGGATGCCGAGTAAGGCGTAAGAGCCGCTTACTATTATTTCCGTGAAGCCTAGGAAGGACACTCCTACGGCTTGCAGGCTTCCTGTCAGGGCGTACACAATGAGCACCTTGTCCACTGGCGCAGGGTATCCCAGCGAAGCAAAGGTTAAGAAGGTTATCGAAATGTCAAAACCCCACGCTAGAAGAGAGAGTGAAATCGGTCGGGCTAGGGCCTTAGGATTGGCACTTAGAGTCCGTATTCCTTCATGAAACCTTTTCAGCAGTTGTTCTGCTCTCTCTCGGAAATCTTGGGGGTTCCAGCGATCTCTCAGTACAAAGCATCCGGCGCGAACAATCCAGCCAAGTATCTTTCCTGTTGCCTTCTCGTTAGCGCTCAAGTATAGGATCATGAAGAGTGAAAAGACTGTTAAGAACAAGACGACAGTAACGAACAGGAGTACATTGCTTGAAGGAGTGTAGTTCAACGCCAAGAGAGCCAAACCAAAAATCAGGCTGCCGACTGTAACCGCTGTCACGATGATTTTTTGACTAACAACGGAAGCTACAATTCTCCCCGGTTCCTGACCTGAAGACTTAGACAGCATGTAGGCCTTTGAAAGGTCTCCGCTCCAGCCTGGATCTGGAACGACGCTGTCAAAGAACATGCCTGCCCATGCGAACAGCAGGACTTCACGAATCTTGGTCTTTATGTCGAGGTTGCGTAGCAGACTTCGCCAAGCCAGCGTGTAGAACAACACGCTTGCCAAGAAGGCAACAAAGGCTGAGGTGTACCAGAAAAGGTTTGTATGTTTAATTACGTCCACAACGTTTACGGTGCCTATATAATAGTAGAGATAAAGAACAAGCACGGCTAACCCGATGCCGACAAATAGAAGAATCCTTCTGGTAAGCCGGGGCTTCGGCGCTACGCTCATACAGCCGTTTCCTCTGTGTTGGTGAAGGCCTGAGAACAGTTAAATGCTTATTGTTTTTCACCGTCAAAAGCACGAGACTTGCTGTCTAGATGTGCCAAGTGGGCAGGTGAATGTGCAATCTTTCAACGTGCGTCAGAGGCTTTCTCTGAAGTCTCGTATTCTGTCCTCCAAACCCGATTTGCCCATTATGGGTTTATCAGAACCTTTTCGATATTCGTCCGCGATTTGAGATTCGACGCCGCTCTCCTTCTGCTCAATGGTTTTCAGGTGCGTGTGTCTTTTATATACTGAAATCATTGTTGTTATGTTTGTGTCCGTATGAGCGAAGACGTCTTTGAGAAACCGTTAGTAATGAAGGATTTTTTGAAAGAAAGAAGGAAAGCAAAGGCCAAGAAACCGAGGAACCCCAGGCTGTATGAGAAGGTGAAGAGGGTACCAGAATCTAAGAGACAGAAGCGACATAGTAAGTATTCAGAACTGGTCAATGCGATAGCTAAAGAGAAGGAGGGGACCTACAAAGTGTTGTTGCATTCCATAAAAGAAGATCTAACACCCTGGGGTGCATACCCTTCAATTGAGAAGGTGTTGATTCAAATAGCCAAGCGTGATGGAGTGGACTTTAGCATGGCCGTCAGAAGGCAGGTTCAGACCAAGAGGGGGATGAGGACCTACGTTTCCTATCCCGAATACGTCAAGTGGAAAAAGGTAATTTGAGGCTGAGAATAGTAAACGGGGAGCTCTTCATAGAGAAGAAGACGGACAGACCGCTCTGAGCATTTGGGTATTCGGGCACTGTGCTTATCTGAATCCTGTAGAAGTGCGAGAGATTCATCCATGCCTCGTTTGAAGAGTCAGTTCCGTGAATGTAGATTGGATAAGTCCTGTTCGGATAATCGATGTCTTCTTTCACGTAGCCATACAAGCTGTAGAAATCACTGTTTTCTGCCTCAAAACTATCTTTATTGCAGTAAAGATTCAGTAATGGGCCACCCCAGCTCGCAATCTCCCTGAATTCCAGATGCAGAAAATTGCTCATTTGGATTGCGTAGTGGTTTTTATCGGTGTCAAGGATTTTGATGTCGCTGAAAGATCAGTAGGATAAATGGTAGTCTTGATCCGCGTCATCGGTGATACCGTAGCCCGTGCGGTTTTGTGTGAACCAGATGCCCAAATCTCTTATCTGGACCCCGTTCCTTTGTCCTTGTATGGGTATTGCATCCATGCTGGGCCTGGTTACCTTCAGAACCGTACCTTTTAGGTAGACGGGTGGATCATCAGGAAGCCCCGAAGGAGTGTTAGCGGAGGCTCCTTCTCCTTCCAATATGACTCCGTCGCGATCAATGGTTATCCAGCCTTCGTAGTCGCCAGGTTTCAGGTGGATTATGCCGCCTCCGCCGGGCATAGCATCTAAGGCCTCTTGGAAGAGTTGAGTGAAATTTGTGCCGGAAAAATCAATGGACCCTGTTGAACCATTTTGGGCATAATAGTAGGATCCTTCGACCCATACAGTGTAGCAACTGTTGACCACATTTGGACCGGAATTAGGGGGAATTTGGCCAACGCGCAAAGCTCCAACAACGTAGCCTATAGTGGCTGCTAGCAAGACCCCCAGCACAATAGAAGCGCGCGCGTTAAAACTTCGTACTCGTTTGCCGAAAGGATAACTTGATATTCCTGAGGGAATCAAAATGAATGAGACTTACCAAAAAAGCACACCAACCAATGAAAAGCGGCCGGGGTGAGGTAGCTTGGTAGCCCATAGGCCTGTGGAGCCTAGCGCCCGGGTTCAAATCCCGGCCCCGGCCCTAACCATTTCTTGAAATAACATATATCTTTGGAGCGCACGAGGCCCATCCGACTCTGACGATTGAGCGAGAAATTGTCAAGCGGGTGGTTTGACATGTTTTTTGGTCTCTTCGTTCAAGCGCATCCAAGCTTCGAAATCCTTTGACGGAGGATTTTCCTTGAACAGCTTCTTCCTTGTAGCCTCCAAGAAGGCATTCTGCGCACCCACGAATTCTGCGGCTGTCTGAAGAGTGTGCCCGGATTTGTAGGCGCTGTAGAAAACATCAGTGGTTTTCTCGCGCCAATTCTCGTCTCTTAGAATGTGATGTTCAAGAATCACGTGGGGAACCGCTTCCACGATTTTTCTCAGACCCATCAGCCCTTTTTGTGCTTGCTCTTCGCTGACCTTAAAGCTTGTAAGATAGAGAGGTGGACCACCTACCATGAGGAGTTGAGGTTTTTCGCGGAGGACCATTTCAAGAGTGGACGTTGACATGGGTCCTTGGATATCGGGTGCAAAGAGGAACCTTTCATCCTCAAACTCTATGGTTGCCATCAGAACCCATCCTAGCTCCGAGTTTTCAAGTCCATGAGGGACAGGCTCTGAGAATCTAATGTTTGTGTTCCCAAGTGTGAAGGTTTTTCCGTCAGCGACTTCAAACTTTGAAACGTATCTTCCGCTTGTTTTCTGGAAAAGCCACCCTCTTTCCCGTTGACTGTAGTTAATCTGCTCCTTGGGGTTTTTCGCCAGAACTTTCTTGCCCTCGTATATCTGCCTCGCAGTGTCATTAGCCTGCGTCCAGTTGCAAAGCCAGTCTTCAAAAGAAGGCGTAACATGATCATGATGATAATGGCTTATTGTGACGAACTCAGCTTTCCCAGCAGCCTGAGCAATCTTCCGACGGGCCCTGATAATGGCCCTAAACTCTTCAGGATGAGGCGGTAACCCATAACGGATGGGACAGAGAGACACGCCACCGTCCAATAGAACCCTAACATCGCTAGTTTCAACATACGTACACATAGATCTAACACCGAGACTCTCAGCAGCCAAGGGAACAACACGAATATGCCTTAACATGACGACCCAATAAGCCCAAACTGAAGCGTATAAACCTTTTATCCAAGCTCGCTCGTTAGCTTTGCTTAGCTGGCGATGAAGACTCTGGCCCCCATGAATCCAAGATGATTGTGATCTTGAGTGCGGAGCCCGCTCTGGCATTTGAGGCCAAGCAACCTCAGATGCCAAAAACATTTAAGAACAGACGCATCTGCGCGAGGTACCCTGTTCACCATATCTCGGCTTCAAATGTGAGCTGAATGGCCTGAAAAGATGGTTTTCTGTTGATGCTTTTGTATACGGGAGCATTTTTGGGGTAATGGAGCGTGGAATCAGGCTATATTGTCCCACGACTTACTCATCGTCTGTGGAACGCCTAGTTTGCGGCGCGCGTTTCTACTTTTCTTTGGGTGGCTTTTCCCAGAGTTCGAATTTTCTCTTTTTGAGTTCTCTCCGTTTTCTCTGCAGGAACCTGTAAACGGTGCCGTGCATGCTGCCCTTGACAAGCATTTCTATAGCTTCTCTGGCAATCTGAACCTGCTCGACGGTTCCGATTATGCCCACCGTGTGACCGTAAACCGACACGCTCGTGTCCGTGAGTTCCTCGATTATTCGGCGGGTTTTACCGTTCATTCCGATTATTCTTCCCTGAACCCTCTTGATGTCAGCGTCAGACTTACTGAAAACGCTCCGCAAGTCTATTAGATCTAGCATGGCCTCTTCGTCGCGCACCAGCCGAAAAGCATGTTCGGGGGAGAAGCCTCTTCCGATGGCCGTTACCAAGTCCTTGGCCTTGAAAAGCGTTGAAGGATCATCGGCCTTCTCAGCCAGAGCGATTATAACGTCGCCAGCTTCGCTGTCGATTTGAAGTTCCACGCTCAGCTTCTCTTCGATGTGCTTCTTAGTTTTTCCTTCTGGTCCGATCAGAACGCCCACACGTTCTCTCGGAATCTTCAGAAACGTATTAGCTCTCGCCACGGCCGGTAACCCTCTTGTAGCTCTCGTCTATCGATGGAACCTTGACGCCCAGTCGACCGAAATATTTGTTCAAGTTAGTCAAGTCTCTCCGCAACAGAAAATCCGCCATAGGATGAACCAGGAGGACAGCCTGTGAAACATCAAACAGGATGGGCCGCCCTCTCCACACCATGATGTTGTACTCGCTCAAATCCCCGTGGACCAGCTCAGCCTTCCTGTAAAGTCTCTCCAGGTAAATCAAAAGCGTCTCGTAGATTTTCTCAGGATTTTTCGGGGTTTTTTCCTTCAGCGAGGGTGCACCCTCCCCGTTCTCGCCGATGAACTCCATGACAAGCACGTTATTTCTTACAGCAATAGGTCTTGGCACTCTGACTTTAGCGCGTGTGGCAAGCTCCAAGTTCTTGAACTCCTTCTGGGCCCACGCAAAAATCAGTGAACGAGTGTCATGCTTCACATCTTTGAATCGCGGGTCTCCTTCGATGTATTTGACGAGGCCCTTGCGAAATTCCGCGGAAACGACCAAGTAAATTTTGATCGCTAACTCTTTTCCTTCCTTGGTTTTTCCCCAGTAGACCCGGGACTCCTTCCCAGCTCTTATGACACCGTGAATCTCATTAATCGTGCCCTTGTTCATTAAGTCGTAGACTACCATCAGCGTTGAACGATCAAAAACTTCTTCGAGAACCGCTCTATCGGATGAAAAGTCTTTGGTCAGCATCTTTTGATCGCGCTCGTAGGACTGCTCTTTCCTCGTTAGCTTGTCTTCGGCTCTCTGCGCCCGCTGCCTGCTCATCAAGTTCCCCCTTTTTTCTCTCTTTGTTATTACCGCTCTTGGTTTATATCAATATTGATGGGAAAAGCCTATGAGGTCACTAAATAGTGGGCGGGGTGGGATTTGAATCCCCGCCAAGCTGGCGATATTGAAGCAGGACTTAACATCTCCCGAAGTCCTTATCAATAGTTAGGATTTCGCTTAGTTTGATATACCAAGTAAGAGATAGGCAATCATGAATATAAGCCTTTATGAAAAGGCGCTAGAAGCCTATATAGGATATGATCAAGAAAACCAAGATGAAGCAATGGAGATCAGTGAATAAGAGCGGTAAATATAGGATACATAAACTAAGGGAGCCAACAGTTCAGGAAGCCGCGCTCGCCAAGAGGAAGATGAGCGACTCAGGCCGTGCAAAAACCAGCGAAGACCTGAAACAAAAAAAGGAGTGTTGATTGAGTTCGCTTTGTCTAAACAACGGTGACCGTTTTGATGATGGGATATGTTGCTGCTCTGTTTCCTGCAAGATCAATGATGTAGATTTTAACAGTGTAGGTTCCAGGTGACACATTAAGGTTTGAGCTGTCTTTGCCGTTCCAGATTACGCTGTGGAAGCCGCTGGATTGGAGAACAGTACTGAGGAGAGTTCTTTTCAGAGCGCCTGTGCTGTTATATATTCCTATCGTGGCATAGCAGCTTTCGGATAACGTGTAGTTGATCTTTGTAGTCTGAGCACTTGATGGCTTGAACGATGTCGGATAGACTGAGACGGCTGTGACGCTTGGCGGTTTAGTGTCAACGGTGACTGTGCCTGCTTTTGTCGTAAAGGCGACGCCTTGCAAGTCCTTTCCGCTGAGGCTCACTGTGTAGGTTCCGTCTGGAACTCTGTAGCCCGTGCTGTTCTTCCCGTCCCAGATGATTGAAAGGCTGGATCCGGTTCCCGTCCAAGTTCTTAACGTGGTGCTTGATGAAGTTTTCACCTGTAGGTTCCAATTCGTGGTGGAGCTGAATGTTGCTTTAATGGTGGTGTTGTCTTTTGTCCCGTCGCCGTTTGGACTGAAGGGGTTCGGTGAAATCGTGAATGAAGTAACCGTGGGTTTAGGTTCATACCGTGCAGTGTAGACTCCGGCTGAAGTTATAGTTAACGTTGTGCTTGTTGAGCCTGTGCTCCATTGATAGAATGGGTGACCATTTGCGTCTGTGCTGGGGACTTTGAAAGTGTGGGTTCCAGTTAACCCTGTAAAGATATGTGGGGTCGTATAGCCCGTTGCGACGCCATCCTCAGTAATCGGCAGCGCTAGCCATGCGTCAACGGCACACCAGGACCAAATAGTAGCAGAGTATCCTGCTCTGTAGCGTCCAGTGTAAACTCCCGCTGAGCTGACCGTTATGGTTTTGTCTGTCCAGCCTGTGCTCCAATCGCTGAACGGGTGACCTGCGGTGTCATTGCTTGGAAGTGTGAAGGTGTGGGTGCCGGTTAATCCCGAGAAGATGTGGGGAGTACTGTATCCTGTCGCGATTCCGTCCATAGTGATGGGTTCAGGTATCCATCCTTGAATGTAATCCCAAGCCCAAATAGTGGCAGAGTATCCTGCTCTGTAGCGTCCAGTGTAAACTCCCGCTGAGCTGACCGTTATGGTTTTGTCTGTCCAGCCTGTGCTCCAATCGCTGAACGGGTGACCTGCGGTGTCATTGCTTGGAACTGCAAACGTATGCGTTCCCGTCAAGGTCGTAAACGTGTGGGGAGTCGTGTAGCCTGTGGCGACGCCGTCCATAGTGATGGGTACGCTTTGCCAGCCGTGAATGTAGTCCCAACCCCAAATGGTAACGGAGTATCCGGTCTCCGGCGGCTCATATCTCCAGAAGTTATTATGCAAATTTGTCTCTGATGATGCGCCTCTTACACCATAGAAGTAACCGTTTGCGTTGCATAAGCCTCCACCTTCAACAGGGTTAGGTGTGTTTGCCAAAGTTTCCCAGCTGTTCGATGCAATGTGGTATCGCCAGAATCCATTAGTGTCGGAAACGCCGTTGAAACCGCCCCATGCATAGAAGTATTTGCTTCCGTCGTAGGCAAGTGAGCCTGCCCACCAGATGCTGCTTGGCACGTTTGCCATAGCAGACCAACTGTTCTTTGAGAGGTCGTACCGCCAGAAACCACTGCCCTGTCCACCTTGAAGTGCATAGATGTAGTTTCCAGAATTCCAGGCCATAGAGCATCCGCCTCCTGCAGCAAAAGGCAGGTTTGCCATGGCGGTCCAGCTGTTCCCCGAGATGCTGTACCTAAAGAAGTGGTTTGACGTTGAAAACCCGATGGCGTAGATGTAGTCACCGCCAGCCCATGCTAGAGCCGAATGGTATGGGTCTTCGGATAGTTTTTTCATTTGAGTCCAGCTGTTTCCTGAGATACTGTATCGCCAGAAGTCCCAGTCTCCTCCGCCGATATATCCTCCAGTGTATCCATTCAGTTTGTAGATGTAGTCTCCGCCAGTCCAAACTAAGTCTTGGCCGCTCTGCGGTGCAGATGTAGGGATGTTTGCCATGTAGGTCCAGCTGTTCCCTGAGATGCTGTACCTGTAGAACATGTTGTCAGTCTCTCCTGCGCTCATATAGATGTAGTTCCCGCCGGTCCACACAGTGCCTACTTCATACCATAGAGGTTCCGGCGTGTTAGCCATTGAAATCCACGTATTAGACGATGCATAAACAGCAGAGATTGCGAAAGGCAAAATTAAGAGCGGGAGCAACATCATAGAAACCATTAGCTTCAGCCCAAATTCTCTACATGAAATCTTCATTTTCATCAATCTCCAAATTTTCCTTGTCAGTGCCACAAGCATTGTAATTGCTAGTTAATATAATCTATGAAAGATAGTTCTATTGCTTTATTAGCCACGCGCTTCCATATCGCTGATTAGACTCGCTCCACCTCATGCGTGCACTGGCGCCTAACTCAAGATCATTCTAAGAACATGCCCCATTAACTTGGCGATCTGTTCTTGATTGGATATTGTGAATAGGTCAGGTCTCTGCTGCTTCAGGTTGACCAAGGCATCACTCAGAGTGCCCTCTAGAAGAAGTCTGTCCCATGCGATGATTCCTTCAAGTTTCGTTTTCTCTTTCTTGAGAATGTCCGTTTCGGAGTCCAAAGCGGTTTTCTCTCTATGAAGGTTGTTCACTATTTTGTTTAGTTCGTCTCTTTGTTGAAAAAGAGCTTTGGTTTCGTCTTGTACTCTGACAGCCAGCTGTTTCTTGTAGCGCAGGTTTCTTATGGCCGCCGGGGACCTGTCGAGTTTTTGAGCTATGTCTCTGGCTGTCAATCCTTCCTCAGTTAAGGCTTCCAGTTGCGCCAGCTCTGCCTTTGTGGTTCTTCTGCCGCCCATCTCTTACCGTCTCTAGCAGATCTCTACTCGTCACAAACTTATCGCTTAAGTGTCTCATAAAAGTCTCGTTTCTATCACTTTCTACAATTCCAGTTTGCACTATACTACTCACTATATCAAGTTCATGGGAAATTGATGGAAAAACAGGGAGATACCTAAAGGGGGGATATATGCTGCGAACTATGCCACACGAACTGAGTTAAAGACTTATAGCTAAACTCAAACGATATGAAAAGAACATGAAAGGAAAAATCAAAGGATTGATAGTGCTGGCAACTGTGCTTCTTGTGATAGGACTCTTTGCATCTGCACATGCATCGGAATCTCTTTATGTTTCTCCCGGTCAGGACGTGACTCGAAACTTGGACTTGACGAGCGGAGATAGGGTCACTGGAACTTTGACTGTTACCGGACTTGGTACACCAATAGACTTCACTGTCACTAACCCCAGTGGCAATACTATACTGCAATACGGTAGTACCCTCGGAACGACTTTCTCTTTTACCGCAGCCACTACTGGCACATATACAATGCACTTTGGAAACTCGCTTGCAAGTCCTGCTCAATGCATGATTGATTATTCTACAAGCGCGACTGGTACAACCGAGCCCTCTGGTTTTTCTGGCAACACTCCTTACGTTATCGTGACCGTAATAGCTGTCGGTGCCGCTGTGATTTTTGCCTTCATAGCTTTCAGAGCACGCAAAAAGCCGCCACCGCCGCCTACAAACCCATAGCAACCTTGTTCAGCGCGGGTCTGTGTCAACATAGCGCGACTTCATAAAATCTTTTCCTCTTGAAACGGGCTTTCTCCAGCCTCATCGCTTCTTCATACATGACAAGTCAGAACCGGTCCAGCTGTTCTTCTGGTGACGGCTCCTTCTTCCAAAACTTAAGCCTCATTCCCTCAACTTCCCTCATGCCAGGCTGTCACGTGGGCTCGCAAGTCAACGTCATTAGCAAAAAACATCTTTTGGCCTTTAGCCTTGCAGTATGGGCATGGGATGCCGAGATTTTTGGCTTCTAATTTAGCGGCATTGTGTTGCAATTCCTGTTTACGTGTTTCTTCTAGACTTAATTGTGGAATAGAGGTTGAATCATTGTTAGAAATTGATTGCAGCAAACCTTCATTTACACTAGAGAAAATATTTTCACCCATGACAACCTTCGAGAATTCTTCTGACGTTATGCTTTCCATACCCCATGCGCCTGGTCTAGTCTCAGAATTTTTCATAGTGTAAAAGACACCCTTGCTGCAAAGATTTTCTAACCACGTTTCAAAGCCTTTTTGTAGTTTAAGCTTCACATCTTGTTGATTGTCCAGTTTGCGCTGATTTGCTTCTTTTTCTTCCTCTTTGATAAGAGGCGCAAAAACGTCCTTGCGTTTATCGTCCACGTCTTTGCGAATGTCAACATAACCGATTTCGTCAAGCTGCTGTAACATTCTTCTAACCGTGTCGCTGCTGACCTTCTTTTTGGCTGTCTTGTTGTACTCTTCTGTTGCGTTGCCCAGAAGCCATGAATCCTGTTTCACGATTATCTTGTGGTAAAAGTCAAGGATTCTCTTCTCGGTTCCTGTTCTTGTGGTTTCAAACAGCTCTCGGTAAACGCTCAGGGCTGTATCAACGTCTTTGACTGTTGCAACCAGATAGTATTTTCCTTCTATCTCGAGTTGTGGCCTCTGATAGTAATAGAGGAACGTTACGGTTTTTAGGAATTGGCAGAAGTGTTGGAAGTCACGCATATCCCGGCTGATCTGATGTGGAAACAAGTCGTTGAGGTTCAAGAATGGAATTAACACGTCAATGTCAGACTTTTCTATTTGTCTGCTTAGGCTTTCAATTAAACCCTTGATTTCTAAGAACATAGCTGTCTCCTTGCAGTATTGCCAGGGGAGAGCATTTTTCTGATTCGTTAACGTGTTGGCTAACATGATTTTTAGTTCGTCGGTTTGCGGTGTTGCTGAAAAACTGCGTGTTGCCAGTTCCTCAACGTATCGCATGTTGACAGTTAAGAAAATGGTTGCCGGCCAGCCTCGCACGACAACCTTCATGGTTCTAAGTCTCTTTCCCACTTTGTCCGTAAACTTGAATGAAATTTCAGTTACGTCATGGCTCAATATTGGCCTCAACGTTTGAAACGTTGAAAAGTCTGGAACTTCAAGAAAAACCATTATTGTATGGGTTAAATCAACCAGAGTATAGGATTCTTCGAGTTCTTGTCGCCATGCTTTCGCTTCGTCTTTGTACCCCTTCAGAGCCTCATTAAAGTCGTCGTCATTCTGAAACTGTTTTCTAACAGGCTTTTCGGGTCTATCGTCCAGGTCTATTGGTTCACCGTTCTTATTCAAGAGTACACCGTGATCGTGGACCAGAGCAGTTTTGCTAAGCCCCCCAAGATACATGATACGTTCTTGAGGAAAATACTTCAAAGTTTCAACCACGTTATAGGTTTTACCGCTTCCAGATTCTCCGCGTAGGAAAAGGTTTAATGGATGTTGCATGTAGCTGCTTAAACCACAGAAGAGGACGCTCAGTTTTGTCGGTCTGTCCTTCTTCACTCTATCGTCAAGCTCCAACAGGATAAAGTCTAATAGGTTTTCTTTTCTCCAGATGCTAACGGTGTTTCGCGTAGAATCTTTGTTCTCGGCCAAAGAAGAAACATCCTAAGTCTCTGGTTTCAATTTTTGCCGGTAGATCTTATCCTGGCCGTAAAGCCAATAACTGAAAAGGTAGCCTTCTCCATAGTAGCGGCTGTTTATGGTGCTGTTGTTCTGTGTCAAAATGTTGAAAGCATGGGTCCACTTGTCTTCAATGTTGTTAGCCTTGTACGCAACTTCATAGCTTCCGATCTTGGCTCCTTGCTGAGGATCAAACTTCAGAATGGTGAAAGTCTCTTCTTTGACGGCGGCACCTTGTTTTGCTTGGCTTGGTGCCATCTTTTCAAGGAATTCTTCGCATGCGTCTTTGACCATGCAAGCCGCGTCACGGAGCTTCACCACAAAATCAACGCTGCTCAACCTATTTTTCTCCTCTCAGAATGCCTCTGCAAGCCTTGATCTCCTGCTCAAGCTTCTCCAGGAACAGCCGAATCTTCTGTGATTTATCCATGTCACTCGTGGCTTGTACGCCCCCGGGCCTTGCGGTCTTCCTTGTTTGGCAAGATTGGAGAAATCTTCAGAACATTGTTGACTTCAATGGCGACTTCAGTGATGTTGCAGTCATTTTCTCTTTCATAGAACTCAAGCCAACTCTTAGGCAAACAGATGGCCCTAGCAGTTCTCAAATCCATAACTTTTCTTATGATTGGCATTTTCTTTACACCTCGATTTTACTTCAGTAAAACTTAATAGCTGGTATGAACTATATTACAATTTCAAGCATTTCACAGGAGAAATGACTGAAAATGAAGAAAGTAAACCATCAGCGAGAGAAGCCAATAATCAAAAACACACCATCGCCTAAATTGAGTAAAGAAGAAAAAGCGGCGCAAGATCACCCTCAGAAGTTGACAAAGAAAAATGAGACGCCCAGTTTGCCCTATATGCGTGGTGGCGTCCTCACAACTGACGAAGAACAAGCGGCGCGGAACCGCCAGAGATTGATAAAGAAATACGAGACGGCCAGCTTCTTCCATAAGCGCGGTGGTATCTTCACAACCAAAACGAGAAAGAAACTCATAGCAAAGTCAGGCCAAACAGGCCCAGATATTGGGAAAAATGCTTTCTGGTATAAAGTTAGAAGAAACATTGAAACAGCTCTGTTAGACCTTGAGCTATTCGTGGAAGCAGCTGGCGGAGGCAACGTGAACCAAGTCATGACTCAGGAGACACTGGCGCCTGTTGTTAGCGAACTCGTACAGCGTCCTGATGTTATTCCTCCTCCTCCAGATCAGGCGCAGCTGTACTTGGAAAGAGCAAAGATCGCGGACCTATTCATCAGAGAGGGATTTGAATATCTAAGCTCTATGAACTCAGACATGATGACTCTTCCACATAGAAATACACGGGAAGAAGCCATTGACCTGAGCCACTTCCTGCTCGCAACTTTCAAGTCTAAATGGCCATATTACCCTGAGATACATGGTAATCATGAGTAGCCCGTGCCATTAAGAAAAAAAGAGGAAGTTAGGCTTACCTGTTTGTTCTAACACTTGCCTGGTCAGCTTTTCCAGCTCAGCAAGCCTCTGTTCTGTCTTTATGATTCTCTCCTTCAAGTCCACGTTCTCATTCTTGATTGTGATGTTTCCTTCGGAAATAGTGTCCGTTATCAGTTTTTGCTGAGTCAGCTCCTCTTGAAGCTTACTTATGGCACTCTTTAAAGATTCGACTTTTTCATCTTCTACTCTTGGCTGCTCGCTTATCGTTAGGAACTTCTTCAGCTGGACAAACTTCTGTCGAAGATTAACAGTCGTCAAGTACGTGTCGTCAGACTGCGCTATAGCTTTTCCACAAAGCTTCTTTCCCGCTGTTAAACCAATTCCCGAATCTATGGCTGCTGAGAGAAGCATCTTCCTGAAACAATGAAATGACAAGCTCTTCCCCTTCACGTCAATCTTGGCCTTCTCAGCCAGCCTTTGCAGTAGTCGGTTTAGCCACTCGTCTGAAATGTGGCTTTCACCATTTGAGGGGAACAGGTAAGGGTTTCCATTCTTCTTCTCCAACGTGGGCAAATAGACCTTCAACAGATCAACAGTTTCGCGGCTTAGGAACCCATGAGCAACGACGTCTTCTTTGCCGGTCATCGTATCAAACGCAATCGTTGGTTCTTGGCTTAGCGGTGGCAGATCAGCTTTCTTGAACTGTATGAAGTCGCTTATTCTTAGTCCCAGATCTGTGGCCATGCTCAGAATTACTCGTTCTCTCAAGTCTGCAACTTGAAACATAGTTCGTACATGCTCGATCGTAAGTGGGAAGTTCTTGGTAGTCTTAACGGTCTTGGATACTTTGCTGCCTGCTCTAAATCTTATGGGCATTTCGTAGAAACGGAAAAGCTGCCTTATTCCTAAGGTCTGGGTTCTTGCCGTATTGATGCTACATTCTTGGCTCAAGAGGTAACCGTGGAACTTCTCTATTTCCTTCTCAAATCTTGCTGCCCTGTTCCTGTAATCAATCAGGTTCTCCCCTGCCCTTTGGGTCAGGTCGTCTTTTCTCAGTTCAAGGATTTCCTCTGCACTCTTGCCGAACCATTGACAGAACTTGTTCAGTCCATGCCTGTACTCTTTTTTCGTGTTTGGATTCGAAACTGAATCCAGAAACTCTTGAACACTCAATTCCATTCAACCACACTCCATTTGTTTTGTGTGGTATATCAAGTTTGCCAAACAACCAACTAATCATAAGGTCTTCTCCCGCAATCCCCCTTTTTTTTCTAATGTGTTTTGGAAGAAGTGATGGGGGAAGGGCCAAAGCGTGGGCTCAGAAAACCCAAGTAAACCGAGAATTTAATTGTAGTTAGCGATAATGCTGTGGCGCCGCCGATAGGACTGGAACCTATGACAAATGGAGAGCGCGGCATGAGACGTCTCCCGCAAAAACCCCCCTTTTTCTCCTCTGTTCACACGTTCGTGCAAAGTCGTATCTTCTCGTAGCCCGCGCCAGGTTGGTTGGATAAAACTCTACCCTTTCTCTGGCGCGGGCGTCCAAACTAAACTAGCCCCCTCAAAGCAGTTACGTAGCCTTAAGTTTCTTCTCCTTGCTTACTAACTGCGGAACGGTCCAACCTTGTACAACCTTGCCATTGGCTATGCGAAAGATTGTAACGGATGTTAATTCAATCTTCTTGCCAGTAAGAGCTGTTCCAGTAATTTTAAAACGAACCCACACTTTATCCTCTTCAGCGATTATGTCCCCAATAGTCCTATGGAAATCTGGAAAGCCCTTGAAAGCCCCAGTATAAAACTGTTTGACATCTTCCCTGCCTCGAAGTTGATTGGTATGGTCAACATAATCTGGTGCCATGAACTCGTCTAGCATGGTTAGGTCTCTTTTGTTCATGGCTTCAATCCCTTTGCGAAGGAGAGCCTTAATCTCTTCTAAAGACATAGAACAGCATCTTCCTCTGACATTTAGTTATGTTTGGTTCAGCCATAACTTCTCCGCAAAACCAAAAACTGGCTTAAAAGGACTGATAGAATATGCTTCTATCGTTTTTTCGATATTTCTAAATTATGCAACCGTATTCCATATTGACTCCGTAAACGTTGTGTGGTCTATCAGCTTGTGGAATTCCGTGTGAATCTCCATCAGCTCTTTGTGTTTCATCATTCTTGCATTAACCTTGTCCAACTCTTCTAGGCTCTTGCATTCCCACATTTCAACATATGAGCCAGCTACTCCACCGTATTCTTGTTGGAAAAGCCGCCATGATTTCAGTCCTTCAAAAGCCGTCGGGTTCTCCTTTTTGAATCTGAGGAATCTTTTGACCAGTATCTGAAATTCTGTTCGCTTTTCGTATTTGACCACGTATGTCAAAACAAAGACGATATTCATGTTTCTATTCGCCTTCAGCGGTTTTTGTCAGTATTTTTGGTTCTTTCCATTCTTCTCTGAGGATACCATACACATAAACATCTCTCCATTCTCCCATGTTGAAGATGGATTTGCGAATTGTTCCCTCCCTTTTGAATCCAACTTTTTCTAAAACCTTCTGGGAAGCTACATTTCTGAGGTCAGTATGAGCCTGAATACGGACTATGTCTTTTGAAAGGAATAAGTAGTCCACCATAATCTTAGCAGCTTCAGAACAGTAGCCTTTATCTGTTTCACTTGGAACAACAAAATAACCTAATTCCAACAGTTTCGCTGCAGGATGACCCATAGTGAAGTGCCAGATGTAGCCAATTTGGCTCCCATTCTTCTTCTCAATAATAAACTCCCCCTGTTCAAGACTACTTTTCTCATAACCCTTCTCTATCTCTGTTCTGGATAACTGTCGTAGAGGATTGTATTCACCAATGAACTCAGGCTTGTTAACCCATTCTGCAAAAAGTGGCAAGTCTTCTTTCTCCATAACCCTCAAATTCACAGTCTTGCCTTCAAGCAACCTGAACACCAACCCACTATTTGAGTAAGTTCAGCTATAGCTTTTCCGCAAAATCAATGACTGAACAGTGCCATGTGTGCGTGTGTGTGAGTGTGTGTTTGTTTGTCTGTGTGACTGTCTGCCAACCTGAAATAGAGAGGGAAGGAAAGAAGAAAGGAAGTAAGTAGGGAAGTGAGGAGAGAGAGAGAGAAAGAGAAAGATAAAACTTTACCCCAACGAGCCAACATTTTGAATTTGGGGGTTTTCAGATGCGTCAGGGAACTTTACCTATAGCAAGAAAGGTTAATCCCATGGCAAATGCGCCCGGATGGCTCACTGCAAGCTGTATTTCTCTCATCGCTTCTTCCCAATCTTCTGCTGTGGTTACGCCTTCTTTTATCAAGACTTTCTTGTCCTGCTCCGCGATTTGAACTGGAACATAGACAAGCATCTTCAGTGCATCAGGATTCTGCTGAGTGGCATACATTGGAAGAGGATAGATTTTACCGAATTCAAGTCAGCCTCTGAAAATATCGAGAAAAGCTGTCTGCCTATGTAACGGTCGTCCCCCCTAGCTTTTGCCCATTGACCAAACTTGGACCACAACTCGAAAAACCTTGGCGCCAGCGGAAACGAAAGCATTGCGCCATCATCTACGTCAGAAGCCGCAACAATTCCTCCTTTCTCAGTAACTCTTTTCAACTCTGCGATCGTCTTCACTGGGCTGCTTACATGCATAAGCACCAGTCTGCAGTATGACAAATCGAAAGTCCCGTTCTCATACTTCAGATTGTCGATGTTGCCCAGTTCAAACCGTATGTTTTTTACGCCTTCCTTGGACGCTGACTTTTTTGCTTCATCAATGAATAAGGGATCAACATCTACACCGCACGCTTCTTCTGGGAAAAGGCTCGAGGCCATTCTCCTCGTAACAGCGCCCGTTCCGCAACCAGCATCAAGAACCTTCATGTTTGGCTTTAAATCCAAGATTTCAAGTTCCTTCTCAATTATCTTTTCAAGCGCTTTGGCCTGCGCTTCGAGCCTAATTGCTTCTTCAAGTTTGCCAGCATATGCGTATTTACGTGGCTTGTCACTCAAAGACTATTCCTCGAACAAACATGTCTTAGGTTGAAATATAGGCATTTTCATGCACCACTGGCATAGCCCGCACTGCCTTTTTGCTCGCGTTAGGTTTTGAAAACTACTTCTGTGCCCACGTGGCAGTCGTGTACTACTTCTGATCCAAATCTGCCTCTCAGCCGTGCAATTGCCTCTTTTCCGGTGCAATGATTCAAATACAGTTCCGGAGTTCCACACACATTTTCCAGAACGTCTCCTACGTGGTCAACATCCTCTTGCGAGTATTCCACCATGTGAGTGCCGCCGAATATAGCAATGATTCTGCGATTGAAGAGTCGTGTGGCACGGGCACACGTATTCAGCAATCCCGCATGACAGCAACCAGTCACCAACACTAATCCGTCTCTTGCTTGAAGAACCAGCGACAAATCGTCAATGACAGGATCCCATTCCCGCCGTCCATTAACCTTATGAAACGCACCTGTCACTATCCCCGGCTTCTCATGTCGTTCCGCAATCGGAATCTCTCCCGTCGTATGGAGGTTCGGAAGCACTTCAACTGAATCTTTAGTCAAATGGAATTCTGCTTTTTTGGTCAGTTCCCTACTAAGCTTTGGAAATCCCATTGAGATGTGAAACACGAATATCTTCGCTGATTTGGGCTCCATGGCGCTTGGGTGCGCAACTATCTGCAGAGGTTTTTGGGCTGTTCTCGCCTTGAGAAACGACTTCAATCCGCCTGTGTGATCCCTGTGACCGTGCGAAAGCACCAACTTATCGATGCAATTGGCATCCATTCCCAGTCGTTTCATATTATGCAGGAGTTTTCCGCCTTTCCACCCAGCATCAAGAAGAATCTGTTTGTCGCCAATTGCAATATGAAAGCATTCTCCGTGCCCACTTTTGAGGTGTTTCCCGGGCAAAACCTCGTTATCATAGATGTTCGTGATCTTGACGTCCATTAATATCGCCTTGCACCATATCGATTCGTGTTTAGCTCTGCATATTTAAGATAAGTGGTCAGCGCGCGCTTTCCATGCCTAATCTAAGCAATCTCTCACAACCATCCATGCTGAATCGTTGCAGGTGCAGGCGATGGCTTCTTCCGTTTCTCACTTTTCTTCTCTTTGAACTTGTGGATTTTAACAGAGCTATCTTCGAGCGCAACCCAATACCTGTTGTTCAGATGTTGATGGTAGATGAATTTGTTCACCAGCCCCTTCAATTCTTGTGCGGACATTTTCTCGGAATCTACCAATAGATTATGGTCGTCAGAAGCAACCTCTTCATTGAGGTTCTTGCGCAAAAAATTGGAAAGCGGGTCCTTTCCGTCCTCCAACTCGCCACAATCCACTTTCAACTTCTTTCGTCCCGAGAACAAGCCGCTCATTCTCCATTGTGGTAAGAGTTACATCTGCAAGAATGTATATGCTTTTTCTCTAAACATAAATCGTTACCTAAACTTCAAGCGCGCGATTTTTCTTACCACATTCAACAGTTCGAGCATTTTTCAACAGCCAAATGCTCCCCCTGGGGTCCTAATACCAGCGGATCCGCCACCCACCGAGCGAATATGTACCGTTGACTATTTCTATTTCCCCCTTTTTTTCAGAAAGAAGCCTTCTGTTGATGCTTAGCGGCACGCTAGGGATGTTTGTAAGAAGTGACAAAGTAGGCAGCAGCCTTGCCTTCTCCTTTAATTGTTAGAAAATACCGCAGCCAGGAAAAGTTATAGCTGAACCGAAATAGACAGCTAGTGGGTGGTTAGATTTGCTTGAAGGCAAGAATGTAAATTTGAGGATAGCAGAGAAAGAGGATTTGCCTCTACTTCTTGAGTGGTTCAACAGCCCTGAATTCGCTGGAAGATACAATCCATTAGATGCACAGGAGTCTAAGGCAGATATTGAGAAACGATATGAAAAACTGGGCTCGGAAAAAGTGTGGTTTCTGATACTGAAAAAGGATGGAAACAGGATTGGTTTCCTGGGAATGGGTGTTATTGGAGGCTGTTGGGAGATAGGCTATGTTCTGATTCCTAGCGAAAGAGGTAAGGGCTACTGCACAGAAGCTGCCCAACTTGCGGTAGACTACTTGTTCATGTCTAAAGACATAGTCAGGATTCAGGCGGCAACCGACCCAGAGAACATGGTATCACAAAAGGTTCTGGAAAAGGCTGGTTTCCAGAGAGAAGGAAGAATACGAAAAGGGATGTTTGTCTATGGGAAATGGGCTGACCTCTATCTCTATGGCATTCTCAGAGAAGAATGGAAAGAACCAAAGAGTCGCTAAGAAAACCATATTCAAGAAATCCTGAAAGCATAAACAAGAAACCAGTTTTCGAGTTCTAACGCACGCTAAGAGTATTAGCGCGCTGGCTTGTCCCTAAAATGGTCTAAAATGGTTTTTATTCTTCTTTTATCTATTGGAGCTTGATTTGGGCCTGGTTCGTAGGCAAATCCTGACCGCGCTGAAAGATGGCAAATCACGGGGTTC
>Ga0209777_10000723_pt1 | contig 51753 bp, 60 predicted proteins | sample FrelakmetHBP12HB_FD_187147 | JGI IMG/M metagenome (GOLD analysis project Ga0209777, IMG submission 187147) | Freshwater lake sediment microbial communities from the University of Notre Dame, USA, for methane emissions studies -HBP12 HB (SPAdes)... | ecosystem: Environmental > Aquatic >... | reverse complement strand
ACCGTCGCTAAACGAGCAGCCGTCGTATTTATCATATGTCGCTCCGCCGCTGAACGAGCCGCTGTAAGTCGCTACGGTCGGGGCAGGCGGCGCGGCCGCTTCAACGTCGATTTCGACATTTGCGCAGCCCTCAAGCCCTGCGCCGTCCCTTGCGCACACTTGGAACGGGTAGTTTCCTGCAGTCGTGGGCGTGCCGCTGAGAAATCCGCTCAGGCCGAGCGATATTCCGGGCGGCAGGAAGCCGCCCCCTATCTTTACCGACATCGAATAAGGTGGGTTGCCTCCGCTAGGGTTCGTTGCGGGAGTGAGCCCGCCGCACGTCGCGCCCGCTGCCGCCGACTCGGGAGCGCATAATTGGCGGCTGAAGTCCTGGCCGACCCGCGCGTTCAATGTGCCCGGCCCCGTGAATGTGATGTGTGATGTAGTCCCGCCACCGCCGTTGATAGTGGTGTTTCCTCCGCCGTTGCCCCCGTTTCCGCCGTTGGCAATGTTCTCCCCTATCGCCGAGGCTTTGGCTATGAACGACTCGGGCGTTTCCCCGTTCGCATCCTGGGGCAGCACTCCGCCGGTGTGGAGTGCGTTCAGCGCCTGGGTGAAAGCGTCCATTACCTGCGTGGCAGTGAGCGTTGGATTCCTGTACCATATATCGTCAAGGACCGCCGCCACCTCGGGCGTGGCAAAGGACGTGCCGTCGCATGATGTGACCGTTCCGGTGTCCGGATTGATTATTTTGGCATCGGATCCCCTGGCGTACGACATGTCGCCGCCGAAGTTCATGTCGTTGGCCACGGTGCCGTCCGCATTGGAACTGCCCACTATCTTGATGTGCTTGGCCGCTGCTGGGAAACGATTTTCAAGGCTCTTGATCTGGTCGGCGATGGGCGCTCCAGCGTTGCCCGCGGCTATCACCATGATCATGTTGTCGGCCGCGGCAGGATTGTCCGCTATTATTTCGTCCATGGTCTTGTAGAAGTCGCGCAGGAAGGCTCTTTGCGCGTTCTTGACGGCGGTGCAGTTGACCGAAATGCACCCCGCCGATCGTTCGAAGTCATGTATGTCGATACCGCCCGACGTCTCCGATTGAAGAGAGAAGCTGAACACGGCGGGCATGCCGCGCTGCTCGTAATCTTCGGCCTTCGCCACTATGGAGCGCGCCAGGCCGTCCGCAGGCATGCCGTCTATGACTTTCATCTCATTGGTGTCCACGCTTGTGCCAAACCTGCCCGCCTTCAGGGCCGTCAGGTCGCCGTGGTCGTCTCCGCAGTCCGTCGGATTGGACGCGCCGCTGTAGTAATCATAATGTATTATGTCCGCCGGAACGAAGGCGAAAGCCGGCGAGCCGTCCTCGAACCAGCTTTCCTTGCTCATCGCCGTGAGGAACGTTTCCTCTTGTCCCGCGCCCACCTTGACCGTGTAGATTCCCGCTTTCGCGAACGAATCCACTATCGTGCCGCCGTTGGCCTCGACCGCCTTCTGGACCGCGGCCATTTCCGTGGTCCTGTCGGCGAAAAGATAAACGTAGCCGGGAAAGCCCGTTATCGTGAGCGTGTTTCCTGCCGTGTCAATGTATTGCACGGGCGCCGCCGTGGGCAGTGTCCCTGTGTACTTCACGTCGCCGCCCGCCGTAGGCGTTGGCTGTCCCGTGCAGCCGCAAGTCAGTAAAACAACGGCGAGAAAAATGAGAACGGCTTCTTTTCGCATGGAAAAGATTGCCCGAGGCCGTATATAAAATTGCTTGCTTCGCTTCCTAGTCCTGTCCGTCCGCCCTTGCCGTGGCGAGCACCCAGTCCGAATGGAATTTCAGCGATGCCTGGTTCCTGTGCGTCGTAATGTTTTTGTCCAGTATGCCGTTTTCCGCAAAAAATTCGTAGAACCCGCTCCAGGCCTTTTTGAGGTCCTTCTGGTCTATGGTCCTGTAGATGGCCCTTGCCTCCTTTGTGGGGCGGACGTGTATTATGGCGGAGAGGTTCTTGAACGCTTCGGTCATTTCATGCTCCCCGTAGAACGTGATATAGTCCTTTGCTATGCTGCGCCCGCTGTCGTAAAGCGGGTCTCTGCCGGTTTTCGCCCCGCAGGTTGGCTGGTCGTCCCTTGGCATGTTTATTATGGCCCTCTGAGCGATTTATTACTTCGCTTTTGCGCAAAACATAGCTATTTATGTTTTCCCTACGATTATTCACATACGAATTATGGTAATCGTTGGGGTGATTTCATGGAGAAAGCAACAAAAGAGATGATAGGAAAGGTAATCGTGTCCGAAGAGACCGGTCGCAAGTTCGGAATCGTCGGTGACGTGGCCTTCATAACCGAATCCGGCGAGCTCATGAACATAATTGTGACTGAGCCGACAAAGAGCACGAGCGATTTGGGCCTTTCCGAGGACGACCACGGCCGCACGCTGATACCCTTCAACGCTGTGAAGAGCGTGGGCGACTTCGTCATCGTCTCCGAGAAGGATATGGTTTGAGTTTTGTTTCAAGCCCTTCATTTTCTTCCGTTTTAGCTCTTAGCGCTAGCCCTGTCCGTTCCTGCCGTTTTGCTAAAGTTTAAAAGCGGGCAAAGCGAAATACCCGCATGCGCAAGCTAATCGCACTGCTGGCAGTCCTTCTCTTGGTTCCTGTAGTGGTGTTCGCCGACGGCGGGATATTTCCCGATTATGAAAGGCACATCTACGAGCCGGACCAGAAGGCGTTGATAACCTGGGATGGCACGACCGAGACCATGCTCTTGGCAACCAGGTTTTCCTCGGACAGCCTTGGCAACATGGCTTGGGTGGTGCCTTTGCCGTCTTCTGCCGCGCCCGAAGTTAGCGCGGGCAACGTTTCCGCCCTGACGGAGCTGGCCTATTATTTTGCGCCTGCCTATGAGCATCGCGGCGGCGGTGGCGTGGGCCTGGGTGCCTCAGGCGCCGCGAACGGCGTGGAAGTCGTTGAGATAAAGAAAGTTGACATCTATGACGTTACCGTTCTCAAGGCCACGGATGCGAAGGCGTTGACGGACTGGCTGAACGCGAACGGCTATTATGTGGCTCCGGAATACGTTCCAGTGATTGGTCGTTATGTCGGCGAAGACAGGTATTTCGTCGCCAACCGTATCGACCTCAAGAACAAGTACGCCGCTACGCTGGCGGAAGTCAAGAAGTCCAACTCCTCCTTCGAGAATCTCACAATTGACGATCAGATAGGCGTGCTGTCCGACCTGATATACGGCGAAAAATTGTCCGATGTCCCGGCCGCAGAGGATCTCAAGTACGCGCTGTACGACCTCAGGTCCGGCATGGCCACGCCGTTGAAATTTAAGTTCACCCCGCCCAAGCCGTTCTATCCGCTCGTGATTTCAAGCCTGAGCGGCGGCTCGACTGTGAATGGGGGCGACTTTGCGCTCATGAATATGATGAGGATAGACGTCTATGTCGCGGCGCCGACCGCGGTGAACGATTCTAGCGGCGTGCTGGAGTTCGACAGGGCGCTTACTGTCACCGATTCGTTCCGTTCCTACATCAGGAATTATGCCGATCTTGGCGATGCGCCGGTGATAACACGCCTTACTTACTTCGGCGGGCCTGGCGGGCTTACGGCCGATGCCGAGTTCGTGCCTTGCAGCGGCTGCTTGGTTGAGAATCCGGACGGGAACACATACAACAACGGCACGGATGAGCTGACGACCGACGCCGTTATTATTGCATTGATGGGGCTGCTTCTGAAATTTGCCGCTTGGACATGGCTTGTCTTTCCGTTGTGAATTCAGTTTTTTTCCTCAGGGTCGCCTATCCCGTTCGCCGTAACGGTGAAGATGCATTCCCCTTCGGGCAGGTTTGGCGAGTCTATCATCCTTGCAATGCGCGTGTCACCCTTGCTTTTCCTTAAGTAAACCCTGACCGTTGCGAAGTGGCCCATCACGTGGCCTCCGATCGGGGTCGTGGGGTCGCCGAACATTATGTCGGGCCGCGACATCACTTGGTTCGTCATGAAAACCGCAATGTTGTACACATCGGCAAGCCGCTGGAGCGCATGCAGGTGCCGGTTCAGCCTTTGCTGCCGCGGAGCCAGCTCTCCGCGTCCGGTGTAATCGGACCTGAACAGCGCGGTTACGGAGTCGACGATTACCAGCTTTATGTTCTTTTCGCGGATTATTTCCGCTGCCTTCTCGATCAGTATGCATTGGTGGTCGGAATTGTAGGCGCGAGCGGACATGACCTTTGACACCGCCTCGTCGGGGTCCAATCCCAGCGCTTTTGCCATCTGAAAGATGCGTTCCGGCCTGAACGTGCCTTCCGTGTCTATGTACAGGCATCCGCCATCGATGCCGCCCTTATCGAGGGGAAGCTGCACGTTGACGGCAAGCTGGTGCGCGATTTGGCTCTTTCCCGATCCGAACCCGCCGTGAAATTCGTAAGTGGCGCCTGTTTCCATGCCGCCGCCGATCAGATTGTTAAGGTTCTTTGAGCCCGTCGATATCTTTACGATTTTTTGCCTCCGTTCCAGGATTTTCGTGGCCGACTCGAAGCCCATCTCCAGAGTGTCACGCGCGGCCTGGATTATCTTTCCGGCCGTCCCTTCGCCGAGCCCTGCGCTGTCCTCAAGTTCCCATGGCGCCGCCGCGGCGACGGCCATCATGTCGATATAGCCCGCAGATTTGAGCTTCTCGGCTATCTTGTCGCCAACGCCAGGAAGGTCGGCGACGTTCTTTATTTTTCCCGCCTTCTCCTTCTTCGGTTCCTCCATCTCTTCCTCGATTTCTTTTCTTGCCATAATGATCACCAATTTTACCCGACAACGCCCGAATTGTTATTCGGAGCAAAAAGATTTAAGAGCGAGTTTGCCTCCGCGCGCGGTTCCACCTCTTTGACGTCATTTGCGACGAATTCCAGCCTGTCGAACATCTTGTTCCTTCTTACGCGTCCGACTACGACGAATTCCTTCCCTATGACGTCCACTCCTTCGAACACCTTTCCCTTCTTGGCCACTATCTCCTCCATGCTCAGGCCGAGCACCTTTGCGGCCAGTTCGCGGAAGAACACGACGCGTATGTTACCGGTGCCGTCGTCCAGTACGCCTGACAGCGCCATTGTGACCTTCGGCTTGACCGTCCCGTGAGTTGTGCACTTCCAGGCGAACGCCTCTATTCCGGGCTGTATCTCTATCTTTTCCTGCTTGAGCCTCGAGCCGCACTCTGGGCAGATCTCATAGAATTGTTCGGTCTCGAACAGCTGCACTACAGCCGCTCGTATCTCGGCGCCCTCGTTTTCCTTCATGTCCTTTATTTCTATGCGCCCGTTGGCGGTCCTTTTTTCCATTTCCTCGACGGCGGGCAGCGTGCTCTTTTCAAGGAGCCGTATCATGCCGCGCCTGCTCAAGCGGATTTCAACGCCGCCGCGCGTGTCCTCCTTCGTGTACGCGCTGCTGATCTCTATTGCCGTTCCCGGCTTGAGCTTTTCCAGAATATCTGTCTGCTCGTCCCACAGGGACATCCGTACGGTCCCCGTGCCGTCCGCAAGTATCACGTTCGCGACCTTGCTCTGCTTGCCTTCGCGCTCGAATGTCCTTATGTCGAACACGCGGCTTATGCGCGCCTCAAGGGTGAGGTTCCGTATGCCAGGGACCACGTTCTTTATCTCTATTGTTTGCCGCGGCCTGCTCACCAGGTCGAGCCCCATCTCCTTTGCCACGATGTAGGCCGCGCCTTCGCGTGAAACAAGGTCGGAAAGCTCGCGTTGCTTTTCCCTTATCCTGCGGTCGACCTCTTCCGCGGCAAGTCCTGTAGTAGAAATTATCTTCTCTATTATTTGCTCATCCATATGTGACACCAGCACCGCTCGGAAGCGGTGCCTATAGATGGCATTGAAAGTATAAATCCTAGTGAAACTTTCGTTTCAATTGAAAATTAGAGAATCTTCCGCTTCGCTGCTGCTATGTCCTCGGCAGAAACGGTCTTTCTTTTCGCTCGTTGTGCACTTGCAGCCGCCTCGCTTGCTATATCGGCGGTTATTTCTTCCAGAAGCTGCGCGAATTCCTTCACCGCGTCCTCTCCGACGCGCATGTTCGCCTTCTTCAGTATGTTTTCCGCCGAAGCGAGAGGGTATTCCATGTTTTCTTATTGCATTTTCCCCTTTTAATCCTTTCCAAAGGGCAAAAAGTGAGACTTTTTCGGGTGGGATTAATGTATATTCGCTAACATAGAGGTTGTAATCTAGCTTATGCGTTACAACGTTGCTAAACTAGTCTGGACAACAAAGATATATCAGAGAATATTTTCAAAGATATAAATCTTATCCTATAGGTTGCCCACCACACATAGGGTTTATATGCTACTTCGGGCAAGACTCTAGTGGGTGCTGCTTGTGATTCCAAAAAATACCGATAGGGAAATCGTGGAAGCGACCTTCATGCACCCCAAACCAGTGCACATGCTCACCGTTCTGAAGGGCGACGACGTGAAATACGCCACACAGGTCTCGAAAGCGGTCGATTGCACCTATTCTCACACCGTGAAGATGCTGGAAATGTTCAGGAAGATGGGCCTCGTGACGTTCGAGAAGCGCGGGCGTGTGAAAATCATCAAGCTCACGAGCGACGGACACGATGTCGCTCATGATTTCGAAGGGATCCGCCGCAAGTTCCACAGGATCTCAGGCAATGTGAAGGAGCCTTTGAAGGAAAAGACCCCGAAGGCCAAGTGATTTCTCCTCTTTTGGGCCGGCCTCAAAGCCGGTTTGTGTCCATATTTTCACTCGGACAGTTCTCGTTCACATCTGCCTACTCGTGAAACAGCCTGCCGCGTGAGCACCATCATTTGGGCGGATATGCGTCCCATACACATATCTCTGGGGTGCCAATCAGCAATCTTTTTATGTTAGGACACTTGATATTAATCTAGGCAAATGGGGTGGTTTGGATGCAAGAAATGCTTACGTGGCTTTACGGCAAGAGCGCGCGCAACGCCCATATAAGAAAAATGGCCGAGCAGACGGTTATCCTTCTCAAGAAGCAGCCAATGGAGTACATGGAGCTCTGCCGCGCGCTGGAAATAGGCTTTGACAACTACCAAAAACCCAAGCGGACCTTCTATTTTGTCGTTAATCCGCTGAAGCGCGTGCACCTGATCAAGGAACGGCGTGAAGTCATAGACCAGGACACGAAGAAGTACAAGACCGTGTATTTCCTCAATCCCGGCGCCTTCCAGGGCTACATGACGCGCATCATAGACGAAGCGAGCGAGAAGCTGAAGGGAAATTAAAGGAAAAATAACGTCGTTGTAAGGCCTTCTCAACGGGCGGAAAGAGCGGTAAAATATATTCTACAGAATATACTTTCTAAAATATTCACGACCACGTGGTTATTGGAAATAGTGATGGATAAGCTATAGGTTACATGCCAGATGTTACCAACTATGTAACAAATCCTATAAGATGTAAAATATAGATTACAGAATATAATGGCTGGAACCCACCCGCCAAATGTGAGAGTTCGTTGGAAATGAGAGCGAAAAATGGGTTTCCGCAGCGGGCGCAGTCTCACAAACGGGCGTTCATTATTCGGGTGCTGCGTACGGCTTGATTGAAATTATGTCCGCGAAGTGCAGTACGGTGCAGGACATGTAGTCCGTTTTCCCGCTTGCGTTCATGTCGCGTATCTTGCCCGGCACGACTAGATCTATTTTGTCCTCTGATGCGGGATTGCCGAGATAGGGCTTCAGCACGCCGTGCTGAGAAACCACATGCGGCTGCTTGGCCGTCCCGACGTCGTAATCGACCGCTACTTCTACGCCGCCTATGCATTGCAATATTTGGTTTTTGTCCATGATTCACCAACCTCCGAACGTTCAGGATTGCGCAGGAAAGGATATATCTTTCCCGCAGTTAACTTCCGCAAGGAGAGCCCGTCTATAAATCTTTTCATGTCAATACAATCGGAATGGACGCGATTTACATCCTGGACGCAAGGCCGGAAAAGGACAAGAAGTTCATCAATTATGTCGGCAAGGAATTCATGGAACATTTTGAAGGCAGGAAGGCACGGTTCTCCGACGACCAGATTTGCATAGATCATCTCTATGAGCTGCAATACAGCGTAAAGGACCTTGACGGAAATCCCGTGAAAGGGTGCCCGCCGCACGCGATGCCCCTGAAACGGGCGAACGAGGTTTCCTTCTCGGGCAGGGAGATATCCGCTTTTCTGAAGTCCAAGCTGCCCGAAGAGGAGCTCAACAGGCGGGTGAAGGAGATTTATGAAAGGGGCAAGCACCCGTACGTCCAGCGTCACAACGGCAAGGTCGTGGAGTCCGGAAACGATTTCCTGTTCTCAAAAAATGGCTGCAGGGAAATGCTGGCCCGTGAGCTGGGCATCTACGAGACAGAGAAAAAGCCAACATGGGAAATAAAGTTCCTTGCCCGCAGGCCGGAGCGCCAGTTGGAAAGTTTCGTGTGGTTCCTAAAAGCGGGCATAGATATCGGCGACGGCGTGCCCCTGAGCTACGCCTCGAAGCTCTACGCGGAAAAGGGAATAAACGGCATGTACAGGGAAGTGAAGCTGGAAAGCTGACGCTCGTTGTTGAATAATAAAGAAAAAGAAACGAATTTTGTCTGGTTAATCTAACTGTTAAGTATGACTACTCAGAACCTTTTCGGCTTTTTTGCAAAGCATTCCCTGCAGAAGACGGGCTTGCCTTCGGTGGGCTTGAACGGAACTTCACATTCTTTGTGGCATTCCGAGCAAACTGCCTTGTGCATTTCCCTGGGTCCTCTGTCGAATGACCTGCGTTCTCCAAATGGCATTTTATTTCACCTATTTTTTTTCGGGTTCAATCCGGTATCGGATTGTAGGTAGTCGCCTTTTATAAACGCATGGAAACAGGGGTCCAGCTTAAATCTTTTTTCCCCCATGGTTTGCTGGGTTGTTGCATGCACAAGCATTATGAAGTGACGGACGCGGGCTATGAGCTTCTTGAAAAGAGCGGCTTGGACAAGCGCATCGACGGCAAATGGAAGGACGTGCACGGCCTGATGCTTCGCGGCGCCTTTGTGGACAAATGGGAGATAGACGAGATTCTCAAGGACAGTAATGCGCCCGCGCAAAGGAAAAATACCGTCAAGAACTGGTGCAAAGAGCACGACGAATATGACCGTGACTCGGACGATTTCCTCATGGTATCGGGGGAGATCACGAACGTCGTCCTGAGCGCCGAAGAGCAGGCCGATTACAGGAAATTCGGCTTTGAGTCTCTTGCCGATATGGACGGCCTGCTGGCTTCCTATTCCATCTCAAAGAACAGCGACATGCGGTTCGGCTGCTCCGATCATTCGTACGTGTGGCGCTCGAACGGCTTCAAGACGCGCATTTACGGCGACACGGACGGCGACCTGCAGCTGCATCAGATAGCGACAAAGTCCGAGCCAGACAGGATAACCATAGACGGCTCCTCGCCCCTGAAGCTTTTCGGCGAACTGAAGGAGGGCCACGTGAACGCGGATTACAGCTTCTGGCCGACTCTCGTCGCCGTTGCGCTCAAGTTTGCCGACACCGTCGGCAAGGAAATACCCGAAGCAAAGAACTGGGAAGACTTTCTTCGGACGTTCGGGTGGAAAGGGGAAATAATGAAGCCCGACAGCCTGGGTTACATCGGGTTCAGCTTCCCAATCGATTATTCAGGCAACATGATAGCCAGAATGCCTGATGGGACCGATGTCCAAAAAACCAAGAAGATATTCATGGGGCATATGTGCCCGAACGCCTGCCAAGACGTGTCCTATTATCCCGTGATAGACGAGTCGGAGAACCTGGTCTTTTGCAGAAATTCCAATGATGGAACAATTACGCTTGCGCCTGCGGGCACGCCGGAAAAGTTTGCACCGGAAATTTGCATCCCGAAGGCCGACGCGTGCGAGCTGTTCAGGGGCGCCGTGCAGGGCATAATGGCCGGCCAGAGCAGGACCTCCCCGCAGTCGCTGGCTTTCATGCTTTGGGAATATGAGAAATTGAAGGAAGGAAAGACCCCGGAACAGGTGCGCAGGGAAAGCTGCCAGTTCAGGGAATTCTGAGGCCGCAAATATGGCAAAAGAAGAGCCTGTTTTTCTGAAGGAAGCCCGTCTAGTAAGGCAATATATACGCGACGCTCTCGCCTATGCGAGGGCCTGCTCTTACAGGGAAGAAATGATGGGCATCCTGCTGGAAGCGGATAAAAGGCTGAATGAATACGAAAGCGGGTTGCGCAAGGATTTCAGTAAATGACATTTACCCGATGTATCTGCTCTTGCTGTCCTGCGCCGACTGCTTCTGCGCGAAGGGCAGCGGTATCGGAGCGGGAAGGTTGACCTCTTCGGAGAGCGTTATTGCCTTGCTCAGGCATTTCCTTATGACCGTGTTTATGCACTGCAGATTTACGTCCTCGGGCAGCTTCTTCTCCTTCTTCCAGCCCATGAGGAGCTCCGCGGGGTTGTCCGCCAGGAACAGCACGTCGCCAGTTATGCTTATTTCGCCGAACTGCTTCTTCTTCTCGTCCGTATAGATTACGACGAATTCAAAGCCGAACTTCAGCCCCTTCTTGCCGACGCCCGCAAGGTCCAGCTCTTCCACGCTTTTTATGTTGACGTTGTTGCCTATGTTGGCCGGCCCGACCGCTTCAGCCGTTCTCCTTGCGATTATGTTGCTCATGGTAATTCCGACGACAGGCATTGTTAACACCTCACATTTCCGATAACACCAATTGCCAGCTCAACATTTAAAAAGCTTCGGCACAGCGCGCATTTTGTTCATGCGTCAGCGTCAAATGTATAGGTGCTCAAAAAAGCGTATTTAAATGTTCTTGGCACAGGCGCATAGTTTTATATCGCACAGGCACCGATAATAGGCAGGTGAATACAATGCCAAAACTTTTGATGCTGCTTGCGGACGGATTCGAAGAGACCGAAGCCCTGACGACCGTTGATGTCCTCAGGCGCGCCGGAATAGGCGTCGATATGTCGGGCCTCACGGGCAACATAGTCACGGGCATGACAGGGATACGTGTCCACACGGACACGCGCTTCATGGACCTTGAGACCGACAAGTACGACGGCCTGATACTGCCTGGCGGTTCCGGTGTGGACACGATAATGGCGCACACGACCGCCATGGGAGTGATAGACCGGTTTGCCAAGTCCGGAAAGTTCATCGGCGCCATATGCGCTGCGCCGAAGATACTCGTGAAGCTCGGCGCCCTCAAGGACAAGCGCGCAACGATTGCGCCTGGGCTCGAGAAGCTGCTTGACAGGCCGCGTTCGGACAAGGTCGTGGTCGACGGGAACATAATGACCTCGCAGGGTCCCGGAACGGCCATGGAGTTCGCACTGAAAATAGTCGAGCAGTTCGCAGGGAAGGCCGCGGCTTCAAAGATGAAGCAGAACCTTGTTGCTTGAAGCTTCCTCGGAGAGGATTGATTTTGCTCAGTGAGATTGAGAAAAAGGTATTGCTATTGGCCGGAAAGAAGAAGCTTGTCCGCCGCAGCGAACTGACGGCGGTCGCGTCCGACGGTTCGGCCAAGGAAGCGGCCTCCGCGCTGGTAAGCAAGAAGCTGCTTCAGGTCGTGAGCCCGCTGGGCGAGGCCTCTTATGCGCCCACGCAGCAGGGCGAGAAGATGGTCGCGCAACTGCAAGGTTCTTAAATCCTTGCGCCGATTTCTTGTCAAGCATAGCCCCGTCGTCTAGTGGCCAAGGATACCTGGCTCTGAATCTCAGGAGACACCAGGGTACATAGGTTCGAATCCTATCGGGGCTACCATATTTATATTTTGGGTGTTCATTATTCTTATGCCAAAAGCCCCGCGCATAGACAATGCGTTTTTCGGTTCATTGCTTGTTGACGGCCGCAAGTACAACAATGACCTGGTGATTTCTTGGAACGGCGAGGTGAAGGACAGGCCGAGCAGCCACGACTTCACCGGCGCGGAAATGGATAGCATATTGATCAGCGAACCCGATGTTGTTGTCGTGGGCACGGGCCATTCCGGCATGCTCAAGGTCGCTCATGACGTAGATGTGTCCGCCAGGCTGAAAGGCGTCGAACTGGTCGTAAAGCCGACCGTGCAGGCGGTGCAGGAATACAACAAGTTCGCGCGCCTCGGCAGGCGCGTTGTAGCCGTTCTCCACTCAACGTGCTGATTTTCTTTCGTACGCCTGTATTGAGTCGCAGCTGTTGCAGCACCATGCGAGGTTGCTGAGTTTGTTGTTTTTGTAATTGCCGTCTATATGATGAGCCCTGACCGGCCTTTCGGCCGTCCCGCAGGAATAGCAACGTCTTTCCATGTCGGACGCTTCAAGAATTTTGCGCGATTCCCTGTGGTATTTCGCCCAGTCCGGTCCGTATCGTCCCTTGCTTCTGTATCGTCTCATCCTTTCCCTTGAGCGTTCCCTTTCGTTTTCTCTCTCCCTTTCGGTGAGTTTTGACCAGGGTTTGGGCATCGCTTCCATTAGGTCCTAAACTTATTTAAACGGGAAGACAATTTCTAGCATGCCTGTCTTTGTCACAAAGGCCTCGGGGGTGCGCGAGCCCTTCGACATGGAAAAGATAAGGAAGACCTGCGAGCGCGCCGGCGCCTCCAAAAAACTGGCCGCTCAGGTGGCTGCCGCCGTTGAAAAGAAGGTCTATGACGGAATTACCACGAAGGAAGTTCTGGACCTGATTCTGAAGGAGCTTGACAAGGAGCAGCCCCACGTTGCCGCCCGCTACGACCTGAAGGGCGCGATAATGCGGCTCGGGCCCGCCGGCTTCAACTTCGAGCAGCTCGTGGCAGAATTGTTGCAGGAATACGGCTATAGAACTAACGTGGACGAGACCGTGCGCGGCGGCTGCATAACCCACGAGATAGATGTGATTGCGCGGAAGGGCGACGAGCTTGCCGCGATGGAGGCCAAGTATCATAATGCTCCGGGAATCTACACTGGTGCGAAAGACGCGCTTTACGTGTGGGCGCGTTATTTGGACCTTCAGGATGGCGCAAAGAAGGGACTATGTCCCCCGTTCAATTCCATCTGGCTCGTGACCAACACCAAGTTTTCCGACGACGCCATGGAGTACGCCAACTGCAAGAAGATGGTCCTGCTTGGCTGGAAATATCCCGATGACCGCAATCTTCGCTCCATGCTCGAGGAGAAAAAGCTCTATCCGATAACCGTCATGCGCACGCTTGACGTTGATTCCCTTCAGAAGCTTTCCGAGGCCCAGATGATGCTCTGCAAGGACCTTGTCGGCCACGGAATCGAGGAGCTTGTCAAAATGACCGGCATAACGCCAAAAAAGCTCAGGTCGCTCCAGGCCGACGCGAAAAAGATCTGCGATGCTGAGTGATGGCGTGATAATGAAAATAAGGAAGCGCGACGGGACGGTGGAGGACTTTTTCCCGGAGAAGATAACCGCAGCCCTGCACAGGGCGCTGGCCGCCGCGGACGCCAAGGCCGATGCCAGGAAATTGTCAAACGACGTGCTGAGGGTTCTGGACAGGAAATTCGGCAAGAAAATGCCGGGCGTGGAGGACGTGCAGGACGCCGTGATAGCCGTCCTGAAAAGGCGCGGGTTGGGAAAGGTCGCGAAGGATTACGTTGACTACAGGGAGGAAAAGGAGGGCATACGAAGGCTCAAGGCGAAGCTCGGGCTCCCTGCGGGAGTGAAACTTACTCTGAACGCCATGGAGGTCCTGCGCAGCCGTTATTTGCTTAAGGACGAGAGCGGAAAGGTCGTGGAGACGCCCATGCAGATGTTCGAGCGCGTGGCGCGCGCTGCCGCGGAGGCAGACAGGAACTACGGCGACGACCAGTCGCAGTCGGAAAAGGAGTTCTTCGGCGTGATGAGCAGGCTGGAGTTCCTTCCGAATTCTCCCACGCTCTTCAATGCGGGCGCCCCGTTGGGCCAGCTGTCCGCCTGCTTCGTGCTTCCCGTCGATGACTCGCTGAAAGAGATATTCACTTCCGTCATGAACGCGGCGCTGATAGAGCAGACCGGAGGCGGCGTCGGGTTCTCGTTCTCAAGGCTCCGGCCTCACGGCGACATTGTGAAGTCAACGAACGGCGTGGCCTCGGGCCCGGTATCGTTCATGCGCGTGTTCGATGCGGCCACAGGCGTGATAAAGGCCGGCGGAAAGCGCCGCGGCGCCATGATGGGAATCCTCCGCGTTGACCATCCGGACGTGATGGAATTCATCGGCGCCAAAAAGGAACCGAACGTGCTTTCCAATTTCAACATCTCCGTGGCCGTCACGGATTCGTTCATGACCGCCGTAAAGGCGGGAAAGACCTATCCGCTGGTCAATCCGCGCAGCAAGAGGGAAGCCGGCCGTTTGGACGCGCGCAAGGTCTGGGCGGCAATTATAGAAAGCGCCTGGAAGACGGGGGACCCCGGCGTGGTCTTCATTGATGAGATAAACCGCCACAATCCCACACCTAACGCAGGAGAAATAGAGTCCACGAACCCGTGCGGCGAGCAGCCGCTCCTTCCATACGAGTCATGCAACCTCGGTTCGATAAACCTCGTGAAAATGGTTTCCGAAAGGGGCGAAGTGGACTGGGAAAGGCTGAAGAACGTCGTGCATACGGCGGTGCATTTTCTCGACAATGTCATAGACGTCAACAGGTATCCTCTCCCCGAAATAGAAAAAATAACGCGGGCAAACAGGAAGATAGGCCTCGGCGTAATGGGCTGGGCCGAACTGCTGATAAGGCTCGGGATAAGGTACGACTCCCGGAAGGCGCTGGCGCTCGCCGACAGGCTGATGGAATTCATAGGCCGCGAGGCAAGGAAAAAATCCGAAGAGATTGGAAAGAAGCGCGGCTCTTTCCCGAACTTTGCGGGAAGCCCGCTGGCAAGGAAATATTCCGCCATGCGCAACGCAACGGTTACAACCATCGCGCCGACAGGGACCTTGAGCATAATAGCCGGCTGCAGCAGCGGCATCGAGCCGCTTTTCGCGGTGGCGTTCATGCGCCACGTCCTGGAGGACAAGCGCTTGTTCGAAGTTAATCCCGAGTTCGAGAGCCTGGCGAAGAAAGAGGGCGTTTACTCCGCGAAATTGCTGGACGGGATAATAAGGTCCGGCTCTTTGCAGAAGTTGCCTGTGCCGAAAAAATTCAAGCAGCTCTTCATGACGGCCTCCGACATCAAGCCGGAGTGGCACGTCAGGATGCAGGCCGTCTTCCAGAAGCATACGGACAACGCGGTGAGCAAGACCGTTAATTTCGCGGAAAGCGCGAAGCCGTCCGAAGTCAGGCGCGCCTACGAGCTGGCCTGGAAGCTGAAGTGCAAGGGAATAACGGTTTACAGGTACGGCAGCAAGCCCCAGCAGGTCCTTTATGTGGGCGAGACTGGAAAAAACGGCAAATACGTGCATGCGGAATCCGAATATTCCGGCGGCTGCCCCGCAAAATCGTGCCCATTCCCCTCCTGAAACCTGAATTCTGCGCCACAACAAACCTTAAGTATCCTAAATTTCTATTAGGAAAGCGCTTGGGTGTTGTGTTATGGTGACAATCAACGTTCTGAAAACAAAAATGTGCCCGCATTGCCCGAAGGCGAGCGAAATGGCTAAAAAAGTTGCGCAAAAAATAGGCAACGGGACCATTGTGAAGGAGACATACCTCGATACGCCAGAAGGCAGCAAGGTCGCACTGAAGTACCGCGTCATGACTGTGCCCACCATACTGATAGACGAGAAAATAATGAAGATGGGCATGCCGAGCGAAGACGCGCTGCTGAAAGCGGTGCAGGCCGCAATGAAAACCCCGTAAGCACTGATTTAAGAACGTCCGCCGCGCAGATTTCTCCATGAAAAAGGAAACGAAGAAACAAATTATATCGTTGTTTATCATGCTGGCGTTCACAGGCAGCATAATCGCCGGCGCAGTGACCGTTGCCATAGACTATTTTCAGGGCAGCAAGACGCAGGCGGTGCAGACCGTGTTCGACCGTCCGCTCGATAATTCCGAAGAGGCGCCGTTCCTTCAGCAGAACTACGTAATAATCAAGTATTTCTGGTCCGGCACCTGCTTTGATTGCGACCTTTCGGACAAGGCCTTGGCGGATGCCAGCACCGAACTTAACGGGACGCTCGTGGTGGAGAAGATAAAAATGGAGGACTGGACCAACTATACGACGGAGCTGGGAATAACGTCCGCCCCTACCTTCTATCTAAAGGGCAAAACCATAGTCGTCACGAACACCACGGACAGCAACGTTTTGGTCGAGACCATCTGTCCGCTTTATTTCAATTACGTGGAAGCCTGCGCCTTCCTTACTTAATATGCCTTTCCAAGGCGGCTGCTTCCGCTTCCAGCTCCCCGATTTCCTTCTGGAATTTCGTTATTACAGCCGTCAGCTGCTCCGGTTCGGTCCCGAGCGCTTCGGCGGCGCCTTTTATCAGTTGTTCCGTTTCCTTGCTCATGCCATCAGCTCTTTCGCCCTTTTCAGGGCTTCCTTGATTTTTGCCTTTTCAGGCCCGCTTCCCTGCGCCAGCATCGGGGAGCCCCCTCCCTTTCCGCCTAGCACCGCGCATGTTTCGCTTACGACCTTTCCGATGTTCGTGCCAGCCTTAACCGCCTTCTGTCCGGCGGAGCCGAACACGTATGCGCGGTCCGAGACGCCTATGAGCAGTATCGCCGTGTCATCGGCGGAAAGTTTGCGCGATATTTCGCGCAGCTGGTCCGTCCCGGCATTTGGTATTTCCTGTACGAGGACTTTGAGCCCCTTGCTTTGCGCGAACTTCATCTGTTCCGTCTTCCTTTCGGCCGCCTCGAGCTGAAGCTTCTCCAGCCTTTTCTTGGCGGTTTTCCATTTCTCGAACAGCTCTGCCGCGGCCTTCGGCACGTCCGCCTCCTTCACGCCGAGCAGCTTCGCGCTTTCCTTCAGCGCTGTTTCGGCCCCCTTGAGATGGAGCTCCGCCGCCGGCCCCGCCTTGTAAACGAACCTTACCGTCCCGTCCGCGGGACGCTCGGTCTTGGTTATTATTATGCGGCCGATTTCCTTCGTGTTGTCGCCGTGCGTGCCTCCACAGGCCTCCACGTCGTCGCCGACCTTTATTATCCTCAGCGTCTTGCTGGGCACGGCCGCCCCCTGGTAGATACCGAACCCGAACTTTTTCTCGGCCTCCGTGCGCTCCATCTCGAATTTTTCTATGGGCGTGGCCTTCTTTACCGCGGCGTTCGCCAGGGCCTCTATCTTTTTGACCTGCTCCTCGGTCAGCGTATCATAGTGGTCCACGTCTAGGTGCGCCTTGTCCTCGTCCTTCTTGCTTCCTTCCTGCCATACCCAGGGGCCAAGGACTTGCCGTGCGGCAGTGTTTATTATGTGCGTGGCGTCGTGGTGGATCGTGATCTGTCTGCGCCGCTCCCAGTCGAGCTTGCAGGAGACCCTGTCACCCGCCTTGAACTTCGGCTCTTCCACGGAATGGACTATTACTTCGCCGGTCTTCTCCGCATCGTAAACCTTGCAGCCGTTCATTGTCCCGTGGTCGGGCTCCTGCCCTCCGCCGCGCGGATAGAACGCCGTCCTGTCAAGTATGACGAACTTGCCCTCGATCACTTTCAGCACCTTCGCTTCGAACTCCCTCATTTTCATGTCTTCGTAATAAAGTTTTTCCGTCGGAGGAATGCCCGCCACGTCGATGCCCGTTTTGTTTTTTTCGCGTTCCTTTTTCATGTGGCGCTCCGAGACCTTTGCGTAAAGGTCCGGCGGTATCGTGACCTTGATTCCCCGTTTCTCCGCGGCCTCCTGGACGAGCTCGGGCGTGATGCCGTGAGAATCGTACAGCTCCACCATCTTCCCTTCGCTTATGCTCCCCCCTTTGCTTACGACCGTTTCCACGGTCTTCCTTGCCTTTTCCAGCCCGCCCCTGTAGCGCTTCTCCTCGATGCCGAGTATCTCCTGAAGTTTCGGGAGGTTCTCCTCAAGTTCCGGATACATGGGTTTGAGGTACTTTGCATTCCGCTCGGCCGCCCAGATGAGGTCGAACGGCAGGTCGAAGCGGTCAATGAACGACATAGCACGCCTGAGAATGACGCGCAGGTTGTAGCCGCCGCCCACGTTTGACGGCAGCCCGCCGTCCGCTATGGCAAACAAGAGCGTCTTGGAGTGGTCGGCTATCGCGTAGAGCGCCTGCATGGGCTCGACCTTCTGCTTGAGCTCGCCGACCGAGACTCCAAGTTTCCTGGCTATCTCGCGCCGCACGGCCTCTATGTCCGCCACTTCGTCCATGTTCAGCTGGCCCGCCAGCTTCGAGTAGGAATTGAACAGCTTCTCGTCGTGCTTGACGCCCGCCTTGGCCTTCATTTTTTCTATCACCGACCCGAACACACAGTCGTACGCCGTGTTCGTTCCGTTCAACAGCCACGTGAACCGTTCGTGGCCGGCGCCCATGTCTATTATCTTTTCCTTCATTGGCGCGAACTTTTCGGGCGTCCCGGCAAATTCCGTGAACACCATGTTTCCCGTTTCCAGCCCGCGTATATGATACTCAAGCGAGTAGCCGAACGCGCCGTAGCCGAGCCACACGTCCTCCATGAAGTTGATTTCCTGCGGGTCTATCCTGAACACGTCCGTGAGAAGGCGGTAGTTAAGGTCGAGGCAGCGCTCCTTCCAGTAGCCTTTCTTCCCGTCATAGAGCGCGCTCTGCTGCACCATGTTGAAGCAGGTGAAGTGGCGGCCGCTCACGCCGACGTTCGGTATGTCATTGAAGCGCAGGCACGGCTGGTCCAGTATGGACGGGTTGGCCGGAAATTCGAACGTCAGTTTGTCGCCGTCCATCCTGTAGAAATCAACTATTCCGGCTATCGTGAAGAACAGCGGATACCACCTGCAGACGGTCGGATACCGTTTTAATGGCGCATGGCCTTCCTTCACGAAGAACTTCTCGATGGCTTCCCAGGTCTTGAAGTAGTCCATCTTCTTTCCGACCGGGTCGCCTATGAAATCGTAAGACCTGCAGCTCGCGTCGTTGCACGTCTTCTGTTCGGCGAGCGCCCAGTAGGCCTTGCCGCAGCTCTTGCAGGTGAACCGCTTGAAGCCTAGCTGTTTGAGCGTGTCCAGCCCCCAATATTTCTTCCAATCCCCTTGCAGCTGCGCGAGCAGCGCCTTCTTGTCCAAGCCCATAGCAATCTACAATTTGATAGATTTGGGAATAGAAAAGCCTATTGCCGACTGAAAAACCAATGCCGGCAAGGCATCATATTCTAACCGAAAAGCGCTCCGAGACCAGCGGCCGCTTCCTCGGCCTTCTTCTCCTTCTCGGCGGCGGATTCCTCTGCTTTCTTTTCCTCTTTCTTGCCTTCCGCTGCCGGGGCAGCTGCTGCCGCTACCGGCATTGCCGCCTTGCTTATGGCCTCGTCTATGTTCACGCCTTCGAGTGTGGCTACCAATGCCTTCACTTTCGCGTCGTCCGCGTGCGCGCCCGTCGCAGCCAATACTTTCTTTACGTTTGCTTCGTTTATCGGCTGCTTCGTGCTGTGCAGCAACAACGCGGCGTATACCATTTCCATGTTTCTTACCTCCATTCATTGAGCGGGAATTTTTGACGCGAGCGCGTCCGCTTGGCGCTTCGCTTTCGCGAGCAGGTCTTCTATGATCCCGCTGTCCAGTATGCCTGCCTCGAGTCCGAGTGACTTGGCGTTCAGGAACGCCTTGGTTATCATCGGGCTTATCGTTTGCTTAGTGGGGTAGCCCGAGTTGATCGAGAGGTTGAATGCCTGTAGTGCGGCCAGGCCGATGTCGCCCAGCACCTTCGCCTCGTCCACGTTCAGCGCGTCCTTTCCGTAGAGTACGCCGCCTTCGGTCAGTGCCGAGATGTCAAGCCCGACTTCCATGGGCTGAACCTTGAGCATTGAAAGCGCGGACGCAAGTTCGGCCGATATCACGTCGCCCTTCTTCGCTACGAGCGAGTCCTTCGCGACGGCTATCTTTCCGCCCTCCACCTTGGCCGCTATCTTGACCTTGGTCAGCGCGGATATCGCCGGCCCCGGCGGTATGTCGGTCGGGCCGGCGGACACGGTTATGTCGTCCGGCGCGATGTCGCCCGGCTTTGCAGCCGCTTTGCTTTTCTTTTTCAGTATGAACTTGTAGAGCTTGAACGGGTTCATTCCCGACATTATCACGGCGGGCTGGCTGCCGAGTTCCTTGACGAGCTCGGGCTTCCCGCTCTTTTCGAGCGCCTTCTCTATCACGCTCTTCCTTTCGACCTTTATGACGGCCTCCGAAAGTTCGCCCCTTATCTTCTGCAGGGCGTCGGCCGGCACCTTGTGCAGGCTCATCACGCCGACCACCGGGTACTTGAGGATTGTAGCGGACAGCGCGTCGACTGCGTCTATCTTGTCCTTCCTCGGTTCCGCCCTTCCTTTTTTTCCTGCCATGATTGTCACATCTCGACTTTTGCGGGCTTGCCCATGGTGAGCTTGACGTAGGCGTTCCTTATCTGGTCCCTTCCTTTCGGCAGCGCCGCAGTGACGGCAGTGATTACGGCCGCCGCGTTTTCCGCCACCTTCTCATCGGCCATGTCTTCCGTCCCTATCCTGCAGTGGATCGCGGGGCTGTCCTTCGCCGCTATCATGACCATGGATTTCGCCCGTTCTATGATGGGCGACAGGTCGGCCACGGTCGTCGGGATAGGTTTGGGCATCTTTCCGCGCACGGCCAGCACCTGACCCATCCACCGTCCGACCAGGGGCATGAGCGGCGCTTCCGCCACGAAAGAGCTGCAAGAATTTGCCAGTGCCTTTGCGGACTTCTTGTTCCTGCCGTAGGACTCCAGTTCGTCCTTTCTGATGACTATGACGCCCTCGTGCTTTTTCGCCTGAGGCAGCAGCGCGTCCGCGAACACGCCTATCTTGGCGCCCGAGCCGGCCTGGCCCGGCAGAAATATTTCCACCTTTATTTTGTTCTCGGGTTTCTTCATGTCGCTGTTCTTGAGATTTATGGCTAGGTCGAAACTCTGCTTGAAGTTCCTTTTCTTCGAGCCCTCCCTGGCTGCCTTGATTGCGTTGATCAGTTTTTCGTCGGCCATTAAATCACTTCGCACGATGCTACTGCCGAAGCAGTAATGTATGGAATAATGTTATAAGAAGCTATATAAAGATTCACTCCGCGGGGTTGCCTTCATGCCCTATCTCGATGTAGCCTTCGTCCGCGTTCTGGAGCCTTATTTCCGGAGCAAGGTCGCCCGTTGAGGCCGCGATATTAGTGGTTTGCGGCTCCATTGCACGAACCCTGTCGTCCAGGCTTGCGAACGCCGCCGAGAAAGTCCGCTTCATCTGGTTCATGCTGTTCTCCATTTCTATGGTCTTTTCGGCCATCCTGTCGATGCTGTCCTTCATCTCCGTCCTGACGTCGCCCCTCATCTTTTCCAGCGCGCCGAGCGTGAAGTCCTTTATTTCGGCCTGCTCCTTGAACGTCTTGGTCAGGTCCTGAACCATGCCATCCAGTGAGCTGAGCCGCCCGCCCAGTTCGGACCTTATTTCCTTGGACAATCCGCCGGATTTGTCGACAGAGAACTTCAGCGTTATCAGGGAAACAAAAACCAACCCGAACGCCGCAAGTACGGCGTCGTATCCCTTGAACGCAAGCCCTATCGTCACGAGCAATGCGCCCGAAGCGACCCAAAACGCTTTTCCGTCCATGCGAGATTATATGTGATAAAAGGATTTAAGCTTGAAACGGACGGGCGGCTATTTAAGTTCGGCGTCCCATTTGCCGGATTCTATCTCCTTGATTATTTCCTTCGGGTTCTTGCCTTCGACAGTCACTCCGCAGCTCACGCAGCTGCCGATTATGACCTTTGCCGCGTTCTTGAGGCTGTGCGTACCGAACGAAGCCTGCTTTGACTTGGCTATTTTTACGATTGCGGCCATCTTCAGGTCGCCTACTGCCGCGTCCTTCCATGCCGTCTTGGCGAGCGTCTCCAATTTCAGTTCCTTCTTTATGAGCTGGGAGACCGGCGGGCTGCCCACCGTTATCTCGAACGCCTTCGTGTCGGTGTCCACCTTGACTTCCACGGGCACGGATATGCCCGAGAATTCTTTTGTCTTCTCGTTTATCTGCGCGACCACCTGGCCTATGTTGACCTTGTGCTGCGCGAGCGCCGGCCCCAGGGGCGGGCCCGGCACTGCCTTGCCGCCCTGAACCATGACCTTTACTGAAATTTTTCCCATGTTATCACTTCTGTTATTTTTTCTCCTCTTTCTTTGATTCCGTGCTTTCGATTATCTTTACGGAATCCAGAGGGACCGTTATCGGGATCGGTATCGCGGCCTCAAGCAGTTCTACGGTGACCTCCTCCTTGGCCTCGTCCACGCGCGTGACCTTTCCTTTCTCGTTCTTGAACGGCCCGCCGGTTATCTCGATGGTGTCGCCCCTGTTTATCTTTATGTCGACCTTCTTGACCTCAAGGAACTTCTTCAGTTCGGCTATGGTGATTTCCTTCCTGATTATGCCGCGTATGTGAGGCACGCCCGCCACCGCCCTTTCTATGGCGGACAGGTCGCCTTCTATGAAGACGTAGCCCTTCAGCTCCTCGGGGTGGAGTATCGCGAACACGTCTATTCCCATGTTCTTCACCTTGTTCGCGAGCGTCTCGATTACCGCGTTCTCCCTTCCGACGGTCGTTCTCAATGTATATATCATTTTTCTAACCTGTTGCGATGCTGCCTATCGAAAGATAGTATGCCAGGAATATGACGAGCCCTATGAGCCCTATCAGCGCCATTCCCGCGCCCGTTATCTTGGCGGCATTCAGGAATTCCTCCTTGTCGGGTTTCCTGCTTACCTCTATGGTCCTCCTGTACTGTGACAGTTTTTCCCTTATGTTCAAATTCAATTTCATGAAATCACTAAGAACAATTTCAATTGTAGCGAAGACTATTTAAAGCTGAATAAAAGGCAAAAGAAAGGAAACGGGGAAGATTCTAAACGAAGTCTATCCCCAGTATCTTCTCTATCTCGTGCTCCTTCTCCTTGGAGAAGGTCTTGGTGTGCCCGTAGATCTGGGGGCTCTTCACCCCCGTTACGATGAGCATGGCCCTTACCATGTCGCCTAGCTCCTTGTTTATCTGCGCGCCCCAGATTATCTTGGCTTCGGGCGAGAGCTTGCTGCTCACGGCCTCCACTATCTCCTGGCACTCCTTTATTGTCACGTCCGAGCCGCCGCTCACGTTGACGAGCGCTCCTGTCGCGCCGTCGATGTCCACGTCGAGCAGCGGGTTGTTGAGCGCCTTCTCGACCGCCTCAAGCGCCCTGTTCTCCGTGTCGGATTCGCCCATTCCTATCATTGCCAGCCCGCCTGAGCCCATGACGGCCTTTATGTCCGCGAAGTCGAGGTTGACCAGTCCGGGCTTGGTGACCAGTTCGGCTATTCCCTTGACGGAGTTTACGAGTATTTCGTCGCTGACCTTGAACGCGGTCATTATCGAGACGTCCGGGACTATCTCGAGCAGCTTGTCGTTCGGGATCACGATGAGCGTGTCAACGACGCTTTCCAGCTCTTCCAGTCCGCGCTTGGCGTTCTCCATCCTCTGCTTCCCCTCCATCGTGAACGGAAGGGTCACGACGCCTACCGTGAGGGCGCCGAGTTTTTTCGCCACGTCGCCGACGACCGGCGCGGCGCCCGTGCCTGTCCCGCCGCCGAGCCCGCACGTTATGAATACCATGTCCGCGCCCTGCAGGGCGTCCTTTATGTCGTCCTTGTTTTCTTTTGCGGATTCCATTCCGACGTTGGGGTCGGCTCCCGCTCCGAGCCCTCTTGTGAGCTCTTTTCCGATGAGCACCTTCTGGTCCGCGTCCGTGTAAAGCAGGTCCTGTGCGTCCGTGTTGACCGCGACTATTTCGGCTCCAACTATGCCGACCTGCATCATCCTTGATACCGTGTTGTTACCGGCGCCGCCCACTCCGACGACCTTGATTTCGGCCTGCCGCGCCTCAAGAAGCTTTCTCAGGTCCTCATCGATCGATGAAGTCTTTCCTCCGCTTTCTGCTTTCACTGCCATAAAACCACCCCAACAATGTCACGTTATTTTTAGCCGCAAGAGATAATCCATTAAATGCCCATATAAAACTGCCGAAAATGTTATAAGGAAAAATATAATTTATTCCTTGTGCTCGTGCTTCTCAAAGACTTCGGAAAACTTGACCTTGCTGATGTCCATGTGCCTCATTATTTCGTCCGCTATCTTTTTCTTGTAGACGGGGTGTATTATCGGAGGCACCGTTATGTCTGCTTCCTTTCCCGTTACCTTTGCCGAGAAATTGGTCGCGTCCGCTTTTGCGAAGTACTCCACTATGGCCAGTATTTTTTCCTCCGGCTTTTCTATCTTGCTTCCCACTTCTATGCTGTAGGTAAGCACCTTTCCCGCCAGGGGATGGTTGAAGTCTATCATGACCCTGCCGCTGGTGACCGACATGACTCGCCCCCGCATGTTGTCGGCGTCCACTACCATGCCCGGCTTCGGCGCGGTGCCGTGTTTCTTGAATTCGGACTCCGGGACGGTGTGAACCTTGGTCTGGTCGCGCTGCCCGAATGCCTTTTCAGGGGTTATTTCCACCGTCTTTTTTTCGCCGACGTTCATCTGGAGAAGCACTTCGTCCAGTCCGGGTATGACGTAGCTTGCGCCCACTATTACGCCCACGTTCTTCCCGTCGTCGAAGAGCTGTCCCGTTTCCTTTATCTTCCCTTCGAACGTGATTTTGACGAAGTCGTTTTTCTGCATGGTATCTATTCGCACAAAGTGCTTATAAAGATTATAAGCCGTCGTATAACGCAAAGATATAAGGTTGAGAGCGGAAATATTTTCATGCGGCCAGATGAGGAATACTGCTCCATTCTGAAAGGTACCGGTTATTTTGACGAACTTGAGCTGAGAATACTGCGCGCCCTGCTCGTGCTGAGGCAAAAGAAGCAGGCAAGGGTGACTGCCGCCGCCGCTGCGAAGGAGGCGGGCATGCCGGTCACGAACGCCTACAAGTACCTTTATTCGCTTCAGACCAAGGGGATAGTCGAATCCAACAAGGACAAGAACAGGATTTTCTGGCTGAGCCAGAGCGCAAACCCCTTCCCGCGGCTGATAGGCAAGGCCGCGCAGGAATATTCCGACAAGAGGGAGCTGCTGCAGAAAGCTTCGTCGGAATGGGCGAAGATAGTCCCGCCCAACCATTCTGTGTGGGCCGGCGAGAAAGTGTACGACCACTATGACAACAATTTTGTAAACCGCGCCGCCTTCCTTTTCGACGTGGCGCACGGGGAAATATTCATAACCTCCTCCAGTTTTTTCAAGGAAGTCGTTCTTCTTGACGCGCTCAACCGCGCCATGTCAAGGGGAGTCAAGATAAGGTTCCTTGCCGAAGAAGTCGATTCGAAGGCGACAGCCAAGATACGAGAGACGGGGATACATCTGCGCTTCGGCCGCGCCTGGCCTTATACGATTCTTGTGGACGGCGTGCACGGCATGACGATAGAGCCGGAAGGGAAGGGAACCTGGTTCCTTAACCAGGCCGACCACAAAATAAGGCAGCATTTCGAGCAGGTCTGGGAGCGAGCGCAGGAGCTGTGATTATGAAGAAGATTATAATGGCCGCGGTCGTGGCGGTCGCGGTAATCGCAGTGCTTTTTGTTTCCTGGAAGATAACCGCGGGAGCGACCACTCCGCGGGAGACGCTTGTCACGAAGGTCATAGACGGCGACACCGTCGTTATCGAAGGCGGCGAGCACGTCCGTCTGCTCGGCATTGATACCGATGAAAAGGGCTATCCTTGCTTCGATGCCGCCAAGGTAAGGCTCGAGGAACTGATACTTAACAAGCGCGTGACCCTGGAGCAGGGCAAAGAGGACACGGACCAATACGGACGCTCGCTGCGCTGGATTTGGCTGAACGACACGCTCGTGAATTTTGTGATGGTCAAGGAGGGCCTTGCGGTCGCGCGCTTTTACGGCGACTCAAATTACCAGAGCGAGATAAAGGCCGCCGAAGCGGAAGCGATAGCGAGCCGTACAGGCTGCAAATGGTCCTCACTCTAGCAGTATGCCCGGCTTTTCCGGTTCGGCCATTGCGGCCCTCGGGCTGGATGAATTTTCCGCTTCAACGATTTCCACCCTGCAGCCGTATTCCTTCTCGAAGAATTTGAGGGCGTCGCGGAAGTTCTCGAGCTCGCTGCTTGCCGTAAGGAACAGTTCGTCCAGAGGCTTCCTTTTCACGAGCTTCTGCACGTAAGGGACTACCGCCTTGCCGAGCTTCTTGTATTTCTCAACGGCCATTATCTCCTTGAGCTCCTTCCCCTCGAGCACCATGTTGTAGACCTCGTACTTCCAGGGGGCGGAAACGAACAGCGTTATCCTGCTCGGCTTCTCGATTCCGGTTATTTTCTTTATCTGCTCTATGTCGCTTACCGTGTTGGACATCAGCCGTTCGGAAGCTTCGGCGGCGGGGTTTATTTTTTCGACGTCGCATTCCGGCCAGCTTTCCAGCGAGACGAGGCCTTTGTTGCCGGACTTTGACCACAGCTCTTCCGCCATGTGCGGCATAAGTGGAGAAATCAGTTTTATCCACCGTTCGGCAACGAGGTAGTTAACGGCCTTCAGTTCGCCTTCTACGGCGCGCGCCTGAAGCTTGCGGTAGGCGTTGGGAAGGTCGTAAAGGGCTATTTTCACATAGCCCCTGAGCTTCATGTCGTCCAGCTGCTTCGTCGCTTCCTTTATGCCGCTCTCGAACACGGATTCGAACCACTTCCCCATGTGGGTGAGCTTTCCCCTTTTCCCGTTCGAGACGGCGCTTTCTAATATGGAATATAATCCGGCGGCATTGCGCGCCATGGCGTCCGCTTCGGTATTGCTCCAGTCGAACGTTGCGTCCGTGCTGACGCTGCCTGTCATGTAGGCCCTGAGCCCGTCCGCGCCGTAATTCTTTACGGCATCAAGGAGCGTTATGACGTTGCCTTTGCTCTTGCTCATCTTTTCGCCTTCGCTGAGTATCAGTCCGTGTATGGAAATTTTCTTAGGCCATTTTTCCGGAGGGTAGATTGCCGCATGCGCGAATATGTAGAACGAAAGGTGGTTTGATATGTGCGGCTGGAACGTGTGCCGATGGTCCACCGGGTACCAGTAATCGAACTCTTCGTGAAGCGCCTTGAGTTCCTTGGCCGGCACGTTCGCGCCCTTTGCGGCTTTCGCCAGTTCCCCTTTGCCCAAGCAGACGTAATCAAAGAACGCATCGTTCATCTGCTCCGGAGTCAGCTTCAGCTCATGCATCCTGTGTATTATCGGGTAAAGGCTCATGTAAATTGTGGAGTCCGATAGCGATTCGATGACCCATCCCTTTTCGAACGGCAGCTGCGTCCCGAGCCCGCGGCCCCGTGCGCACGGCCTTTTGTCCAGCCATTCGAACGTGTCCTCGAACTGCTTGCGGTAGGCTTCCGGCGATATGATCATCCCTTTCAGGCATATCATTGCCTTCTCCTTCCAGCCGTCCGAGTTGAAGTCCAGGAACCACTGGTTCTTTATCATCGAAACTATGACTTCTCCGCCGCACCTGCACACCGCCTTGCGGGACGTGTCGTACATCACGTCCGCTTTCCTTTCCCTCAGCATGTCCTCCCTGACCTTCTCCTTCGCGACGGCCACGCTGAGCCCCGCGTATTTTCCGCAGTTCTTCATCATCGTGCCGGTGTGGAACCCCGCCTTGTACGCCATCTTTGTGGCCTCCTCGAGCTTGGGGTCCAGCTGGTCCTTTATTTTCATTTCATGGCAGATCTTGACGGCGGAAGCGTCGCCGTAGCTTTTCGTCTCTATTATCGGTATCGGCCTGATTTCCTTGTACTTTCCTTGCTTCTGCAGGTCAACGAGCGCCATGTAATCGTACGGCGCATCGCTGGGGACGGACGTGACTATGCCGCTGCCGCGTTCGGGCAGCGCGAACTTCGAGGGCAGTATCGGTATTTCCCTTTCTATTCCGGGTGCAATCACCTTGCCGTCGACAAGCGTCTTGCCAGGCACCTTTCCCGTTATTTCGACCCGCCTTTCGAGAGACTTGAGCTTGTCGGCGGCCGGCTTGCTCAGTATCCAGTTCTCGCCGTCCACTTTGGCCTTGACGTACTCCGTATCGGGATTAACCCACAGATTTGTCTGGCCGAAAACGGTCTCCGGCCGCAGCGTGGCGGCCACCAAAAAGCTGTCGCCGTACCTGAATTTCAACAGTGTCATTTCCTGCTTTTCCACCGGGTTCGTGTCGCCGTCGACTATGTCGTCTTCCGCGACCGCATGCTTCTCAATCGTGCAGAACAGCGCAGGATAGGATGCCTTTGTCAGGTAGCCCGCGTCCTTGTATTTCCTGAACTGCCAGCCCACGAGCGCCTGGTGCTCGATGTCCCCGGACGTGAAGCTGCGCCGCCAGTCCAATGACATGCCGAGCGTCGAATATTCGCTCTTCATCTTAGGTATGAAAAAATTGACTATGTTCCACGGGTCCTTGAACGATGAGACTGTCTTTTCGACTTCTTTCTCGTTCTTGACGTACGCACGGACATAATTTTTGTAAAGGTCGGTCTTTTTCTTGTCTCCCGCCTCTATGGCGGCCGCGATACCCATCACGGGCGTTCCGCTTATGTGGAAGCCCAGACCCCACAGGACGTCGTATCCGGCCATGCGCTTGTAGCGGACAAAAACATCCCCTTCTATGGCCGAGCGCGCATGCCCGATGTGCAGGCTGCCGGATATGTAGGGATACGGGACCGTGAAAAAGAACTTCTCTTTTTTCTTGTCAGGCGCCGATTCGAACGCCTTCTCCTTTGCCCAGCGCTCCTGCCATTTCTTCTCTGTTGCGGCATCCATACACAACAAACTCACTCGATAATTTATAAACTCTTTGACGGAATAGATGAGTAGGCTCCCCTAGCTCAGCTTGGATAGAGCGCTTGCCTTCTATTCTCTGAATAGAAGATCCGATTCAAAGATGAGGAAAGCAAGAGGTCGTGGGTTCAAATCCCATGGGGAGCGCCAGTTATTTATTCCTACAACGTGTAATTATCTTATGGACTATGACGCGGAAATGAAGCAGCTCGAGGAGTTCAAGAAGGAGCAGCGGAAGCGTCTGGCCAAGGCATTGAACGTTTCTCCGGAAGAAGTTGCCAAGATGAGCATGTACGATATTGAGCAGAGTGCCGGGCTTATCAAAGATCGTTATGATTCCCCTCCTTATCGTGACGACCCTAGTTTGCCCCCGAACTTCACGGACGCGGACAGGCACAGGATAGTCGAAAAACTGCGGAAAAGCCGCTACTTTGAAGGGGAAAGCCAAAAGGGGCAGGAGCATGAAGTCAAGCGCTGAACCGTACCCCGACCTTGCCAAAAAGCAGTTCGCCGACCTGAAACGCTATTTTCCGCCCTGCATTCCGCCGGAAGCGATTGACGACATGCGCCTTGAGGACATCGAAAAGATGTCAGGCTATCAGGATCCCCAAATAAGGAAGGAGCAGGACGAGCGTTACATACTTCTGGAAAAGGCGCTTGCTTCAAAACTCTAAAACTTCTTTAATTACAGAATTAATATCTACTTATGGAAAATCTGTCGGTTCAGGCGGTCGAGAGCGATTTCAACGAGAAGCTGAAGTATGCTCAGGCAAACGGCTTCGGGATGGAATTGGCCACCTTCGCATTCGCGGAAATATTGGATACTAGATGGAAAGTGCTGCTCGGGCGCTATAAGAAAGAACTGAAAGGTTTCTCCGGCACGCTCTCTATGCACGGAGCTTTCCACGACCTTATACTTAACAGCCGCGACAGCCTTGTCAGGAAAGTCGCCGAGAAGCGCATTTTACACAATATGCTGATAGCCAAAGAACTGAAGGCGGAATATATTGTTTTTCATAGCAACTTCAATTCTATGATACGAAACGAATCCTATAGAAAGAATTGGATTGAAGTGAATTCAAAATTCTGGAAATTCGTATGCCAGAAGTATGGCATCACAATATGCATTGAAAATCTTTGGGAAAAGAATCCTGCCGTACTGAGGGAATTGTTTGATGTAGCGGACTCCCAAAAACTTAAATTATGTTTGGATACAGGTCACGTAAACATATTTTCAGAAGTGCCGATAAGCAAATGGTTCTCCGTCTTGAAGAAGGATATTGCTTACATCCACGTTAATGACAATAAAGGAAAATTGGACAGTGAGCTCGTGCCAGGAGAAGGCACGATAAATTGGAGAAACTTTTCAACACTCGTTAAAAGAAACGGGATGAACCCGAAAGTTGTATTTGAAGTTGGAAGTGAGACGAAGAAGGGCTTGGAGAATACTATGAAATCCGTTGAATATTTCAGAAAGAATAAAATCTATCCTTTCTAGAATTTCTTCAGCGCGTCCAGTTCTATCTCAATTGCCGTGACGGGCAGGTCAAGGTCCCAGTTGCGCAGGACCTTCGGGTGTATTTCGCCGAAAATTCCGGCCAGGTGTCCGCCTATCTTTATCTCGCCGCAGCGCGTCTCAATGAAGCTCGGATGGGTCGTTTTCTTTATTTCATACTGCGCGCCGAAGTTCCTGAGCAGCGCCTCAACAGCGGACTTTATCAAAGTGAGGTTGGCCTTGTCGTGCGACATGAGGATGGCAAGCCTTCTTGTCTGGCGCGTGCCGTTTTCTTCATTCGTGTCGGGCACGACGCAGTCCCCTACCTCGAAAATGTTTTGCGGGAAGTCCCTGTGCTTGTTCATAGACAATACTTGGAGCAGGCCAGGCAGCAGCTTGCTGCGCAGGCACGTGTATTCGGAGCTCACAGGGTTCTCCACCTCTATGACTTTCGTTTCGTCGGTCCCCATCCTTTCGAAAAGGCTCTTTTTGTTCGTGAATGTGAAGTTCAGTATCTCCTGGCAGCCGAGGCCCAGGCAGACCTCCCTTATCCTGTTCGTCACTGCGTCGAGGCGGGTAAGCGAACCTGTGGTGGGCAGGCTCGGCGCTTCGGGCTCCATGTTTCCGAAGCCCTTCATTATCGCTATATCCTCTATCACGTCGACGGCGTGCATCACGTCCGCCCTGTGCGCGGGTACGAACACCTTCACGTTGTCCAGTTCCGCCGCCGCGTCGTATCTGGCTTTCTTCAAGAGCTGTTCTATCTCGGTGGCGCCTATCTCGAACCCGAGCAGCTTGCTTATGTCATCCTGTTTTATGAGCATGGTCCACGGTTCCGCGTCCGGAGTCATCGCCTTCATGGATCCTTCCGGCACCTTGTAAGGATACTCGACTGATACTTTCTGTATGCTCCCGCCCCTGTCCGCGAGACCCATTGCGATTACCAGCAGCACGGTCTTTACCGTCCTCCAGTCCGTGCCCGTCACTTCGATGAGTATGTTCTTCGTGCTTGCAGTTACTTTCCCGATGTCGTTGGAGTTTATTATCGGTGGCAGGGAAAGCACCTGCCCCTTGCTGTCCTTGAATATCGGGTAGGACCTGCAGCCGTCCAGCAGCCTCCCGTATTCCTTCCCCTTCGGGTGGTTTTCCAGTATCTCCGAGGGGGTCATCTTCTTGTCGAAGCCGAGCGGCACGAAGGCATTCTCACCCGGCTTGGTGACCGTGTAATTGAGCGGCCACTTGATCTTGTCAACGTCGTACAGCCCTATGGAGCTGCGCTTCCTGTTGCGGCCGTAAGTCCCGTCTATCTTCTCCTGCTGCTGCATGAGCTGCTTAAGTATCTGGTCGTTGAGCTTTGCGCCCTTCACCACGGCGCACGCTATGAAAGGCCTTATTTTTTCCAGTTCCTTGTCGACCGTCACGGCGTAGTCGGAATTCGCCATGTCGTATTCGGCGCTGCCGCTTTCCAGGCCGAGCGCGCCCCTGAGTTCGCGAGCTATGCCTTCCGCGCACCACAGGTCCATGCGGTTCCCGTCCTCCACGGTCACTGCCAGGTCGTCGCCCTCAAGGCGTTCAACCTCGCTTTTTGCGAATTGAAGTATTTCGTTCAGCTTGTCCGCGTCGCGCGGCAGCTTCCTGCCCACGAGTTTTTCCAGGTCCGCGAACGAGAGCTCTATTGTAGGCATTAGATCACTTTTGAGTCGCGCAGTAGCTTCAGGTCCTGCGTGAAAAGGTCCCTTATGTCGGTTATGTTTTCCTTTATCATGAACAGCCTGTCCACTCCGAATCCCCACGCCATCACGGGCACCTTTATTCCCAACGGTGCCGTGAGTTCGGGCCTGAACATGCCTGCGGGCATCAGCTCCACCCATTTCTTCAGGCCCTCATGCCAGACCATGGCCTGCACCGACGGCTCGGTGAATGGGAAGTAGGCGGGCATGAACCTTATCTTGTCGGTTCCGGCTATCTTCGTGGCGAACTCCTTTAGTAGTCCCAACAGTTTCCTGAAGCTCGCGTTCTCGTCAAGAACTATCCCTTCAAGCTGGTTGAATTCGGTGAGGTGCGTCACGTCCGATTTTTCGGGCCTGAACACCCTGGCTATCGCGAAATAGGCGCCGGGTATCTTTGGCTTGGCAATCAGCGTGCGCGCGCTCAATGCCGTCCCGTGCGATCTCAAAACCAAGCGCGCGCTTTCCTTTTCCGAGAACTGCCCGCCCCAGCCCTTGCTTCCGGCCGCACCTTCGAGGTGCGCCTTCTTTACGTTTTTCACGAGGTCCTCGTAGCGTTTGACCGTGCCGTACTGCGGTTCCTTCACGAAATAGACGTCGTGTATTCCGCGGGCGGGATGGTCCTGCGGCATGTAGAGCGCGTCCGCATTGAAGAATGAAAGCTCAACGAGCGGGCCGTCCATCTCAACGAAGCCCATCGATGTCAGCTCGCGTTTGACGTCGTCAAGGAACGCGCGATAGGCCTGCTTTTTTCCCGGATGGATGACCGGTGCGGGTGCGTTCACGTCGTACGGCCGGAACGGCAGCCGTTCCCAGGCGCGCGAGGTTATTATTTCGGGCGTCAGCTGGGCTATCTCCTTTTCCGAAAAGGCCCTGTGCTCCCTGCTTTCTTCGGCAAGGCTCCTGCCGAGCAGCACTTCAAGCACGGGCTGCGACGCCGAGCCCACACGGCCCACTTCGCGCAGGCCGTCCTCGATTGACGTCTCCATGCCCATGGCTTTTTTTCCGAGCTCCGTCAGCTGCAGAGTTCCCCCGGAAATGTTCAGCCAGCCGTTCTTTTTCGCCCAACTGACGGCGATTTGCGAGCCCGCCATGGTCTTCAGGTCCTGCATGGTCAGCGGCATCTGCGCCAGCTTCCTTATCAGGTTCTTCTCCGGCAGGCCTTCCTTGAGATATTTCTCGCCTTCCGCAGTGAGCTTGTACATCTAATCCGCCTTCAGGAACTTGTCGACCATCTTGCGCGCCTGCTCGCGCTTTCGCTGGTGCTCTTTCAAGAATGCCGTGACCTTCTCGATTAGGATTCCCTTCAGTTCGCCCGTGAGGAGCTTTCCGCCCTTGTAGTCGTCGTATATTTGTTTTAGCTTCTTGTCGTCCTGCTCGAAGAACTCCTTTAGCCACTGGTAGCTGACATCGATGTCGGGGTTGGCGCCGAGCTTTTTCTGCTCCGCTGCCGTGGCGCGCCCGCCGGAGAACGCGTGCTTCCTTATCTTCTCCGCGGATTCCTCTGGCGTGTCCGTGAGCGCTACGTACGACGTGGGGTCGCTGCTGGACATCTTCCCGCCCTTCAGCCCGATGGCAAATTTGTGGTATGTGGAGCTAAGCTGTATGAAATCGAATTCCTTTATGCGCTGGCTGATGTCGCGCGCAAGCCTGATATGCGGGTCCTGATCGAAACCTACCGGCACGAGTGTTGGCCGTGGCCCGCCGAATTCCGGCAGCTGTGTGTGCAGCATGTCTGCCGACTGCAGCAGTGACGAGGTCATTTTGCCGGGGCTGATTTCCCCATAAACGGCCCGCATCTCGTTGAACGTGACGTGGCGCGCGCACATGCCAGCGAGTTTGTAATATGCGTTGGCTTTCTTCGCGTCGTTCGAGCGCGCGCTCTGGAAATAGAAGTCGCAGTTCTGCGGCTTGAGCCCGAGCGCGATGTAGTTGAGCAGGTATTCCTCAACGGCTATGCGTCGCAGTTCCTTCATGTCCGGTATCCTCGTATTGTACGCCTCTATGTCGGCGACAGCTATGTAGATTTTGGCGCCCAAGGATTGGTAATAAACTATCTGGTCAACGACAGATTTGTGCCCGAAATGGAACTTGCCGGAAGGCATGAGCCCGGTCATCATGACGAACTCCTTCTTGTTTTTTATGCAGTCGGCTATGCGCTGGAAGTCCCTCTGGCCGTACACCGTGCCTCGCCTGAACAGTATGTTGTCCGGAAGCGCCTTGGAGAACTTCGCGAACGGCTCTATTCCGAACTCCTTCATGAGCCTGTCGTAGTCTATGTCGCCCGTCACTTCCCAAGGCGTGACCTTCATTTCTTCCATTGTAAACACCTAGGGTGTTTACGACGTGAAAGCATGGCTTTCAGCAGTAAGCAACCCGATAGATATTGTCGAGCGGTTTATATTTAACTACCTTTTAAGTAATTCTAAAAGAAGGTATGCTTATGCCGTTCAACCATAGCTTACATGACAAGTTGAACAGCCCGAAAAACACGGGCAGTTCAAACAGGTGTTTTTCATGCCGACCATAGAGGAAATTGAGGCGCTGGCCAAGCGGAGGGGCTTCTTCTGGATAGCTTCCGAGCTTTACGGCGGGTCCGCGGGTTTCTACGATTACGGGCCCGTCGGAACGTTGCTCAAGCGCAAGCTGGAGAACGCCTGGAGGAAATATTTCCTCGGCCTTGACCCTAACTTCTTCGAGATAGAAACGAACAGCATAATGCCCGAGAAGGTCTTCAAGGCGTCCGGCCACATAGACAGCTTCGTCGACCCGATAGCCAAGTGCAAGAAGTGCGGGACCGCGCACAGGGCCGACCACATAATGGAGGAATTTTTGAAGGAGTCGTTCGAGGGCGCAACGCCCGAAAAGCTGACCGAGCTCATAAAGAAGCACAATGTCAAGTGCCCGAAGTGCAAGGGCCAGCTCGGTGACGTGTCCGTCTTCAACATGATGTTCAAGATGGGGATAGGGCCGAGCGGTGACGTGACCGGCTATCTCCGCCCCGAGACCGCGCAGGGCGCGTACGTGAATTTCCAGCAGTGCTTTGAAATATTGCGTAAGAAGCTGCCGCTGGGCCTTGCGATCGTGGGGAGGTCGTTCAGGAACGAGATATCGCCGCGCCAATTAACCAGCCGCATGAGGGAGTTCACGCAGGCAGAATTGCAGATATTCTTCGACCCAGAAACCATCAAGGAGCATCCGGACTGGAACGCCGTCAAGAATTACAAGCTCATGGCGATGCCCGTCGGTGAGAAGGCGGCAAAAGAGATGACCTGCGAACAGCTTTCCAAATCGGTTCCGAAGTTCTACGTTTATCACATGGCCATGGTGCAGAAGTTCTTCCTTGAGGTGCTGGGAATTCCGGTTTCAAAGTTCCGCTTCAAGCAGCTCTCGGACGAGGAAAAGGCGTTCTACAACAAGTATCATTGGGACATGGAGATTGATTGCGCCGCGCTCGGCGGGTTCAAGGAGATGGGCGGGGTCCATTACAGGACGGATCACGACCTGGGCGGCCACCAGAAGCTTTCAGGCAAGAGCCAGGAAGTGTTCTTTGACGGAAAGAAGTTCGTGCCGCACGTGCTGGAGCTGTCGTTCGGGGTGGACAGGATGCTGCTTTGCCTGCTGGACACGCATTACGCGAAGGACGGTGACAGGATTTTCATCAGGCTTCCGAAGGCGGTGGCGCCGTTCACGGCCGCGATATTCCCGCTGGTGAACAAGGATGGTCTTCCCGAGAAGGCCATGGAGGTGCACAAGATGCTGAAGCCCTCCGTCGGCTGCTTCTACGACGACACGGGCAGCATAGGCAAGCGCTATTACCGCCAGGACGAGATAGGGACGTTCGCCTGCGTCACGGTCGACCACCAGACGCTGGAGGACGGTACGGTCACGGTGCGCGACCGCGACACCACGAAGCAGGAACGGGTTAAAATATCAGGGCTTGCGGCGAAGCTGAATGGCTAGTCTGTCCCAATACTGGTCCGTCCGCATACTGGCTGCCTGCGTTATCGTCTTTCTCCTGCAGGTACTGATACCGTCGCTGACCGATAATCTTGTCCTTGTTTCCGCCGACGTGCTGGCGCACCCCTGGACGCTGGTCACGTCCATGTTCGCGCACGCGGACTTCAACCACATCTTCTATAACATGTTCGCACTTTTCCTTTTCGGCACCATGCTCGAACGGATAATAGGCGGCCGGAACTTCCTCCTAGTGTACTTCTTGGCGGGGCTGGTCGGTTCCATTGCCACCATACCTCTTTACGAGGCGAGCCTTGGCGCAAGCGGTGCGATATTCGGGGTAATAGGGGCGCTTGTCGTGTTGCGTCCGCGCATGACGATATACGTTTATTACGTGCCCATGCCCATGGCGGTTGCCGGACTGGTTTATGCGCTGATAGACGTTGTCGGCCTTTTCGTGCCGAGCGGCGTTGCCGATGCGGCGCACTTGGCCGGCATGGCGGTGGGAATTATTGCAGGACTTTTGCTGAGGGGCGTATACGGCGAGGTTTCGGTGCCCAAAAACAGGCCTCCTGATGTCCCCGAAGAAAAGATGCGCAGCTGGGAAGACCGCTGGCTCATCGGTAAGAAAGCTTGAACTTTTTCCTGCAGTCCTTGCAGAGCTTCTGCGTGAGGCCCCTCCATCTCACCTTGCTCAGGCGCCCGACCTTCTTTACGGGTTTCTTGCACTTGTCGCATATGGTCTGCATGATTACTTGTCTCAGTTTTATGCTTCCTTCTGTTTTCTTGCGTTCTTCTTGGAGAAATCCTTCTTCTCCTCTTTCCATTTTATCAGGCCGCGTTCAAGGTGGTCAAGCGCCTTTACCGCCGCATCGCGCGGGTCCCATGCCCATGCCTTGGACATGAACACGCCCTTGTCGGTCATTATCCTCACGCGCACGGACCATTTTGACTTCAGCCCGCCCGCTTCGTGCTTCTTGAAGTGCGCCATGGCGAACTGCACCGGCACCATGTAGGCGATTTTTTGTATGGTGTCCGCGAGCATCCTGTGGACAGTGTCCGTCGTGACCTCGTCCTCCTTCTCCAGGCCTATTGCGTGGTAGTAGACGCCCTTTTGCGCCAGCCCGGCTATGTAAACCTCCAAAAGGTCCTTGATGGTGACCACGCCGATGGGTACGCCGTTTTCCACGATGGTCACGCCCGAGCACTTGTTTTCGTTCATTACCCTAACAATGTCCGTCAGGCTGTCGGTCTTTTTTGCCGTCGGCGGCCGGTCGTTCATCACGTTCGATACCGGCAATGAAACTATCCGTTCCATTTCCGCGGCCATGCCATACCAGCCCATCTTCTCGTGCGGCTGCTTTATGACCTTGATTAGGTCCATCGTGCCCAGTATTCCGACGAGCTTGCCGTTGTCGTCGACAACCGGCAGTCGTGAGATGTTCCGTTCCCTCATTATTACGCGCGCCGTCCCTATGTCCGAGTCGCGGCCTATGACTTCCGCCACGGACATCACCGTGCCCGCCGTGGTCTGCCTGAAGGGCTTTGTCCCGCCAGCGACGTCAAGGACGTCCCAGATCGCTACGATGCCCGTTATCTTGCCATCCTCCATGACAGGAAGCGCCCTCAATCCGGTCTTGAAAAGCATCTCAGCCGCTTCCTCCACGCTCTGTCCCGGCTTAAGCGTGGGCGGCGGCGATTCCATTATGTTGCTTATTTTCTGCTTGCTCGGGTCGGTTATCCCGCGCGCCACAAGCGTGTCGAATTTCACCATGCCCGCCAGTTTTTTCCCGTCTATTACCGGCGCTTCGTGTACGTGCTCCTTCTCCATTATTGAAATGAACTCCGTAAGGCTGTCGGACGGCTTCACCGAAAGAATTTCGTTGGACATTATCTCCGAGACCTGCATGCAACCACCAACCCAGTTTTATTTTCGAAGGATATAAAGGTGTTTTCGCGGATTAAAAACATTTACGGCTTGAAAAAGGTTACCTGGTAGTAGCCCACATCTCCTTTTTTATCAACAACTGCCCACAGCATGTTCGCGCGGATGTTGTGCGCGAGGCGGACGGCACGGCTTAGTTCGGGGAAGCTGAACGTGAAGCCCTCCGGGACGGCAAAAACTATCCATTTTGTGTGCTCGCCCGCCGCTTTCGGCCCCCTTTTCAGCGGCTTGACGCCCTTCTGGTAGACGCGGAAGTCGCAGCCGAACTTGAAGCCCGTGCGCACGGGCAGTTCCCTGTTTCGCAGGTCCTTGTAAACGGAATACCTGAACCAGAACCTGCTGTCGATCTTTTTGCAGTACTCGTCAAAAGCGGCCGTGTCGGTTTTCTTCCCGCCCTTCTCAATCGTTATCAGCCCGTTCTCAAGCATGTAAAGCGCTTCCACGAGCGACAGCTCGAGCCTGTCTTCCTTGAGCTTGCCGTAGTAGCCTTCCTCGAATATTTCCTTGGCTTTGTCTCTGTCCCAGATTATTACCTTGTCCTCCGCCAAAATAGCTTCAATGTTTTTCATTATGGTGACACCGAACCGATTATGTAATAGGTGACGTCGTTGTCATTGTCCACTACCGCCCAGAGAGCCAGCGCCCTGATGTTTTTAGCCAGCTTTATGGCCTTGCCCAGCTGCTCGAGCGCGCACTCATAGTCTTCCGCGGAGGCGAACACTATCCATTTTATGCTTTCGGCCTTCTCCGGCTTTGCTCCGCGCTCATACACGCGGAAGTCGGAGCCTTGGAAGCCCACGCGTACGGGCAGTCCGCGGTCGCGGAGGTCCTTGTAAACGGTGTAACGTGCCGTGAAACGGGGATCGTGCTCGGCGCATTTCGCGAAGAAATCCTTGAACGCGAGCTTTGTTCCGTCAAGAACTATCTCTATCTTGCCGCGCTCCGAAAGCAATGCCGCCTCCACGAGCGCCAGCTCTACCTTGCCGTCTTTCAGGTCACCGTACCAGCCGCTCTCGTAGAGCTCCTTGCCGGACGGGTCCCCGATGAGGACCTTGTCCTTTAGCAGTGCCGCTTCCATGGAAAGCGGTTATGGTATAGAATTTATAAGCACCACGGATTGCCGCGGCAATCCTGATGGCTCCGCGCATCGGGATGCGCGCAGGGTTCACTCTATGTTTACGCCTTTCATCGACGCCTTTACCTTGCAGTCGCTGCAGAAATCCTTTTTCTTCGAATCCACATCGCCGACGCTCGGCGAGAAGGCCATAACGCAGAAAGGATGGCGGCAGTGGTCCATTCCCAGCTGGTGCCCGACCTCATGTATCGTTTCCTTCACGGCACGCTCAGTTACTACGAAGTTGTTTGGCCGCTGGTCGTAGAATTCCGGCCTTAATCGCGCGATGGATATCATGGAAGCGGAGAGCACGGGGTCCTCCAGCCCGAAGACGAAGTTCAGGCCGTCGTAATAGATGTCCTCGTCCGTTATGAAAAGCGTCGGAACATCTTTGTCGATGAACTTTGCGACCTGCGTCCTGCAAAGTATGGACATCATCTGCTCCGCATTGTACTGCTTTCTCCACTGGTTGAACGTTTCCTTCGGCACCGGCAGCGGCGGCAGAATACGCGCCCGCACGCCCGAATATTGCGGCAGCTCCTTGATGACGGCCTCAATTATGGCCGCTGGCGGCTTCCCCACCGGGATGACCCGCACGAGCATGATAAGGATTGGTAAGCAAGGCTGAAAAGCTTGATTGCGGGGTCGTCAAACGCCGAAAGGAAGCAATTTAAATTCTATCGGTTAAGCCTGTTCTGAGGGGTAGTAGCTCAGCCTGGGAGAGCACACGGCTGAAGAAAACACTCGGATACCGTGGTGTCGCGTGTTCAAACCACGCCTACCCCACCAACCACTTTTCTTTTTCAAAAAAGAAACGCGGTTGACTTAAAGAAAAAATCTTAAGTTGGATATTATGCCCGAACCAAACCTGTTTGACATTCAAGCCTGCCTTCTTGACGCCGAAAGGACGAAGGCGTTCGTAAAGGCCGTGAGGAAGGTCGTTCGCAAGGGCGACGTCGTCATAGACGCGGGCAGCGGCAGCGGCCTGCTCGGCGTGATTGCCGCCAAGGCCGGCGCGCGCAAAGTCTATTGCATCGAACTTGATGGGCTGGCCTGCGACGTCATCAAACGTTCGGCAGCGGAGAACGGCGTTTCCGATAAGATAATTATAATTCATGGCGATGCAACGGAAGTCGAGCTGCCCGAGAAGGCGGACGTTTTGCTGTCGGAGAACATCAGCGGCGGCGGGCTGTTCTACGAGCAGCAGGTCCGGATAAACAATCATCTTCTCAAGTTCATGAAAAAAGGCGCCCGTTTCGTGCCGCAGGAAATACGTAACGCCGCCCAGCTGTGCCATGCGAAAGAGGAGTTCGAAGGCTTCAGATATCTTGAGCCGCGTGCCTCGGTAAAGGAAGACAAGATTCTTTCGGACAGCAGGGAGTTCACGCCGATATTCCTGGGAAAGCACGCCGACGAGAACGCCGACGATGACGTCTTGCTGACCGTATCCAAGAGCGGCTCTGTGAATGCCGTGCGGTTCGAGCTGGCCTGCAAGGTTGCCGGCGGCATAACGTTGGAGCGGGAAACGCCGTTCCTGATACTCCCGACGGTCGTGTTCCTCAGGAAACCCGTGAATGTCGTGAAGGGCGAACGCTACCTTCTCAAGCTGCGTTTCATTTGGGGCTCCAGTCCGCAGGAAGCCGTGCTGCGGTTGGAGCGCGCATAAATCCTTTTCTTCCCAATAATCGGCATGTCCAACCTTTACGTGTGGGACTTCCACGGTACGCTTGAGAAGGGCAACGAATATGCCATGCGCGAGATCTGCGAGAGCATATTGGAGCAGTTCGGTCATCCGCGCAAAGTTACGATAGACGAGGTGCTGTACCTTTATGGCAACACGTGGGGCGCTTACTTCAAGGCGCTGGCTTCCTCCGTATCGGACGAAGAGGTCGCCCGGATGGTGGACGCCGCAATCGCGATGAGCCAAAAAATAACAAAGAACTACCTGAAGCCGATGGACCATGCGACGGACGTTTTCCTTCTGCTCAAGGTCAAAGGCCATACGAACATCGTGATTTCAAACTGCAGGCAGGACAGGCTGGATGATTTCATGGAAATAGTGGGGCTTGCGCCCTTTGCAGCCGGAGCCATAGGCGTGAGCCGTCAGGGTGAACAGATGTTTGGGGATCCCGTGAAGTTCAAGGCCGAAGCGATATTGAAGTTCGCGAATGGGAAAAAGTTCGGCAAGGTCTTCATGGTAGGCGACAAGGAGTCGGACATCGATGCGGGCCTGCTAGCGGGCGCCACGACCGTTTTGTTCGACCCGAGAAAGACCGGCGTCGATACGAAGGCGCACCACACGGTAGCGGATTTGCGCGAAGTGCTCACGCTGTGAACATTCCTTTGTTTGCCTTTTGTGAATGTTCACGTGTTCATGAAGTGAAATCCTTTATTTCACGACACGCAAGGAATATTATTCCTTGCAGAGGACGGACCGATTTCAGGCATGTCCTTTACACTGTGATGTATTTCTTCTCTTTCATCCACTTGACTAGCGGCTTGTAGAATTCCTCGAACACCGATTCCGGAGCGTGGTTGTTCTTTATCATGATGTCCGCGCAGGCTGGCACGTCCTTCTCGTAGTTTATCCCGTAAAGGAAATTGTAGCGGTCCATGTTGTCCTTGTCGCGTTTTATTATTTCTGACTTTATTTTCTCAAGGCTGAGGCCGCGTTTGGTCTCGTCCCTGCTCGGGTCGCTCAGTATCCTTTTTGCGATGAGCGTCGGGTCCGCCTTGAGGAATATCTTGTAGCCGTGCTCGCCTATGATGTAAACCGACAATCGCCCGAGGTAGATGCCGGGCTTCTCAAGCGCAAGTTTCAGCGTCCTCTTGTCGACAGTGACGTCGACCTCTTCGGCCTTTTTCATGTCGTTCTTGAGCATGTTTCCGAACTCCTCGACCGTCATTCCCAGTTCCTTAGCCTGCTCGCGGAAGAACGCTCCGGATTCGTAGATTGGCATGTCCATGTCATAGTCGTCCTTCAGCCGTTTTTGCAGCATAGAGGAGTACATGCTCTTGCCCGAGCCTGAAAGCCCGCTTATGGCTATCACGGGATGGCCGACTTTCCTTCCCTTTTCCAGTTCCTGGAATTCCTTTCTTTTGATGTATGTCATGATATCAGGTAGGTCAAATCACTCTATCCATTCCTTTTTCCTTATCTTGTCGGGAATGTAGGTTTCCGATACGAAGCTTATGCCCTTGTTCACCAGGGCGTCGAGTTCCACCTTGCCGCCGAACTTCTCCCACAAGTCGAACTGGTTCTGCCAGGCCTTGTTGTCCTTGAACCACGCGTACTTGCGCACCTGCTTTATCCTGGCGATATCTACGGGTTGGAATTTTATCTTGTGCTTCTGCAGGCCGTACTTCGTGACGTCTTCCGCGGAAAGTCCGAGGAACCGCACGCCCGGTATCGCCAGCTTCTCGGAGATGTGGGCAAGGCTGATTGAGCCGTACTTGAGCACCGAGTAGATGTACGCCCCCCAGGGATCACCGTCGACTAGCACGTAGACAGGCAGCTTGTATTCGTGGTGCAGGCGCTCAAGCAGGCGACGTATCCCGCGCGTGGCCTGTCCCTGCGAGGCCATGATTATGCAGTCCATCTTGTCCCACAGCCTGTCCTCATGAAGGCGCTCCCACATTGCGGCCTTTTCCATGTATATCACGAACTTGGCGGAAACCTTCTTGAATTTTATTTCTTCGACGTTAGACGGTATGGCCCAGCCGCCGCTTCCGAGCTTTGACCAGTCTATCACGTCGCCCTTGTCCTCTATCACGACCTTGCCGGCCACGGAACCGTTCTTGTTTGCATTGATGTGCAGCTCCTCCCTGCTGAGGCCCGTTATCAGCTCAAGGTCTTCTATTGCCTTGTTGCTTTCTTCCTGCTCGTCAACGATGTCTATGTCCGTCCCCGGGATGGTACGCCGCATGCGGTAGAACGTTTGCCTGAGCGAGAGGTGCTTGTTCTCGCCTATCATCTCCTTTGCCGTGGCGGCCGCCTCGACCGTCTGCACGAACTTGCGCACGTGCGCCACGTTGAAAAAGTAGCGCTTGGACGACTTGTCACCGAGGGTTATCGTTTTGCTCTTCTGGTTGAACACGATGTTTGAAAGCGCGCGTATCGGCACGTCCATGAAAGGATTCTGTCCGCCTTCCGCCTGCTTGACCAGCGTAAGCCCGAAGTCCTTCAATTTTTTCTTCGAATCTTCCCTGCTCATCTCAATCACTCTCTTCCTTCAGCGTCGTCTGCTTTTCCGCCTTTCCTTTATTGTCCTCAACGGCTTCGGTCTTGGGTTCGGGGACCATTTCCCCCTCTCCCTGCTCTATCTGCTTGATTATTTCGCCCTTCTTTATCGTGGCCTGCAGTCCGGCGATTATTTTTGCCTTGGGCGCTTCCGAAAGTTTTGACAGGGACTCCGCTATTTCGGGTATGTACTTTTCGAAAAGGTTGCGCCGCTGCGCCGCGTCTTCCCTCCTTCTCCGCCCCGACAGGAACCTTTGCAGCCTGCGTCCCGCCTCCTGCAGCGCCAGGCGCATCTCCTTCAATATCGCCGGGTACGGGTCTATCGCTTCTTTCGCTTCCGAGATGTAAGGTATCCACACGCTTGCCATGTGGACCGCGATTATCACAGGACCTTTCGGCATGCCCCCTTCCTGTTCCATGTTGTAGTTGCGCCAGTCAACCTTGCGCACGGATTTCGTTATGGCGCAGCTGCTTCCTTGGTATAGCAGCGGCACCCTGTTTGCGAACCTGAGGAGCCTTGCCTGCCCCTGCTTCGGCAGCTCGCCGCCGTAGCCTATCACGACCTCTATCTGGAAGGGATTGCCGCGGTAAACGGACGGCGGCCTTGTCACGGCTGCGATGAACTCGGGCTTGTAAACTTTCTTGATGCCTTCCTGGAAGGTGCCCTCGCCTATCGGGCTCAGGCAGTTTGTCGGAGGCTTCATGAACGGATAGGACTGCATCGAACGCCACAATCGTTCCACCTGGTTGTGGTCCATTTCATGGGGCTTGACGGACGGCTTGATGTTCGCAAGCTTCCGTACTTCTGCGGCGGTGTCCGGCCCTATCCTGCAGAACTCGCGGGAAAGGAAGCCCTCAATCGTGTGGGAGTCCGTGAGCTTGAGCATCCTGTCGAGCATCCCCATTTCAACTCCGTGCGGGTGCGGTTTGATGGCCTTCGCTGCCACGGGCATCTCGTTGACGAGCCGCGGATAAGTGACCACCTCGCCGTCCGGCGCTTCGTAAATGAGCTTCGCGTACGGGTTGACTGCGGCGGTCTCGCGCATGTATTCTTCGATTGATTGCTGCTTCTTCACCCACTTGCCTTCTATCTCGAGTTCAATTGTAGTTCCGTGGTCCTTGAACCCGTCCTTCAGGTTCTTCTCTTCCACGATTATCGGCTCGTTCTTCGTCGTGTCTATTCGCAGTTCGGTGTAGGTTGCCGGTTTGTTCGCGGCCGTGCGCGACCAGATCTTTGCCGGTTTGCCCGTGGTGAGCTGCGAGTAGAGCAATGCCGCGGATATTCCTATCCCTTGCGCGCCGCGGCTCTGCTTTCCCGAGCCGAACTTCGAGCCGTAAAGGAGCTTGGCGAATATCTTCGGTATCTGCGCCTTTATTATGCCCGGCCCGTTGTCCTCTATCCTCACGGTAAAGCGGTCGCTGGGAAGGCGCATTATTTTGAACGGCGTGCGGCCGCGCACGAACTCGTATACCTCTTCAACGCCTTCCTTTCCATCCTTGAGCCTGATTGAGAACTTGTAGGTGTTTTCTTCGGCGTCCTTGAACAAATAGACGGTTTCGCGCTTGCTCGGCTCCTTCTTCTCCAGGAACGTCGTCTTGTCGTCGCCGAGCATCATATCGGCCTTTCCGTTCGTCTTTACGATGCGCGCTATCTCGGCGTTCGTTTCATCGAGAATTCTGAAAATCGCGCGCGGCTCGTTCACCACGACTTTTATCTCCGGAAGTATGCGCGCCTCCTCGCAGGCATCGAGGCTGTTGTCGACTGCCTCCTTCACCACAGTCAGCAGCGCCTTCGCGGGATTGTCAAAGCCCAGAAGGTGGCGGTTCTTCTCGAAGAACTCCGCCACGGATATCTCGCGCTGGTGTGTTGCCATTTCTTCCGCTTTTTCTATTGCCGCCATTCGCTCACTTCCGCACCTGCTCCAAAAATCTGTATACCGTTTTGTGCTCGGACCCGTTTATAAGCATTTCGATGGCTTTGGATGCGTTTTTCAGTTCCTCGGGTTCGCCGATTACCGATATCGTCTTGCCGTAGACGGAAACGGCGGCGCCCGTGCATTCCTCTATCATGTGGCGCGTCTTGCCCTTCGTCCCTATCACGCGCGATTTTACCGCCTTTATCCGCGCGTCATTGAAACTCGCCATGTCGAATATCTCCAGTTGCGTGTCTTCGTCGAGCAGGCGGTAGGCGCGGACCGGCGAGAAGCCGCGGCCTATGGCCTTGGCTATGTTCTTCGCTGTCATGAGCTCCAGCCCCTCTCCGTCAAGCTCGGCAGCGTTGTCCTTCACCTTGCAGTCCACGTTGAGCTCTTCCTTCAGCTTTTTGCACACTTCCTTGTTGAGCACGCCGCGCCTGTCCTTCGGGAGCAATATCACGTCTTTCATGGAAAACACACTCTCCATATGTTCGTGTTTTTCAAGCTGAAGCAAACCTTTTCTGGGTTTGCTGCACGCGTGGATGGAATCCACGCAGTGTCAAAATTGACAGCTCGGATAAATTTTGACATCATTTTGTCACTTCCTCCAACATTTCTTCCGCGCTGCATTGAGCACCAATCTTCTTAAAGTATCTGCACATGTTCTTCACGTCCCTTTCCAAAAACGTGCGCGCGTTCGGATGGTCCGCCACGACCGATTGGGAGAAGTCTATTATGTACGGTTCGCCGTTCCAGAGGAGTATGTTGAACTCCGAAAGGTCCCCGTGGACTATGTTCGCTTTTTTGTAGAGCAACCTGACGAAAGCGATGACCTTGTCCGCGAGCTCCTGTGGGTTTTCTATTTCGATTTCGGTCAGCCGCGGGGCGGGTACGAAGTCGTCGCCCAGGAAGCTCATGACAAGTACGTTGTCCCTCACCGCGAGCGGTTCAGGGCAGCTGACGCCCGCCTTTGCGGCGCGTTCGAGGTTCTTGAACTCCTTGCGCGCCCAGGCCGTTATGACGCTCCGCTTGTCCGGTTTTATGTTCCCGAACCGCGGGTCTTCGGCAAGATACGGCCACATGCGCTTGAAGTTCGCGGCTTCGATGGCGTAGACCTTGATTGCGATGGGCCTTTCTCCCTGGAGGCCGTTCAATACGACGCTTTCCTTGCCCTGCTTGATGACGCCCTTTATTTCCGTGATGTGGCCCTGCTTCATCAGCTTGTGCATGGATTGTATTGCCATCTCATCGAACACGCCGCCCCAGGTCTTCCTGAGCTGCATCGTGTCTATCCTGAGGTCTCTTTTTAGTCCCATATGAAAACACTCTGGCACTAATTCAGGCTCGGAGTTTATATGTGTTTTCAGAAAATTCGGCGTTTTAGCGGCTTTACGGGGGCCCGCCTGCTCCGCCGGGCGGTCCGCCCGAAGGCGCGGTGCAAACGGAGTTAGTGCATGACAGCCCCGATTCGCAGTCGCTTGAAGAGCTGCAGTGCGAGCCGGGCGCGCCCTTTGAAGAAGTTGCCCCCGGTCCTCCCTGTGATGACGGCCCTCCCGGCGTGCCTGTTTGTCCGGCTGTCGGCAGTATGCAGTATCCTCCGTCGCAAACATATCCGGTCTGGCAGTCGGAGTTTGTCGCGCAGTCATGGTTGAGGGCGGTTCCCTTTGTCCATTCTTCGCACCACGCGCACGGTTTGCAGCCCGTGTACTTCCAGACCGTGCCGACGTTCCCCGCCAGGTTGGATTCCGCCGAGTAGACCTTGCCTTGGCCGACGTTGATGTAGCCCTCGCCTATCTGGACGTCCCAGTAATCGTCCGTTTTTTCGGAGTCGTGCCACTGCACTTCGTAGAACTTCCCGCCCTTCACGGCGAGTGTTTTCTGGTCAAGGTTGATGAAGGACTTCTTGATGACGGTGTAAAAATATTCCTTTGCCTGCGCTTCCGACATCGTGAGAGGCGGCAGCGCGTTTATCATTGCGTCCTGCGAGCCGGTCTTGTCGGTGTAGAATATCGCCACTTGGTATTTTGAAAAGTCCAGGCTTTGCGGCGTTTCCGCCCCGAGCGTCGCGCCGTTCTGCTTGGAGATCTCGTCCCAGATTCCGAACGAATAGTGGAACTCGCCCGGTGCCAGCGGGGGTTCGCCCATGCCGTTCCATCCCGTCTTGTCGGCGTCGTCCACTGCGGGGCCGAACGCGCAGGATATGTCATAATAGTATCCGGGGTACGGGTTCGTGGAGGGCAGTATCTTGGTCATCCAGTTCACTTCGTGCAGGCTTGACGGCGGGCTGACAAGCATGTTGCCCATGTACGCCAGAATCTTGTTGATTATCACGTCCTGCTGGCACGTTGTCTTCGGCGGGGCCCCCGTGACGTTGGGTTTCCCTGCGGGCCTGTTAGGCACCATTATGTCGCAGATGTCAGCATGCTGGGCGCAGAACGCGTCGCACGTTTCGTGGTTCGCTGCGCAGAAGCTGTTGCATTCGTCTATGGAGTGGCATCCGAGCTGGTCGTATGCGAGCTGAAGTTGGTCAGTGCTGATGTTCGGAGCGCTCACCGAACTCTGGCCCGTGCAGCCTGCCACGAGCACTACGGCTATGAACAGCGTCAAAACCAGCGCGTTCGTTCTTGCCATTCACTTACCTTTGTTCCAGCACCTTGATGATGTGCCAGCCGAATTCCGTCTTGACCGGCCCGACCAGGTCGCCCTTCTGCGCGTTGAAGGCGGCGTTCTCGAACTCCTTGACCATCTTTCCGCGGCCGAACCAGCCCAGGTCGCCTCCACGCCGTCCCGACGGGCAGGTGGACTTGAGCTGCGCCGCCTTGCTGAAGTCCATTGTTCCGCGCTTTATCTCTTCGAGTATTTGCCGCGCTTCCTGTTCGGTCTTCACCAGAATGTGTGCTGCGTGTACTTCCCTTACCATGCCACGGATTTGTCGCGCGCTTATTTAAATAAATCTCAAGGCACGAACTGGTAGTCGTCCTTGAGCAGCGGCGCCCTGAACGGGCTGAGCGTCCCCCCGCATTTGAGGCAGCGGCCGACGGATTCGGCCGCGCAGCTCCAGCAGATGTCTTCCTTGCACTTCAGGCATTCGAAGCAGGGGCTGTCCTTCTCCTTCTCGCAGCGGGAGCATTTGAACATAAACCTATTTAATCGGCAAACTTCTTAATGGTTTCATGTGGGACGCGCACTATGCCGTGGCGCATTTTGAGGAGCTGACCGGCCTGAAGATAGAGAAGGTGCTGGAGCACCGTTCCGTGGAGTGGTCTCCCGGAAAGAAGGAGAGCTTCCTGGTCTTCAGGGTCTCCGGAAAGGCGCATCCCGCCTTCGTGCTGTTCGATTCGGACGGGATGAGGAAGTGGGGATACATCCTGCCCTGCTCCAAGCGCGGCCTCAACAACGAGGCGTAGCTTTATCTCTTTCTCGCATGATAATGCTCCTATGGATCCCGAAGAGAAGCACCTTGCGGTCGACTTCAACAAGCTCATTGAAAATCATCTGTTCCGTGAGAACAAGCCCAAAACGATCGGAAGATATTATCCTTCGGAGATTGGTTCCTGCTTGCGCAAGGTCTGGTATTCCTATCTCCAGCCGCGCCCGACCGAGATGGACCTCATCAAGGTCTTCGAGGTAGGAAATATTCTCCACGACTTCATAGCCGAAGTGATGCGCTCCGAAAAGAACCCGCACATCCAGCTCATCAGCAGCGAGTATCCGTTCAAGCTGGAGATGCAGGATTTCATAATTTCCGGCCGCATCGACGACCTGCTCCTTGTCAAGGAAAGCAACAAGACGTTCCTCGTGGAGGTGAAATCGACCGCTTCGCTAGCGTATACGGACGCCCCGAAGTACAGCCACATGATGCAGCTGCAGCTCTACATGCACGTCCTGAAGTACCACGATGGCTTCGTGCTCTACGTCGAAAAGAACACCCTTAAGTGCAAGGCTTTCGAGGTGGAGTATGACGAGCGGATAGCCGCCGAGGCGCTTAACCGCTTCACCAAGCTGAACAAGTTCCTGAAGGAGAATGAAATTCCCCCGCCCGAGGCCCGCCTCAGGAACGAAATGTCGTGGATGTGCCGCAGTTGCGAGTGGCGCGACGACTGCTGGAAGGCCACCTCGGATTCCGAGCTGCCGTCGTTGAAGGAAAAGATAAACGGCTTCTGATTCGGATACGTTTTTCTTGCCGGCAGAAGACAAAAGAAAAAGGAAAGGTTCGCCGAAAAAATTCAGGCGATCATTAGCCAAGACCCGCTCAGTTTCTTGTCCTTTCCCCTCTTCCGGTGGGCGTGGCATCTCCTGCACTCGTAGATTTTTATGCCACGGGCGGTCTTTACGTATCCTATGGTCTTGACGTCCAACGAAGATTTGCAGATATCACACTTCATCATAACGCCTTCTCATACTACTAGCGTAGGTTCTATATAAACTTTTCAAGGGATACGGCACAAAACTTACCCTAATTCGTCAAAACGCCCTAAAAGACCTCGGTTTCCTCTGGAAAGTTTTATTCGAATGAGTTTAATTCAGCGTGCATTCTGCTGAATGTACGCGTGCTCAAGGACACAAAGCCCTTGACATGTAGTCTGCGGAATAGAAATTCCTTTAAAACATGTGTGTGTAGTGTGTATGCCACACAACATGTTGTGGTTAGCTGGGGTTGTGCATACAACGTGTTGTAATCAAATTGTAGTGACACTTTCCCTATATAATATGTGATTTTATGCAGTGCCCTCATTGCAAGGCCGACACGAAAGTCGTTGACAAGCGCGACAGCGGTGAGCACACTAGGAGAAGAAGGGAGTGCCTCAAGTGCTCCAAGCGCTTCACGACGTACGAACGCCTGGAAGAGGTGCCTTTGACCGTCATAAAGAAGGACGGCCGCCGCCAGGAGTTCGACCGCAACAAGATCAAGGCCGGAATCCTGCGCGCCTGCGAGAAACGTCCTATAACAACTGAGCAGATAGAGCGCGTTGTCGATGAAATAGAGCAGCATTTGCGCAACAAGTACACCGCCGACGTTCCGTCGCGCGCCATAGGTGAGGTTATAATGGCGCGGCTGAAGTCCTTGGACAAGGTCGCGTACATAAGGTTCGCGTCCGTTTACAGGAATTTTACCGATCTTGGAAGTTTCGAGAAGGAGCTTAACGCTCTTAAGACCGAGAAGCCGAAGACGGGGTGATGTTATGGATGAGTTGGTGTCAAAGTTGGAGCTGCCGGAGCCGCAGATGAGCGAGAACGCCATTGCTGTTTTGGAGAAGCGCTACTTCAGGAGGGACAGCGAAGGCAAGGTCGCGGAAAATCCGAAGGAGCTGTTCTGGCGCGTGGCGCTGAACATAGCGGCGGCCGACGGGAAATTTTACGGCGCGAGCGCGCAGGAAGTCGAGCGGCAGGCGCGGCAGTTTTACGAATCGATGTCGCGCTGCGAGTTCATGCCCAATTCGCCCACGCTCATGAACGCCGGCAAGCCCATTCAGCAGCTGTCCGCCTGCTTCGTTCTTCCGGTGCCCGACAGCATGGAAGGGATATTCGACGCGATAAAGTACACTGCGCTTATTCACCAGTCCGGCGGCGGGACCGGATTTTCGTTCTCAAGATTGCGTCCGCACGGCGACCTCGTGAAGTCCACCATGGGTGTGGCGTCCGGTCCGATTTCGTTCATGCGCGTCTTCGACGCTGCAACGGACGTGATAAAGCAGGGTGGGACCAGGCGGGGCGCGAACATGGGGATACTGCGCGTCGACCATCCGGATGTGATGGAATTCATAGAATGCAAGCGCGACATGGTCTCCATAACCAACTTCAATATTTCCGTTGCGGCGACCGACGCATTCATGGAGGCCGTCTTTGCCGGAACTGATTATGACATTCTGAATCCGCGCTCGCAGCAGCCCGTGAGCAGGAAGAACGCGAAAGAGGTCTTCGACAAGATAGTGGAGAACGCCTGGAGCAACGGGGACCCCGGAATAGTTTTCATAGACCGGATGAACACCGAACGGACCAATCCGACGCCCGCTTTAGGACTCGTGGAGTCCACGAACCCGTGCGGCGAGCAGCCGCTCCTTCCGTACGAGTCATGCAACCTCGGTTCCGTCAATCTCGCAAGGATGCTCAGTCATGACGGAGACACCGTCGACATAGACTGGGACAAGCTCGAGTACACAACCAAGTTGGCCGTCCGCTTCCTTGACAACGTCATAGACATGAACCGCTATCCGCTCCCGCAGATAGAGCAGATGACCCGCTTGGGAAACAGGAAGATAGGCCTCGGAATAATGGGATTTGCGGACATGCTCATAGAACTGGGCATACCTTACAACTCCGAATACGCCGTCGAGCTGGCCGAAAAGATCATGAATTTCGTTTCCGACGCTGCCGACGAGGCGTCCGTCGAGCTCGGCATAAAGCGCGGGCCGTTCCCCAATTGGGACAGGTCCGTCTTCAATCCCGACGGCCCGAGATACAGGAACGCCACCCGGACGACGATCGCCCCTACCGGAACCATCTCGATAATCGCCGGCGCCTCGAGATGGTT
>Ga0209777_10000722_pt1 | contig 51814 bp, 45 predicted proteins | sample FrelakmetHBP12HB_FD_187147 | JGI IMG/M metagenome (GOLD analysis project Ga0209777, IMG submission 187147) | Freshwater lake sediment microbial communities from the University of Notre Dame, USA, for methane emissions studies -HBP12 HB (SPAdes)... | ecosystem: Environmental > Aquatic >... | reverse complement strand
GTCATCAAGACCAACGCCGCGCCTCTGGCCCTGATGACGCCGCGAGGGAACCTGCTGAACATCAAATGGACCGATCAGACCGTTGCAAACTTCGAGCTTATACGCGGGCGAATGAATGAAAAAAACTGCATGGGCTGCCATCCCGATATTTTGCGCCGCAAGCCGCCCACCCCGGACGACATAGATAAATCAATCGTAAGCCGCTCCATATTCCGCCACCAGAGCGTAGGGCACAGCAAATACTGGCACTGTACACAGCCCGGCTGCCACATGCATAAATTCCCACTCCAACGAGACCGCAACGAAAACATCTTTACAATGGAAACCTGTTCCCAGAAATGCCACTACCCGGACGATTGCGGCGGATGTCATCGCTTCCACGACCCCATCAACCAGCCGGGCGAACACGTTGACTGGCCCGAACGGCTCATCGTCTATAACCGAGTCATCGGCTCTTCGACCTCCGAGGTCCATCTGGAAGGATTCGGAATCTCAACGGCCGAAGAACCGATAGCAACCCCCGAGCCTGGACCCGCCACAGGTGAGCAGCCACAATAGCGGCTTCAGAGGTCGGGCTGATGACGACGTGGGGCGCAGTTGATAGCCCTCACTGAATAGCCTGTGCAAAATATTTTCTTTACGGCGCCCAGTGCAAGGCGTAAATTTTATAATATTTTGGGCCAATAGTATCATCGTACCATGTCACCACCGGGTAGCCGGAAGGATCAAGGGCGATCCTTGGCGCTTGTGAATTCCCACTGTTCATGGATATTCCCCCATCACGGGCCGCCTTCCCGCCATAATCCATCCATTCACTGCCAGTCCAGCGCTTGATATATATCTCCGGGTTGCCGCCGCCGGAATTATCACTCCATGCCACAACAGGGTTGTCTGACGAGTCCAGGGCGAGTGATGGATCTCTAGATTCCCCACTATTATCGGAAATTCCACCAAGGTTAGCGGAGCTGTTTCCAATCTCTACCCAGGCGCTTCCGTTCCACCGCTTAATGAAAATCTCACTATTTGAAGTAGTAACATCATACCAGGCAACAACTGGGTTGTCCAAAGAATCCAAGGCCAGTGAAGGTATACCTGAACCTGATAGATTGTCGGATATTCCTCCACCAGAGTCCGACCCCCCATATCCAATCCAGGCGCCATTGATGGAATCCCAGTGCTTTACGTATATTTCGTAATTGCCGTTTGAAGAATCATCCCATGCCACAACCGGATTCCCGGAAGAGTCAAGAGCGAGAGATGGCCATTCAGAAATGCCACCAGTGTTTGAGATTCCTCCTCCGGACGCAGAACCGGCCCCTATCTCTACCCATGCGTTTCCATCCCATCGTTTGATGTAAATTGCATCACAAGAAAGATCGGAGTTGGTATCACTACACCATGCCACCACTAGGTTTGAGGAAGAATAAATGGCAAGTGATGCCTCCCCTGAAACTCCGGGAGTGTTTGAGATCCCTCCTCCGGACGCGGAACCAGCGCCTATTTCATCCCATGTACCCACACCGGCTGGATTAAATCGCTTGATGTAGACCTGAGACTTTCCAGATGAATTATCGTGCCATGCCACAACCGGGTTCCCGGAAGGATCAAGAGCGAGAGATGTAAGAACTGAAATGCCGCTGTTATTAGAGATTCCACCATAGGACGCCGAACCGGCCCCTACTTCTACCCACTCGCTGCCGTCCCATCGCTTTATGTAAATCTCACAACATCCGGCGGTATTATCATCCCATGCCACATAAGGATAGCCTGCCGAGTCCAAAGCCAGTGATGGGTATTCAGCATAATTGCTACCGTTGGATATACCTTCACCACTGGCGGAATTCCCGTACTGAACCCAATTGGGGCTTGATAATGTTCCTAATAGAGTAAGGTCCACACTGATTATGGCGCCGACCGATATTGGGATGTTGGATTTTGAGCCATGAAGAATCACTTCTGAAGAAGAGTCTTTGACATCCACCGTCAACGTTCTCCCATTACCCGGCGGAATGCCGCTCAGAAGGGCGTCGTGGGAGTCGTAGCTGAATGAAAAGTACATTGGGTCCATCCCATCGCCGGTAACGGTGAAAACCATGGTGTCGCATTGGGGGCAGGTCTGGTCGCCCAATGGCTCGGAAATCATTCCGGGTTTCGCCTGGGCCTTGGTGTTAATGGTTCCCCCGCCGTTGAAGCCGGGGGGGAATATAAGATTCACCGCGATAGAGCCGGTTTCGTTTGCATTTTTAGATCCGGACGAACAGCAGAAAATACAGGGCAAAATAAGGGAAATAAGGGTTGTCAGAAGGAATATTTTTTTCATAGCGATTATCCTTTCTTGTTTGCATCGCGCCATTGCCATACTCGAAACCTACCAGGTGACATGTATGCCGCCGGTGGTTTCGCCGCCGCCGCCGCCTCCTCGACTTCCACCGGCCGCAAATGCCCCGGCAATACCGCCGGCCACGGCAACTCCTGCCGCTGTGTAGAACCACCACGTCTGGTACCATTTTTTCTTTTCTTTTTGAAGCGAGAAGTTGAGGCTTGTGCTTGCGCCCGGGGCGATGGTGACGGTTTGTTCTTCGAGTTTATATCCCCTGGCGGTCACCATGACCTTGTGGCGGCCTGGCTTGACTTCTGCGTTGAACGGGGTCTGGCCGGCGCGCTCGCCGTCTATGTAGACAAGTCCGCCGGAAGGAGTGGACTGGATAACGATTTTGCCGGGCTGGCGGGATATTCCCGCGAGGTCGAGTGCGACGTTTTCCGCGGCGCCGACTAAGGCTGTCCCATCGCAGGAACAGCGGTCAGAAGCCGCCTGAATGATTTCGGCGCGCGCCACGTCTGTCAACTGGGCGGATACCTGGCACTCGTTCGGCCCCAGTTTTACCACCGCTCCGGTGACAATGAAATGAGCGCTGAGCAGCCGCCCGACCTGCACGGCGCATTTTTCGTCATAACATCCAGTCTGGCCGCGCGCGATTTCCGCCATGATCACCTCCGTGTTGCCACGATCTATTATGACGTACTTTCCGGTTTTCATTAGCATTTCACGGATGCGGTCAGAGAGCGCCTTGGACAACGTCTCAGGAAGGTCGTTCGCAACCTGAAGGTCCATAATTGCAAGGTAAGGTTTTGTTTGTTGCGGGGGGTTTTGTTGTTGCGCTGGCAAAGGTATTGTGGAGAAAAAGAACGCCATAGAAATGAAAAACGATATAATCTGCCTCATTGAACCAGCTCCTCATTAAGAATTTGTGGGTTGATTTTTTGGGAAAAACCTTAAATCATCCCAGTTTTCCTTTCCCAAAAAACATACCGGAGGAAACGGACAGGGCAGATGACCCCATTCCGTCTCCCCCTTCTTCCTTTTATTAAATCTTTTTTGATTTTGTTGAAAAACATATATCATTATATGTACCATGTCAAGAGACTAAAAGTCAAGTTTTATTTGTTTGTACGGATACCCACCCTCTGAATACTAATAATGTTCGGGGGAAGGGAACGCCCTTACCCCCCACTGGGGCGTTGATATAGTCTCCCACTTGCCGCCGGGCCTTGTTTCCCGTATTTTAAATGTAATGCAATCCCTGCGGGTAAACCTTAAAAAGAGCCTCGACGATTCATATCCTATTGAAATAGGCGCAGGCTTGTTCCATAAGATACCGGATCGTCTCCGCAAAATGAGCGCGGCGGGCGCCACGGCTTGCGAGTCAAGCCGTGCCACGCTACAAAAGATAGCCGCGTGGGCCATCATCAGCGACGGCAATGTGGCGCGGCTTTATGGGGAAGAGCTGCTCAAAGGGATGCGACGCGCCGGGCTAAAGGTGAACCTCGTTTCTTTTCCCGCCGGAGAACGCTCCAAAAACCGCAAGATTCTGGCGCGCATCGAGGACGCCCTTTTCGACGTCGGGTTGGGCAGGGACGGGGCCATAGTGGCGCTTGGTGGGGGGGTCACGGGCGACCTGGCCGGATTCGTTTCGGCCACCTATATGAGGGGCATTCCTTTCATTCAGGTTCCGACATCTCTGCTGGCTATGGTGGATTCAAGCGTCGGCGGAAAAACCGGCATTGACGCCCCAGCGGGCAAGAACCAGATCGGCGCCTTTCATCAGCCTAAAGCCGTTTTTATTGACCCTGAAATCCTGAAGACCCTCCCCAAAATAGAATTTATCTCAGGCATGGCGGAGGTGGTGAAGCATGCGGTTATCGCCGACGCCTCCTTGTTTGCATTTCTTGAAAAGAATGTGGATGCCTTGTTGAACCTCGATCTAATGGCGCTTGAATACGTTATAGCTCGCAATTGTGAAATAAAGGCGCGGGTGGTGGAGCGAGACGAGCGGGAATCGGGGTTGCGCCAGATTCTCAATTATGGCCACACCGTAGGCCATGCCATCGAGCTTCTCAGCAATTACAGTGTGTCCCATGGGAGGTCGGTTGCAATAGGAATGGCGATAGAAGGCAAAATTGCATGTAAAATCAATAAGTTATCTCAAGAGGCGCTTGTCCGGCAAAATGGCCTTCTGTCAAGGTTGGGGCTGAGCATCGGGATGCCTGAGAATTTCAGCCCTGCCGCTATCATGGATGCAATGACGATGGATAAAAAGGCGAGGCGGGGCGAGGTTCGCATGGCGCTACCTGCCCGCATAGGAAAAATGGCGCGCGGCAAGGACGGCGCATTCACCATATCACCACCGCCTAAAGCTCTAAGGCAGGCGTTACGGGTTACCCGTCGCGGTTGACATTTCCCGATTTTTTCCATAAAATAGGCCCAATTCGAAAAAAGTGATGAATGATGAGTGATGATTGATGAATTAAGAAAAAATTTTTTCTATTCACTCATCACTCACTACTTATCACTTATTTACCCCCCCTCGCTGGGCATTCAGTTATCTGGAGGGGGAAGAATCTTTAACCGTAAAACAGGAGAGGATGAGACATGAAGAAGGTAGTATTGGCGAGTATGGTAGGGGTTCTTATTTCTGTGGTGATGGCCTATGCCGCATGGATGGGCAACATCAACCACCACTGTCAGGTGCGCGTTCCCGACGGATGGAACACCGAGAGCGAGGTCATTGTCAAAGACGGAAAGCAGGCCCATATGGTTCTTGCGGCGCCCGAAAAGGAACCCATGGTCGCCGCCATCTTCAGCATGGAAGTCGAAAAACAAATTGATCTGAGGGACTTCAAAGCGATTTTTGAAAGCATGATCTTGAAAAATGCAAAAGTGATCGAGGAACAAAAACGCGGTTTCAATAACCTCAAGGGCATCTTCGTAATCTACGAGGCCGACTTCGATGGAACCGCCATGAAACTCATGTGCTTCTTCACCCAGAAAGATAAGTACCTCTACGGCGTTTTCACCGGCACCACCAAAGATAGGTTCGATGACAACAAGGCCAAACTCGACGAGCTTATCGTTACCTTCCAGTACCTTAAATAAACGATAGGCCTAAAGAGATAGACAAACACGAAAACGGGGGAACTATATTCCCCCGTTTTTCATCTTTGTCTCCTGATTGATAAGTTCATCATTTGAAAAAAGCTTTAGGCCGTAGGCATTAGGCTTTAGGCAAAAAAATGAAACCCTAATGCCAAACGCCTAAGACCTAACGACTAAGACCTAACGCCCAGCACCTAATGCCTGCAATGAAGCCTATTTCAATTGTTATCCCGACACTTAACGGCGGGCGGCTTTTCCATCGCTGCATCGAGGCGGTGGCGCGGCAGAAGGTTGACCGGCCGGTCGAGATAATTGTCATTGATTCCGGCAGCGCCGACGGGACTGCGGAGTTCGCCGCCGATTATGCGAAGGTCATCCGGATAGCGAAGTCAGAATTTAATCATGGGCTTACGCGCAATCTGGGGATAGGTGAATCTTCGGGGGAGCTTGTGGCGCTGCTTGTTCAGGATGCGGTCCCTCAGGATGAATTCTGGCTCCAGAGGCTTGCGGATGTTTTTAAAGACCCTCTTGTGGCGGGGGCCTATTCGCGCCAGGCGCCTCATCCCGGCGCCAATCCGGTGGTCGCCGCGCGGCTGAAACGCTGGAGCGCGGGCGGGGATAAGCCGAAGGTCAAACAAATAAGCGATCCCGCGGCCTTTGACTCGCTTGAGCCTGTAGAGAAGCTCGATCTGGTGAGCTTTGACAACGTCGCCTCGATGATCCGGCGGAGCGCATGGGAAAAGATTCCATTTCCCCCCGCGGCGTTTGGCGAGGACACAAAATGGGCGCTTCAGGCACTGAAAGCGGGCTGGAAACTAGTATACGAGCCGCGCAGCGTTGTCATGCACTCCCACTCGAAGGGCCTGTGGTACGAATTTCGCCGCGTCTATCTCGATCACCAGAATTGGAATCGCCTCATCGGCCTCAAACTCTTCCCCATGCCGCGCGAGATATTGAGGGCCGGATTCAACGGCATATTCGAGCGCTGGGCCGAAATTGACGAAGCACAATTGCCGTTTACGAGAAGCATATACTGGAAGGCATGGGCCATCCCCTATTCGTTCAGCCAGAACACGGCGCAATTCCTCGGCGCCATCAGCCCCAAATGGCAGGAGAAATGGCCGTTTTTCAGGCATATTGACCGTTTCCTGGGGCGAGGGGTCTGATATTCCAGTGATGAGTGATGAATGATGAGTGATGAGTAAAATGAACATCCTGATGATAGCGAACGGCTGGCCCCCGGGGTCGCCGGGCGGGGTCGAGGTTTACGTGAGGCGGCTTGCGCTGGAGCTTGCCCGCAACCATGAGGTGCGGGTTTTTTGCCGGGAGGCCGATGGTTCGCGGCCCGATTATGCGCTTCGCAATTTGGACGACGGCCCGCTGCGGGTGACAATGGTCAATTATAATTTCGGGGATTTCAGCGACTTTGCAGGGACATATTTCATCAGGCCGATGGGGGAGGTTTTTGAGAAGTGGCTGGCTGAAACGGGAAGGCCGGAGGTGGCTCATGTGCATCATCTGGGGGCGCTTGGCCATTCTCTGGTGGACGTGCTCGATAAATGTGGCGTTCCCGTGGCGCTGACACAGCACGATTTCGCATTGACGTGCCCCCGCGGCCAGCGTATACGGGACGATTACGCCATCTGCGAAAAGCTGAACGTCGAGGCGTGCCTGCAATGCCTCAAGCCGCAATGCCAGGGGGGTCGCTCAGGGCTGTGGAAGCTGTATCGGTACCTCTTTCGCAAGCAGGCGGGCCGCGATATGTTACACGATTTCTGGACCAGCTCGGAGAAGGTAGCTAACCAATCGCGATTGATACTCGCCCCGTCGGAACATCACGCCAGGCGACTCGAAGCGGACGGCTTTCCGGGGGGCAAAATCCTCGTCATGCCCTATGGCTATGATCCTGCGCCTTTTCGTGAACACCAGCGCGGGAAAATCGGCCTTTCCCGAAAATTCGGATACCTCGGCGCCCTCATCCCCTCCAAGGGCGTTCACCTCCTGATCGAGGCCTTTGGCCTGCTGGCGAACGAGCGGCCCGACCTCGATCTTGAGCTACATTTACACGGGCCTGCGCCCTCGTATCATGGCGATTCGCATTACCCGGCCATCTTGAAACAAATGGCCTCCGGGAAGCGGGTTACATTTCATGGGCCGTACCGGCAGGATGAATTGCCGGGGATATTGCAAGGCCTCGACGCGCTGGTCATGCCGAGCCTTTGGTGGGAGTCACACGGCATGGTCATCCGGGAGGCAAAATTGGCGGGCTTGCCGGTTATAGTGACCGATCACGGCGCAATCGGCGAGGCTATAACCGACGGCGTGAATGGCCTGAAGGTCAGGCCGGGCGATAAATCACAAATCCGCGATAAAATGAAAATACTGGCCACCACCACCGGCCTCGCCGACACCATCGCCTCCAACCCATTGAAAATAAAGACAATTTCAGAAGACGCCAAAGATCATGAAGCCTTGTATCGTTCGCTGACTAAAGGCTGATATTAAATAATGGAATTAGGTTTTTGACAAAGCGCAATTTTAGCTAATTTTTGAGAGAATTGACAAAGCTAAATGATATGTTAAGATATTCGATTATGAAAAAGAAGCCTGATAAAAGAGAAAAGGAGCTTGTCAAGAAGCTGTTAAATAGCCTCTCTGAGAACGAGATTGATCGCCTGAAGAAAGAAATTATTGAAGAAGAAGCCCATAGCGAGCCCAAGAAACGTGTTGCCGCCGGAAGACGTTAAGAAATTTTACTTCCGCTTGTAACCTCTCCAGATTGAGCGGTAATCCTCAAAAGTCATTTTTAATAAAGGGCCGACTTTTTCATAATCTTCCTTCAATTGCTCGAAACTTACATTCCAAACCAAAATTTTGGCAATTTCCTCATCGGTTTTCCCAAAATATCGCATAATAGAGACCATTTCTTCAAGGGTTATATCCGGGTCTCGCAAGATAATTTTTTTCTTTAATTCCAAAGTGATTTCGGTTTTTTTATGGTTCTTCATTTTCACTTGTGATTCTAATTGATATTGAGGTAAAATCAAGCAGTCAATTCTGGACTGCTTTGCCAAAGGCATAATTTCATTAATATTAGAGAAATATGACCTGAATACCCATAAATGTTGAAACTTTAAACATTTAATTCGTGTCATACTAACAAAAGGTCAAGGGGCCTTGAAAAAAATGGAAACAGTGATTATAATAAAGGGGTCTAAAAATCGGGTTTACCGCGCGGAATCAGGCGCGGCTTTCAGGGCCTATAAAATACAATTTCAGCACGAACTATTTGATAGGAGGAATTGGTAATGTCATTTCCGGTATCAGTTGGCAGTCTTGAAAAATATATGGCTGAGATCAATCTGTTCCCGCTGCTCAGCCGTGAAGAAGAGTATGCTCTTGCCGCCAGCTATAAAGAAAATGGCGACGTGAATGCTGCGCACAAGCTGGTGACGAGCAATCTCCGGTTTGTGGTCAAGGTGGCGGCTGAATATCGCAGTCTGGGGCTGAGTTTTATAGATTTGATCCAGGAAGGCAATATCGGCCTGATGAAAGCGGTCAAGAAGTTCGACCCTTATAAGGGCTATCGCCTCATCAGCTACGCCGTCTGGTGGATTCGCGCCCAGATTCACAGCTTTATCATCCGGAGCTGGTCGCTCGTCAAAATGGGAACCACCCAGGCCCAACGAAAAATATTCGCAAAACTCAGAAACACCAAGCACAAGCTGTCCAACCCAAACGGCCAAGAGGCCGACGTGAAAGATGTCGCCAAGGCGCTGGACGTGCGTCCCGAGGAAGTGGCCGAGATGGAGGTTCGCATGGCCTCACGCGACTTCAGCCTCGACATCGAGCTGGACCAAGATTCCAACGCCACGCACTTGGACCTCGTGCCGGGCAACATACCCAGCCAGGAAGACTCGCTGGGGGAAAACGAGGAACGAGAACTGCTCCACGAAGGCATCGAGCAGGCCCTCGATAAACTCAACGAAAAAGAACGCTTCATCCTCACACACAGGGTCATGGCCGACAAACCCATGACACTCAAAGAAATCGGCAGCCGCTATAAAATCAGCCGTGAAAGGGTGCGGCAGATAGAAGAAGGCACCCTTAAAAAGGTTCGCGGATACCTCGCGCAAAACAACCTCGTCCCCGCGTAGTGGACCTTGACGCTAGACAAGGGGTTTTAAACGTCTTCGTCCGTCTGGACCCCTTGTCTCTACTGATTATCCTGATAAAACCGCCCGTTTAGGCCCGTTTCAACGAAAACCTGGAACAGTTCTGGAATAAATTACTCGCTCAAAACGGAGTATAGGGTATATAGTAACATGGGGTTTCTGTCCGATCTATTCCGAAAAGGAAGATTTCGCAAAAATAGGCGGAGTTTAAAAAAAATGAAAATCCGTGCTATAATCAGTTGAGGGAATATGACTACCAGCGAAATACTGAGGGAAAAACGGGAAGAGATACTGCGCATTGCCGGTAAGCATGGCGTAACCAAAATCCGTGTGTTCGGCTCAGTCGCCCGTGGAGACGATACCGCAGAAAGTGATATAGATTTTTTGATAGAAGTCGAGGGACCAACTACACCGTGGTTCCCAGGCGGATTGGTGGCGGATCTCGAAAAACTCCTCGGCAGACGCGTAAGCGTTATCGAACCTGACGTTCTTCGTGAACCTTTGCGCCACAAAATCCTCCAAGAGGCCGTTCGCTTATGAAGGACGACCGTGTTTACATCGCCCATATTATTGAATGCCTGAAATGGATAGACGATTATTTATCTGAAGGAAAAGAAACGTTTTTTGCCGATCGTAAAACGCAAAGCGCGGTCTTAAGGGAGCTTCAAACCCTTGCCGAATCCACTCAACATCTGTCCATGATGCTTAAAGACTCTCATCCAGAAGTGGGTTGGGACGGGATTGCAGGTTTTCGAAATGTTCTTGTACATGATTATTTGGGCATCAATTTGGATAGAGTATGGCAAATAATTGAAAACGACCTCCCCGCATTCCGCGCCGCTATCAAATCAATACACGAAGAACTTAAAGATTGACAAAATACCTCAAGCATCACGCTTTTACCCCCCTGATAAAACCGCCCGTTTAGACCCGTTTTGAAGAAAACCCGGGACAATTCTGGAACAAATAACCCATTCAAAATTATGTTTCCTTTCATCATGAAAAAAACAGTCGCGCAACCCAATAATGATCCCTTGGGGATCTCCACATTTTTTTAAGCCTTATATGCTTATCCATTAAGCCGGACAGAAACGATGATAGGTTGTCAGTGCGGGTAACAATTCCCCAATGCGTTGCTTCTATCTCGACATCGGCTTCCCTATTTTCATTCATGTTAACAATTCTGATTTCGAAGCGATCCGGGTAACAGGTAATAAGCAAAAAGTCCGAAACTAAAACCCTATTATTTGGCCGATCTACTTGGCGCATCAATATTGTCTTGAAAGGTCGCTTTCCGAGCCATTTTTTAATCCACTTGTTTTTTACGCTGTCCTTGTATGCTTTTGTGAGAAAATCATTAAGGTAATATTCCTTGACACTTTCCCAGAATTCGTTGTTATTTTGGCGGACCCGCTCACTCAAATCGCCCATTGCCTTTTCACCTAAAAAAAATCAAGATAAACCGCGGGTGGCCCAGCCGTACGGCTGGGTTGCGTAAGCAATAAGAGGGAATCGGAATACTTTGAGATTTCAGACCACAACTCAGGATTTTATTACTCCCTCTTGTCCTTCGGACCTGGACAACAAGTTGTCCTGGCCACCCGCGTAAAATGCTAGTCCTTTTGCTTGAATTTCTCAAAGCATTCTCTGCAAAGGTAAAGATCGTCTGGATGTAAAAGCACCTTGTCTATGCTAGTTTTACCATTGCTTTTAATCTCTACCTCTAACTCTAGACCGTTGATTACTTCAGCATATTTAGGCTTTTCCTCTTGGCATCTTAAACATTTCATACACATCACCTCCTTTCCTTTAGATCCTCATTGCCCCTCATTGTTCGGTATTCTTTTAACTCACATAAAAATCATACCTCTTTGTAAATTTGCAATATATAGAAAAGCTGTGAGTCTGAACGAAGAAGCAAGGCACGGAGTTGCCTGTCTGTAAATTTTGATTCAAGTTCGTGAAGGCGTTGAAACAGATCGAACAACCCAACTAAAGCTTGAGTGTCTTTATCAACAAAGTCGTTAAGCGGATCATGGTTTAGATTACGACAGACGTAAAGGATTCTTGCTCTTCTGGTTGGTTTACCCAGATGTAAATAATCTTTGCTGTTAGTGGGTATCCAATGACCAACTTGTTCGTCTGGCGCGATTTTACGAAAGAGATGTACCCAAAGCTCTCGTAAGGAAGTAATAATATGTCGTGCCTTGTCTATGTTATTGCTATGGAAGGCTTCATACGCGCCGAGATATGGGGTTGCTAGCGCCGGATCAATATCTCGCAAAAGTGCAATAATGTTTGATGTTTCCTCTTGGACTTTGGCTATTTCACATTTTTCGTCATCGTCTTCTTCAATCTCAATTTCTTCAGGTTGACTAATCGCCTCCGCAGCATAAGCGTTGGTGAATAATTCACGAGAAGCGCTTGGAAGAGTAAAAGAAGGTAAACGAGTCAGTTTAGTAAGGGATGGAAGAGACCCAACAAGATTAGCGTAACTGCTCTTAATATCTATTAAAGACTGATCGAACGCGTCTACAAATATGTCTGGGGGTGCGATAGCTCGTCTAATTGACTCAAAATCAATCTCGGCAAGGAGCCTCTCGGAAATAGCCAAACGAGGCGCAATGTCGCTGAGAGCAGCTTGTAGCGTACTTTGAAACATAGCCATGCTCTCTCGCGCAGGGTTAGCAATATCCAACCACGACTTGTGCATTTTAACAAATTCTTCGAAATGATAATTGGTTAATCCAGTCTGTTGAAAGCTTTTCTGAATTTGTTGATTGGCCCGAAATATTTCTTCCATGGGAAGTGAACGATAAGCCTCGATCATTGGTTGAATTTCATGGAGATGTTGTTGATACAACTTATTAAGAGCGCTCTCCACACCAGAGAACTGTTGCATGTATAATTTTCGCGTTCGTTCCATTTCTTCTAATATACTTCTTTCAAATGGCAGCTTAGAATTAGTCATTTTTCAGATCCACCTTAAAGTTAATATTTTCGTTAAAAAGATACCATATATTGTGTCTCTTGTCAACTACTAATACGATATATGGGAACAGTTCAAAATTTATTTAGGTGCAGATGAGCTGATGGAAATTAAATATCTACACTTTTTTTGATTGAAAAATTCTCTTAGCCCTTTGAAAACGCAATAGGCTTGTAGGCTGTAGGCCGTAGGGCCATAGGAGGTGATAAATCCACTATTATTCGTATTACTCGCGGGTGGCCTGATATCGCAAACATACATCTTTCAAAGAAAGTGTTGCTTTGTTGCCCCATTCGGTTCGCTACGCTGTGGCGACTGTTTGTTGAAATAAAGGACTATTTTGTTTAGTCTCTCTCTGATTGCTCATTTCAGTTCATGGTAAACCAGGCAATGGCGAACGATTGCAAGCCGGGCCGACTCGGCAAAGCCCCACATGGGATTGACCGCTTGGTCAGGAGCGCGTCCTTCGAAAGAAGATTCCGGCATTGCCAAAAACTACTTAAACCACGACGAATTGGACACTCTCAACCGCATCGTCTCATTTTATCTTGATTTCGCGGAACTTCAGGCAAAAAACCGCCGTCCAATGCACATGCAAGAATGGATCGCCAACCGGCCAAGCACAAGAAAAAGCGGGAATTCTGATAACCTGATAAGCTCTTGCAAAAATAGCGTGTTTGGCGGACAGGAATGTCCGCCCCCCTATGTAAGTGCTTGATTTAATTAGGAGGACGGACATTCCTGTCCGTCAAGATCTCCATTTTTGCAAGAGGCTCCTGAATCTGAGAAAGGCGTAGCGAGAGCTATTGAAATTTCCCGAGGGCGCGCTAAACTATTGATATTATTGACTTGTCGGAGTGGCCTAACTGGTAGACGCACGGGGCTAAAAATGCGCTTACTATCAATCGTTACAGTTTTGCTTTTTCTCGTTACTTTTTCTGTTTTTTCTCAATCTTCCAAGCTGGATGTTTCCATTTCATCGAAAGCGGACCGCAATTCGCTCCGTGTCGGCGAAAAGGTGCGGTTTGAGGTTACGGTAAGCTGGTCTGGCGCCCCGACCGATTATGATATTGGGACTACAACTCCGCCCTCTCTTGTCGGCCTGCGGATGCTCAGCACAGCATCGTCAATCAGCTCGGAGGGCGGTTCCGGCGCTCAGGCGAAGAGGACGATGATTTACGAGCTTGAGGCCACGGATGCCGGAAAGGCTAAGATCGGCGCGGTGGAATTGACCGTGCGCGATCGAAAATCCGATAAAAAATCCACTTTATCAACGGAACCGTTGGAGTTAGAAGTTCAAGCCGCCCCGGCGCCGATTTTTGCTCTGCCCTCGGTGTCACCCAGGCGGGCGTTGGGCGTCGGCCTGATATTGCTTGCGTTAGTTGCGGCAGGGGCGGGCATTTTTCTGCGATCCCGCGGCAGCGACGGCAAGATCAAACCGGATGAGACTCCCGCTGAGACCACGCCCGAGCAGGCGTTTGATGATGTCCTACGCGCTGCGGGCGGCTTGCGCTTTTCGGGAGATGTGCAAAATTATATAGTCAGGCTGGAGGGCGCGATCCTCAAGTGGATCGAAACACGTTTTGCCATGAACCCCCGGCAATGGCCTGACGCGGTCATATCTGAATGCAGCGCAAGGGCGCTTTTGCCCGCCGAACACATCGAGCATCTCCGCCAGTTCGCCCGTTGCTGCCAGGCGGTCAAATTCGCGGGTGAAAGGCCTCCCGCCGAGGAACTCGACAGGCTCGTCGGCTGCCTCTCCGCCGTTGTTCATCACGGAACCGAAACCTCATCACAGGGGTCGAAATAGGCATTAGGCTTTAGGCGTTAGGCATTAGCCAAAAAACCGAAACGCTTGCAGATTGTTGAAAAATGATTTTTATTGGCGGATTAAAGATGTCCGCCCCCCTGGTTTAAAAGGAGGACAGATATTCCTGTCTCTCCTTAACAACCTATCTGGCAAGAGGCAATAAACCAAAACCCTAAAGCCTAAAGCCTAAAGCCTAAAGCCTGCGAGGTATCTATTTTATGAGTGTTGACATATCTGAAATCAATGAACGGGTAAGCAAGCAGAGCGTGTTTGTGGATGCGTTGAGGGTGGAGATCGGCAAGGTAATTGTGGGTCAGGAGAAGATGGTTGACGGCATTCTGATTGGCCTGCTCACCGGTGGCCACATCCTGATCGAGGGCGTGCCGGGCCTTGCCAAGACGCTCACCGTCCGCACGCTTTCCGACGCCGTTGACCTGAAATACCAGCGCATCCAATTCACGCCGGACCTGCTCCCCGCCGACCTGATCGGCACGCTGATTTTTGACCAGCGCACTGGCCAGTTCACGCCGAGAAAAGGGCCTATTTTCGCAAACCTGATACTTGCCGACGAGATCAATCGCGCTCCCGCAAAGGTGCAGAGCGCCCTCCTCGAGGCTATGCAGGAGCATCAGGTCACTATAGGCGACTCGACCTACACGCTCCCGGAACCCTTCCTCGTCATGGCCACCCAAAACCCCATCGAGCAGGAGGGCACCTATCCGCTGCCCGAAGCCCAGATAGACCGCTTCATGCTGAAGATCATCATCAAGTATCCCAACCCCGAGCAGGAGCGACAGATAATGGATCGCATGGCCGAGGGCGTTCCTCCCGTTGCGTCGCGGGTGATCGGCCCCGAAAAATTGCTCGAGGCCCAGAAGGCCGCGGACGGCATTTACATAGACGACAAGATCAAGGATTATATCGTTCGCATAGTGATGGCGACGCGCGAGCCTCAGCGGGTCGGGCTTGATCGCCTTCGCGGGCTTGTGGATTATGGCGCCAGTCCGCGCGCCTCGATATATCTGGCGAAAGCCGCCAAGGCGCGTGCCTTCCTCTCCCGAAGGGGATACGTCGTCCCGGAAGACATCAAGACCATCGGCCCCGACATCCTTCGTCATCGCATCCTGCTCAGCTTCGAGGCTGAAGCCGAAGAGGTCACGACGGATCAGGTCATCAGAGAGGTCTTCGATCACGTCGAAGTTCCTTAACGGCGCGCCGCTGTACTATTGCTGATTATCAATGTTACCGGTTGAAGTAATACGCAAGGTTCGCCACATCGAGATAAGCACGCGGCGCCTCGTGAACGACATTTTCGCCGGCGAATACCACAGCACCTATCGGGGCCGCGGGATGGAATTCAGCGAAGTGCGCGAGTACCAGCGGGGAGACGACATCCGAGCCATAGACTGGAACGTCACGGCCCGCATGGGCGCGCCGTTCGTGAAAATTTTCCAGGAGGAGCGCGAGCTGACCGTTTTGATAATGGTTGACCTGAGCTCCTCGGGCGAATTCGGGAGCGTTCAGAGACCCAAGCGGGAGCTAGGCATCGAGGTCGCGGCGCTGCTGGCCTTTGCCGCCATCCGCAACAACGATCGCGTCGGACTCATCGCCTTTACCGACCGGGTGGAACGCTATGTGCCGCCTAAGAAGGGCCAGAAACACGCGCTCCGCCTGATTTCCGAGCTTGTGAGGTTCGAGCCGGCCGGCGCCAAGACCAACCTTTGCGACGCCCTCGAATACCTCATGCGGGTGCAAAGAAAACGGGCGGTGGTCTTCGTATTGAGCGACTTCCTCGATGAGAATTTCGAGCACATGCTACGCGTCGCCAACCGCAAACACGACCTCGTGGCCCTATCGCTCACCGACCCGCGCGAAATTGAATTGCCAGACGTAGGCCTCCTCTGGCTGGAAGACGCCGAAACGGGCGCGCTCAAGCTTATAGATACCTCTGACAGCGAAGTGCGACGGAGGTTTATGATGAGCAGCGCCGGAAAACGCATGGCGAGAGAAAAACTCTTCCGCTCGAGCGACCTGGACGCCATACCGCTCTCAACCGACGCCGATTACACCTCCCCGCTCATCGGCTTTTTCCGCAGGCGGGCCAGGCGATTCAGATAGTTTTATGGTGGCACGGCTTGCTAGCAAGCCGTGGCAGATACTGTGCTATTATGGCGACACGGCTTGACAAGCAAGCCGTGCCACATATTGCGCTCGTGAAGAGACGATAGTGGAGTAAATGATATGAATAAATGGCGAGAGACGATAATCCTGGCGGTCATCATCATTATCGGGTTCATCGGCCTTGGGATATTTGTCCGAAGCGAGTTAAGAGAGGCGGGGCGAAACGGCCCCGCTCCCGAATCGCTTAAAAAGCTTGCTTCAACTCTCGAATCGAAGGGCCTGTGGGAGGGAGCGGCGGATGCTTATCAGCGTTATTTGGACGAGGCGACCCTATCCGATGCAGAGCGCGCCGCCGTGAGTTATCACCTCGGCGTTTTGTGCCTAGATCACCTTGCAAACCCCGCCAAGGCCGCGCAGTACTTAATCATGGCGCGCCAACTCGCCGGCGAAGAGGGGGTCGGTCGGGACGCGGACAAGAAGATTGTCGAGGCGTTGGAACGGCTCGGGAAATCGCTCGACGCCCAGAAATACCTCGACGAGGCCACCGGCATCGAGTCGCCGCAGAAAAAGAAACCCGGGAGCGAGGTCGTTGTCGCAAAAGTGGGCGATCACGAAATCACCATGCGGGACCTCGAAGACGAAATACAAATGCTGCCGCCCAACCTGCAACAGCAGATGATGACGTCACAGGGCAAACTTGAATTCCTTCAGGGCATGGTTGCGAAGGAGTTGATGCTCGAGGCGGCGAAGCGGGAGGGAGTGGAAAACGATCCCGAAGTGAAACGCTTTCAGGAGCGCGCAATGGCCGCGGCAATCATAGCGAGGTATCAGGACAGGGAAATAGACCGGAAAATCCGGATAGCCGAAGCGGATGTCCGCAATTACTACAACGCACACTCAAGCGAATTTGTCAAAAAGGATGAGAAGGGCAGGGAGGAGCGGCTTTCATACGAGCAGGCAAAGGAGTCGGCCCGCGCAAAGCTGCTCGACGAGCGCCGGAGGGCGCTCCTCGACGAGCTGTTGAACCGCCTCCAGAGGGCGCAGAAGGTGGAGATATTCAGTGACCGCATCGCTTCGCAATAGTATTCTCGCCGCCGCCGTCTGGCTTTTCTTCGCGAGCGGCGCATCGGCCGCCCCGCCCTCGGTGAGTATTGACGCCCAGGTCGACAAGAGCGAGATTACTGTTGGAGATGTTATATATTTCACTATCAGCGTGAAACACGACCCCAAGGTGAAGGTGAATATCCCCTCCCTCGGGGACAAGCTCGGCGAGTTCCTCATCCGAGACATCAGCCTCGCGAAGCCGCGCAATGAAAAGGGCATGGTTATAGACTCGATGGGCTACAAACTCGCCACCTATATCACCGGCGACGTGAGCGTTCCGGCCGTTCCCATTACGTATTCATACACGGACGATTCCGGCAAGGAATTGACCGAGAAGATAGAAACGGAGCCGCTCAATATCAAGGTTCAGCCGGTTGCGCCTGAAAACGCGGCGGACATAAGAGATATTAAATCCCCGGTCGAGGTACCCATCAACTGGCGATTTTATATTTTCAGGGGAGGCGCCGCGCTTGCCGTTATCGTTGTGATCGTCCTGGGAATACTCTACTGGACGAGATGGCGTCCGAGGGCGGAAGAACGGGCGCGGATGGCGCCGCCGCGGCCCGCTCATGAGGTTGCGCTCGAGCGGCTGAAAAATATCGAGCAGATGGATCTCATCGCAGAGGGCCGGTTCAAGGAATACTACGACCTCGTGACGGGAACGCTGCGCGCGTACCTAGGCGCAAGATACACCATAGATGCGCTCGAAATGACCACGCCGGAGCTGCTCCAGGGACTGAAAGCGTCGCTCAAGGACATGGAGCTGCGGGGAAAGATCGCCGCGATACTCGACGAGGGGGACATGGTGAAATTCGCGAAGCACGCGCCCGAAACCGAGCGCGCCGCCCTTGCGATCTCGCAGGCGCGCGCAGTGATAGAGCGTACTGTCCCCGTCATGTTCACGAGAGAACAGTATATAATAACGGAACCCGCAGGGGGAAAAACCGGAGAGGGGGGCGCTTAGGTGCGGCTCGACTCGCCATGGTTCCTGCTGCTGTTGATCCCTCTCCTGCTGATTGTGCGGGAGCGGCTTCGCGGACGTTTTGCGCCCGCCACACTCCGGTACAGCGACCTCAAGCTGGCGGATGTCCCGAAAAGCACGCGCCGGGTGAGAATGAGGAACCTTCCCTTCTGGTTGAGGGTGATTGCGCTCACGCTCCTGATTATCGCCGCGGCCAGGCCGCAATATGGCCTTACGAAAATGGAGGTGATCTCCAAGGGCATTGATATAATGATCTGCCTCGACCAGTCCGGCAGCATGTCCGGCATTGACTTGAAACCCGGCCAGCAAAAGGTAAACGTCAACGACACGCGAATAAACTCCGCAAAGCAGGTGATACGCGATTTCGTTCGGGGCAGGCGCAACGACCGCATAGGCCTCGTCCTGTTTGCGGGGCGGGCGTATACCCAATGCCCCCTGACGCTGGATTATGGGATATTGCTGACTTTTCTCGACACCATAGGAATAGCCGAGCGCGACTCGAACACGGCCATCGGTGACGCCATAGGGACCGCCGTCAATCACCTGAAGACCTCAGATGCGAAAAGCAAAGTCATCATCCTGGTGACCGACGGTGAAAACAACACGGGCATAGTGGAACCCATTACGGCCGCGCGGGTAGCGGCGCAGTTCGGTATCAAGGTTTATACCGTCGGCATCGGCTCTCATCTTGGAACATACCGTGTTGTGAAAGACTTCTTCGGAGCCAGGCTTGCCCCCGTTGAATGGGGTCTTGATGAGGAAACGCTGAAGGAAGTGGCCCGGCTGACGGGGGCGACGTATTTCGCTGCTGGAAATTCGGATGAGATGAAAGATGTCTTCCAGCGAATAGATAACATGGAAAAAACCGAATTGAAGTACAGAAACTACACCGAGACATCGGAGCATTTTCTTCCGTGGGCCGCCCTGGCCTTCGGATTTTTAATCATCGAGGTGGCCCTGGGAACCGGTTATCTGAGGAGCTTTCCCTGATGAAGTGGGCGAACCTGACGGCGCTGTGGGCGCTTCTTGCTGTGCCTTTGGTATTGTTCATGTATGCAAGGGCGAGCAGGAGCCGCTTGCGGGCCATCCTAGCGCTGGGGGACGTGGACGTATTAAAAAAAATGAGTCCAGCGGTGAGCAGACCCAGAAGGAGGATCAAAGCGGCGCTTATTTTGGTGGCGCTTGGCCTTCTTTCGCTGGCCATGGCTCGACCTCAACTGGGCGCCGGGTTGAGGGAAGTCCGGGTCTCCGGCCGGGACGTTGTTTTCGCGCTCGATGTTTCGGCGAGCATGTGGGCGCAGGACCTTGCGCCATCGAGAGTAGAGGCGGCGAAAAACGAAATAGGCCGGCTCATTGACCGGATGAAAGGCGACAGGGTGGGGCTTGTGATCTTTGCCGGGGACGCCTTCCTGCAATGCCCGCTGACCTCCGACTACGCGGCCTTCCACCTCTTCCTCGATGCTGTTAAGGTCGGCAGCGTGCCGAAACCGGGCACCGACATCGAGGACGCCGTCAAGTTGGCGGGCAAGGCATTCGCTATGGCGGAAAGCCGCACCAAGATAATGGTGTTGGTCACCGACGGAGAGGATTTCTCCGGCAAGGCGCTCGACGCCGCCAAAGAGGCCGCGAAAAGCAACATACAGATTTTCACCATTGGCATAGGCCGCGCGGGGAGCGGGGCGCCGATACCCGTCAAAAACGAGGAAGGTGGTATTAGTTACAAAAAAGACGCAGAGGGCAAGACAATAATGAGCGTCCTCGATGAAGTCGCCCTCCAGAAGATCGCCCTTGAAACCGGCGGGAAATATTATTACGGTGGTGAGAATCTTGATTTGACCAAAATTTATGCCCAGATAACCAAAAAAGAAGGCAATGAGTCGGTTGAAGATCGCTTCTACACTCATTATGAAGACCGTTTTCAATGGCTTCTTGTGCCCGCTCTGGCGCTTCTTCTTATCGAGGCGATAATCGGCGAGAGGCGCAAGAGATTCAAGAAGATCGGCTCTCCGGCGGGGATTGCGACACTCATTTTCATCCTGCCGCTGCTTCTGGGCTTCGGCGGGCCGCTGGTTGAAAACGTGAGGCGCGGCAACCAGCTATTCAGGGAGGGCAAGTACGGCGAGGCCATGGATGCCTACATCGAAGCGCAAGTCACCGCCCCGGAAGACCCCCGACTTGACTATAACATCGGCAACGCCTTATACAAACAGGAAAAATACAAAGAAGCGCGCGAAAAATTCCAGAAGGTACTGAACGCGCAGGACTCAAGCCTCAAGGAGCGCGCTTTATATAATATGGGTAATTGCTACGTCAGGGAAGGACAGGCCGCAAGTGATATTCAGCTGCTTGGCAATGCGGTAGAATCTTACGAAAAGGCCCTCGAATTAAATCCGGACGATCAGGACGCGAAGTACAACATCGAGGTGGTTCGCAAAATGATCGAACTCAAGAAAAAAGAGCAGCCGCCTCAAAACCAACAACAACAACAGCAAAACCGACAGCAGCAGCAACCTCAAAAGCAGGAGCAACAGAACTCCACCAGCGAGCAGCAACTGAACCAACAGCAGTCGAGCACCTCCGAGCAGCAGTTACAGTCGCAACAGGCGGGAGCCGAGAAAAAAGAGATAAACCGAGAGGATGCCGAGCAGCTCCTCCGCGCCCTCGAGGACCGAGAGCGCAAGAACCTTGAAGAGCGCAACGTCCAGGCGCCCTCCAGCCCCGGGCGCGTGCTAAAGGATTGGTAAATGCGCTTGAAACTCACATCATGTGTTCAAACAAGGGGTTTAAACCCCTTGTCTGTATTTCTTATTTTCGTGGTGATCGCTCTCTCTGCCCTGCTCTGTTCACCCGGCATGCCCCAGAATTCACCGATTACCGTAACTGCCGAGGTGGACCCTCCGGATGCGCTGGTGGGAGATTCGGTGACTTATTCGGTGACGATTTCGGGCGCAAACCTGCCGGATACCATCAGCCCCGACGTGCCCGGCCTTAATGAGCAGGGTCTCCAGGTACTCACCAACCGACAAAACCGCACGATGATGTCCGGCTCCAGCTTCACGATCATCATCAACGGCCGGACGGTTAACCAGGACAAGAACGCGCAGGAACAGGTGGTTATCGAGTACGTTCTGCGGGCAACGAGGCCGGGGTCTTATCGTCTCGGCCCCGCGAGCGTGGATATTGGTGGCAACAATTACAAAAGCAAAGAAGTGACTCTAAACGTTACGACCGAGCCGGTCGCTCCCCAGGGAATCAGGGCGAGGGGTGAGGTGTTTCTGCATACGGCGGTTTCTCCCAAGCGCGTCTACATCGGCCAGCAGGTCACAGTGAAATATTATTTGTACATTCGCGGGGGGAGCGATATCACTCAGCTTATCAACATTGATTTGCCCCAAATGGACGGTTTTATAAAAAACGACATGGAAAAACCGAGTCAATTCAGGCCGGTGAACCGCAACATAGGCGGCCAGTACTACAACGAGGTATTTCTCGGTCGTCAGGTCGCTTTCCCGATAAGCGCGGGCAACCGAACAATAGGCGTCATGAAGGTTGCCTATGTTCAAAATGTCAAGGGAAGAGTTCATCCCATTTTCGGAGCGCAGTATTATCAGCAAAAAGGGGAGGTGTCGAGCGAGCCGGTGGCGGTCGAGGCGCTTCCGCTGCCGGAATCCGGGAAACCCGCCAATTTCTCGGGCGCCGTGGGGCGTTTTCAAATTCAGGCCGAGGTTGACAGGCGCGAGGCGCGAGTGGGGGAATCCGTCTCCCTCACCGTGCTGCTTAGCGGCGCGGGCAACCTGCAAAGCGCATCGGAACCCTCCATGAACATCCCCAACTCCTTCCAGTCTTATCCTCCCGAGAAGGAAGACCAACATAACATGGTCGGAGACGAGGTACAAAGCAGCCGCAAATTGAAGCTCATCCTCGTGCCCCAACAAGCGGGAGATTTCACAATCGGGCCGGTTACCTTCTCGTACTTCGATCCGGTGACCGGCGCATATCAGGACGCCAGCGCCCAGCCGATAACAATAAGGGTAAACCCCGGCGCGTCTGGCCCGACCGTGTCGAGTATCAATTTGCCGGAAAGCGAAGAGATAAGGCTATTGAGTCGCGATATCCGGTACATCAAGCCTGACGTGGCCTATCTGCGCAATGATTTAAGACCATTCTATGCGCGTCCGTGGTACTGGGCGCTTCATGCGCTCCCGTTGCTGACTCTGGTTGGGGCCGTTCTTCTTCGCAGGCGCCAGGACAGGCTGCGGATGGATGTGAGCTACGCCCGCCGAGTCCGCGCCCGCGCCACAGCAGGCAAGAAATTGGCAAGAGCTTCACAATTGTTAAAGGATGAGGACATTTCCACATTTTATCTTTTATTGAGCGAGGCGCTGCTGGGCTTTATCGCGGATCATCTCGATCTTAAAGCGGCGGGGCTTACATCAGATGATATTTCATCCCGAATGACAGGGGCGGGCGTTCCAACAACCCTTGTGCAACAACTTGTCGCTATGCTCAAACGCTGCGACGCTGCGAGATATGCGCCCTCTACGCTATCGCAAGACATGAGGCATCTCGACCTGGAAGAGGCTCGACGATTGATTGATGAATTGGGCAAAGTTTTCGAGAAGGGGAAGCGGCAATGAAAGGGATGGGCAAATTCGTCGGTGCCGCCCTTTTTACGGCGATTCTTCCGATTATATTTTCGGCGATGAGTTTTGCGCAGGGTGAGGCGGCGGCGGCGTTGTATAACCGCGCAAACGCTCTTTACTCCTCCGCGGATTACACATCGGCCATTGATCTTTATGAGAGGGCGCTGAGCAGCGGTTTCGAGAACGCAAAAATCGAATATAACCTGGGGAACGCATATCTGAAGAAAAACCCGCCCAATCTCGCGCGAGCCGTGCTTCACTACGAGCGCGCCCGCCTCCTCGACCCGCGGGACGAGGATATCCAACATAACCTGAAATACGTGAACGCTCTTATAAAAGGTAAGGCCCCGGTGGCCGAGAAAAGTTTCATTCAGCGTGGCTGGGACGCGCTCCTCAGAAACGTCTCCACCGGAGAGGCGGTCGGGGCGCTCTCGATTTCATATTTTATCATGGTCATTTCCATGATTATTTATTTCCTTTCCGAGGGGAGTAGGTTCCGTCGGGCGATGGTAATAGTCGGCGCCGTTATGATTTGTCTGATCCTGTTGGAAGCGCCGGTGGCATGGGGATCTTGGAGACTCCGGGTCAAACCCCGCGCTGTTATCATTGAGAACGACCTGTCAGTGCGCTCCGGCCCGGGCGCCGACAACGCCGAATTATTCAAGCTGTTCGAGGGGATGGTTGTCGAACTGCGCGATTGCAGAATGGGATGGCGCCAGATCGTCATTCCCGGCGGGCTTGCAGGCTGGACGCCCGCCGAAAAGCTCGAGAAGATTTAAGCTCAGAGACACACAGGCTCAGAATATTGCTGATGCTGAATGTTTCGTGATAATCAGCGCATTATTCGCTGTATGCCTCCAGTTCCATGATTTCGGTGTAGTCGGAGTTTCCCCAATTCGATAGAATTTCCAGTTGAAGCCAGCGGGCGCTAATGGGGGCGTCAAGTGAGAACTCCTTGCGCGCCCTCTGCGCCGCTTCTCCTTCCAGAACAAGTTTATATCCGTAACTTTTCGATAAAGGCGTCGCATAGAGCTTAAAGTGGCGGGCGGAGATACCGGGATATGAGGATTCCTGGGCGCCCCTGTTGTCAATGACAAATTTTGTTATCTTCACGATATCCCGCAACTCGAGCACAATAGTATGCGGGAAGGGGCTTTTCGCGGCGCTGCACCAACCCTTCTCGATGGTTTTATCCAACAGGAGTTTTGCGCTCCAGGAATCGTTGTGCTGGCTCGATGCTGAGAGCACCTCGGCGCCGTCAAGAAGATTCAATGGTGCCCCTTCCGGCTGAAGCGGTGTGCCATAGGCCCATAATTTCATGACCTCGGTATAAAATGGATTCCCATAGTTTGAAAGGATGACCAGCTTGATCCATCTCGCTGGCGCCGGCGGATCAACTCTGAAGCTTCTGTTGCTTTCACGCCCTGCCTCATTTTCTAAAACCAGCTTAAAACCATCCGTTGGCGATGTGGTTGAAACGAAAAGCTGGAATTTTCGGGCGGATATGCCCGGATAGCTGTCTTCCTGCGCGGAGCTGTTTGAAAATGTCAAATCCTCCAGGCGCGAAAGTTGTTTCAATTCCATCACGATGATATGAGGAAAGGGACTTCCTTTGGCGCTGCACCATCCCTTTGGTGTTTTTCTATCAAGAAGATTCCTTGCGCTCCACTCATCACTGTACTCACTGCTCACCGTAATTATGGAAGCGCCATTGAACGTATCCAGCAGATCCGTCGCTCTCGATGGCGCAATTATTGTGATAATAATAGCAAATATTGCAATTATCGCCTTTATTGAATTTCTCATTTTTTCCTCCCGATATGCAAGCTGTTCGACCCGCAATTGGATAGCATCTTTTGAAGAATATTTCAAACATTGACAAGCAGGGCGCCTACGCAACGTGCCCTACGGGCAGCGCCAGCAGGGGCAATTCGTTCTCCGCAATGCCCGATTCTCTCGCCACCGCTTCATCGGAGAAAGCGCCGACTATACCTGCGCCAAGGCCGAGCGCGACCGCTTCGAGCATGATGTTTTGGGCGACGTGACCGGCTTCATAATGAGCGTAGGGGATTCCCCTTTTGCCGTATTTCGGGGTGATGCGGTCGTAATCCACGGTGATGACGAAGCTCACGGCGGCATGTCTCATCCATGTTTGTTCGAGGCTTGCGCGGGCGATTGCGCCGCGCTTGTCGCCTTCGAGAACCTTTTTCAGGCCGTGCCCTTTCGTAATGTATTTGTAAACGCCGGCCTCTATGCCCTCTATCGTCCCATCCCCGACGGCGACGTAGAGAAAGATAGGATATAGGGCGCCGGCGCTTGGAGCGGCCCGTTTGAAGCCGCCTTCTTGAGTTGTCCCCTGCGCGGCCCAGCACAGGGACGATAATTGCGCCATCGAAATAGGCGAATCATTGAAGTCCCTTATGGTGCGCCGCTCCGCAATGGCCTCTTCTACGCTTATTCGGCCCTTCTTGATCACTTCGGGAAGTAGAATCACTTCCAACTCCTTCCCCGGATGTTCCGGACACCATATTCCAGATAAATTATATTTTTGGACCTAAAGCCTAAGGCCCAAGGCCTAACGCCTGCTGCAAACTCAGCGATGCATTTTCATTACTTGTTCCCTGATGCGGAGGACGTCGCTCGGCAATTCGGCTTCCGCGGTTGATATTTCGCTTGCGCGCCTGAAAGCCTCTTTAGCTTCATATTCGTTAATGAATTGCAGGCTGATGCCCAGTTTTTCCCAATATTTCCTTTGATCGGGTCGCAGGTTTGTGGCCATTCTGAATCTTCTCGCCGCCGCCTGATAATCCTGCTTGTTGAAGGCTATTTCGCCGAGTGTGTTCCATACCTCCGGTACGTTGCGATCCAATTTGACAACTTTTACGAGTATCAATTCCGCCTTATCGAAATCCTTACTTTTTATGTAATAATCCGCCTTATATCGAAGGGCCATGATGTCATTGGGGTTCTTTTTCAGGCTCTGTTCGAGGAAACCGAACCCTTCTTCAAGCTTGCCAGCCTGTATCAATAGACCTCCTAAGGCGGTATTCATCATATATGACAAAGGGTGGTAATTTAAGAAGGGTCTTAAGGATTGAGCCGCGAGGTCGGGTTTGCCGAAAATTTTGTAGAATAAAGCCCATCGAAAGGGACCGGAAGGAAGTTCCGCGCGGTCCAACAGGCCATAAGACCTCCCCGGAGGCGGGGTATACAAAGTCGGAGGATGCGTCAACAAATCAATCTCATGCTTTTTGATAATGGGATCGTTGCCCGGTCCCCGGCGCAGGAATAAGACAAATGAGTCATCCGCCTGAACCGCCGCCCAGTTTGGGGAATGCAAAAGCTCGTTTATTTGAGGCCAATCCCCCATATAATCCATGTGCATTATGGCGGCGCCGATACTGTACTTCTTTTCTATTTCCAGAAATGCCGGCAAGGAGTCAAAAGCGGATTGCACGGCGTTGAATGTGTCCATTGAATAAGGATATATTCGGCCATCCACGATAACCTTATACTGTGGGTACAACCGAAAGAGAAGGTAGCCGCCCATATCGTACGAGTGAAAAAGATTCCCGGATACCTTCTCGCTCTTGAGCAGATTCACCGCTTTTTCGGGGAAAAGAAGCGATTGAATGCCGAGGCCGGTGCTGCGAAGAGACAAAGTGTAGAAGTAAAAACGGTCAGTCGCCGCAGCCCATACCAGAAACAGCGCCAACAATGATACAAAGCAGGCTCCGGATTTCATCAGCACATTCCGAATGCCGGCCGTGAAAGCCGCTCTTTTCGTGAAGCCTTCGTTTTCTGAAATGATCCATGAGATCAAAGGGAGAGATAAAGGGCCGAAGATAATAATATTTCGGCGGCTGTAAAAGGATGCTACTGCAAGAAATACAAATAGAAAAACATGTTCCGGCCTGCTTTTCAGGCCGCTGTACAGGATGCACGCAAGGCCCCAAGCGGCCAACAGGAAGAAACTCAGAGCAAGGTCCGGGGGCACATTCGCGGTGGGCGAAAAAATCGGCGCCCACTCGACGATTCTTTTTTTCAAAGCAAAATTTTGAAGGAAAGAGAATGTGGAATAGTATATTTTATATCCATAAGGATTTATAAATGTCGCCACAATCTGCAAGGCCGCGGTCTTCAGAAGTTCCTTTTCCCTCTTTCCCATGGCCAGGAGGTTTGGCGGCCCGATATTTTTCTTTCGCTTCTTTCTTTTCGGGGGCGTTAGATCTTTTTTGCCGATCAGCCTCCATGACAAAGGACCGACAAGGTAAACAAATGTGAGAAATGGCCCCAAAAAGAATCCCGGATGACAATTCGCCCACAGCCACGTCAGCGCTATGAGCCACAAGCAGGCGGCAGGCAAGGGTTGACGGGCAACGGACAAGGCTGTAGGCAAGGGGTTTAATCCACTTGTCTCAGAATTGGCCTGTGCCATTTTTGTGTGTTTCTCGAGTAAATAGAGGGTGAGAAGCACAAATATGGGGGAAAGCAGGGCGGGTCGCGGCAGGAAAACGGTTCGGGGGAGAACAATCGCGGGGATTGCCACGATCATGGCGGCGCCGAATCCCATACCGCTTCTGCCGCTCATTGCGAGGGCCAGGCCATACGCCACTGTCACGACTATGCCGCTGAAAAAAATAACCCCTGCCGCGCCCCCCAACCACCATGCCATATACATCACAGCCTGGACAGGCAGGTAACCGTCCACCCACGGATTGCCGAAAGCCGTATATGAAAAGATATCCTCCCTCAATATCCGGCCCTCGCGCACGAGCAGCTCGCCACATTTCAGGTGCCACCAGACGTCCAGATCATCTAATTTTGCAAGGGATAAAATAAACGCCAGTGACAATACGAAAATGTATGGAAGGATCGTGTACCACCGATATTTCATTTCGATTACTTCTTATGAATTGCCTGATTCGTATTCAGACAAGGGGTTTAAACCCCTTGTCTGGTTTCGGATTTTGGAACGCGGATTTTGGTTTGAAGAACCGGTATTTCAGTTCCACTATAGCTCCCAATCCAAAATCGAAAATCAAAGTTTTATACGGCTTAACTCCCGGGCCGCTGGCCATGATGAAAGCAGGGCCGTTATCAAGGCTAAAGCTATCCCTGAGAAAATAATTCCCGGCGAAAAAAGTATCAAACGATCGGGAAGAAAGGGAATGTCGGCGAAGTAGCCCAATGTGCGGTTGATAATCCATCCCGTGATGGCCGCGGCCATCGCACCGCTCAGTCCTCCGGCGAGTCCAACCGCGGAGGCTTCGGCCAGGACGAGAGAGCGCACTTCCCACGGTGTGGCGCCGAGCGCCATCAACAGGCTCATTTCGGTCCTTCTCTCCATTGCCATGAGCCGGAACAGACTCCATGCATTGAGCATGGCCACCAAAAGGATCAGGCCCGCGATAAGACTCAAGCCCGCCGTAACCAACGCGATTATTCCGCCGACACGCTCGGCGAGGCCGGTGCTTGAGCGCGCCTCGAACCCCATGCGGCGCACCGCCTCGGAAATTGCGGGGACATAACGCGGATCACGGGCAATCACCGTCAGGGCGCGGTATCCTGATGGGCGATCCTTTTTCCCAATTCGCCCGTTCCACTCTTCAACGTATTCAATTGGGACGGTGACGCCGAGCAGGGCGCCTCGATCAGTAAAGCCGACGATAACCCCCCGCGCCTGTAAAACGCTCCCCGAGGACACCGATGAAATGGAGCTTGCGCCAAGTTGCATGGCGAAATGTTTGCCTATCAGGAAACCGGGGGAAAGCTTTGGCAACTCCTGGGCGCGCGCAAATGCGCTATTGTAGACGTCCAGTAGAGCGCGCGGGGCCAGCGCAGGCACATCCGCCGCTCCTTCGGCGGCGCCCGGCTGATATGAAAATGCGCCAAGACTTACATTTCCAATGACCATCTCCGGATCAACCCCGGTAATGGCTGTGTCCGTGCCGTAGGTAACTCCCAGCAGCGAGCCTGTTATTGATGCGGGAAAGTCGGCGTCCAGCTGCCGCCAGACCTTTTCCACCGCCCTCACTTCGCCTGAGCCGGCGGGATCGCCTGCGGGTACGGTAAGGTTTCTAAGTCGCTCGATGATATTATTATCAAGTATCTTTCCGCCTCCGAGCGCTTTTGGCCTGTCCACCTGGATTGGGCCTATCTCCATGAGGGGAACGGTGACATACACCTCTTCCGCCGGAAGATCAGCTATCCACCGGCCGAGCACCGCCATGCGCACGCCCCGGCCGAGCGCGAGAAACCCCGTCAGCGCCGCCACACCCGCCATGATGCCGAGGCTGCTCAACAGCACCCTCCGACGCCCGCGTTTCAATCCGCCCCCTACCTGCTTGAGCCAGTTCGCCGCTGTCACAAATACTCCATAAAAAAGTGATGAGTTCGGACAAGGGGTTTAAACCCCTTGTCTGGTTTCGGAGTGATGAGTGATGAATGATGAATGATGAATGATGAATGAAGAGAGACATTATTTGCTCATCACTTATCACTCATTACTCATCATTTTCGCATATCCTTCCCGCCTCGATATGCAGAACCCTGTCCGCAACGCGCGAAACCGGCTCTTCATGAGTGACCACCAGCAGAGTCAATCCCTCCTCCTTATGAAGGCTCCGGAAAAGCTCGACGATCTCGAGAGACGTCTCCGAATCGAGGTTTCCGGTCGGCTCATCGGCCAGAAGGATGGCAGGCTTCATCATCAGCGCCCTTGCGATGGCCACTCTCTGGATTGCGCCGCCGGATAGCGAAGATGGATAGGAATCCGCGCGATCCTTTAACGAGACCCTCTCCAGCGCCGCCAGGGCGCGGTTATAGGCGTCCGGGATTTTTCGCGGCGCAAGTCGCGCGGGAAGCAGGACATTTTCCACGGCCGTGAGGTCGGGCAGGATGTTAAAAGATTGAAAAACATACCCTATCTTGCCATTCCGCAGTGCCGCCCTTTCGCGTTCCGACATCCGGGCAACATTTTGTTGATCCAGAGTAATTTCTCCCGCTGTCGGCCTTGAAAGTGTTCCGATGAGGTTGAGAATGGTTGTTTTTCCCGACCCGGACCTGCCGACTATGGCGACAAATTCCCCGCGACGGACGCGCAAATTGACGTCTCGCAGCGCCACGCGGGGCGGTTCCGCGCGATATATCTTTTCAACCCCTTCCAGCCGGATCACTTTGTCAATCGCTCCCAGTAATTTTTGATTTTCGATTGAATCACGAATTATCGGGATCGCTCCCTTCTCTTTAAAAATCAATGGCTTATAGTGACCGCACCGGGGCGCGGCAAGCAGCGCCCCTGCCGCCCAAGGCCTGACGCCTACAGCCTAATGCCTGATTTTACAATTCTATTATCACCGGCAACACGACGGGTCGGCGTTCGAGTTTTTTGTTGAAGAATCTTCTTAGCGCGGTGTGCACTTCGGCTTTCATTTCCTGTCTGTCCGATTTCACCTCGACAGGCGCCTCGTTGAAGGTTTTCAGCACCTCCGATCTCGCTTCTTCCAGCAATTCCGCGCTTTCATCCTCGAAAATAAGGCCCCTTGTGGAGATGTCCGGGCCGTAAATCAGCTCGCCGGTATGTCTTTGGATGACCATGATGGCAATGACCATGCCGTTTTCGCTCAGGCTCATCCGATCTCTCAGGACGATTTCGCCGACGTCTCCTACGCCCTTGCCGTCTATAAACACTCGCCCTACGCGCGTTTTTTCGGTGATAGTAGGGGCGACCGGCCAGTCGCCCCCGCCAAGTTCGAATTCTATCACATCTCCGTTATGGGCGATCAATGTCCTGTCCTGTGGAATACCGAGGGTTTGCGCGAGCTGGGCATGCTTGATCAGATGGCGTGTTTCCCCGTGGACGGGCATGAAATACCTCGGCTTCGTGAGTTGAATCATGAGGCTTAATTCCTCTCGGCTCGCATGGCCGGAGACGTGGATTTCGCTCACCGTTTCATAGTACACCTCCGCGCCGCGGCGATAGAGGTGATTGATTATCTTGTGAATGGCGGTTTCGTTTCCCGGAATGAATTTACTCGAGAGGACAACCGTGTCTCCGGGCTGGATCTGAACCTGCTTATGGTCTCCGAAAGCCATGCGGGTGAGGGCGGAGAGGGGTTCGCCCTGGCTGCCGGTGGTTATCATGCAGACCTGTTCCGGATAGAGCGATTGCAGGTCCTGGAGTTCCGCAAACAGCCCGGAGGGGACGTGAAGGTATCCCAGCTCACGCGCGATTCGGGTGTTGGCGATCATGCTCTTGCCCATCAATATAACGCGGCGGCTATACCTGTTGGCAACGTCCATTGCCTGCTGAATGCGATGAATGTTGGACGCAAAGCTGGCGATGATAATGCGCCCCGATGCGATTCGGAATATATCGTCGAAGGCCCGCCCCACCTCGCGCTCCGACAGCGTATAGCCGTTCTGCTCTATGTTTGTCGAGTCGCTCATGAGCAACAGCACGCCTTCGTTGCCGTAAGCGGCGAAGCGGTTCAGGTCTATCGGCTGCCCCTCGACGGGGGTTTGATCTATTTTGAAATCGCCTGTGTGCACTATGATCCCTGCCGGTGTGCGGATGCCCAGCCCTATGCAGTCCACTATCGAGTGAGTGACGCGGATCGCCTCGATGGCGAAACTCCCTATATGGATTGTGTCGCCGACTTTTATTTTCACGAGGTCGGCGCTTTCCTCGAGGCCGTGTTCTATGAGCTTTTCTTTTACCAGGCCAAGCGTGAGCGCGGTGCCGTATATGGGGCAGGAGATGTCTTTGAGCAGGTAGGGCAGGGCGCCTATGTGATCCTCATGCCCGTGGGTAAGCACAATCCCCTTAAGTTTTTCGCGGCGAAGAAGCGCGTACTCCACGTCGGGGATCACGTAATCAATTCCCAGCATGTAATCCTCCGGGAACATAAGACCGCTGTCAATTAGTATCATATCCTCCGGCGTTTCAATCGCCATCATGTTCAGGCCGATCTCCCCGAGACCGCCAAGAGGAACTATCCGCAGAGACATTTTTTCAGACGCCACAGCTGTTTTCCTTCCCGGTAAAGAGTGCTAACATAAATGATGATAAAATTATCGGTTCGATTCCGCTATTATAACGTGGATAGCATTAAATTGTTGGGAAAAAGAAACAAACGGAAAGGGGCAGGTGTCTGGAAGGCGTGATATATGTTCAATCTGGGTCCAATGGAACTGCTCATGATCTTTCTTGTCGCCTTGCTTGTGTTCGGGCCGGAGAAGCTGCCTGAAGTTGCGCGCACCCTAGCGAAGATAATGCGGGAAATTCGCCGCGCCGGAGACGAAGTCCGCCAGCACCTGGACCCAGACATGGACTTGTATAAGACCACCTATTTAGATGCGCTTTCCCCGAAAGCCTCTTCCCCCGACATTATTGATTCGATTCCTCAAAGCGAAGCCGGCGAGCCTGCGCGGCCAGAACCGATGAACCCAGATGGCGATAATAAGCCACCTTTAGCAATTAGTGATGAGTGATGAGCGATGAGTGATGACTAATGAGTTAAAAATAATAAACCGAGATTCCTCTTTATTCATCACTCATCGTTCATCATTTAAAAATAGCACCCCCACCGCATGAGCGCAAAGAAAACCAATCCCAACCAGATGACGTTCCTGGAACACCTTGGGGAACTGCGCCGTCGCATTATATACTCGCTGATTTTCCTCGGAATAGCTTTCTGCGCCATGTGCTTCTTCACAGACCGGCTCCTTAATATCGTTTTGTTGCCCCTCAAGCAGGTGATGCCGGCCGGGACAAGCCTGATAGGGACGGGAGTCGCCGAAGCTTTTGGGGCCGAGATGCTTGTTGCCGGGGTCGCCGCCGTCGTTATAAGCTGCCCTTTCTGGTTTTACGAGTTATGGATGTTCATATCGCCGGGCCTTTATTTCAAAGAGAAAAAGCTTGTCTTTCCATTTGTAATATTTGCCACTCTATTTTTCGTCGGCGGGGTCTATTTCGGGTATCATTTCGTTCTCCCTGTCGGGTTCCAGTTTTTCATGGACCAGTATGTGTCAGTTGGGCTAAGCCCACAGATCAAAGTAAGTCAATACCTGTCCTTCACCACCAGCCTGCTTATGGCTTTCGGGGGGACTTTCGAGCTGCCTATCGTAGTGTTTTTCCTGGGCAGAATAGGTCTCGTCACGTGGCGCACGATGATGAGAACGGCCAAATATGCCGTTGTGATAATCTTCATCGTCGCCGGAGTCCTTACCCCCGGCCCCGACGTGGCCAGCCAGATTCTTCTTGCCATTCCGCTTCTCGCCTTATATTTCGGCAGCATCCTTCTCGTTGCGCTGACCGGCAAGAAAAAGCCCATGGAAAAACCTTCCCAATTGACAAAACCCGATCAAACAGCTAAAAATTAGTAGTTGTAATCAGCCCCCTTTTTGGGGCAAGAACGGTCAAACGGAGGAAAAAAATGATTAGCGGGAAGCGCGTTATTATTCTGGTGTTGGCGCTGTCGGCTTTGGCGGCGCTAATGGTGTCTCGGGTGGGAAGTCAGCAGCAGACCTACACGCCCGCGGATATGCCCAAGCTGATGGAAGTGACATGGAATGAGGACGTCATGGCCGGGACAGACCCGGAGCTGATGAAGTCCCTGTTGCAGCGCGGCCAGTTGATAATCATCAACGAGCACGCCAAAAAGGTCAAATGGCTGATAACAAGCGGCGTTTTAGTCAACGCCAAGCCGGAAACCATCTTCGCCGCGATTAAGGATTACAGCCATTACCAGAATTTCATGCCGGAAACAGAAAAAGTCACATCCACCGAGCTGAACGGCCCTAATATAGTCGAGCTTTCCATGACGCTGAAAATAAAGATCACCAAAGAGATCGCTCTCCCTGTGCCTTACTCGATCATCCATTATCATCGCCCGCCATACCGCTCCGATTGGACAAAACACACCGGCAACTTCGAGGAAAACTCCGGCTTCTACCAGTTTGTCCCCGTTGACGGCGGAAAGCAGACTATGCTTTTCTACACCATCTACAGCCTGCCCCGCCTCCCCATCGCCACCAGCCTGTTTAAAAAGGATCCGAACCTCGAGATGGTCATCAATATGAGCGTCGCAGCCATGGTGACAAGGTCGTTGAAGAAGTATGTTGAAAAGCTTGAAGGTCGCGAGCCTTTCATTCCCGGAAAAGGGGCGGGAAATCTGATCGAATCGTTGTCCAAAGACCCCAAGACCATCAACCTGCTCTTGAAGAGGGGCGGCCTGATCATGATCGAAGACGGCCCGCCGATGTGGGCCACCACTGCGGTCTCGATGGACGCTTCCCCGGAGGAAGTCTTTAAGTCCATCGCCGCATTTGAGCAATATCCCTGCTATCAGAGCCAGGTTATTCAAACGGCGGTAAAGGAAAAGGCGGCCAATTCGGCGAAAGTGGCCTTCCAACTGAAGGTAGACTATGCCCTCCTTAACGTGCCCCTGAAATATACCATGGCCTATTCTTTGACGCCGCCGAACGGCATGACGTGGAAATGGGCGGAAGGCGATGTGCCCACGCAACGGGGAAGCTGGACATTCCTGCCCCTTGAAGGTGGCGCCAAGACGCTCGCCTTTTTCCGGCAAACGGAAGACCTCAAGACCCTGCCGGGCTTTGGGGGATATGGGGTCAAAACGGCCATTGCTTCCGAGGCGACCCTGGAACCCGCTATACTCGGTTCTCAGGCCTTGATCACGGCGCGCAGCACCCGGAACTTTATTAACATGCCCGCCGCCAAGCGAAGCGAGAAACTGGCGAAATGCCCTAAGAAGTAGGTTTGGGTCTTTGGTTTTTGGCTGGCAGTCCGCATAGACCGCCATAACCGAATCGCTAAAGACAAAAGATCAGAGACAAGAGGCCAAAATATGAAACTGAGTGATGCGATAGTGTTTCGCGATTTGCTCCCTCAGGAGATCGAGGAGATCGAGCAGGTGGCGGAGGAGGAGATTTACCCGTCCGGGAAGACCATCTTTCACGAGGGCGACCCCGGGGATTCGTTATACGTGGTGAAATCGGGCGAGGTGTGCATAACGCGCGCCACTCAGGGCGGGGTCGAGAAGGTTCTGGCGCGGCTTGGGCCGCGGAGCTTTTTCGGGGAGATGAGCCTTCTCGATGGCAGACCCCGGTCGGCGACGGCCACCGCGGAGGTCCGCTGTGATCTGTGGCGCATATCAAAACGCGATATTGACAACCTCCTCGGCAACAATTCCATCGCCGCATACAAGGTCATCCTCGCATTTTCCCGAACACTGTGCTACCGCCTCCGAAAAATGAACGACGCTTTAATGGAGCTTTTCTCGGATCCCGATAGAACCATAAGCGAGGTCATGGACGATAGAGATGTAAGCGATTACCTGATGATTAGCGGCTGGTCCGTTGATCCCGAATGATTCGACAGTCGGAAACCGGGCGGAGGAGGCCGGACATTCCTGTCCGGCGCAACGTTTAATCAGGGGAAGAGTTGACGGACAAGAATGTCCGTCCCCCTGAATGTATATAGCGCAAGGCCGGATTATATCAACTTGGACATAAACTGGTATGTTATCCCGACGCCGATGACGGTCACCAGAAACGCGCTGGCGAGCGGCATGTAAACCCTCACAAAACCCCCCCCAAGACCGAGTCTCTCCACAAGCGGCCTCACTTTGACCATTAAAATGCCCACGGTTATGAGCACCGCGGCAAGGCCCAGACTGAAGGCCAGAATAACCACAAGCCCCAACGCCAGACGACCGACAGCTATTGCAATCAGCAAAACCACAAAGGCGTCTGGACAAGGCGCCAGTCCCCCAGAAATGCCCAATGCGATCAAATCCCCGAGCCTCACTCCTTTTTCAAGCGCTTCATGCCCGTGCTCATGTTCATGAACATCGAGATGTGTATGATCGTGATGATGATCGTGGTCATGGTCGTGCTCATGGTCGTGAAGGTGTGAATGAGGGACCGCATGTGAATGTGTATGCTCAGGGATAGCCGAGCCGGTGCGCCGCCAGTTTCTGAATCTGGTGACGAGCATCGTGAAACCCATGATGACTATTATCACGCCGGATAATGAGCCAAGGTATGGCGCCAAATCGCCGGGCAATATTCTCTTGGATGCCAACAGCGCGACAACTCCAAGCAGCAGGACGCTGGATGTATGGGTCACTGTGACAACGACGCCCAGTATCATGGCGTCAATGACGCGGCCCTTGCTCCCCACGAGATATGCGGCGACAACCGTCTTGCCATGCCCAGGGGTCAGGGCATGCAAGGCCCCGAGTATTACCGCCAGGATCAGGGACAGGGCCAGCAATTGGGGCGCAAAATTCGGGTTTTGGATGATGTTTTTAAGGGATTCGGCAGATTCATTGTAATTGAAGCTCACCCCTGGCAAATTCAGGCCGCGACTCAGTGTCCAGTAAACCGCCGCGAGAGCGAATATCCCCCCCAACGCCTGCCGCCACCAGCGAATCCTCACCCTTGCCCTGCTGATCGCCACAAGCGGCAGCGCCGCCGCCATCAGCAGGTATCGCCAGCCCTCGGAAGCGAAATCAAAACCCAGCCCGGCCATCACGCCCTCCGGCCCGAGGGCGTTGTAGTTTCTCAAACCGTCCGCCAACACGAACCCATGCTCAAGGCCAAATAACGCGGAGAATATATATAGCGAGCGGAGTATGCGATGGTCGTAATCGCCCGCTCCCCCGACATTCGACGCGCCCTGCCATATAATGCCATATCCCAATAGCGCCATACCCACGATCGCAGGCGCAGGCGCAATATACAGGCCAGCGAACGTAAGTAATAATAAAATTCCATGCGCTCCAAAAAATAACCACAACGTCCACCTTTTTAAGGACGAATTTCCTGCAATTATCAATATCGAGCCATAAGCCAGAAGCATCGGCATGAGAGGCTTCAGCGAAGAAGGCTCAGGCAGGCGGCCGGCAAGCAAAGGCAACAAACCAGCGGCGTTGCCTATTAGAGCCGCGCCGAGCGCGGTCAAGGCCGAGCGAAAATTCGCGGCGCCTAGAATCAATAAAATAAGAAAAATCCATTGTTCAAAACCGTGGAAGACCAGCACCTGGCCCTTTCCCATTACCGTCTTCCATGGGACTTCCCCCGTCGCTGCGGAACTCGGCTGCCCCTCCGCAGGACTGCAATCGGTGATGCCGGAGCGGAACAGGCATTTTAATCGGGTATTCCCCACGTCAAGCGTGGCTAGAGAGACGTGCAGGATGTTCAGGGAAACGAGGAATTTGTCTTCCAATCTCAGATGATCGCGGTAGCCCGGCTCGCATGCCAGTTCTCCATGTATAAATATCTTTGTATCCTGATAGCGGATGTTAAGTGGATGGACGGAATACCGGCAGCCGCTCAAAAGGATTTTTGGGGGGATATTTTCCTCAAGATACTTAGTCACTTGGTCGCGCAGGGCGTCATCAACAGGCTTGATGATCTGTATGTAAGTCTCCTGCTTGCGCACGTTCTCCGGGGCCACAAGTATGACGATATCCGCGAGCGGATACTGAAAATCCACGGACGCGCCGGTTTCGTTCAACGTCCAGGTGGAAGCGCTGGAACTGATGTGATGCGCTGAAGCAATCGCCGGAATGAGCGCCAGGGATAGGGATAAGACGGCAACGAAAAGATACCTTTGATAAAAAGAATAATGAGTGATGAATGAAGAGGAATCTCGGCTTATTATTTTTAGCTCATTACTCATCACTTATCACTAATTATTCATCACTGTCTGATAGTGACGTTATATTTCCCGGAGAGGCGTTCGATTTCTTTATGGTATGCATCCAATCGGAGTTTTGTTCGCAGGTCGTTTTCGACTTCCGCCCGCACATCCTCGAAGTTCCGCCCTTGTTCCGGCTGATGTTCCAGTATTTTGACCATGTGCCAGCCGGAGGTTGATTGCAATTCTTTCCAGTCGCCCGGGGACATCGAGAACAGCTCATCGGTGAATGTCGGCCCGAATTTGCTCCTCAGCTCTTCGCGAGTTATCCAGACGGGCGCGATGGCTGTTTTAAGCGATACCGATTGCCTGGATTCCGGCCCTTTGGCCTCCCTGAAAAGCTTCATCAGGGTTGCGCGCGCTCTTTCATCATCCATCGCATTGGTTACGCGAACAAACAATTGTTGGATTTTAATTCGTTCCGGCATGACGTAATTTTGCCTGTGCTCTTCGAAATATTTCCGGGCCGCTTCGGGGGTGACGCCGATGTCGGCCTGCTGGTAAATCCCCATGACAAACAGCTCGCTCAGGCGATTTCGCACAATGGGATCGGAAGCCGCCAGTCCGTTCTCAATCGCCTCCGCGACGAGCATCTCCTGGTTTTTCGCCCCCTGCTCGTATTCCTTCTCGAGCGCGGGCATGTTCTCCCGAAGCGCCGGATTTTCCCCAAGAGCCGCGTCAACCATCAGCTTGATCGCCTGCCGCGATACGCTCAGCTCCCTTTTGCCCGAGCCTTTCGGTTGGGATGAAATTCCGCTATTTGAAGGCTGGGAACCTGTCGGTCGGCCCGCTGAGCCTCGCCACCATCCCATGATAGATGCAATGACAAGTATCGCCCCGACAATCATTGCCCATGGCGCGTAATTCCTGCTTTTCAATTCGTCATGCATAAAAGCAAGGATATAAACAAATAAAGGAAGTGCCAAGCGGCGATTAGATGGATTCAGGCCGTAGGGGCGACCGGCCAGTCGCCCCTACTATTGCCTATAGCCCTAAGGCCCAAGGCCTTGTAATTAGCCTCATAAAATGTATAATGTAATCTCACTAAAAGACATGAGAAGCGAATAATGCGTAATAGGCTGGATAAGATAAAAACAGGCTTTAAAATCGAAGAAAAAGGGGCGATCGAGCTACTGGATCATTGCGCCTTTTCTTTTCTTCTTTCGCGTCAATCGCGGAGGCCACATCCGGATGATTGGTGGGTAAACGCGGTGCGGGAAACGGCGAGATGGGTTTCATCAAATGATGCCGTGACGGTGACGGGCGGCGGCCTTTTACACCTGGATTTCGCCCGCTGGGCAGCGCATTTATACGGCCCGGTGGTCTATGTTGATATAAACAAGCTAATAACGGTCAGGACCACGGGCGCAGGCCCTGCGCCCTATCATTGGTGCGACCTGCGGCTTCTCCCAAAACACCCTCGCGCTATGCCGAAAAAGGAATTGCTCAGCGCCCGGGACGAGTTGGTCGCCGCCCTGTCCGATGCGTTGATCGCAATTGCCGTTCGCAAGGGGGGAGCGATGGAGCGTATAGGACTCGACGCAATCTCGAATGGCAAAAAGGTTTTTGCGCTCGAGCCTCCGTCTCGTTCAAAGGAATATGGCGGAAACTGGAATCTGCTCGAGCGGGGCGCCGAGAAAATAGAATTGGAAATCCATCGCCCCGCTGTGATTGGGAGCGATGGGCGAAAAGGTGGAAAGGGCGCGCGAACGTCCTGTGTCCCTGCGCCTTGCTCATTGTCCACAGGCGACTACCTGTGGCATTTCACCCGCGAATGCCAGGGGCCATGGCCAGGTGAGACATGGGAAACATATTTCGCTGACCTTGCCGCAGGCGCTCCGGGGGCGGGCCACTCCGCTCTGGACAGCCTGGCCCGCATTCTTTCCGAGGAACGCATAAGGGCATGTGGCCGCATGATCAGGGGAGGGTTCCCCGTTGTGTGCTGGAGCGGCGCCGAGCCGGGGGAATTTATTCAAGGCCGCCGCTACCGTAGCGCCCTGGTCAGATGGGAATTTCAGCCTTACGCCATCGGCATCGGGCGGGACGTGGCTCAAAAACTCGGACTGTCCAAGGTCATTTGCCTGCCATCGGGGGAATATTCCTCAATCATTGAACGGGATAGATACCTTTTTCAGGCGCGGCCGGACAATTCTGGGAAATTTTCCGTGGAGGAAGAATGGAGAAATTTTGGCGACTTTCCGCTTACCGATCTGCATCCTTCGGAGGGGGCGGCGCTGGTTAAATCGCCGGAGGAAGCCGCCCAAATCCTGCCGAAGTCCCGCTTCCCCGTCATCTCGCTGGCCAAATAAAAGAAGGTTTTACAGGAAGCTCTTTCCGAGGCCGCGGTAGGTTGGAACTTTATCCAGCAATTTTCCCCCGCGGATCAGCAGAACCTCATTGAATCGTTCCATCAATTCTCCGGCCTTTGCATGGCGCCATATTATGGGATCGCCCGGTTTCAGGTTGGGGGCGTTATCCGGCAGGATGATAGGTGTCTGCACTTCGCCCGTGCCTTCCATGGTTATTATTTTTAATCCGGGCGGAGAATGAGGTATAGGGGCCTTGTCCGGCCCTGCGGCGCCGCTCGCCACGTACCCGCCGCCATGGCAGGTCATGTAGCCGGGGTCCGATGAGCGAACCACTTGGAGCGCAAAGAAGGCCGCAGGGATCAGGTCCAGGTTTTCAAAATAGCTGAAAAGATGCGAGCAGTAAAAGCCCGAGCCAACGGTCACCTCGGTCACGGCCGATTCCTGCGGGGTTGAGGAGAGGCTGCCAGTGCCGCCGCCGTTTATAAAATCGAGTTTTATTGAAGATTTTTCAAGGAGGCGGAATACGTTTGCCCTTTGCCTTGCGACGTCTGGACGGGACAGGGCCTTGACGAGTTTAGCGACTCGGTTCAGGGATTTGGCGAACGGGTTTTTATCGGTGACCCCGGCGATTTGTGCCTCGTAGCCCATCATGCCGCGAACGGTGACGCCGCCTGTTTTTTCCGCATATCTGATCAACTGAACCACCCGCTCAGGGTCGCGCACCGGACTTCTGCGCGCCCCGACGTGAACGGCGTTCCCCAGCCTCCGATAGCTCACGTCCAGCTCGATCGCCGCGCCTGTCGTCACGCCTCTTGCGCGGCCCGCCGCTCCCAGCGCGTCAAGATGAGCCTCCGAATCCACGATCAGGCTCACCCTCTTGCCCCGCGCCGCCATGTCGGCCATCAGCTTCATGTCCGAGGGCTGCGCGCTGGGGTAGGCGATAAGGATGTCGTCGTAGCCCTCATCAACGAGGAACGCCGCCTCCTCCACGGTGAAGCTCATGATCCCGCGATAGAGCGGGTCCGAGCCGACGATGTGCTTGAGTATCCACGGGCACCGGATGGATTTGCTCGCCACGCGCACGCTTTTCTCCGTCCCTTGTACGGACTTAAGCATCCGCCGGGAATTCTCCTCGAGCGCGTCGAGGTTGACCATCGCGCACGGTTTCCTTTCATCCTTCAGCAATTCGCGGTATTGCTCATAGCTCAGGGCTGTCGAATCGAGCGCCATAAAAACTCTTCCTTTCATCAAAAGGCAGTGGACAGTCCCGACCTTGTCGGGATGTACAGTATACAGTATCATACAATGGGAATCCAGATAGGCCTAATGCCTAAGGCCTAAGGCCTTATCAAGGGCACTGCATGAGAATCTTGCTTGTCGTTCACTATTATCTCCCGAAGCATCAGGCGGGAACGGAGATATACACCGCGTCCCTTGCGCGCGAGCTAAAGAAGCGCCACGAGGTCGCCATTTTCACCAGCGATGATTCGCATTTTGAAACGGGGGAATACAAGACGGGGCGCGATGATTATGATGGCGTCCCCGTCACCTGTGTGTACCGCGGCCAGCCGGCGGACTTTCTATCATCTTACAAAGATGCCGAATTGGATCGCATCTTTGGAGAATACATCGAGGAATACAAACCCGACCTGATCCACTTCCAGCATCTTTACCGTCTCAGCATTGGGTTTATTGACGAGGCCAGAAAGCGCAAAATACCAAGAGTGCTGACCCTTGCCGATTACTGGTTTATATGCCCGTCAATAATAATGCTCAGGCCCGGCTATGTCCGGTGCACGGGGCCGGAGAGAGGCATAGCGTGCGCGACTTGCGGCAACGCGGTCGGCGAAGAGTTTGCGGGCAGCGTAGCGGCGGAAATGCTCGGCGCGGGGAAGACCCGCCAGTACGTCCTCCAGGCCATGCACGCCTTGAAGAGGACGCTTCCCCAGCCGATGGTGGAATTTGCAAAGGAAATGAAGGACCGCGCGGTCGCGGCAAACCCGAACTCCATTCCCCAGAAGCGCATAGACCTGCTCAGCGCCCGCTATAGAGCCATGATGGATGCGCTCAGAAATATAAATCTCATCCTCGCGCCGTCGCGATTCCTTCGGGAAACCTACGTCGAGGCTGGGGTGTCGCCGCTCATAATTTCGTATTCGGATTACGGATTCGAGGTCGAAAAATTTCCACGAAAACCCAAAAAACCGTTTCAGCCGCCCCTGAAAATCGGATATGTCGGCACGCTTGTGCCTCACAAAGGGGTTCATGTGCTGATTGAGGCGTTTCAGAAGGTCGAGGGCGCGGTTCTCGAGATACACGGCGAGCTGACGCATTTCCCGAACTACGTGAAAAGCCTCAAGAAGCTGGCCAAGGGGAAACCGGTGAAATTCATGGGGAGGTTCGAGAACGAGAGGGCGGCGGAGATAATGTCCGGCCTCGACGCGCTCGTGGTGCCGAGCCTGTGGTGGGAAAATTCGCCGCTTACCATACACGAGGCGTTTCTTGTCGGCACACCCGTCATCGCCTCCCGCGCGGGCGGCATGGGCGAGCTGGTGGCTGATCCCATGTTCCTGTTCGAGCCGGGAGATGCGCAGGAGCTTGCCAAAATTCTCCAGGGCTTTGTGAGGAAACCCGAGATGCTTCGCATTTTCGGAGATCGGCGAGCCGAGGTCAAGAGCATTTCCGAAAACGTGGACGAGCTGGAAGACGTCTACCGCATCGTCGTGCAGAGGGCAATGGAAGGGGACTCACTTGGGGATACTAAGCCTTCTTCGTAAGGGCGCCGCTTGTCATTCGACCCGTATGGGCCGTGCCCCCGCGACCGGGGACGAAAAAAAGGAAGCGGGGAAATATTTCTCGCGCGAGCTTGGCGACTCCTATAGGGAATTCTGGGACGGCATGGCGCGCACCCAAGAAGGCGCATACCTCGGCGTCGCCGGACTCCCCTTTGGCCAGCCCGCAACGGAAGAATCGCTCGACCTCCACGGTAAAGGGGCCGCGGAAATAATCGCGAAAAAGCTCGATCTCACTGGAAATGACACGGTTCTTGAGGTGGGTGTCGGAGTGGGGCGGCTTGCGCGACACATCGCCCCCCTGGTGAGGGAGTTTCACGGGGTTGACATCTCGCCCAACATGATTCGTCACGCGCGGGAGAGATGCCGTGATTTAAATAACATTTTCCTTTATGCGCATCCATCCTCCGACCTGTCATTGTTCCCGTCTCAGAAATTCGACGCGATATATTTCCAGGTCGTATTGATTCACCTCGACAGGGAAGATGCCTTCCATTACCTGCGCGAGGCGAGGCGAGTCCTGAAACCGGGTGGAAGGTTATGGGCGCAGTTTTACAACCTGCTGCACCCGAAGGGATTCAAGGAATTCGTCTTTGCGGTGGATTACGGCATCGAACAGGGCGGCAAGGTACGCGGAAGGGTCCAATGCTACACAAGCGACGAAGCGCGCCAATTTGTCACCGGAGCGGGCTTTATTATTGACGAGACAAAAAGCCACCTCGAACGCATTGACCAGAGATTCAACTTCGATATACCGGACCTGGATTGGGAATATTATCTGATAGCTGTTGCAACGACCCCGACGTGATATTTGCCGGAGGCGCAAGAGGCACAAAAACTGGCCGAAATGACCACGTGAACAGCTTTTCAACAATGTGAAAAGAAAATTGCACATATTAGTAATGTTTTTTGTTATTGGCATCTGTGCTCTTTTAGTTGTCGTTCTGAGCGCTGCCGCATTGATAAAGAGCGCCGCTCGGGGCCGGACTTATGACGACGTTCAATCCATCCCTCATCGAAAAGTTGGGCTTGTCCTCGGTTGCTCAAAAATCCTGCGGAACGGCAGGTTCAACATGTTCTTCCGTTTCAGAACCGAAGCCGCCCTTGTGCTATACCGGGCTGGGAAAGTGGATTACCTTTTAGTCAGCGGCGATAATAGCGTTAAGGAATACAACGAGTCTTACGATATGGAGCAGGCCCTGATCGAAGGGGGAGTTCCTGAAAAAAAGGTTTACTGCGATTACGCCGGGTTCCGCACGCTCGACTCGGTTGTTCGAGCAAGAGAGATTTTCGGGCAGTCATCCATAACCGTGATTTCACAGAAATTTCAGAATCAACGCGCCATTTTCATCGCACAACATAGAGGAATAGACGCTATCGGATTCAACGCATACGACGTGGGAGCATATTTCGGTTTGAAAACGAAGGTCAGAGAACAACTAGCCAGGGTGATTGCGCTGCTGGATGTTTTCCTGTTGCGCGCCAAGCCAAAATACCTGGGCCCAAAGATCGAAATTGGAGCTACGCCCCAGAAACGGGAAGAATCAATGAAAAAATAGCGTGTAGCGCGACCATTCTCACAAACGGGTGGGTGGCCAGTCCGTGCGCCGGAGGCGCGCGAGGGAATTTCCAACTGACCCACCAATTATATCGTACAGTCCAAATGTAAAAGGGGACTTTTCAAAATTGATTTGATTGTGTAACCTTGTCATTCAAAGGTTTATAAAGGGGCGTGTAACCGGGGAAAAATCATTTTAATTAAATACAAAGGAGAGCAACGGCAATGGGTGAGGATCTTAAAAAGATTTACAAGACGGTGATGGACGATCATTTTCCATCGCGAATGGAGATCAGTTTTAGCGATGAGGGGGACAAGCGGCAGACACTTATTTATGAAAAGGTGTCGTGGGTGATTGAGGGCGTGAACAAGGGGCTGAGGTATGGGGAGAATCCGGGGCAGGAGGCGGCGTTCTACAAGCTGATCAACGGCAACCTGGCGCTTGGGGAGACCAAGATGTTGAAGCCGGGGCGTTATCTGATGAGTGATGCGGAGCTGTTACAGTCGGGAAAGCATCCGGGGAAGACAAACATAACGGACATTGATAACGCATTGAATATTATGCGCTACCTCTCGAAGCGGCCTTGCGCGGTTATCGTGAAGCATAACAATCCGTGTGGGGTGGCGATAGACGACACCGTCGAGCGGGCTTACAACCGGGCCAACATGGCGGACCGCGTTGCGGCGTTCGGGGGGGCGATCGCTTTGAACCGGCCCGTGGACCGCGCCTGTGCGGAAGCCATCGCCAAGCAATACGCCGAGGTGGTCGCCGCGCCGGAATATGAGGATGGTGCTTTCGACATACTGGCGAAGAAGAAAAACCTGCGCATAATCCGCGTAAACAACATCAAAAGGCTTGAGGAATTCGCGGTCGAGCGGGTGGTTGACTTTAAAAGCCTAGTTGACGGCGGGATCATCGTCCAGTGGTCATTTAGCCCCGTAACCCGCTCGAAGAAGGATTTTCTCCCGGCAGCTTGCGAATACAAGGGAAAGACCTACCGCGTCAATCGCGAACCGACTGACAAGGAGGTTGAAGACCTGCTTTTCGGCTGGCTGGTGGAGGCCGGGGTAACCTCGAACTCGGTGCTCTACGTCAAGGACCTCTGCACAGTCGGCATCGGCACCGGCGAGCAGGATCGCGTCGGCGTCGCGGAAATCGCCCGCGACAAGGCATACAGAAAACTGGCGGACAGGTACTGCTTCGAGGAGCTTGGCATACCCTACAACAACCTGAAGGATGAGGTGAAGAAGCGGGAGATAGACGCCCGAGTCGCAAAAGAACACGGAGGGATAAAGGGCGCGGTCATGGTCAGCGACGCATTCTTCCCATTCCGCGACGGTATAGACGTCGGCCTAAATGAGGGCGTCACCGCAGTTATTCAGCCGGGCGGCTCCGATAGAGACTTCGAGAGCATCGAGGCATGTAACGAATTCCACGCCGCAATGGTCTACACCGGACAGAGGTCGTTCAAGCATTAATTGGCTTGTGTGCCCGATATGAGAGTGGTAACAAAAGAAAGTGATGAATGATGAGTTAAGACAAAGATGATACCTGACTTCTTCAATCATCACTCATCATTTTCTTAGATGATTTTAGCCTCTTGTGAAAAATAACCGGGAAATTGAGCATTCGGGGAGATTGTCAAGTGTGTGAATCGAACGCGTACATGAAGGAAAAGAAGGGCGAGACCCTTCTTATGAAAGACGTTGCCAAAATGGAACCCGCCGGCGCCGGCAAATGGCGCATGGAAACCATCCTGGGCGATGAAATCGTCGTGGCAGGAAAGGTAATTACGATAGATTTCGAGGGCCACAAGATTCTTCTTGCCCCCTGAATGTAGGAGGCCGGACATTCCTGTCCGGCGATACGTTTATTCATGTGAAGGGGTGACGGACAAGAATGTCCGTCCCCCTGGAGTTTTTATCCCCCTGTTTTTGTCTTCAACCTGATGATAGGGAGGAATTATAAGGAAAGCCCCCCTCGGATATTTGATTCAGCATCTTTCGATTATTGTCACCGGCGCCATACCGAAGCCGGTGCAAAGTGAGATCAGCGCATAGCGTCCCTTACTTCTTCTCAGCTCGTGGATCGCGGTGGTGGTCAGCCGGGCGCCGGAGTTGCCCACCGGATGGCCGAGCGCCAGGGCGCCGCCGTTTACGTTCAGTTTTTCCGGCGCAACCTTGTGCTCGATGAGCCACGCCATCGGCACCGGGGCGAACGCTTCGTTGATCTCGAAGATGTCAATGTCCGTGATCTTCATGCCGGTCCGCTTGAGGATTTTGTGTGTTACCTGGAGGGGTCCGGTCAGCATGATTATCGGATCGTCGCCTATGACGTCCGTTGCGACGACTCGGGCGAGAGGCTCCACTTTAAGCTCTTTCATTTTCTTTTCGGACATGAGCAGCACCGCGGATGCGCCATCTGAGACGGGGCTTGAACGGCCCGCGGTGATGATCTTAGTGCCGAGCGCGGGCTTCAGGGTGGCGAGTTTTTCGAGGTTGGTGTCCGCCCGGATGCACTCATCCACCGTGAATTCGAACTCCTTGCCTTCCTTGTTTTTGGTCTTGAGAGGAATGACCTCGTTCTTGAACCGGCCTTCCTGAGTCGCCTTGTGGGCTTTTGTGTGAGAACTTACCGCGAACTTGTCCATTTCCTCCGCGCTGATGCCCCACTTGTTTGCGATCATTTCGGCGGCCTGGCCCTGGTTGGTCGCCATCTTGAAGCGCTGGAAGAATTTCGGGCCGATGGGGAATCCCTTGTTCAAGCCCTCGAAGTCGGCCATGATGGGGTACTTGCTCATGATCTCGACTCCACATGCTATCATGCAGTCCCTCATGCCGCTCATTATCATTCCGGTGGAGAAGTTGAGAGCCGAGAGGCTTGAGCCGCACTGCCGGTTGAGCGTTGCGGCGGGCACCTCGACGGGAAAGTCCGCGGCAAGCGCCGCCGCGCGGGAAACCGTTCCGCCTTGTTCGCCAATCTGATAAACGCATCCACCAAGGATGTCGTCAACGTTAGAAGGGTCAACATTGACCTTCGCCACTACCGCCTTGAGCGCCTCCGCCAGAAGGTCGTCCGGCCTCCAGTTCGCCAGCGCCCCGCCGCGCTTTCCCACCGCTGTGCGCTGCGCGCTCACAATATACGCGTCACCCATGATAAAGTTTCCTTTCGTCTATTTGAATATTTATTTTCCCTTGCGGGCAAATAGCCCGCTTCGCCAAAAGCCTAAAATATTCAACCGCTTCTGTCAACATCCACAGGCTGTAGGCGGCAAACGATAGGCTGTAGGCGGAGGATGAGGAATAGTCTTTTTCAAGTTGCCCTTACCGATTTTCATTTCATTCTCAAATATTTCACGACCCCTTGATATTTGCAAAACTCCAGATGAAGCGAGGCGTTAAGGAGCCGGAAGAACCTCGTAAAGCGCGCTCGTGCCGCCCTGGGCGCGATAAATTTCACGGAAACGATTCGGATATTTTATAAGCAGAGGTTGGATGCGCCTGGCCTCGAAATCCAAATCCATTCCCTGAGTCAGAAGGTAGGCATGGTGATGTGGGGAAATCAACTCCATGGCGCGCTCCGGCGGATTACGGAGAGAATCCTCGTCGGCCACCCTGTCCCCATTCAGCGAGGCCGGGATGGACAGCCGGGAGAAGATGATGGAGTCCGCAGGCGTGTGATCGCGCACCCAATTGCTCGACGCATAGAAATCGTCTCGCGGCGCGTCCGGCGCCAATCGCTTCTTCATATAGCGAACGTTTCCCGCCGCGTTTATAGCTACCAGCGCCGCGACAAAAACCAGAGCGGCCCTTGAAAAAATAAGCTTTCCCCTTGTCCCGAGCCGCCGATGTACCAAATCCTTCGCCGAGACCTCGAAGTCAATGAGCAGGAATATCATCACCGGCATTAGGAACCTGTCGAAGTACCAGAACCACGGCAGTATTAACAGCATGTAAAATATTACATAATATTCCCCCGCCGACCGGCGTTGGATGAGCGATTTGAAAAGCCCGATGATAGTGAAAAGAACCACAATAGTTGTCGCTGGCCAGAAGATGGCCGGAAAGCGATGGTGCAAGACGCTTACGCCATGCACGCTCCATTCCAGAAAGGCGGAGCAATAGAAGGCGAACCGTGGCAATGATCGCGCCGCAATTTCTCCATAAGATGCCGTTGCGCCCTTTTCGCTCACTCGAAGAAGGCTGAAGTATGTATCGTGGGAAATTTTCGATGTGTAAACCATCCAGGGGATCGCGGCGGCGGTCGAAATGCTCCCCGCCAGAAGAGCGCGATAAAAGCGTTTCCTTATGGGGTCGGGGCCTGTGGCAAGCAGGTAGGCTGCCCCGCCCGCGATAAGGGCCATGCCCACAGTCCTGAAATAATAGCCAGCTATCAGGAAAAATACGGCAAAAATGAGGTCTTTGGACATCACGCGCCCGGAGCGCGAAGCCTTATCTGTGAAATATATCGCAATCATTGAGATCAGGGAAAAAGAGACGTCGCTCGATACATCGCCGCAATTCATCCAGTAAAAGGGGCTTGTCCCGAAAATGTAAAACAGGGCCAGCGCTTCTTTTTTTGAAAGTCGGCGGGCAGCGATCGAATAGCTCATCATCGCCGTTAGAATACCTGTCGCCACCATCAGGATGCCCGCGGGCAGGGCGCTGGCCCCGAACACCGCCACCACCGGCGCCAGGAACAGCGCCATGCCGGGAGGAAAATGGGAATGGGGCGGAGCGCCGGGCCAGTAGATATCCGCATAGCCCCTTCCCGTTGCCAGAGCTTTTGCAAGGAGCAGGTACGCCGCATTATCCGACCAGAACCACCTGCTGTCCGTATGCAAAGCAAGCGCCGCGAAAGGAACAAGCGACAGTACCGCCCACCACGGAGGCAGCACTAATCGCCCGTTACCGTTATTTTCCATCGTCTAAACCCTTTCCCAAAATTCAAATCTTAAGATAGCAATTCAAGAAAAAAAATAAACCTTCGACCGCTCTCGACAGTTAGCCGTCATCCTTTTATACTGAAGCATTATAAGAATCCGCCAAAATGAGCAACGAAACGAACATGATAAAGGGCCGATCACGAAAGAGGGCCTTTCTTTTTTCTTTTGTGGCTTTTTTGCTTGTCCTGCTTCTTCTTGAGGGCCTTTTTCGGCTTATCGGGGCAGGTTCCGAAAAAGGCGTTGATCCGCGCCGCCTTGCCATCGCGCATAACCTGAACCACTTCGTCAACTCGCTCGAGATGTTCATCAACGTGGAGGGCCGGGAGGGTGGCCGGACGCTGTACGTTGATGATCCTCAGCTCATGTGGAAGCTCAGGCCGAATTTCAAGGGCCGCGCCAGGGATTTATTCCAGGCGGCCCTCGCTGAAGAGGCGCCCGAGTGGTCTTTTACCACGAATAAATACGGTTTCAGGGGGCCGAATTTCGAGATCGAGCGTGAACCGGGCGTATATAGGATCGTCGCGCTTGGGGACTCGTCCACTTTCGGATTCGGCGTCTCCGATGGAGACGGCTATCCCGAGCGGCTCTGCGCCGAGCTTCGGAGAAAATGCCCGACGTGCCGGTTTGAGATGATCAATCTCGGGGTGCCCGGCTACAGCACGGAGCAGGGCATCATTCTCGCGGAGCAATGGATTGCCCGTCTCAACCCCCAGGCCGTCACGATTTCCTACGGCACCAATGACTGGTGGAAACGGGAATATTCGGACGCGGATGAAATGGCGCGGCTTTGCTCGGCCTGGGCGAAGTTGGGGCGGATCGCCCGAAAGAGCGCCTTGGTGCGCGGCATCGGGTCTCTACTTGGGCGGGGTGAGCCGAAAAATCAGTCGGGGAATCCGCCGCTTGTCCCGCGCGTAAGCATTGACCGCTTCAGGGAAAACATCGAAAAAATAGCAGAAATCGCGCAACGGGCGGGGGCAAGAGTGATCCTTATGGATAACAATTTCTATGTGCCCTACGGAACCGAAGCCCTTGTCAGCCTGGCGCGCGAACATCCCGATTACGCCCTGATTGATTCGGTCGGGATTCTGGCAAGTCGCCTGCATGATATTGACGATCTGAGGAGGAAATATCCCCAATCCATCAACATCGCCATCAGGCAATACCCGCGGGTAATACAATCGAGGCCCATCTTCCTCCTGATGGTTGACCCGATTCACCCCAATCCCACGGGCCATCAGATCATTGCGGAAGCCTTGGCCGATGAAATCATGAGCCGTGGAAGCGTGTCCGAATCGGTTAATGAGATGCTGAGGCATACAATGTCACTCCCTCCGCTTCAGGGCATCGGCGGCGGTTTCCTCAACCGCACCGCCCTCGAAATCCGCGCCGGGCTTGCCAGAGAAGAATAAACCACAAAGGCGCGAAGACTCGAAGAATTTAATTCGCCTTGTGCCTTTGAGTCTTCGTGGTGACACTTCTTCTCTCAAAGCGGGTTTGAAGGGCAGAGGGCTGTGTGCTAAGATTTTTAATTACAGGCGAAGATCGTCGGATTTCGCAAAAATCCTGAAAATAGTTTCTCAATCGGAGATTAAAACCTTGGAGGATATTTGAAGCGCGGGAAAAGAACGTGGATGTTTATATTTATCGTCCCACTTGCGTTGTGCGTGACGGGGTTTCCTCCATTTTCCGAAATGCCCGCCCAGCCCATTGATTTCCCCCATAATGTGCATGCCGGCGCGAAAAAAATCCCGTGCCAGTATTGCCACACGGGTGCGCGAAGATCGCCGGTGGCGATGATTCCGTCCGTTGACAGGTGCATAGGCTGTCACAAGATCATCGCTGCAGATAAGGCGGAAATACAAAAAATCAAAGGGTATTATGAAAGGGGCGAGCCGATACCCTGGGTGCGGATATTCACCCTCCCGGATTTCGCGTTTTTCAACCACGCGCCTCACATACAGGCGCAGGTCAAATGCCAGATGTGTCACGGCCCCATCGAAACGGTTGACAGGTTCCGCCAGAGGCCTGCGATCGAGATGGGCTGGTGCCTGAAATGCCATAGGGAGAAAAACGTTTCCGTAGATTGTTATATTTGCCACAGATGAAAAACTGTATAGTGGCGCCGCTTGCTAGCAAGCGGCGCCACTGCTTGCTAGCAAGATGAAGAGAAGAGACGCCGTAAAAATCATCGGGGTGGCCGGAGGGCTTGCGGCGGGGGGC
>Ga0209777_10000721_pt1 | contig 51889 bp, 35 predicted proteins | sample FrelakmetHBP12HB_FD_187147 | JGI IMG/M metagenome (GOLD analysis project Ga0209777, IMG submission 187147) | Freshwater lake sediment microbial communities from the University of Notre Dame, USA, for methane emissions studies -HBP12 HB (SPAdes)... | ecosystem: Environmental > Aquatic >... | reverse complement strand
GATAGCAAGAGGAGAATAAACCAACTGTTGCTAGTTGTGGTGTTGTCTTCCGCGGTGGCGGCTATTTTTCCTTTCGCCAATTTCCTTGGTGTAGATCTCTACTCTCCGTTGGGCCTCAATGCAGAGGAGACAATCACCGGGGGGCGTGCGGTTGGCATGGCTGGCAGTGCGAACGCTCTGGGCCTTGCAACCAGCATGGGGCTCTTTGCCTTAATCAGTCTTGTCAGTATGCAGCGTCGCATTTGGATCATCTTGTCGCTCTCAGCTATTGCCCTCGTGATGATCGGCGGGCTCCTGCTCTCTGGTTCACGGACACACTTCGTTGCCTTCTTCGTCTACATATTCGCCTATGGAGGAATCCGGTTATTAGGGCCCAAAAAGGGCCGATTATTTTCAATACTGGCAGTATTCGCTTTGCTTGCACTGGTGCCCTTTGCCCTTCAAAGAGCCCCAGAGAACCTCCAAAAACGTTTCATCGTAGTAGGAGCGGGAGTTCAGGGCGATACGCTTGATAGAGCGGACTTCGCCATGAACCAGAGGCGGCAGTCCTTTGGAATACTATTGGATCACCCACTGCTTGGGCTCGGCCTTCAGGGGTTCCAGTCGCAGGAGGCGGAGGGCTATGGTGCGCATGATACGGTTTCGGCGCTGTTGGGGGAAACGGGCTTGCTGGGCGTTTTCGCGTTTTCTTGGCTAGTAGTTTCATGCTGGCGATGGTTATACCGTGGCGTTAGGACCGGTCAGAAATGGAATCTCGATCTGTATTATTACAGTGTCGGGTTTATGGCGTCCCTCGCCGCCATGCTCGTCGCCGGCTGGGGTGGGTACACTGTCTTTTACCAACGCTGGTTCTGGATTACAATCGGGGCATCGGCCGTTATCGCACGATGGTCGTCTGTTATGGATGGACCGCTGTCTTTCTCTGGAGGGCAAGGAGGAAGGTTGAGGCGTATTCGTGGTTGGGGCGCAGGCCGCACACCCTTGCGCACAGCACGCCGTGAGGCTTTGGTTAATAGAAACGTAACTGCTCAGGCAGGGAGGGTTCGGTGTTCAGGTCGGAAAGCATGAATCTATCCATTGCGAAGCAGTTTCCTGAGCCTGATAGCCGTTGACCCCAATCGTTCCGAGCGGGAGGATGGCGAGGATTATGGCGCCTCCTTTCATGAGTTTCCTGAACCCTGAGCCCTGAGTAGTTACATGAAAACGAGGAATGAAATGATCTCCGAAGAAACTTTCGCAAAGGAAGAAAAGCGACTAGGCAAACAAATCCACTTACACGACGGGGTATGGTGGGTAAGAGCGGCGCCGTTTTACTACAAGCCGGTTCATGAATTCCGACCTTTCCCGCCCAAGAGTGCGAGGCCACACCCTCTGGAAGCCTTGTTGGGATACTCCCATCAGGTGCCTGATTCCGCGCAAGCCACACGTTGCGTTCGAATGAATGTGCTTGAGGGGAACGATCTAAGCAGTTTTTCACTTGATCGGATAAGGGGGAAAAGGCGCAACCTGGTCCGGATGGGGATTAAAAATTGTCGTATTGAGGCTTTAACTCAATCCGATGCTCTTCTCGATCAGATGAGGTTGATCAATATCTCGCAGGCCAAGAAAATGGAGAGCTCTGGAGAGAGTGGAACATTCCTGCCCCCAGAATACTATGAGCTGCACGCATCACAATGGCGGGAAGAGACACTGAAACTTTTCAGCCATCAAGGTCACCAATTCATCGGCGCTTTTGTCGGTGACACGTTGGCGGCTTATATCAATTTGGTCATGATCGAGGACACGTGGCTGTTTGGCGCCGTGAAGAGCTGTAACGAATACCTCCCGCACCGGCCCGTGGATGCCCTGTACTTCACGGCGCTCAGCATGGCGTCACAAAGGGGGGAGTGCAGCCGGGTCGTGAACGGTGGGGGGAACGAGCGCGAGAGTCTGCAGCACTTTAAAAGGGAGTTTCTCTTAACCCCAGTGTCGGTGCCCTATTACAGCTGGACACTCCTTCCCATTGAGTGGCTCCGCAGCCTACAGAGCCGTATCACGCGCCGCCGGCACGTGCCCAGCACACTCGAAGAAGAGGCCAAAGAAAAGTCATGTGCGGAATTGCGGGAATCATAAGCTTTTCACCTCAGCGGTTCCTCCAGGACTGTCTGCGGTCCATGACCGCCCTTGCTGCCCACCGCGGACCGGACGATGAAGGCATGGCCCTCTTCGGCTCTGGCGGTGCTTGGATCGCGGGCAAGGAAGCGCAAATCGAAGGCGGGGGCCCATGGACCGCAGGGCTGGGCCATCGCCGTTTGTCCATCATTGATCTGAGCCCGGCAGGGCATCAGCCGATGAGCGACCCCTCCGGGCGATACTGGATCGTCTACAACGGTGAGGTGTACAACTATGTTGAAGTGAGGGAGGAACTCCAGAGGTTAGGGAGGCCTTTCCAAAGCCGCACCGACAGCGAAGTTGTGCTTCAGGCCTTTATCGAGTGGGGCCCCAAGTGCCTGCTGCGCTTCAACGGCATGTGGGCCTTCGCCATCTACGACCGCCACACGGGGATCCTTTTTTGTGCCCGGGATCGCTTTGGCATCAAACCCTTCTATTATTCCTGCGAAAAAGGCCTGTTCGCCTTTGCATCAGAAATCAAGCAACTTCTCGCCCTGCCCTGGGTGGGTGCCGAGGCTAACCGCGATCGGCTTGCCGATTTATTCCTGTGGGGCCTTGAGAACCATACGGAAGAGACGTTTTTCGACCGGGTGCGAAGCCTGCCGGGTTCCCACTATTTTGAGTTGACCCGGGAAGATCTTGAGTGCGGTCATTTTAAGCCTCGGCGCTACTGGGAGCCCTCCCCGGCGGAACCCCTCAGCGACAGCCAGGCCATCGCCGCGTTTCGGGATATCTTGTCAGACTCGGTTCGCCTCAGGCTCCGCAGCGACGTACCCGTGGGCGCGACGCTTTCAGGAGGGCTCGACTCCTCCAGCGTGGTGTGCCTGGCCGGCGAGCATAGGCGGACCGATCGGAATGAGTCGCCGCTCGATGCCTTCAACGTCGAGTTCGAGGGTGCCGGGTATTCGGAGCGGCGCTTCGCCGAGGCTGCGGCGGGGAAGGCCGGGGCCCGCACCATCGTGCTGCGGCCGGGTCAGGCTGACCTGGCCCGCGATTGGACGCGCTTCGTTTGGCATATGGAAGAACCGTTCGAAAGTTTGTCGTACTTCTCCAACTTTCAGATATACCGGCTGATCCGGGAGCACGGCATCCCGGTTGTGTTGAGCGGCCAGGGCGGGGACGAGCTGCTGCTGGGCTACGAGCGTTATCGGACCTATGACGCTCTCTTCAAACTCAGGGCCATGCACCCGCTGGCTGCGATCACGGAAGTCATGGCTGCGCGCCGCCACGCCAACATGCCCCTGAAAATGCAGCTCTGCTATGGGCTCTACTTTTCCCTGCCGTTGCTGCGCGCCGTCCGGCGCCGTCGTATTGTACGGCCGATTCTCAACCGGGATTTTTTTCGCGAGCATGCGGGCAAGACCGAGCATCTTCGCGCAAGCATGCTCCACGAAGACCGGTTCGCCCTTCAGAGCAGCGAGCTGTTCCACTACCAGCTTCCACACCTTCTACGGCACGAGGACCGCGTGTCCATGGCCCATTCGGTCGAGACGCGCCTGCCATTCCTGGACTACCGCCTGCTGGAGCTGGTGCTTGGGCAGCCAACGAGCCTGCTGTTTCGAGATGGGTGGTCTAAGTACATCCTGCGACAGGCCATGGACGGGATCCTGCCCCCTGAGGTGCAACGCAGGTCCGACAAGATGGGCTACGAGACTCCCACCGGGGGGCTGATCCGGCAGAACCGGGAAATGTTCCTGCCGCTGCTGGCCCGCCACCGGGGCGACCCGGTGCTCGATGTCCATGCCATTGAGCGCAGGTTCGAGTCCGAAGGGCTTGACGAGCGCCTTTTGTGTGGCGCGGTGAGCTACCTAAGCTGGAAGGAAACATTCGGTGTCTCATAGTGATCCAATGAAGGTCATTCTCTTCGTAACCGGGTTTCCCGATGTCCGACGGCCGAACCTTGGCGTGTTCAATCAGCGGACGGCGATGGAACTAGCAAGACGTGTGAACCTGACCGTCATCGTCCCTATGGCCATAAAGCCGGGAAGGCCAATGCTAACCGTGGACAATCGGAAGGATATGGCAGTTGTCCGCATAGCAGGGCCGGTCATTCCTAGAGCCAGCCGCCTTACACTGCTACTCTATCGCAGCTTTACCGCACCGAGGCTCGCACCCTTTCTGGCGAAGGCTGACATTGTTCATTCCGTGGGCGTCGAATTTGCCGGCCTGCTCGCGGGGTCTCTCAGAGAGAAGCTCCACTATCGTCATCTAACACAAGTGATCAACGACCTGCGGTACCTAAGCAAACCCAGTTTCGACCAGTACCCTTATCTCGCAACCCTGCGCCGCAACCTCCATGGGATTGTCTGCAACAGTCATACATTGGAAGAGACGGCCCGGAAGTACTTCCCGTCGGTAGACATCATAAGGACCGCATACCGCGGCACGGACCTTGGATTTTTCACTCCAAAAGCGGCCGTTGCCGAAGCCTCAGGGAAGATGGTGCCAATGCGGTTCCTCTACCTCGGTGGGCTTCCCCCGTATCCAGATCGCACCTTTGGCGTGAACACCAAGGGGGGCGTAACCCTAATGGAAGCTTGGAAACTTGGTGAGGAACAGTTCCGGAGTGCGGGGAGCACCCTCTTCTTCGGAGGCCCGTGCAGCACATCAGACCTGGTTCGCACATGGATCAGGAGGCTGAAATATCCGGATGCAGTCCGGTGCATCGGGGAGGTGCCTTCCGCCGAAGTGCCGACGCACCTGCGCGCCGCTGGGGTTGTCGTGATCCCCAGCATGGAGGAGGGTTGCCCGAATCTGGCCTTTGAATCCTTGGCCTGCGGGAAGCCTGTCCTGGCCAGCAACATCGGCCCGCTTGCCGAAGTTGTTTCCGACGGTGTATGCGGCTGGACCTTCCCCGCCGGAGACATCAACGCGCTCAAGGAACTAATGGTGAAATACTCGAGACCTGAACAACACGAGACAATCCGTGCCATGGGGATGGCTGCAAGGAAACGTGCGGAATGCCACTTTGACTGTCGCGACTATATCCAGAGGCTTGTAGAAATCTACGAAGAACTGACCATCAAGTACAGAAAGGTTTGATAAGCATGAAGCCAACACTGCTGAGGAAACTCTGTTGTCCGAAATGCTGTGGCGATTTGAAATCTGTCGTTTTCTCCGAGACGATCAGTGGCGACATGCAGGACGGCGTCCTCATCTGTCAGGCGTGCTTCCTCCGCTTCCCGGTCGCGAACGGAATTCCCGTGTTCCTACTGTTTAAGACGCGATTCCATGTGGAATTCGAAAAACGATTTCAGGTACAGCTCGGCGAGCTTTCTTCCGGGGTGTGGCCATCCGACCCCCCGGGACCCGGGGAAGCTACCGTGCAGGACACTTTCACTGACGAGTGGGAGCCCGTCGCCGAGGACGACGATGGCCTCACCTTTACCTATACGACGGATGACCTCGTCAACCTTAACCGGTTGGTTTGGCTCAAGTGGATTCGGAAACGGGGAGTCCAGGTCAAATCGACTTTGGTCGTGGGTTGCGGGGCGGGGAAAGAGATTCTGGCCCTTTCCAAACTTCTCGACACCTCCGAACTCGTCGGGATCGACATCAACTGGGCCGTCCTGCGCAGTGTACCTCGGCTTCTGCAGGAACCGAGAATTAACCTCATCGTGTGTTCCCTCTTCCACATGCCTTTCCGCGAGGCCTCTTTTGACCTGGTGTACAGTCAGGGCGTGATCCACCACAACGTGTCCACGCGCGCGGCTTTCAGATCTATTTCCCGCTTCGTCCGGCCGTTAGGCTTTCTCTTCGTATGGGTCTACGGCCTCGACGACCACCTGATCAGAACAGGCTTTACAGGCTTCCTGTCGCGCGTCAGCTGGCAAGTTGAGTCCATCCTCAGACCCTTGGTTAGCCGAAGCCCGAGGGCTCTTCGTCAGCCCTTCTTTCTAGTGCTCGGGCTAGTTTTGCATCCGCTGGTTCTCACCCGTGTTCGCAACCGTGAGTTGTGGCGAATCAGAAGTACTATTCATGGGCTCAAGGATTGGCTCTCGCCCCGCTACGCACATGAACACAGTTTCAACGAAGTCATTGAGTGGTATGAGCGTGAGGGGTATGAAATTATAGATGTCCAGTCTCCGGCCGCGTATTGGGATTTGTTCCAGAAAAGGCTCTGGGGTGTGGGAATGACAGGGCAACGATCAGGCTGAGAGAGGCGGTTCGGTTGCGCTACTTGCTTTATCGGAACACTACTACGAAGGCCTGACGAATGAGAATCATTTGGGTGGCCGGCGCGCGACTGAAACTCCTGAAGATCGCGCCGATCTGGCGTGCCATGGAGGCGAAGACATGATCGACCTGGCTGGTATCCGCGTCTGTATGGCCAGCAGTGGCCATCCCGCGGACGACGACCGCATCTTTTTTAAGGAGGCCCGCTCCCTGGTGAAGGCTGGGGCCGATGTCGTGGTGCTCTGCGCCCACGACAAGAAATTTCCCGAAAAGACTAACGGCGTCCGGTTCGCTAACTACGACGGTGGCGGCCGATTGAAAGGCCGCGCCCTCACCATCGGCAAGCTCGAGCAGGCAATCGCAGATCAGCGGTGCGATGTGGTGCACTGCCATGAGCCGGATAGTTTGATCGCTGCGCTACGGGTCAAGCGGCGCTTGGGCGTGAAGGTTATCTTCGACAGCCATGAGATGTGGTCCGGGGTGGCCGCTGAGCGTTTCCCGCGATTATGCTGGCCGGCAGTGGCTGCGTTATATCGCAGCATAGAGCGCCGGTGTTTGGCCCGTTGTGACGCCGCCTTGGGCGCCAGTTGTGCGATTTCGGAGTACCTTGCTTCGATTCTCGGTCCAGACCGGGTGGCTACGATCCTCAATGTGCCAGACGTGGAGGTCTTCGGCGAGTGTGAGGACAATATCTGGGGGGAAGAGACAATACTCTGCCACGACGGTAGGCTTACCTTCGCCCGCGGGCTAAAGACCATGGCCGAAGCGACCCGTCTCCTGGCGCTCCGGCACCAGGTAGTTTTGAAGATCGTAGGTGACGTTTTCGGTGAAGAAAAGGAGTGGCTCGAAGCATTTGTTGCGAAACACCGCCTCCAAAATACTATTGTCAGGACGGGATGGCTCCCTTATGAAGACGTCGGCAAGGCGATCGCGCCCTGTCACATTGGTTTGATTTGTTTCCTCCCTTCGCCGAACACCCGGATATCCGCCCCGAACAAGTGCTTCAACTACCTCCTCTATGGGTTGCCGGTTGTTGGGCCGGACTTCCCGCAGTCTCATTTTGCGATCCTCAAACGAGAAGGGTGCGCCGTTCTCGCGGACCCCACTTCGCCAGCGGCTTATGTCGAAGCGCTATCGGAGATGATCTCTGCAAGAGCTAAAACCGCAAAGATGGCGGCAACTGCACGAGAGTTGTCCAAGACCAAGTACCGCTGGCAGCATATGGAACCGGTGTTGCTCGGTGTTTACCGGCGGTTTCTGCGCACCTTGGAGGACTGTCCATGAGCAGTAAGGCTCTCATTGCCCGGCTGCTGAATACGGGAGACCGGGAAGCATGGGACGCCCTGGCCTTCCGGCACGGGTGCATTTTCGACTCCCTGCGCTGGACCGACCTCTTCGGTCCGTCATTGAGCCGTATGGGCATCTACGAAGCGGGAGGGAAACTGCGGGGCGGGTTTTGCGTGTGGGAGCAGCGCAGGTTCGGGCTGCGCGTGCTGCGCAACCCGCCATACACCCCTCAGATCGGACCCTTCTACGAACCCAAGACCACGAACCCGGCAGCCTGCACCGACGAGCAGCGGGCCGTGGTGGAGGCCATGGCCGAGTATCTCTCATCCTGCGGCGCGGCCGTGGTGTCCCTGGGCTTGTCCCTGGGCATCACCGACTGCTTGCCCTTCTACTGGCGAGGGTGGAAGGTCGTGCCGCACTATACGTACCGCATCGATCTGGCGCAGGACGAAGACACGCTGCTGGGTAGGATGTCAGTGCAGCAAAGAAATTCTATTAAGAAGGCAAAAAAGGATGGCATTTGTATCGACGAGGTGCCGGACACAGGCGATTTTCGCTCTCTCGTGTTGAAGACATTCGCTCGCCAAAAGAAGGCATTCTCCCATAGCGATATGGATGGCATCCTTGCAGGGTATCCTCCCGGAAAAAATAGTTACGGCTGCATCTCTCGGCATCAGGGGGCTCCCATAGCCGGAGTATATGTCGTTCACGACTCTCGAACTGCTTATAATCTGATGACCGGATATGACGATGCTCATGCCCACAACGGCGCCGGTCCTCTGGCCATGTGGCACGCGATCCTCAAGGCCAAGGAAATGGGTCTTGAGGTCTTCGATTTCGAGGGTTCCGTCATTCCGCCCATTGAGCGCTATTTCCGTGGCTTTGGTGGCCAGTTGACACCCCTCTTCAGCGTCCACAAGGCCTGGCTACCGATCGAGATGGCACTGAAGGTGCTTCCAAAGTATAGGGGGAGGTTTTAGGAAGGGGATATGGATCAGTAATGTGTCCAGTAAGCAGTCAGAAGTAAGGGGGCAGGGAACAGTAAGGGGTGGGCAGTAGGCGGTTGGCGGAAATTAATGAAGATTTAGATGGCGGTGCAACGATTTCAGGATTTGGAAGTTTACAAATTGGCGATTCAACTTCAACAAGACATCTTTAGAATTTCTAAATCATTCCCGAAAGAAGAAACCTATTCTTTGACTGATCAAATCAGAAGGGCTTCTCGTTCCGTAGGCGCGAATATCGCTGAGGCGTGGAGAAAACGGCGTTATCCTGCTCACTTTGTCTCAAAATTGACGGATTCAGATGGCGAAAACGCAGAGACTCAACACTGGCTGGTCACTGCCTATGACTGCGGCTATCTTGACCAAGGCACTTTTCAATCCCTTGTCAGGCAGTCAGAAGATATAGGAGCAAAACTCGGAAAAATGATCGATAATTCGGAAGCATGGAAGCCTCGCAGTGCGTAGTGAGTTTGTCATCGTCACTGCCAACGGCATACTGCCTACCGCCAACTGCCAACTGGTAACTGAATCTCATGTCTAATCCAAATACAGTCCTTATTCTGCTTGACATACCGCACGAGTTCATCCCTCAGGCGGAGTATGTTTGTGGGTTCTTCTCTAATGCCTGGGGGCTGCGGGTAGAAACAACTATTGACCCAGGCAAACGAGAAGCGGCACAGATCATCTATTCTTTGGCTGAGCAGTCGCTTCAGTATTCTGACAAACGAATAGTAATTCCTTTCGACGAATTATTATATAATCCGGTCACTGAATGCTCTGTTGCAGCAATTGAAGGTCGGCAAGTCTGGGCGAGAAAAAATGCTGCAGCAGTTGCAGTAGATCTGATCGCGTCCACTTTTCGGCTGCTCACCCTAGCCGAAGAGCAGCAGATTTCCCTGGCTGCGCGGGACTATCTTGGGAATTTTTTTGTCACCGCTTTGCCTCTGTGCCGCCGAGAAACCATCGACGTGCCGCTGGCAGATTATCAATCGGCGCTCCTATTGGAAAAGCTGCTTCATGCTGCGCCGCAACTGCGCGAGCGCATCGTGCCGCAGTGGCCGGAGGGGAAAAAATATGCCGTGTGCCTGTCGCATGATTGCGATACCATGCATTCGGGGCATCCGCGGGAAGTGGCCGCGGCTGCCGCAAAGTGGCTGCTGCGCCGCAAACGAGTCTTTTTCGATATGGCGCTGTCGGGGCTGAAATACAGGCGCTCACCCATGGAGAGCCCCTGCTGGGGCTTTCCGGGATGGCAGGAGTTCGAGTCGTCACGCGGTATTAAAAGTTGCTTTTATCTGTCGGCCCCCCCCTGCAAGTGTAAACGCCGCTTGAACGATTGTAAGAGTACTGTCTTTGCCAAAAGTATAGATTGGAAGATTTTTCAGGCTATGCACGAGCAGGGCTGGGAGTTCGGACTGCACCCGGCGCTCAACGCACAAAAGGATCTTGAGGAGATTGTTCTGGAAAAGCGGGCTGTGGAAGAACGGCTGGGCGCCCCGGTCAAGGGGCTTCGCCATCATTATCTGGCCATTGATAATTTGCATCCCTCTCAGACATTTCGAAAACATGTCGAAGCCGGATTTCTCTATGATTCATCACTTGGATGGCAGGAGAAGGCAGGTTTCCGGGCGGGCACGGCGCTTCCTTTTCAGCCCTATGATGCAGCTCTGAAAGCATCTCTTAAGTTGATTGAAATTCCTCTTATCCTTATGGACACGCATATCATGAGCAATGAGCCCCCAAAGGCCGTTCAAGAGGCCAATACCCTTGTCGCCACTGCCCGGGACGTCGGTGGGGTGATGACCCTCAACTGGCATACGGAGACCTACTGCAACCAGTATGTCTACCTGAACTATCGAACTGTTCTGCAGAAAATTCTTGGGCCCTTGCTTGTTGATGGTACTGTCTGGTTTGCAACGCCTCTGGAAATTGCCCAATGGTGGCGTTCCCGGAGCGAGGCCTTGCGGTAAGGGAAGTGCATACAATAGCCAGCTTGCTTTTTGCAGCGGCGATGATTGATATAACAAAAAGATAGAGCATTTGAGAAGAGTAGTCTATGTGTGGGATCAGTGCGTTGTTTTTGAAGTCGCCCGACACGAGACATCCACCCTTTCGGCGATCGCTTGACCTTATTCAGCACCGGGGCCCGGATGGTCGTGGGATTGTCTGGGGACAGGGCAGCCTAAAGGTATCGCTCGGGGAGCAGCGCGAGGAGCCATTCTCATGGGCGCTCGGGCATGTTCGTCTGGCTATCCTCGACACGTCCATTAATGGTCTGCAACCGATGTCTTGCGACAACGGTTTATGCTGGATCAGCTATAACGGCGAGGTGTACAACTACGTCGAGTTGAAGGCGGAGCTGGAAAAAGCCGGGCACAGGTTTCGAACAGGTACGGACACCGAAGTGATTCTTGCTGCCTACGGACAATGGGGTGAAAAATGCCTTGAGCGCTTTGTGGGCATGTTTGCGTTCGTACTGGTAGATATGGTCAAGAGGAGGGTTTTTTGCGCCAGGGACCGATTCGGAGTGAAACCTCTTTATCTCTGGCAAAGCGCGTCAGGCACGTTCATATTCTCTGAGCCCAAGCAGTTGAAAGCCTTTCCTGAGTTTTCCTTTCGTGTCAATCGCCTGCAACTGATAGACTTCCTTGTTGACGATGTTGTTAATCATATTCCGAATGAATCGCTTTTTGAGGGCGTCATTCCGCTGACGCCGGGCCATTACCTGACCTGGAACTTGGACAATGCTTTGCCCGATTTGAGTGCTGTGCAGTCCTATTGGAGCCTGTCCAGCCGCATTGAGCCCTGCGGGCGGCAGGAGGCGGTCGAGCGCGTCCGCGCCGCGCTTATTGATGCCGTCCGGCTTCGGCTGCGATCAGATGTGCCGGTAGGCAGCTGCCTGTCCGGAGGCATAGATTCCTCCAGCCTCGTCGGCATCGCTTCTCGTGACTTTGGAGCCCGCATGCACACGTTTTCAGCATGCTTTGACGGTTACCGGTTCGACGAGCAGCACTATATGGATGCTGTTAACCGGCACTGCGGCGCGACTGCCTGTAAAGTCTTTCCCAGCGGCGACGATTTTGCACAGGAACTGGACAAAGTGGTCTACCATCAGGATGAGCCGTTCGGCGGCGCCAGCATCTACTCGCAATGGTGCGTCATGCGCGCTGCGCGCGCGCGCGGAATACCTGTTTTGCTGGACGGGCAGGGCGGCGACGAGGCCCTGTGCGGGTATCGAAAGTACAATTTTTTTTATTTGAAGCATTTATTTCAGCAATGCCGTTACGGACATGCGCTTCGTCATGCCGCTTTGATGTTCATGCGTGGCGACCGTCAGTTGTTTCAACTTCAGGAAGGTCAGCGTTATCTGCCCCGTTTTCTGCGTAAAGATGAGAAGGGGGTCGAGATATTGCTTCGTCCTCAAATCAGGCAGCTTTACCGAAATATATGGCAACTGAGTAATAAAAAAAATCAAACAATAAAGGATTTCCAGAGAGACGATTTGCTGCAGTGGTCGCTGCCTTCGCTTCTGCGCTATGAGGACCGCAACAGCATGGCCCACAGCGTCGAGTCACGGGTTCCCTTTGTCGATCACCGGTTCATTGAGCTGTGCATGAGCCTTCCGGACAACCTGTTTTTTCTTGACGGAAAAACAAAGAGACTGCTGACCAATGCCATGGACGCCCGACTTCCGGCGGAAGTGCATGCACGGCGCGATAAGTACGGGTTCAGCACGCCGGGCGAAGAATGGCTCCGCGGCGAGCTCGGCAGCGTGCTCGATAGGGAAGTCAAGCGCTGCGGGCTGCTTGATGAAATTATTGACACGTCGGCCCTGCAGCAGAGCTACGCGGCTTTTCGCACGGGAGGGAAAAGCCTGGGCGCGGACAAGCTTTTTTCCATCGGCTGCGTGGCCGTCTGGATGCGGCTCTACGATGTGCAGTGGTGAGGCCTCGGCAGGGCAGACGGTCCGGCCCTTTTTGCTTAAGGCATGCGCCCGTACGCAGGAAGCGCTCTATCAGGCGATTGCCGATGCTCTTGCTACCATCACAGTCGATGATGTCCATGGATGGTTCCAAGCATGCGCCTACACTATGTAGAAAAATGCTCTAACCAAACTATGACTCGCAGGAAAGCCATGAGACTTTGGCTGGTAACAGTTGGGGAACCGCTGCCAACGGATGTGGGCAACCAGCGGTTGCTGCGCACTGGAATTCTCGCTGATGTCTTGCACAAACGAGGCCACGATGTCACGTGGTGGACATCGGCTTTCAATCATCAGGCCAAAATATTTCGTCAATACGATGATCGAGTCAAAGAACTTCAACCCGGCTACAGGATCGTGTTCCTCAAGGGGTGCGGCTATACGCACAATTTCTCTTTTGCAAGGCTTCGTGACCATCGCCAACTCGCCCGGCAGTTCAGACAATTTGCCCCGGGCATGGAGCTGCCGGACATCATTATTTGCTCCTACCCGACCATTGATCTGTCAAGGGATGCAGTGCAATTTGGTCGAGAACGCAGGATCCCGGTCGTTCTTGATATCCGCGATCTTTGGCCTGACATATTCATTGATGTGCTGCCCCGCCCATGTCGCTGGCTGGGCCGCCTTGCCGCCTTGCCGCTTGAAGCAGCAGCGCGTCAGGCATTTCGCGGCGCTACCGCAATTACCGGAAACACTGATGAAATGGTGCAGTGGGCACTTCGCAAGGTTGGGCGCACAGCAAGCCCGTCGGATAAGGGGTTTCCCATGGGCTATCCGGAACCATTTTTCAGCAGTTCGGAGATGGGAAAAGCAGACGCCTATTGGGATTCGCAGGGAATTGCCAGACAGAAGGCCGGACTTGTCGTATGTTTCTTTGGCACGCTTGGCAGGCAGTTTGCAATTGAGCGGGTCCTGGAAGCGGCTTCCCGCCTCAATGACAAAAGCAGCATCATGTTCGTATTGTGCGGGAGCGGAGATAACCTTGAGAAGTACCGAACCCTTTCCGCTGGTTTGAGCAATTGCCTGTTCCCCGGATGGGTTGACGCGCCCGGGATTCGTTCCCTGATGCGGCGAAGCGATGTCGGGCTTGCCCCATACATCCAGCGTAAGGATTTTCTTAGCAGTTATCCCAATAAACCGTTGGAGTACTTCGCGGGGGGCTTGCCGGTTCTTTCCAGCCTTTGCGCGGGTCCGCTTGCGAACGTCTTGCGCGAGTATGACTGCGGGCTCACCTTTGACCTCAATAACCCGAATGCACTGATTTTGGTGCTTGATAAGCTCAACACAGATAGAGCGCGGTGCCGAGAAATGGGAAAAAATGCGCGGAAGGTCTATGAACAGCGCTTCAGCGCTACTATTGTCTATAACAAAATGGTAGATCACCTTGAGCATATAGCAAAATATCGCGGGAATATTTTTTGAGAATGGAGGAGGCCATTAGCAGCATGGATTTTACAACCATTACTGAACTGGCAGGCGACGAGGTCAGCCGGCAGCAGATAGATCGGGCCTGTCATCGCTACTGTTGGGCTGGCATGTTCTGCCGGGACAAGGATGTGCTGGAAGTGGCCTGCGGCTCAGGCCTGGGCCTCGGCATGCTTGCACGGGCGGCTCGCAGTCTCAAGGCTGGTGATTTTACAGAAAAATTGCTACAAATGGTGCGTTTGCACTACGGCGACCGCATAGAGCTGCGGCAGTTCGATGCTCAGGCTATTCCGTACCCCGACCGGTCTTTTGACGTTATTCTCTTGTTTGAAGCTGTCTACTATATCCCGTCGGTGGAACAATTCGTGAAAGAATGTCGCCGCCTTTTAAGACCCGGCGGGAAAGTTCTTATAGCCAGCGCCAACAAGGATTTGTTTGACTTCAATCCGAGTCCGTTTTCATACCGGTACTATGGCGTTGTTGAACTTGAAGAGCTGTTCAAGGCCAATGGCTTCTCTGTGGAATGTTTTGGCTACTGGCAAGTGAGCCAGGCCTCCGCCATAGAGCGTGCCCTTCGCCCAGTCAAAGCTTTTGCTGCAAAATACCACTTGATACCCAAAACCATGGGCGGCAAGAAACTGCTGAAGCGGTTTGTTTTTGGAAAACTGGTACCTATGCCCGCTGAACTTACGCCGGAAATGATCGACTATGCGCCGCCGGTTCCGCTTTCAGCAGGCAAGGCCGATACGAAACACAAAGTGATCTATTGTGCGGCAAGATTGTCGTGATCGTGGCAATGCAGCTCTTCAAAGAAGTATGGCCAAAAAAGCTCACGCCCTTTATGCCCAAGCAACTCTTCTCTGAGATGGGTTACAGCGGACTGGCCAAGCATCTTGAAAAGATGGCAATTGCATGATTGAGTAATGATCATCCTCTAACCGGGTCAAGTTTTCCAAAGCTCATTCAGATAATATATAAATGAAAAGGAGATTTCAGCATGGCAAAAGAAATTGATAAAAAAACCCTGCTGGATTGCATTGATTTGATTGACAAAATATCAGACCAGGAATGGAAAGCCGGCCTCGCTAACCGCAAACTCAAGGAACTGGAATTTCATGACATTGACCGCGATAAATCAAGGATAGAGGCAATAAAAAATAATTCCGACACCTACGAGAAGTTTTATGGAAACAGGAAGTACTATTTGGCCGTTAGACGCTCAGGCCAGTATGTCAACGACTGGATCGCTGCAGAGAGTAAAGATATGATCTTTCTTGACTATGCATGCGGTAATGGGGGAGAAGCCATCTTCGCCGCGCAATCCGGGGCAGCGCTGAGCCTGGGCTTTGATATCTCCGGCGTCTCTGTAGAGAACGCAAGAAATGCCGCCGCCGCGGCAGGCCTCAAGGACAATATACGCTTCTTTCAAGCGGACGCGGAAAACACAAAGCTGCCCGATAATTCAATCGATGCCATTGTTTGTTCCGGGATGTTACACCACCTTGATGTGTCATATGCCTTCCCCGAAATGCGCCGTATCCTCAAATCAGGTGGCCGTATCCTCGCTGTGGAAGCCCTGGATTATAATCCAGCTATCAAATTGTACCGTTACATGACCCCTGCCATGCGCACCAAGTGGGAGAAAGCCCATATTCTTAATCTGTCCGATGTGAAATTTGCTTCACGTTTTTTTGATATAAAAGAGATTAGGTACTGGCATGTGCTCGGATATGCTGCAGGAAAGTTGCCTAAGCTGCTCCCTCTACTGGATAGGCTTGACCTAGTCTTAGAGAAGATCCCCTACATCCAGCGGATGGCATGGATGTTTACCTTCGTTTTGGAAAAGAGACACGAATAAGTGTTTCAAATTGTATCACCAACAACCTGGCTGACAAAGATAGTTATTTAATTGAAATGAACAACGACAAGATCGATTTGGGCTCCAGCGGCAATAGGCATATTACATTAATCTCTAAACTATCAACTCTTGCTTATGGTAAAATATCTATTTGACATTGTAATGGCAACAGCGGGTTTAGTCGTGCTGAGTCCGTTGTTAGTGTGGATCGCTTGTCGTATACGGTGTGAAGACGGCGGGCCGGTGTTTTACCGCGGTGTCCGGGTGGGGCTGCACGGCAGGGCCTTCCGGATTTTTAAATTTCGCACTATGGTGCCGGACGCAGAACAGCGCGGCGGGGCATCGACACACGAAGTCGATGTGCGTATCACCCGCGTAGGGGCTTTCCTGCGCAGATTTAAATTGGATGAACTGCCCCAGCTTTTTAATGTGTTGCTTGGCGATATGAGTTTAGTGGGGCCGCGGCCCGAAGTGCAGAAGTTTGTGGATATGTACACTCCGGAAGAGAGAATTATACTGACCGTGCACCCCGGGATTACAGATTGGTCTTCAATAAAATTCCATAATGAGGGGGAAATTATAGCTACTTCAGGAATCGCGGATGCTGATGAAGCTTATTTTAAACTTATCCGCCCTGAAAAACTGCGTCTGCAAATGAAGTATGTCCGAGAGAGAACTTTGCTGAAAGATATAGGGATAATTTTTGCTACATTGGCTACAGTGATCTACCAGGTTAGGCGGAAAGCCTGTAGGGCTGCCTGATTAGCAGTACTTGCCTTAAACTAAAACCCGTATAATTGGATAAATTTTAAGAAATGGCTGAAATAAAACCGATTAAGCACGATAAAATTGCGGCTGAGGTGCGCTGCAATGTGCTGGATATGATTTGCCGCACTAAGGGGCCTCATATTGGCCCCTGTTATTCTTGCGTGGATTTACTTGTTGGGCTGTATTTCGGCGGCATGAATGTTTCTCCGGAGAACCCCGAAGACCCAGGCAGGGACCGTTTTATATTCAGCAAGGGGCACGCTTCCCCTGCTTTATACGCGGTTCTTCACCGCCGTGGATTCCTTACAGCTGCGGATTTGGACGGCTTCGCGGTTAACGGCGGAACTTTACAGCAGCACCCCGATAGAAATGTAAAAAAGGGTATTGAGGTTTCCACCGGCTCACTGGGACACGGACCCTCCCTGGGCGCTGGCATGGCCTACGCGATAAAAAAAGACAAATCATCTGCGAGGGTTTTTGTTTTAATAAGCGACGGTGAGTTAGACGAGGGATCAACCTGGGAAGCGCTGCTTTTTGCCGGGCATCATAGGCTGGACAACCTTATCCTCATTGTGGATTATAACAGGATGCATGCACTCGGGCCTTCCAAGTACACTTTGGACCTTGATCCTTTGGCGGATAAGTTTATTGCTTTTAACTGGGGGGTAAAAACAATTAACGGGCACTCTTTTAAAGCTATTAATAAAACCCTTGCCGGACTGCCTTTTGCAAAAAATAAACCCAGTGTTATTGTAGCGGAAACAGTTAAAGGCAAAAACGTTTCTTTCATGGAGAACAATCTGCGATGGCATTACTGTTGCCCTGATGAGGCTGAGCGGGCGTGCGCCTGCCGTGAGTTGGAGGGCGGAAAAAAGAAATGAGAAAAGCCTTCTACGAAAAAATGGCAAATATTGCAGCGACTGACCGCAATGTGTATTTCTTGACCGCCAACCTGGGATATAAGTTTTTTGACGAGATACGCAGCTCGTGCCCCGACCAATTCCTTGATGTGGGGGTGGCCGAGCAGAATATGATAGGGCTCGCCTCCGGCATGGCGCTTTGCGGCAAATCTGTTTACTGCTACTCCATTATCCCCTTCTTAACCCTGCGCGCCTGCGAGCAGGTGCGGGTTGATGTCTGCTACCACAACCTGCCGGTTAAGCTTGTGGGTATGGGTGCCGGATTTACCTATGGCCAGGAAGGTTTTACCCATTTCGGCATTGAGGATATGGCGGTTATGCGCTCAATGCCCGGAATGACCGTTGTGGTGCCCGACACCATTGAAAACGCCGTACGTGTGGCTGAATTGAGCGTTGATTTTAAAGCCCCTCTTTACATAAGGCTTGGCCTGGCTGGAATCCATGGGGCCGGGAATAAGGCTACGCTGAAAGCTATCGGCAAGGCAGCCGTGCTGCGCCAGGGCAAAGACTGCGCTTTAATAGCCATTGGTAATATGGTTGCGGTGGCGGCGCAGGCGGCTGAGAACCTTGCCGCCAAGGGCATAGGCACAAGTGTTATTAACATGCATACCCTTAAGCCGCTGGATGAGGCGGCTGTGCTCGCTTGTGCAAAAAAATACAGATTTATTTTTACGCTGGAGGAGCACAGCTTGCAAGGGGGGCTTGGTTCTGCTGTGGCGGAAGTGCTGGCTGAATCCGGCTTTGGCGGAAAATTTGAGCGCATTGCCATACCTGAAAAACTGGATCCGGTTATTGGTGATGCTGATTACCTTTGGGATCATTACGGCCTTTCGCCGGACAAAGTAACAAAGCGCCTGTTGAATGCTATAAAGAAGTATCAAGATAGATAACAGCGGTAACTTGTTTTGAGTAGGTATTGAGGAGATTTTTATGGCTGGGAAAACTGCTGATATGAAAGTTAAATTTGTTACTCCGGCGCGGGTTTATAACATGATAAAGGACGAGCTGGATGCCGCTTATTTTGATGTTATGAACAAGGGCGCGCTTGTAAACCAGCAGCATCTTCGCGATTTCGAGGCTAGCCTTGCAAAGTTTGTGGGCACCAAATACGCCGTGGGCTTAAACAGCGGGTACGACGCGCTTATGCTTTCGGTTAAGTGCAAAGTTCGCTCGCCAGAGGACGAGGTCATAGTGCCCGCGCATACCTTTGTGGCCAGCTGTTCGGCCATTGTTAATGCCGGGGCTAAACCTGTGCTGGTGGATGTGTCACAGGACTTTAATATAGATTGCGACAAGATAGAGGCCGTAATTACACCCCGCACACGCGGCATAATGCCGGTGCATTTAAGCGGCTGGATGGCGGATATGCCCCGCATAATGGAAATAGCAAAAAAGCATGATTTGTGGGTAGTTGAAGATGCCTGCCAGAGTTTGGGGGCAAGTATGGAAAATACAGATAGTGTTACGTGTCAGGTGTCAGGTGTTAAGGATAAAGAAATAAAGCGAAGAATGGCGGGGGCTTGGGGACTGACGGGGTGTTGGAGTTTTTATCCCTTCAAAATTCTGGGCGGCTATGGCGATGGTGGGGCGATCACGACGAACGATCCTGATGTTGTACTGTTCGCAACACGGATGCGCTTCAACGGTGAAGATCGGGATACGGGAGAATATCACGGTCACGGCTCCACCTGTTTATTGGATAACATGCAGGCGGCCTTTCTGGATGTAAAATTGCGCTATCTTCCGCGGTGGATTGTCCGTCGCAAGGCAGTCGCCGAACGCTACCGGCAGGGGCTTTCCGTTCTGCCCGATCTTTTACTGCCCCACTACAGCGATCCCCGACGAGATCATGTCTATCAGAACTATACGGTGCGGTCAAAGCAGGGAAACGATTTCTCTGAATTCTTGAAGGCGAACGGTATTGAGGTACTGACACAGTTTCGCAAGCCCTATTACCGCCATGAGGCGCTGAAACTGGAGGACCGGGGGTTTCCCGAAACAGAGGCTTTGAGCCGGGAGGTCTGTTCTTTGCCGATGAATGTGGAAATAACCGACGAGGAAGTGGAATATGTGATTGAAACGGTAAGGAGGTTTTATGATAAATAAGTGTTACGTAAAACTTGAAACTGTGTGTTACGGTAAAACATAAAACATAAAACGTAAAACTTGAAACTTAAAACCTGATACTACGTGTTGCGTAAAACGTAAGACTAAGTATTAAGTGATTACGTGTTAAGTGTTACGTAAAACCTAAAACTTAAAACATAAAACCAAAAGGCTTTTTTTATGTCCTTAGAATTAAGCAAACGAAACGAATGGGTGTGGCAATCGGAAATTCGCAATATGTCCATCGAGTGCGAACGGGTGGGTGGCATCAATCTGTCACAGGGTGTCTGCGATACAGAGGTGCCCCTTTCTGTGCGTGCGGGCGCCAAGGAGGCAATAGATTCCGGGATTAATATTTATACCCGCTATGACGGGTTGGTCGAACTGCGACAGGCCATTGCTGCCAAGCAGCACCGGTTTACCGGGATGGAGGTGAATCCTGAAACCGAAATCATTGTGAGCGCCGGTTCTACTGGCGCCCTTTACTGCGCCTTTCTGGCCCTTATGAACCCTGGCGACGAGGTGATCATCTTTGAACCTTACTATGGATATCATATCAGCACATTAAAGGCGACACAGGCAGTTCCTGTGTATGTGCGTATGACCCCGCCGGAGTGGACATTTCGACTGGAGGACCTGGAGGCGGTCGTGACGCCACGGACCCGTGGCATCATTGTGAACACTCCTGCAAATCCTTCAGGGAAGGTTTTTACGCAGGAAGAGTTACAACTGATTGCAGCCTTTGCCGCGCGGCACGACTTGTACATCTTTACGGATGAAATTTATGAGCATTTTCTCTACGATGGCCGCAGGCACATCGCTCCGGCAATACTGCCGGGCATGAAGGAGCGGACCATAACCATCTCGGGCCTCTCCAAGACTTTCAGCATTACAGGCTGGCGCGTGGGGTATTGCATCTGTGACTCCCGCTGGACACAGGCCATCGGATTTTTCAATGATTTGGTATATGTCTGTGCCCCTGCTCCGCTGCAGATGGGAGTCGCCGCGGGCCTGATGAAACAGGAGCAGGAATACTATGAGAATCTTTCCCCTCTTTATACAAAGAAGCGTGACATGATTTGTACAGCCCTTGACCGGGCGGGGCTGCCCCCCTATGTTCCCCAGGGGGCGTACTATGTTTTGGCTGATATTACACGGCTCGATGGCGCCACGAGCAAACAGCGAGCGATGGATTTATTGCACAGAACAGGCATTGCCTGTGTGCCCGGAGAAGCCTTCTATCACGACGATGCAGGGGAAAGTCTTGGGCGTTTTTGTTTTGCCAAGGAAGACAGCATTCTGGAGGAAGCCTGCCGTCGGTTGGACCAGCTGAAGTAAATAGACAAGGGGTTAGAAGGTTGGAAGATTAGAGTCTTAGAAGGTTTTGCTTATAGCTAATCATCTAAACATGAGGTGTTGTACAACCGGGAGCGCAGGCATTCTGCTTTGAGCTATTTGTCACCTATGCATTTTGAACTGCTTCCAAAAGCAGCCTAACTGTGTGTCCATTTTTTTCGGGGCAAGATCAACAGCTAATCATCTACTCATCGATATTTGCTAAGCATCCAATCATCTAACGAACGAGATGCAGATCTGAATTTGATCACTGACTTCAGCTTCCTGACCTCCGGTTATCGACCAACGAACAACAACCAACGGTTTACGATTTACCCGCCACGCCAATGAAGCGCTGTTTTGATTTTATAACCGCTGCGGCAGGCCTTGTCCTTTCAAGCCCCGTGCTTGCAATGCTGGCAGTGCTGATCCGCTGTACGTCAGGCCCCCCTGTTTTTTTTCGGCACGTACGCATTGGCTGTGGCGGACGTGAGTTTCTGCTCTGCAAGTTTCGGACAATGAGGATGGCGCCAGACAGCTGCGGAATCTGGACCTCGGCAGACGGTGGATGGAAGGCGGAAGGGGTGGGCTTTGATGCGGGCGATATGTCGCGCGTAACGCCGGTTGGCCGCATGCTGCGGCGATGGAAGCTTGACGAACTGCCGCAGCTGTGGAATGTTCTTATGGGCGATATGTCGCTGGTCGGGCCGCGCCCCGAGGTGCGCACGTGGGTCGATGCCTATTCTGAACGTTGGGCCCGTGTGCTGACCGTGCGGCCGGGGATCACTGATCCGGCCTCCATTGTTTACCACAATGAGGAGGATATCCTTGCACAATCCCCTAATCCGCAGCGGACCTACCGGGAGGATATTCTGCCGCACAAGCTGAGCCTGTATGAGGACTATGTGCGAAACCGGACGTTTTTGGGGGATATAAAAATTTTACTTATGACACTCCGGGTGGTGGTGGGAGGGGGAGCGAATACAGTTCGGAGTCGGGAGTTCGGAGTTCGGAAATAAAAATTCAAAATTTCTGATTCCTGATTTAAAACCAACTTCTATAAAATTTAATGACCATGAAAAAAATCCCCTATTGCAAAGTCGTCTGCGACGGCAACGAACTTAGATATGTGCGCGATGTGCTCGAATCGGGATGGCTGACCACTGCGGGCAGGACCCTTGAGCTGGAACGGCGCTTTGCAGAAGCCGTAGGGGCCCGGCATGCCTGCGCCGTCAACTCCTGCACCGCCGCCCTGCACCTGGCGGCCGAGGCTTTGGGTATTCGGCCCGGCAGCAGGGTGTTCGTGCCGACCATGACCTTCACCGCAACGGCTGAGGTACTCCGCTATCTCGGCGCCGATCCGGTATTCCTTGATGTCGAGTACGGCACCTGCCTGCTTACCCCCGAAACCGTAGAGGCTGCTGCGCGGTGCTTCCCCGATGTGAAAGCCGTCATGATCGTCCACTTCGGCGGTCAGGCTGCCTCCATGACCGGCACGGGCGGACTGCTTGAGGTCTGCCGCAGGCACGGTATTCGCATCATCGAGGATGCGGCCCATGCCTTCCCTTCGCGAATCGACGGCCGCATGGTTGGAGCCCTGGGGGATGTCACCTGCTTCAGCTTTTACGCAAACAAGACCATCACTACCGGCGAAGGCGGCATGCTTACAACCAATGATGATACAATAGCCAAACGCGTCAAGCTCATGCGCCTGCATGGCATCGACCGTGATATCTCGAGCTGCTTTACGGCTGACAACCCGTCATGGGAGTACGATATTGCGGGCCTCGGTTATAAGTATAATCTGTCCGATATCAACGCAGCCATCGGGCTGGCGCAGCTCGAACGGGCCGAAGAGTTTCGCGCCGGGCGTCAGCGCTGTGCCGAGTTCTACCTGCGGGAGCTTGCCGGCCTTGAGTGCATTGATTTGCCGCTGCTGCGCAGCGCGCCGCAGGACCATGCCTGGCATATTTTCCCGATCGTGCTGAAGCCACAGGGGCCGGTTACCCGCAATCGCTGTATTGAAATGCTGGCCGAGCGCGGGATCGGCGCCTCGGTGCACTACAAGCCGCTTCACCGGATGACGTACTACCGTGAAGCCTATTGTCTTTCACCTGACGACTACCCCAATGCTGAACGAATCTGGCAAGGATGTCTTTCACTGCCGATGTATTCGGCACTGTCAGATGATGACTTGGACTACATCTGCTGCACGCTTCGCCACTGTTTAGGTGCGTGAGCAGGAATGAAGGCGGCCCTTAAGGTTTGAGGGCGGAGAACGGAGAACATACAGTTCGGAGTTCGGAGTAAAGATTCAAGATTCGGGATTGTCTATCGTTGATTGTTTATGGTTGCAAACGAACAACAACCAACGAAAAACCGGTCTCTGACATCCGATCTCAGACCTCCTGTTATCGACCAACGATCAATGATTAATTATTGACCACGCACTTGTTTTGGATTATTGGCTGAAGCGAGAGACTTACTATGATTCAACAGCTTAAAAACAGAAATTTCTATTTAATGCTTTGCGCAGACAGCTCGCTATTTGTCGTGTCGCTGATGATGGCCTATGCCGTTCGGTTTGCCTTTGAAATTCCCTCCAACGAATGGCAGCATCTTATCGGTATAGTGCCCCTCGTGCTGCTTTTGAAGGTGTTGGTGTTCGCTTTGATGGGGGTCTATCGGGGCATGTGGCGCTACACGAGTCTTGTAGACGCCTATCGTCTTGCCCAGGCGTCAGTGGTATCTACCCTTCTTATTATGGCCGCCCTTACGCTCGGCAGCCGCTTTGAAGGATATCCGCGAGCAGTGTTTCTGGCTGACAGCATATTTACCCTGTGTCTGTGCGGCGGATTCAGGATAGGCATCCGCCTGCTCTACACGCAAAAACGCACATTTTTTTACGCCATAAGCGGGGAGACAGGCGATCATGAACACGACTGGCAGGATTTTCCTGAGCGTCACGTGCGTCTTATCATCATCGGCGCCGGCGCTGCTGCCGATATGCTCATCCGGGAAATACAGTCCAATGTGCGATCCTTATACAAGGTTGTCTGCTGTCTGGATGACGATAATAAAAAGCAGGGCTGGACGCTGCAGGGCATTCCGGTATGGGGCCCTATTTCATCCCTGCCGCAATTTGCGGAACGTTTTAATGCCATGGAGGTTATGATAGCCCTGCCGTCTATCAGCGGCGATAGAATGCGCCATATTGTCGATCTCTGCAAAAGGACGGCTCTGCATTTCAAGACGGTGCCGTCGATGAGCGCTTTGATCGACGGGCGCGTAACGGTAAATGACCTGCGCGATGTACACTATGAGGACCTTCTAGGGCGCCCGCCGGTCCGGCTGGATATGGACGGGATCGGGCATTACCTCACGGGTAAGACCGTCGCCATCACCGGCGCCGGGGGCTCCATCGGCTCGGAGCTCTGCCGTCAGATCGTGCGGTTTAAACCCGCTGCGCTCATCCTGATAGATGCCAGCGAGTTCAATCTGTACCAGATCGATAAAACCATGCGCATCGAAAGCCAATTCGAAGCCCTGTATCCGGCCCTGGGGCGCGTACAGGACCGCGCGCTGATGATGCATGTTTTCGACAAATATCGGCCTCAGGTGGTTTTTCATGCGGCGGCCTGCAAGCATGTGCCCATGGTCGAAATGAACCCGTGGGAGGCAGTCTTCAACAATGTGATGGGCAGCCAGGTGATCATGGATGTATCCGAAGCGTGCGGGGTGGAGCGCTGCGTGCTGATTTCCACGGATAAAGCCGTGCGACCGACGAGTGTTATGGGGGCAAGCAAACGAGCGGTTGAGCTGCTCATGCAGTCCCGTCCCCTGGAGAAAACCCGTTTCATGGCGGTCAGGTTCGGCAATGTGGTGGGCTCCTCTGGCTCTGCGGTCCCGCTGTTTCAGAGCCAGATCAAGGCCGGGGGGCCGGTGACGGTCACCGACCCTGAAATGACCCGCTATTTCATGACCATACCGGAAGCCTCTCAGCTGGTCCTGCAGGCCGGGGCCATGGGTGAGGGCGGGGAGATTTTCATTCTGGAAATGGGAACACCGGTGAAGATCTCCGATATGGCCCGGGATCTCATACTGCTCTCGGGCAAACAACCGGACACCGACATTAAAATCGTCTACACCGGTTTGCGGCCGGGTGAAAAACTGTATGAGGAGCTGATTACCCAGGGTGAGGGCATTGTGTCTACGAATCATGAAAAAATCATGGTGCTCAGGTGCACCTGCAGCACTGAAAATCGCAAGGAACAATACCTCCACATCCAGCTGCTGATTTCCGAGCTGGTGCAGGTAGCCCACTGTTTTGACGGCACCTGCATACAGTCAACCTTGAAGCAGCTGATTCCGGAATATATCCCGTCGGACATTGCCGATTTTTGAGGTGTCGAAAAAACCATGGCAATAGAAAATCAGTGAATCAGGGAGTCCTTTCATAAGGGGATATCTTGCCTGCATAGTATGAAGTCTTGAGTTTTTACCGGAATCCTGCCTTGAAAGCCCCGCTTTGTAAGCGGGGAGCATCACTCCTCTGTGCAAAAGGTTTTGGGAATACGTAAACATCTGTCACGAGCTTCTTTTTTTACAGGTACTATCACTTCCCCGTGCCCGGCTGTGTCCACGTTGGGGCACCAATATGCAAAAGCCCGACTCCGTGCGGAGTCGGGCTTTTTTTTGTCTCAAAGCCATTGCTGCAGCATGTAAATCTATGTCCGTGGTTTTCGCTGCGGCGGGCCGGGGAGGTTTATTCGATGCCCCATGTGCGGGCCCGGTTTGCATCGGACAATTGCCACACCATGCTGTGAAGCCGGGCAATGCATGCAGGGTCTGCAAGCAGCTCCCGCTTTTCATTTCTCGAGAGGCTGCCGGGTCCAAGCTCAAGGGCTTTGTTCGTAAGCTCCTGCCGGCGTTGCGCAATGACGGAGGCGACCTTTCTGCTGCGGGTGATTTTCAGATGCAGGGCATTGACGATGGGCTCTGAAACGGCCCGGGCAAAACCGCGGGTCAGCGGAGCGGCAAGAGCTGGCGGCTGTTTTTCAAGCTCCGCAAGGCAGGCCTCCAGCCATTGCAGTTCCTGCGGCGGCTCCAGCTCCTCGGGGATGAGCAGGAAGCCCTTCTTGCGCAGGGCTCGTCCCCAGCTTGCCTTGCTGCTGATGACACACATGGGTATGGAAAGCGCCAGGCCTGTCAGTATGGGTGTGAGCCAGCAGAAAAATGTGCGGTTGATGACGAAAATGACTGCGCCCCAGATACAGGCAAGCAGTGTCCCTGTCAGGTGAAACCGCAGCGCATCGCTCCAGGCCGTCTCGCGGTCGTCTCGCTGCTGCCCGCCCCAGCCGACCTGCTGACCGAGCATAGTGATAAATACGAATTTACTGTGAAACAGCATCCGCACAGGGGCGAGCAGGGTCGAGAACAGCACTTCCATGATGACGCTTACGATGAGTTTGAACCCGCCGCCATAGAGTCTGAGCCGGCCCTTTTGCAGCAGTATATTCACTATGGCAAGCCCTTTCGGCAGAAAAAGAATAACGGCTGTAAAGGCCAGAAGCCCGATTGACCATTCGGGGTGCCATACCGGCCAGTTCGGGAAAAGGCTTCGCTCCGGAGGGAAATAGTCGGGCTTGTGCAGGGCCTGGTAGATAGCGGAGGCCGTGCACAGGGTGAGGAAGAAAAACCAGAGCAGCGCTGAAATGTAGGAAAATGCGCCGTTTAAAAAAAGCGCGCGGTGCACGGGACATAAGCCCTTGGTAAACAGCAGCCTCAGGTGCTGCATATTGCCCTGGCACCAGCGCCGGTCGCGCTTGAGCTCGTCAAGCAGGGTAGGAGGCATTTCCTCATAGCTGCCTTCAAGGTCAAAGGCAAGCCACACGGCCCAGCCGCCGCGCCGCATGAGCGCCGCCTCAACAAAATCATGGCTCATGATATCACCTCCTAGCGGCGGTTTGCCCGGAAGCGAGGGCAGGGCGCAGTACTTCATGAACGGCTCGACCCGCAGGATGGCATTATGCCCCCAGAAATGGGCGTCGCCGAGCTGCCAGAAGCTTAAGCCCACGGTAAATATCGGCCCGTAGACATTGTTTGCAAACTGCTGCATGCGCGCAATGAGGGTTTCACGGCCTATGGCCTTGGGCGCTGTCTGCAGAATGCCCACTTCAGGATGCTGCTCCATGATTTTCACCATGCGCACGATGGTGGCGCCGCTCATGATGCTGTCGGCATCCAGCACGATCATGTAGGTATAGCTTTTTCCCCACCGCTTGCAGAAGTCGGCCACATTGCCGCTTTTGCGTTTGATGTTGAGCTTGCGGCGCCGGTAAAAGATGCGGTCCGTGGCGCCAAGCATGCGGCATGTCCGTGCCCAGGCAAATTCCTCCTCAACCATGACATCGGGGTCGCTGGTGTCGCTGAGCACGAAAAACTCGAACCGGTCGAGCTTGCCGGTTTGGGCAAGGGACTTGTAGATGGCGGCAATGCCGGCAAAGACGCGCGCAGGGTATTCATTGCAGACCGGTACAAGGATTGCGGTCCTGGAAAGTATCTTATCCCGGTCAGCGGTTTCGGGCTCGCTGCCGGGTATGAAGAAGTGGTTGAATTTGCTGCGCAGGGTTATGAACCCGACCAGGGCGGTCCAGAAGCCCATGGATATCCAGGCAAAAAGCAGGGTGAATACTATGACAAGGATTGTTTCATGCCACACGGCCCCTTTGTAGGGCAGCACGCTTGCCATATAGCCGCCGGCAAAAAAAGTGGGCGTTAGCAGCAAAACCAGCAGGACGGCCCTGCGCCATATGGCAGAGCGGCCCCATATTTCATGCAGATGTTCCCTGGGCATACCGTGTCGATCCTTATTGTCCTATGCAATACCGCCAGTACAGGCCTGCAGCAGCAGCCAGAAGAAGGAGCAGAACATAGAGCCTTATCGGCGGTTTCAACAGCCAGCCGGCTGTGTTTAAGAAAACAAGAAAAAAGAAGGAAAAGGGCCCTGACCTGTCGATGACCACGGGAATCATGCTGCCGCGGTTGAGGGGCGGCATTGCCTGCAGATCGCCAAGTTCGGTCAGGCATATATTGGGGCTGTATGCCTTTAGCAGCGCTTCAAGGCTGCGCATGGCAGCAGCAACACAATCGCAGCCGGGAGCACATGTTTTTTCGGCCTCTGCAAGCGACTGCGCAGCAAGCTCATATCGTTTCTGAACAGGGATATGCAGCGCTTTAAGATAGGTCAGCACACGCCTGTGCGCCGCTTCAAGCTGATCGGAAATGGGCTGGGCCGGGGTTGTCCGTAATGATGCTCCCGAGGGTTTGTTCCTGCTCATGATGATATAATTAAATCCATGCATTGAAAAATGTTAGAGTTGCGAACCGCATATCCATGTTTCCGTCAGTATGTCCGTGCCATGCCGCAGGAATGCCCGTATTTCGACTATGGGTTTTTTTTCAGGCATAATTTTTTCTGCAAGCGTCGGATTTTCTTCAGGCTTGACATGAAACACAAGGCGCCACCCGCCGGTGACCTGATTTTTATAGGTCTGGTGTTCGATCAGGCGCCCGCCTGACCCGATATCAATAACTCCTTCCACGCCGTCTGCGGGCCCGAGCCCGGTAAGCGCTCCCCCCTCGAAATCGATGATGAATTTTTTTACGCCAGGCTGCCGGTCAGCCTCGGTTCTTGTGGCGACGACGCGGCCTGCCGGCGGCTTGTTATCATCGGGATACTGCCATCTCAGGCTGTAGGCAAATGAAAGAGGCTGTCCCATAGTTGCCGCGGCCGGGCGCCAGTACGCAACGATGTTGTCATGGATTTCGTCTTCAGTGGGTATCTGGACAAGCTCGACCCACCCCTTGCCCCAGGCGCCTTTGGGCTCGCACCAGAGACTAGGGCGTTTCTCATAGCGCGCCTCGAGGTCCTGGTAATGATCAAAATTTAAATCCCGCTGCATCAGGCCGAAGCCCTTGAGGTTGTCGGCCTGAAATACATTGACCCAAAGGCTTTTCGGGTTGGCGATGGGGCGCCACAGCCATTCGCCGTTTTCCATATTAATCATCAGGCCGTCGGAATCGTGGACCTCAGGCCTGAACCAGTCCTTCGGCCGCACATTGGTGTTCTCGCCGTAAAAAAACATGCTGGTCATGGGCGCAATGCCCACCTTGTCGACGCCCTTGCGCAGGAAGACAGTTGCCTCAACATCCATGAGCGTTTCTTTGCCGGGGGTTATCACGAATGAATACGCGCCGGTCATACGAGGGCTGTCAAGCAGGCCGTAGACGGTTATTTGTGTATCTTTTGGCCCGGGACGCTGTATCCAGAATTCGCGGAACCAGGGGAATTCTTCGCCTGCGGGCTGAGCCGTGTCAACGGCAAGACCCCGCGCCGACAGGCCGTAGTGCATGTCTTTTCCCACGGCCCTGAAATAGCTTGCGCCTAAAAATACCGCGACCTCATCCTTGTAAGCCAGATTGTTTACATTGCAGTGAATTCGGAATCCGGCAAACCCCAAATTTTTTGGAATCCGGTCCCTGAGATCGGCGGCGCTTTTTTCATAGTTGAAATAGTCCGTGGAAAATTTGACAGGTATTGATCCCTGGGGCGTAACATCATTGATCTTTACCGTGCGGTCGAAGTAGAAGCCCGCATGGAAAAACTGAAGCTCAAAAGGCAGATTTTCCTTGCGCCAACAGGATTTTTCGGGAATGAATCGGATATCACGGTGCTGGTCGTAGCTTATGCCGACGAGCCACTGCGGCATGGAGCCCTTCGGGTCAGCATAGCCTGTTTCGGCAAGCGTGCGGGCCTTTGCAATCACATCTTTGAGCCCGAACACCTGTTTCGGCGGCGGCGCCTGTTTAGCCGCTTTGGCCTGCTTTGGCTGCTTCGGTTTGTCTTTGGCCGCAACGGCCGATGTCGACAGCACGATCATGCAGCAGGCTATAATGCTGCATGAGAAAATTTTGAAAATTCCGGGGCGTATCATAATCCTTCTCTTGTCATAAAAGCGTTTCAAAATTGTTGCCGGCGCTGATACGGCCGGAGCGTGCCCGAAAGCCTGACCGCACAGCCCCTTATCATAATATGTGTGCGGCCTGAGTCAACAGGATTTTTGTGATGCGCCCCATTTTAATCCGCTTTTTAATCTCTTGTTGTCCGGCGGTAAAATTGTTAGTATTGCACTCAAATCCGCACGCCCGTTGCGCATCCGGCGCAGGGGCGCGCAAAGCGGCCGGCATCAGCGCCCGGCTGCTGCTTAACTTTATTCTGGACGATCAGCATGGATGGACAAAAGTTTCCTCTCCACCGAGAGACACTGGCGCATTTTCTGTCCAGCCTGAAGCGCTTCGTCACCGCGCCGGATGAGGGGCGCAGGGCCCTTTGGCTGTTTGCGGCGCTGCTGGCCCTGTTGCTGGGCATCAACGGCCTGAATGTCCTGAACAGCTATGTCGGCCGCGACTTCATGACGGCCATCGAGGACCGCAACCGCTCAGAATTTATCCGGCAGGCCCTGCTCTACATTGCCGTTTTCGCCGCCTTAACACTCACCTCGGTGCTGTGCCGGTTCTCCGAGGAGCTCCTCGGGCTGCTGTGGCGCGAATGGACAACCAATCGCAGCATACTGCGCTACGGCAATCACCGCGTGTACTACCGCCTCAGAACTGACCCCGAGGTCGGCAATCCCGACCAGCGCATCGCAGAGGATATCCGCGCCTACACCACCACCACCCTTTCATTTATGATCATGCTGGTTAACAGCAGTATTACCGTTATCGCCTTTTCAGGCGTCATGTGGTCCATCAGCCCAAAGCTGTTCATAGTGTCCGTGCTCTATGCCGCCGCCGGCTCACTGGTTATGTTTCTGCTGGGCCGTCCGCTGGTGCGGCTGAACTACGATCAGCTGGATAAAGAGGCCAATCTGCGCTCGTCGCTTACTTTTCTGCGCGCCAATGCTGAGTCCGTGGCCCTTACGCGCCGCGAAGGGGGGCTGATGCAGCTGGCCATGCACAACCTTGATGCGGTCGTGAAAAACCTGCGCGCCGTTATCGCCATTAACCGCACCGTCAATTACTGCTCAACGGGCTACAACTGGCTTATTCAGGTTATTCCCGCCCTGCTCGTGGCCCCGCTGTTCATGGAAGGCAAGGTCCAGTTCGGCGTCATTACCCAGTCGGCCATTGCCTTTACGCAGCTGCTGGGCGCGTTTTCTCTTATCATCACCCAGTTTCAGTCCATTTCTTCCTATACGGCGGTTATATCCCGGCTGAGCACCATGGTTACTGCAAGCGAGCGCGAGGCACAGGCTGAGCAGAGCGCCGCCGCAGGCCCGAAGGACGAAAACTGCGTCGCCTACCAGGGGCTGACGCTCCTGTCGCCACGCAGCGGCCGTATGCTTATAAATGAGCTGAAATTCACAATCCCCCGCGGCAAAAATATGCTTGTGTGCGGCCAGGACGAAAGCGCTCGCTCCGCACTGTTTAACGCAACCGCCAGCCTTTTTAAGATAAACGGGGGCACGATTATACGCCCCCCGCTCGATAAGATTTTGTTTGTGGGTGAAGCGCCGTATCTGCCGCCCGGCACGGTTCGTGAGCTGCTTATGCGGCCCCTGCCCGAGGAGGGCGCCGAAAACGTGCACATGCTCGAGCAGCTTAGTTTTTCCGAAGAGCGGATGACCGGCGTACTGAGCGAGCTGAAGATCGAATCGATACTGAAAGCCTACGGGGGGCTTGACACCCGGCAGCACTGGGAAAATGTTCTTCCCCTTGCCGAGCAGAAGCTGCTGATCGTGGCGCGCCTGCTGCTGGTGAGGCCGAGCTTCGTATTCCTCGAGAGGCCAAGCGCCACACTGGACCCGGAGCACCTTGCATACGTTCTGGGTCTGCTCCGGCAACATAAGATAACTTTTGTCACCTTTGAAGAGCGCGGCGCCCATCTTGAGTTCTACGATCAGATGCTGGAGCTTGAGCGGGGCGGGGTCTGGATCTGCCGACAGATTCTTGACGGCCATATATGCGAGCAAAGCCCGCTTGCTCCAGCCTGACAGAACAACACTACATAACAAGGAGAGCTGTGCAGGAAAACGTGCTTGATGATTTTGGGGACCTTCCGCTCTGGTCGGCATTCGCCTCCGGAGAAGCGACCCTGGCCATCTCTCCGGATGCAGGCCCCAAGGGCAATGCCATGCGCCTTGATTTCGACTTTCACGGGGGCGGCGGTTTTGTCGGTGTACGCAGATTGCTGCCGCTTAAACTCCCCGAAAGCTACATGTTCGGTTTCAATATCCGCGGCAAAGCCCCCGGCAATATTCTGGAATTCAAGCTTGCCGATTCCTCAGGCCAGAATGTCTGGCGCTACCGGGTTGAGGCTTTTGATTTCCCCAGCGAGTGGCAGCCCCTCACTATTCGCAACAGCCAGATCGAGTTTGCCTGGGGCCCGCTGGGCGGTGGCCCAGCGGGCAGCACCGCAGCCGTCGAGCTGGTCATTGCCGCGGGCCCGGGCGGCAAAGGCACGGTCTGGATAGACGAGCTGTGGTTTCAGGATCTCACCTACAGGTCAGTGCCCGTGGTGCATGCTTCAAGTGCGCTGCCGGGCCATGAGGCGCAGAATGCGATGGACGGGCTCACGGCAATCGGCTGGCTGAGCGCTGCAATCGGTGATCCCCAGTGGCTTCTCATTGATTTCCAGCAGGAGCGTGAGTACGGCGCCCTGGTCATTGACTGGGAGCGGGGCCTTCAGCCGCTGCAGTTCGATGTTCAGCTGTCTCTCGACGGCGCCGACTGGAAGACCGCTTATGCCACGAGCCAGGCAGGCGCAGACCGCAGCTATGTGTATCTTCCTGGCGCCTTATCGCGCTATATAAAGCTCGGGATGTATCAAAGTGTCGAGGGAAACGGCTTCGGCATACGCGATATCGACGTGAAGTCCTATGAGGTTTCGCGCTCCATCAATAATTTTTTTCACAGTATAGCCCAGGCGGAGCCTCCGGGGCATTTCCCCAAATATCTTACGGGCTGCCAGACCTACTGGACGGTCGTGGGTACGGGCGATGGCGACGGCCAGGCCCTGTTCAATGAAGAGGGCCTGGTGGAAGTGGACAGGGGGGCCTTCTCTATCGAGCCCTTCCTGTATGTGAAAAACCGCCTCATTACCTGGGCTGATGTGATGCTGAATCAGGACCTGGTAAACAGGTGTCTGCCCATTCCTTCCTCCGAGTGGCGCATTGAAGGCCTTGTCATGAAGATCACCGCGTTTGCATCCGGCCAGACCGGCAGGAGGCCCGTTCTGTATATATGCTACAGCGTTGAGAATACAAGTCGGCAGGCCCAGTCGGTACGGCTTTTTGCCGCTGTCCGGCCGTTTCAGGTAAGTCCCACATGGCAGAACTGGAGAGAGTTCGGAGGCGTCACGCCGGTGTGCGATTTTGCCTTTCATGATGACGCGGTCTGGGTAAACGGCACTAAGGCGATTGTTCCCCTGAACCCGGCGGCAGGATTTGGCGCGGCGCCATTTGCCCAGGGCTCAGTAACGCGGTATTTAAAATTAGGCGGGTTGCCTGCTCAGAAAGAGGTTCATGACGAGTTCGGCTATGCTTCCGGCGCATTGCAGTTTAATCTGAATCTTGCGCCGGGTAGCGCCCAGGAAATTTATGTTGCCGTCCCGTTCGGCTCTGTCAGTGACGGCGAGACCTGCATAGCCTCTCTTAAAAGCGCGTCCGGGCCTGTCCAGTTCGCCCGTGCCATACAGAGCTGGGAGCAGCAGGGCGCCGGTTCATTTGAGATCTTTGTGCCGCTGCATCTGCGGCGTCTTGCCTATTCGGTTAAAACCGCAGCGGCCCATATACGCATTAACCGCGATGGCCCGGCACTGCACCCCGGCCCGCGGCGCTACTGCCGCTCATGGATACGCGATGGCGTGGTCATGGGCGCGGCTCTTCTGCGGGTGGGCTGCACGGACGCCCTGCGGGATTTCATCAGGTGGTATGCCGGTTTTCAGGCAGATGACGGCACAATCCCCGACTGCACGGACGCCGAGGGCTCCGAGTGGCTGCCGGAATACGATGCCTATGGCCAGCTTATTTTCGGCATCATGGAATACTACCGGTTCACGGGCGACAGGCCGTTTCTTGAGGAGATGCGGCCTGCAGCTGAAAAGGCTCTGGCCTGCATGCACAATCTGCGGGCACAGCGCTTGACAGATGAATACATGCAGCCCGAGAAGCAGGCCTATTATGGTCTGCTGCCCGAATCCATGAGCCACGAGGGGTATATGGCCCATCCCGTGCACGCCTACTGGGATGATTTCTGGGCGATCTGCGGCTACCGGGACGCTGCCCGTATGGCTGAGATTCTGGGCGATGAGGATGAGGCGGCGCTGCTGAAACATGAGCATGACCTGCTTTGTAAGAACGTGCAGGCATCCCTTGCCGTCACCATAGCTCAGCATGGCATTGATTTTCTGCCCGGGTCAGTCGAACTGGGCGACTTTGATCCAACCGCAAGTGCTGTGGCCATAGCGCTGTTAGATCAGCTTGAAATTCTGCCCGCGGCTGAAACCCGTACGACGTTTGAAAAATATTTTGATTTATTTCTTAAGCGATCGGGCTGCAAGATCGGCTGGGTGAATTACACGGCCTATGAAATACGCATTATCGGCGCACTGGTTCGGCTGGGCAAACGCATGGAAGCCGTTGAGCTGGCGCATTATATGATTAAAAACCAGCGCATAGCCGCCTGGAATCAGTGGCCTGAGATAACCTGGCGCGATCCCGCAAGCCCCAGCTTTATCGGCGACCTGCCGCATACCTGGATCAGCGCCGAGTTTATACTGGCGGCCTGCAGCCTGTTTGCCTATGAGCGGGGATCGGACCAGTCGCTGGTTCTGGCAGCCGGCATTCCCTTTAAATGGCTCACCGACGGCTCTCCTATCGGCATTGAGAATTTGCCGACCTATTACGGCAAGCTTTCCTTTTCTCTGTCTCTTGAGGATAAAAATACGCTGTGCCTGAGCCTGACGGGCACTCTGGCAATGCCGCCGGGCAGCATCGTTGTCAAGCCGCCCCTGCCGCGGCCGATCAGGTCTGTAGAAGTCAATGGTGAGGCGCTTGAATCATTCGAGCCTGACGGCTTTACCTTCAGCCAGTGCCCGGCTGTCGTGGTGGTGAGGTTCTAGGGGCGCTCCGTGGTCGCTTGCCATCTGGCACAAATGCCGCAGGGTGGGCTGCGCCCGCCATTTTAATCGGTGGGCACAGCCCACCCCATCAATATAAATTCCAGAGCGATAATGAAATGAATAAATTCAATATGATTAGATCTGCAACGAAGGCCGCCCCCAAAACGTCGCGCATATTATGCGCCGACATTTGCCTTGACACACCATTGCCCCCATTTTATAGTTTGAGCATCCCAAAGCGAGTTTTTTATAAATAAATGGAAAGGAGCACCAGCATGAAAAGAAGGTTTGTGCATTACACTCTGGCCTGTGCTTTGGCGTTTGCCCTCTCAGGGTGCGCCAGCTACTATAAGGTCATGGATCCTGCCTCGGGCAGGGTTTATTACACTGATAAAATCGATGAAAAAGGAAACGGCGCAATCCAGTTCAAGGACGAAGTCTCAAAAACCCATGTGACATTGCCGCAGTCAGAAGTCATGGAAATAACTGAAGATCAGTATAAGGCCAACATACATCCAAAATAGTGCCCGGCTGAATGGGGCTGCATGCGGATGCCTGCTGATGCCCATGGCTAATATTGTAGCTGATGCCGTGAGGGCCCCGCAGGGCTGTCACGGCTTTTTGCTGCCCCCGCTTTGCGTTGCAGGCGGATTGTCCGCAGGCCTGCTATAAAGCAAAAAGCCAGTGCGGGACTATGTGGTATCCGTAGCGAAATGCTTCTCGAGAAATGCACCCACTGTTTTGAGCATAAGCCTATGACCTTTCCAAATGGTTTTATCTGGGGCGCGGCAACATCGGCCTATCAGATCGAAGGCGCAGCAGGCGATGATGGCCGGGGCCCCTCGATCTGGGACGAGTTTTGCCGCAGGCCCGGCGCAGTGCGTCAGGGCGCAAGCGGCGACATTGCCTGCGACCATTATCACCGCTTTCGGCATGATGTGGCTCTCATGCAGGGGCTTGGGCTCCAGGCCTACCGGTTCTCGATTTCATGGCCGCGCGTGCTGCCCTGCGGCATGGGGGCTGTCAATGAAGCCGGCCTTGATTTCTACGACCGCCTGACCGACGGGCTGCTTGCCTCCGGCATCACGCCCTATGTGACGCTCTATCACTGGGATTATCCGCTTGCGCTGCATCGGTTTGGAGGCTGGCTGCACCCCGAGAGCTCAGACTGGTTTGCACGGTATGCCGAAGTCATTGCAGACAGGCTTTCAGACCGCGTCAGGCACTGGATAACCTTTAATGAGCCCCAGATATTTGTGGGCTTCGGGTATCAGGACGGCACCCATGCGCCGGGCCAGAAGCTGGAACTTTCAAAGATCCTCACGATCGGCCACAATGTGCTGCTTGCCCACGGCAAGGCCGTGCAGGTGGTCCGCAGCCGCTCAAGAAGTACGCCCGCCATCGGCTATGCGCTTTCAGTAAGCCCTGTGGCAGTGCCTGCAACCGAAAGCGAGGATGACATACAGGCGGCACGCCGGGCATTCTTTGCCCCTTCCCGTCCCTTAAGCATCAACAACTCCTGGTGGACCGATCCCGTGGTGCTGGGCCATTATCCGGAGGACGGCCTGGCTCTTTTTGAAAAAGACCTGCCGTCCATGGGAAAAGACGACCTGCGCACCATCTGCCAGCCTCTTGATTTCCTGGGGCTCAATGTCTATTTCGGGGAAACATACCGCGCAGGCGCGGACGGCGCACCCGAGGTAGTCCCATTTGCACCAGACCATGAACGCACAAGCTTTAACTGGCCCGTGGCGCCGGAGTCGCTTTACTGGGCATCAAAATTTTATGCAGAGCGCTACAATCTGCCGCTCATCATCTCGGAAAACGGCATGGCGGCACATGACACGGTCAGCCCCGACGGCGCGGTTCACGATCCGCAGCGCATCGATTTTCTCAAGCGCTATTTGCGCGAAGTGCAACGCGCCTGCGCGGAGGGGGTGGATGTGTGCGGGTATTTTGTCTGGTCTCTTCTTGACAATTTCGAATGGGCCGAAGGCTACTGCCAGCGGTTCGGTATCGTGCATGTCGACTATCCGGCGCAGCAACGGACGATCAAAGATTCCGGCCTCTGGTATAAAAAGGTGATTGCCACAAACGGGGCGATTTTGTAGTGGGATACTGCGCTGTCCCGGGCAGGCAGCCGATTCCGCCGGCAGAGCTTGTTCTTGCATTTTAGGCTGCATGGGCTATTCTAATAAAAAAACAACTTGCTTGCACCTTGTATGAAAAAAAACCTGCTGAAAATCGCCCTGTTGGTACTGTGCATAGTTCCGTGCGTCTACGGTTTCTACCGCTATGATTTGCAAATGTACTTGACCGATAGAAATAAGGTTGAAGGGCTCATATCCTCCTTCGGCCCGATGTCGGTGTTAGCCCTTATTTTGCTGCAGGCCGTGCAGGTCGTCATTGCGCCTATCCCTGGCGATGTAACCGGCTTTATAGGTGGGTATCTCTTCGGCTCGGTGCTCGGGCACGCTTTATTCCACCATCGGCCTCACCATTGGGTCATGGCTGGCCTTCTATCTTGGCAGGCTATACGGGCTGCCGCTGGCTGAAAAAATTATCCGGCCAGAGATCATACAAAAATATGACTACTTCATGGAACACAAGGGTATCGCTGTTACGTTTGCCCTTTTCCTTATTCCCGGATTTCCAAAAGATGCCCTGTGTTACATCATAGGTATGAGCCATATACGAACCAGGGTCTTCCTGTGCATCTCTACGGCGGGCAGGCTTTTCGGAACGATACTGCTTTCGGTTGCAGGCAGCAGTGTTCGCAAGCATCAAAACGGCACTTTTTTTATTGCCGCAGGGGCCATTGTCGTGACAGCTCTGCTTGCCTATCTGTATCGAGGTAAACTGCTCGCCATGCTGAAAAAACGTCATGGTTCATGAGCAGGATGTGCGGCTCGGCGAGAAGATGAAAAGCGCTGAAATTTTTTACCCTTGACGCAGAGATATAATACTATTAAAAATCTTTATATAGATAATGGAGATATGTAATTTAAGAGCATGGTCCACCGTCCATTGCCTTTAGCTCTTCAGTACGCTTCAATGAAATTAAAGAGGGCTCATGAAAGTACGAACAGCTCTGCTGACGTTTTTCACAGTCTCGGCGCTTATACCATCATTTTTTTTCTTCTCTATCGCTTCCGCGAATAAAGAGACCGCTTCAGAAAAAATTACCGTTGATCTCACCCCGCAGGAGCGCGCATGGCTCAAAGACCATCCGGTCATCCGCGTCGGGATCGATGCGCAGTGGGCGCCGCTTGAGTTTGTCGACGAGGACGGCCATAGCAAGGGCATCTCCATCGAATACCTGCAGCAGCTTGAGAAGCTGCTCGGCATCCGCTTTGAAATCAATTCCGACCGCGCGTGGAATGAATACCTTGACCTGGCCGTGCGAAGCGAAATTGACATGCTGAGCTGTGTCGCCGAAACGCCCGAGCGCTTGCGCCTGCTTGCGTTCACACGGCCCTACATCTGGCTGCCGGTCGTTATTCTTACGCGTAATGATGTGCCCTATGTTTCCGGCCTGAAGGAGCTCAGTGGCCGGACCGTCGCCGTCGTGAAGGGCCATGCCGCGCAGGAGTGGATTGCAAAAGATTTTCCCGGCATCGAACTGGTGCCGGCGGCATCTGTTGAAGACATGTTTGGGCTTCTGGAAAAAGGCCGTGTGCATGCCTGCGTCGAGAGCCTGCCGACGGTGGGCTATTACCTCGGGAAGCAGGAGCATAGCGCCATAAAGGTTTCGGGGCAGACGCCGTACACCTACGGGCTGGGCATGGCAGTCAGGGGCGACTACCGCGTGCTTGCCGGTATTCTTCAGAAAGCCCTTGACGTACTGCCTGCCGGGCAGCGCGCCGAGGCCTATCAGAAGTGGATGGCAGTGGCTCACGAGAAGGTCCTGGATTACCGGCTGCTGTGGAAGGTGCTGCTGCCCGTGCTGCTGGGGTTGGCCATTTTTGCCTACTGGACTTGGCGGCTCTTTCGCGAGGTCGGCTCCCGCAAGCACGCCGAAACGATGCTTAGGGAAGCGCAGAAAAACCTTGAGCAGATGAACCTTGAACTGGAAGCACGCGTGCGGGATCGCACATATGAGCTAGAGCAGACAGCCCACACGCTGCGGGAGAGCCAGGAGCGTTTCAGGGCAATCGCCGAACATTCACCCGATGCGATCATCATCACGGATGGCAAAGGCATCATCCGCTACGGCAACAGCGCAGCCGAAGCCATGTTCGGCTATGCTCCTCTGGAGATGGCGGGGCAGCCCAAAAACATCCTGTTGCCGCAGCGCCTGCATGAAGGCGAGTCGCAGAAGCAAACGTCATACGTGCAGGCCGGCCGGCAGCCATCTATATGCTCGACCATCAAATCAATAGCCGTTCGCAAAGACGGCTCTGAATTCCCCGTCGAGTTCCCCTTTTTCTCCTGGGAAACGGATGATAAAATCTTTTTTGCAGCTATCATGCGGGATATCACGGAGCGCACGCGCGCCGAGGAGCTGCTGCGGGAAAGCGAAGAGCGCTTCAGGGCGATAGCGGAAAATTCGCCCGATGCGATCATAACAACCGACAGCGCCGCAATGATACTGTACTGCAACAGCGCAGCCGAGCATATGTTCGGCTATAGAAAAAATGAGCTGATCGGTCAGCCGAGTTCCATCCTGCTGCCCGAGCGGCTGAAGGCCAGGGAAGCAATGCAACGGCTGGAGTATGAGCATACCGGAGAGTCGGATTTCATAGGGTCTACCATTGAATCATTTGGCGCGCGGAAAGACGGAATGGAATTCCCCATAGAGTTTTCCATTTTCGGCTGGGAAATTGATAATAATTTTTTCTTCGGCACCATAACCCGTGACATCACCAAGCGCAAGCAGGCGGAAGAATCCCTGCGCGCCAGCGAAGAGCGCTTTTTCAAAATGGCGGAAAGCATTCAGGAAGGCTTATCAATTATTGAAAACGGAGAGATTGTCTACTGCAATAACCGCGTTTGTGAAATTTTGGGCTGCACGCGGGAGGATCTGCCCCGGTTTTCCTATGTGGATTTTATCGATCCCCAGGACAGAGAGCGAATTCGCAGTATTGCGGAGGCTGCCCACACCACAGGGGCTCTACCCGCCGAACTTGAATACTGGATACTGCGCAGCGACGGCACGAGGCGCTACGTTCAAAACCGCTATACGATAAAGGAATGGCTGGACGGCTTTGTAAGCCGTTATGTAGTCACGACCGATATAACGGAGCGAAAAAAAGCTGAAGAGGCCCTGCAAAAAGAACGCGAGCGGCTTAACACTATCATCATGACCTCGCCGGTTATTATCTGCGGCATTGCCGGAGACGGGACGGCAAGCTTAATTAATAAAACCGGCGAAGACATAACCGGCTACAGCAATGAGGAGCTCAAAGGCCGCAACTGGTGGGACCTTTTTTATCCCGGCGATCTGCGGGGGCAGGTGGATGCCCTGTTTGAAAAGTTTGCCCAAGGCGATGTGTTCAACTATGAAATGACCCTGCAGACGAAATCCGGCATGAAGCGAACGATTTTGTGGAACTCCATGACGAATTACGACAGCCTTGGCAATCTTGAGGAGGTGTTCGGTTTCGGCAATGACATCACCGAGCGCAAGCGGGCTGAGAACGAAGTCCGGCAGGCCCGCGACTACCTGGAAAATATTTTCCGTACCACTCCCGACGTCATTCTCGTTACCGACCCTGAAGGCAATATCGTCATGGCAAACGAGTCGGCCTATGATGTGTATGGCTATTCTCCCGAAGAGATTATCGGGCAGCATGCAGCTATTCTTACGCCTGCTGAAGAGAACGCGCTTAAGACAAACGTGAATTTAATGGAACAACTGTTTGAGAAGGGGATTGTCCGGGGTTTCATGGCTGAACGGCAACGCAAGGACGGGCGCGTCATACAGGTCGAGTCCAGTATCGTGCTGCTGAAACATCCGGATGGGACCCCTTCAGGCGCTATTTCATCCAGCCGGGATATAACCGGCAGAAAGCATCTTGAGGAACAGCTGCGGCAGTCGCAGAAGATGGAGGCCATTGGGACGCTGGCGGGCGGCATCGCCCATGACTTTAATAATATCCTTGCCGTTATTTTCGGGTTTGCCGAGCTTTCAAAGGACCTGGCCGCGGGCGACAGCGTTCTGGAGAAAAATCTCTCTCAGATTTTAAAGGCGGCCGACAGGGCCAAGGACTTGGTGCGCCAGATTCTCGCCTTCAGCCGCAAAACCGACAGCGAGGTGAAGCCGCTGCACATGCACCTTGTCATCGTGGAGGCGCTCAAGCTGCTGCGGGCCTCGTTGCCGTCGACCATCTCCATGCGGCTGGACATCGACGACACGGACGATGTCGTTGTGGCGGGGGCCACCGAAATTCAGCAAATCGTCATGAACCTGTGCACTAATGCCGCTGATGCAATGCAGCCCGACGGCGGTGTTCTGGAAATAATGCTAAAGCCCGTTGATCTCGACGGGCCTGCAGCAGGCTACTATACCGGCATAGCGCCGGGTCCCTATGTGCAGCTGAGCGTCAAGGATACCGGCACGGGCATACCCGGAGATATCATCCGCCGAATTTTTGATCCGTTTTTTACCACCAAGGGAGTCGGCAAGGGTACGGGTATTGGGCTTGCCATGGTGCACGGCATCGTTAAAAGCTTCAGGGGAGATATTAAGGTGTACAGCGAGCAGGGCAAGGGCTCGGTTTTTCATATCGTGCTGCCTCGTGTTCAGGCCGAAAAGATCGAGGAGCATATCGTCGAGCGGGAAGCGCCGCAGGGGCACGAATCGGTGCTGCTGGTGGATGACGAGGCGGTGCTTCTGGATGTGGGTGAAAGAATACTGGGCTCGCTCGGCTACCGTGTCACGGCGACAAGCAGCGCCGTGGAGGCCCTGGAGCTGTTCAGCAGAAACCCTGCCGACTTCGACATCGTCATCACCGACCAGACCATGCCCCGGCTTACGGGCTATGAGCTGGCGCAGCGGATCATGCAGGTGCGGCCGGGTATCCCGATCATATTGTGCACGGGCTACAGCGACCTGGTGACGGCGGAGTCGGCCCTTGCGGGCGGCATCAAGGCCTTTGTGCTCAAGCCCCTGAACCGGCTTGCCATAGCCGAGACGATCCGCAGGGCGCTGGGCGAGAGCGCAGCATAGCAGTGTGGCATGCGAGTCCCGTGCAGCTTCTACTAAAAGGGGGCTGCTTTTCAGTGGCTATCGGCTGAGGGTGTTTTTATGAAAAAATCTGACACGATGAGCGGCACATTTTTTTCAAAGCCCTATTGCGCCTACCGGCTGAGCTTTGCCACCGGCTCAATCCTGCTCTACGTTATTATTTTCCTTTTTCTTCATTATGCACATCCTTTTCGCGGCTTGCCTATTGTGGCAATAATTCCTGTGATTGTTATAGCCTGGTTATATGGTTCCCTGATCGGCGTAATCGCCAGCGGGGTCAGCTTCCCTTTGAATATGTTCATGCTCAATATCGTCGCAGGCATTAGCTGGGACAAGAACATGCTGGGACCCGCCGGCGAATGCTTTGCAGGCACTATTGGCTTAATTTTCATCGCCCTGATTGTAGGGCGGTTAAGTGATCTGGGGCAGCGGCTGCGGGAAGAACTCCTCGCCAAGCAGCTCATCGAAGAGGAGCTGATGCAGAACCGTGAGAGTCTTGAAAAGCTGGTTAACAACAAGACCCACGAGCTGCAGGCGAGTCAGGAGCGCTTCAGGGCGATTGCTGAACATTCTCCGGATTCGATTATCATAACCGACATCAATGGCATAATCCGTTACTGCAACAGCGCGGCCGAAAAGACATTCGGCTACGGGCATGAGGAAATGCTGGGGCAGCCGCACAGCATTCTTCTGCCGCAGCGACTGCGCGAAGCCGAGGTGAACCAGATGAGCGCGTATATCGGCGCCGAAGGACTGTCGAAACTATCCAATCCCGCCCAGACAGCAATTGCCGTGCGAAAAGACGGCACGGAATTTCCCGTAGAGTTTCCGTTTTTTTCCTGGCAAATAGACGACGAGATCTTTTTTACCGCCATCATGCGGGACATCACCCAGCGCAAGCTGGCGGAAGAAGAGATCAGGCAGGCCCGCGATTCTCTTGAAAATGTGTTTAAGGCCTCGCCCGAGGCAATTATAGTCACCGAACCCTACGGGTGTATCATCATGGCAAACAACTCGGTTTACAGCGTGTATGGCTATCGTCCTGAGGAGCTGATCGGTCAGCACGTATCTGTGCTCGCCACGGATGATGAAAAAATGCTGCAAAAGACTTTTGCCATGATGGAAGAGCTCTATGAAAAGGGCTTTATACGGAATTTTTTGGCTGAGCGGCGGCACAAGGACGGCCACACCATACCGACCGAATCAAGCATCGTGCAGATGAAGAATGCCGATGGAACGCCTGCGGGCGGCATTTCTTCCAGCCGTGACATAACCGACAGGAAGCGGATCGAGGAGCAACTGCGGCAGTCGCAGAAAATGGAGGCCATCGGCACGCTTGCGGGCGGCATCGCCCACGATTTCAACAATATTCTGGCTGCGATCATGGGGTATACCGAGCTTTCCAAAAACCTGGTGGCGGGCAACAGCGTTTTGGAAAAAAATCTCGAAAAAGTGTTGAAGGCAGCCGACAGGGCCAAGGGGCTGGTGCATCAGATACTTGCCTTCAGCCGCAAAACCGAAAGCGATGTCAAGCCGCTGTACCTGCACTTCATCGTCAGGGAAGCCCTCAAGCTGCTGCGGGCCTCGCTGCCGTCAACCATTTCCTTACTGTCCGATATTAATGATACGGATGATGTCGTCATTGCCGACGCTACGGAAATTCACCAGATCGTGATGAACCTATGCACCAATGCCGCCCATGCCATGGAGCACAGCGGCGGAGCCATAGAAGTAACACTGAAGCCCGTTGACCTTGACGGGCATGCAGCAGGCTATTATACCGGCATAGAGCCGGGCCCTTACGTCCAGTTGAGCGTCAAGGATACCGGCATGGGCATACCCCCGGATATCATGGGCCGGATATTTGAGCCCTTTTTTACCACAAAGGGAGTTGGCAAGGGTACCGGTATGGGGCTTGCCATGGTGCATGGCATCGTTAAAAGCCTGAAGGGCGATATCAAAGTATACAGTGCGCCCGGCAAGGGTGCGGTCTTTCATACAGTGCTGCCGCGCGTTCAGGCCGAAGAGATCCAGTGGCCTATCGCCGAGCGGGAAACGCCGCAGGGTACCGAATCAGTGCTGCTGGTTGATGACGAGGCGGTGCTGCTGGATGTAGGCGAACAAATACTGAGCTCGCTTGGCTACCGTGTTACGGCACTGTCAGACGCAGTTGAGGCCTGCGAGGTTTTCGGCAAAAACCCTGCGGCCTTTGATCTTGTTATCACGGACCAGACCATGCCGCAGTTCACGGGCTATGAACTGGCGCAGCGGCTGATGGAGATACGCACGGACATACCGATCATACTGTGTACGGGCTACAGCGATTTGGTGACGGCGGAGACGGCGCTTGCCGGCGGCATCAGGGCCTTTGTGATCAAGCCCCTGAACCGGCTTGCCATAGCCGAGACGATCCGCAGGGCGCTGGGCGAGAGAGCAGCATAGCAGGGGGGGGGCGTGCGCCGGTAGTGCTGCCGGTGCGGCTTCTGAACCGGGCATGACGGCATTTTCGCATTTTTATTTTATGACGATATTTACAGAGGTACAGCCATGATGAACAACATGAAATTATCGACAAAACTTATCGGCGGATTCGGAAGCATCTTCTTTTTTTTATTGTCCATAACCGCCGTGATGTTCAATGCGCTCAGCAAAACGAACGACGCATATGAGGTATTCATGGAGGAGGGTTTCGGCATTGCCAGCAATGCTTTGAAACTGGAGACGCTGATACAGCAGTGCCGCAGTGACGAAAAGGAATACCTGCAGAGCCTGAACAGGAAGTATCTCAGCAGGCATGCCGCAAACATCGACGCCTTGCAGGACGCGGCCCGGCTGATAGCGGATCTTGGCGCCAACACGGGCAATTATGACCTGAAGGAAAAGGCTCAGGCCATACTGCCCCTGGCTGCAGGCTACAAGAACTATTTTGATGAGATTGTGCGAGCTCAGGAAAAGGCAGGCGCTGATTCTGCCGCATCGCAGGGCGAAAAAGTGCAGAACCGGACGGCGGTGATGGGCGAAACGGCGGAAAATCTGGAGCTTGCCATACAGGCCGTATCCAAGACCGCGAATAAAGGGAGTATGGCAAAAAAAGCTTTGGCAACATCGACGGTAAAAAAATACGGGAGTACGGCAATGGTTCTGGTCTTTGTCGCCTTGCTGTCGACGGTTGTCATTGCCGCTTTAATAATTACAAGTGTTTTAAATCAGCTGGGCGAGGACCCCAGAACTATTGCCGGCATCGCCAACCGCATGGCCGCAGGCGACCTTGGCCTGGGATTTTATTCAAACACCAAAGAGGTGAAAGGCGTTTTGCTGGCCATGCAAAAGATGGTAGACCGCCTCAAGACGACCGCGGATCTTGCAGGGGAAATCGCCCAGGGAAATCTTGCGGTGAAAGTCGAGAAAATGTCCGACAGGGACACTCTGGGCACTGCCCTTGAAACAATGGTTACTAAATTGAGCGCCATGATGGCGGAGATAACTGTGGCGGCGGATAATGTGGCCGGCGGCGCCGGTCAGATGAGCGCAACCAGCCAGGCTTTGAGCCATGGCGCTACCGAGCAGGCAAGCTCGCTTGAGGAAATAGTAAGCTCCATGAGCCAGATTGCAGCCCAAACCATGCAGAACGCCCGGAATGCCGCAGGCGCCGAAAAGCTTGCCGCTGATACAAAAAAACTTGCCGAAAAGGTCAACCTGCAGATGGGCCGCATGGTTGAAGCCATAAAGGAAATCAACGCATCGAGCCGGAGCATTTTAAGCATCATAAAGGTCATCGATGAAGTGGCTTTCCAGACAAACCTGCTGGCGCTGAACGCGGCAGTGGAAGCGGCCCGGGCCGGCAGGCACGGCAAGGGCTTTGCCGTGGTGGCCGACGAAGTGCGGCGCCTTGCCTCGCGCAGCGCACGGGCGGCCAGAGAGACGGCGGATCTGATCGAGGGGTCGGTGAAGAAGGTCGACGACGGTACGGAGATGGCCGACATGACGGCTGAAGCGCTGAAGGATATCGTTGCCGCGGCAGCCAGGATGACTGACCTGGTGGCCGAGATTGCAGCGGCCTCCAACGAGCAGGCGCAGGGCGTGTCGCAGATCACCACGGCCCTTGGGCAGGTTGACCGGGTGACGCAGCAAAATGCCTCCCATGCCGAGCAGAGCGCGTCGGCTGCGCAGATTCTGTCCAGCCAGTCCGGGATGCTGCAGCAGCAGGTGTCGGCCTTCAGGCTTGATGAAAACAGTATCAGCACGGGCAGCGCACCCCACAAGATCCTGCCTGCCGGTACGAAGTGGTAATTGCCGCAAAGGGCGCGATTGCTTTCCCCCGGGGTGCTGCTTCAGTAAAACCTGCCCGAAGATACGTGTTTGAGATCAGGTAACGCCTTTTGACGTTTGCAGAAAGAGCGACCCGCCAGTGCCAAAAACCAGCGCGACTATCCCGGCTATCACAAAGGCTGTTGAAAATGATTGTGTTGCGTCCGCAACAGCACCGGCGAAATACGGCCCCGCAGCCTGCCCGATGCCGAAGATGATGGTCATCAAACCAAGAGCTGCCGGGGCAAGTCGCGCGCCGAACACGTCGCCGGCAAGGGCCGCCATGATGGCCGGGATGCTCCATGCGGTTAATGCGAATAATGAAGATGAAAAATACACCGCAGCCGCGTCGCGGCTCAAGCCGAAAACAGCAAACGATATGCCCTGCAGCGTGAAAACGCACAGCAGCGCCATGCGCCGTCCCCAGCGGTCAGAGACGCTGCCCCAGATAAATCCGCTGATCATCGAAACCATGCCGATCTGCATCCAGAGCGTGCCGGCGCCGCCCGGTGTAAAGCCACACTCTTTCACCAGGTGCCTGACAAAGAAGGTGGAATAGATGATGTAGGAAAACCCGAAGGCGCAGTAGACAGCGGCAAGCTGCCACAGCACGCGCGATTTATAGACCAGCTTCCAATTTAAAGACGGGGCGCTGGTACCATTGCTGCGTTGTATGTATTCAGCTTCGTTTTCGCCGACCGGCTTGAGCGCCTTCTCATCCGGGCGGTTGCGCAGAAACACAGCGCACAGTGCGCAAACAGCAAGCGTGAGCGCTCCGAGGGCGTACCAGCTGACACGCCAGCCCTGGGCGCCATAATAATTTAAAATCGCGGGAACAAGCGGCCCCGTTACAATCAGCCCGACGCTCGACCCGGTCACTGCCACGCCGGAGGCAAGGCCGCGCCGCTTTGCCCCGAACCATGCGGACACCAGGCCCATGGCCGGAATATTTCCGCCTGCACCGCCCACGCCGGCGAAGAAACGCCCGACACATGCGGCGCCAACCGTTGGCACAAGGCCGGTTACAATCATCGACAGGCCAACAATAAGCAGGGAGAGCGCAATAACGATGCGCGGGCCATAGCGCGCGGCAAGCATGCCGGCACATACCACGGTGAGCAAATAGCCGACAAGGTTTAAGGTTTGCAGCGCTCCGGTCTGAGTGTTTGAAAGGTGCAGGCCTTCCTGCATTGCGGGCAGGATGCTGGTGTACCCGAAGCGCGCCAGCCCCAGCGCGCCGAACACTGAACACACAATCAGCGCCAGAATGATAATGCCATAGTGCATGCGCATGGTTTTATCTCGGTATAGTGGATGTGCCGTGCTCGGTATTTACGCGCACAGCCCGCGGCAGTTTGAGACCTGCAGGCCGATGCAGTCCACAAACGGCTTCATCTTCGTGATTTCAATAGCGTGTTGTGCCGCAAATGACTGAACCTGTTCGCAGGTCAGACAACCGTCGCGTGCGATCAGCTTCAACTCCGCCTCAAGTTCTTTCGTCATCCATGCTTGCCGTGCCGTTTCGCTCATTGTTAGCTCCTAAATAACTATTGTTCAAGCCGTTTAAGCTGTTTAAACTTAGATTAGGCTTTTTATAACATGCCTTTGACGTATCGGACAATGATCATTGCAACGCGCTGGTAAGCGATGGCTGCTTGTACGAAACTGGCTCATTCAAGGTTGCCCCGCCCCCTGATCGCAAATGACTTGAGAAGTTCTTTCAGCGCAAGGCACTCAACATGCTTCTTGCAAAGGGGAAAATTGCCCCGGAAATAATCGGCATGCCTGATTCCTGGCAGCATACAGGCTTTACAGTCTTTTGCGGCGACCGCATCTATCCCCATGACAACACAGCCATGGAAAACCTTGCACGGTATATCATCCGGGCCTCATTTTCACAGGAGCGAATGACCTGTCTGGAGCTTGTCTTGGGGCAAATTTTTATCTTGACAATTGACAATTAAAAATATCAATTTAGGATTAAAAATGAAAGCATTATTGTTCATAACTGGAAAAGGAATTGGCGGAGATGCTATGAATGCATTGAACATAGCTGCTTATCGCCCTACTGCGTCTGAATCACAGAATCGGGAAACTTTTGTTAAGATTAGGAGAAGGCTTGATGGACAGGCCATACATTAAGATATATGGAGAAAGGAATACAGGGACGAAGTATCTCAACCTTTTAGTGGTATTAAATACTTAAAGCTAAAGTGATCCCCGGGGAAGAAGATGATAAAAAGTGGTACTTTTGGCTTGCTAAATGGGGGTCATGGCGATATGAACTGGCATGTGATCTATTTTTCAAAAGTAATTTTTTTATGACCCTGGGATGGAAACACATCTTGCTGCCGGCGCCTGCTGTTTTTAACGCTCACGAAGAACCCTTATTCCTGGCTGTTGTCTCTGTATATTAAACCCTGGCATTCCAGGGTGAAATACTCGAGTTTCGATGAGTTTCTGGTAACGCCCTGGAAAACAAGATGGCGCGAGAATTTTCCCGGAGAATTTGCCATAAAGATCTTACCCCAGTTTTTCGGACATTTGGTTAGGGGGCAGTCATAGCATATTCAAATGCCATCGGGCTTTTATTTTTAAGCGATGAATGCCTGCGCTGGCGATTATAAAATAATTCAATGTAACTAAAAAGACTACTTCGTGCTTCTAAGCGGGATTTATAATCTTCAAAATTTACCCACTCAGTTTTAAGGCCGTAGGTTGGGTTGAGGAACGAAACCCAACATTTCCTGGCCTGATAATTGATATTGCTGGATATCTTATATGTGATGCTGCTGTGTTGGGGTTCACTTAGTTCCACCCAACAGGCTGACCATCTCAAAGCGAGTTCCTGTCAATCCGATGAACAAAACACCTGCAATGATTTCTGTTGTCATGCCCGTGTACAACGGAGCAAAAACCATCGCAGACGCTCTAGCTTCTGTTGTGGCGAATCAGCATCAAAATCTTGAAATTCTCGTTGTTGACGATTGTTCGACAGACACGACGCGCGATGTTGTCCTGTGCTTCGCGGAAAAAGATCCGCGCATCAAGCTTTTACAGACACCTTTTAATATAGGTCCAGGTGGCGCCAGAAACATCGCGCTTAATGCCGTCAGGGGCGAATGGGTCACCTTGATCGATGCTGACGACATGTGGGCCGCCGGTAGAGCTTCATCTTTGTTGCATGCGGCGGAATCTCTTCATGCCGACGTTGTTTTGGATAACCATCTGCTTTTTGATCATGCATTAAACAAAATCAGCGGGCAAACGCGGTTTGCCGGAGCTGATAAGCAGGCCTTGTTGACGCCGGAAAATTTTTTCCGTTTCGATAATCTTTTCCAGACCCCCATTTTTATTAGCAAGTGGCACAATTCAATCGGTTACAGCCAGCCTTTTATGCGCACCGACTTTTTAGTGCGGCATAACATTCGCTACTTGACCAAGTATAGAGTCCATGAAGATATTTTGTTTCTTACCGATATGGTGATGGCGGGAGCTAAAATCGTCGTTTTGCCTTATGCTTTCTACATATACAGATTAAGGACTTCCCCGGCGACGGGGAAAGCGTCTCCCTTTTCCCATACGAAAAGTTCTACGCAGGCCAATGTGCAAGTCTGTGATGAAATTATTGAAAAATACCGGGAGAAGCTTTCTTCCAGAGTATTAGGCCAGCTTCGTCGTCGTAAAAAATATCTTTCAGCCATGGAGAAACAAAAGAGCCTCAGGGCTACGGGGGCGTTTTTTTCCGCTTTTGGAATGTTTTTTAAAGAGCCTCTTCTTATTGCCGTTAAAATGTCAAATCCCCTGAAAAAAATCATCGAACTCTTTTCAACCCGTTGAGAGCCGGAACCGCAGAGGAGCATCTTAAATATTAATTAATAATACGAGTAATTGGGAGACGTCCGTTCACAGTAACAACTGATTTATCCAGCGGGTTAAAGTCCCGTCCGGGGAATTGTCCGTACACCCCGGTAGCACAGGGAAGCGGCGTTTGAGTAATCAGGGGTCGTAAGTTTCCCGATGGCAAAACCGCAGGCCGTAACGCAAGTGAACCCAGATGTAGACTCGTCATACAAAATTGAAGATGCCGACCCTGTGGACGTAAGGGGAAGGCCGACGCATACAGACAGACAAAACGGAGTAGGTCTGGATGATCTTCCGGGGTAGCAGGGGCGGCATGTGGCGGAGGATAAGCAGTCCAGTGCTGGAGACCCTTCATGGTGATGAGAGAGGAACATCAACTGCCGCGTATAAGGAAACGAAATCGCGGAAGGCCATGAAGGGAGTCGGAGGGGTGCATAGTACCGCTTGAGGATACGGGACAACAAAACCCGGTCCGAGGGAAGGAACCCTGCTTTGTTCGTGTAACTGAAGCGCTGCGGGTATAAGGGATTGTCGAAAGACTACCAACTCAAAGTAGTTACCAGTAAGCGACAGAGGAAGCTCTGCTGATATGCCAAGTCGAAGGGCTGAAACTCAGGTGGTTCACCTCAAACCAATAGTGCCTGGTTTCATGATTTTCAACGCATGCATATCGGTGAAGAACATCGGAAAGCCGTGTGCGGGAGAACCGCATGCACGGTTTGATGAGGGAGGGCTGAAGCAACCGTATCTTGTATTTTATAGTAGCCGCGTGCGGCAAACTGATCTCAAGAATGCAGGATGTGCTGTCAGCTCTCTACTCTACCCTAGTTGCGGAGATCGTTTATTATCGGATGAACGTATTTTGGGCAGTGGAGATTTTGTTGATCGCATTATACAAGAAGCTGAGAAAACATTGCGACAGCAGTATTCAGGCCGTGATCGAAAGAAAAAGATAGAAGCGGAAGTGGCAGCAGAGTGTGAGAAAGAGGGTGTTGCAGTCAAGGAACTTCAAGCGGGAGGGCGGCGACCTAATGTGTCTCAGGTAAGAAAGCGCATTGTTAAAAAACTGTATGAAAGCTATGGGATACCGCTTGCGGAGAGATTGCACGGCAAACGGGAGTTTCGACATCGGCAATTTCAAAGATGCTGGCTGCGAAGTAACTAATTCAACTATTTCAACAACGTCCCCTTATTATTCCCAAAGATGGGCGAATTCAACTTCAAAGTGCACCATATGAGATAAGTATTGGACATAGCAGGGCTTCTGGTAGTGTTAGGAATGCGACAACCAAACACTCAGAAGGAGCCTGCCATGTCCTATACACATCTAACAG
>Ga0209777_10000720_pt1 | contig 51917 bp, 50 predicted proteins | sample FrelakmetHBP12HB_FD_187147 | JGI IMG/M metagenome (GOLD analysis project Ga0209777, IMG submission 187147) | Freshwater lake sediment microbial communities from the University of Notre Dame, USA, for methane emissions studies -HBP12 HB (SPAdes)... | ecosystem: Environmental > Aquatic >... | reverse complement strand
AAGAAGCTTCTGCAAGCCGTGCAACACTCGGTGACAGGCATTGATGCCCATCCCGTCGCTGTGATAATGACGAAAGTGAACCTGATTCTGAGTCTCATAACGCAGGTGAGGCGATCCAAGAGAGAAGTGTACTTGCCAGTTTACATGGCAGATACGCTGATGTACGCTGAAGAGAGCAAGAGTCAAGCGGTTGAAGTACCCACGGAGATCGGAGAATCATTTCTAATTCCCGTGGCCACGATTCGAAGGGGCATCAATTTCGCAGAGTTAGTCGACAAAATCCTCACAATCTGCAAGTTGGCTGGCGACAATTCGGGAGAGCTTAAGCTTGGTTTTGACGCAATTGAACAGTCGTATCTGAAAGGCGGTGAACGGCTGGAGATCGACATCTGGAGGGCGAACATTCGGCTGCTGTGGAAGCTAATGCAGCAAGGACGGGACACCGTGTGGGGTTTCATCCTTAAGAACGCCTACCGCCCCGCATTCATCCGGTATCAGAAGGTGGACTATGTTCTTGGCAACCCTCCTTGGCTGTCGTATCGCTATATCCGAGACCCTCGATACAAGGCCCGCGTCAAGGAACTCGTCATTGAAAAACATGAACTCCTGAATCGCTCCGATACGAAGCTCTTCACGCAAATGGATACCAGCACGCTCTTCTTCGCTTACAGCGAGCGTCACTTTCTGAAGCCGGGCGGCACGATCGCGTTCGTCCTTCCTAAGACCACGGTGCTTCCTTCCAGACAGCATCGAAATTTCCAGAACATGGGAGTAACCGAGATACATGATTTCACTGAAGTCTCTCCCCTTTTTAATGTCCGCTCTGTCGTGGTACACCGGACGGAAGGCAAGACACGCACGTCGAAGATCCCGACATACATATACACCGGTACGCTTCCAAGAAAGAATCTCACATGGGTTCAGGCAAGCAAGCATATCAAGGTGACACGTGGCGTCACAGAGTTCTCGTCAGTCGAGCTGCGGAGTCACTACTACCCGAAGTTCCTTCAAGGTGCGACCATCGTTCCTCGCTGCTTCTGGTTTGTGCAGCGGCAGGCCGATGCCGTCACACACAATGACACACCTCACGTTGAGACCTCGAATGAAGCGTTCGACGAGGCAAAGGACCCGTGGAAGGTAAGGGAGAAGGGACGAATCGAGCACAAGTACTTGTTCGAGACACTCCTGGGAAAGGGTCTGCTGCCATTTGCTGCACCACAGACGGAGACTGTTTTCTTGCCACTGCGATGTCGCCGTGGGGACTCGCACATGCTGAATTCGACGCATCTGATTGAGTCCGGCGATTTGCATGCCGCAGAATGGCTCAGGAGATTCGAAAAACTGTGGGAAAGGGACAGGCAGTCAGCAGAGAGGACTCTCACTGAGTGGCTCAACTACAATCAGAAGCTGACAAATCAGAACGCGAACGCACAAATAGTGGTGCTGTACAATGCATCGGGCACTAACTTGGCAGCCGCCCTCTACATTGTTGGACAGCGCAAATTGGGTAGCTTCAAGACGTGCGGTTTTGTGGCGGAATCAGTGACATACTACTACTACCCAGAGGCACGTGACGAAGGTAACTATCTGGTCAGCGTGCTCAATAGCGACGTGGTCAATATGCTGATCAAGGACTTTCAACCCCAAGGTCTGTTCGGAGAAAGACACATCCATCGCCGTCCTTTCGAAGTCTGCGCCATCCCCAGGTTCGATTCGAAGAATCCTATTCATGCGCAACTGGCCAAGCTCGGTCGCGAGTGTCGCGAGGAAATGGATCAGTACGTTGACAAGCTGGAAGGTCGGGTGGGCAAACTGCGGCAGGAAGTGCGCAGTATCCTCAAGACGCAGATCACCAAAATCAATCGTCTTGTCAAGCAGCTACTGGCAGAGGAAGGGCAGAACCTCTCCCAACTCTCCAGGAAGAAAAAGAAAATCGTCAATGGCGACCTGTTCAAAGATAACGGCCTATAGCTGATTCTCCGCAACTTTCGGTCATCCCGTAGTTGTCCCCCAATAAAAAAAGGTGCCCAGTCAACCTGAACACCTCGAAATTACGAAGAGCAAGAAACGTCCGAATTACTTCTTCGGCGGAATGATGGCATCCTTGCAGGCCTTGGCGACACGGAACTTCACCACGGTCTTGGCCGGAATCTTGATCGCTTCGCCGGTCTGCGGATTGCGACCCATACGTGCCTTGCGGTTGGCTTTCACCAGTTTGCCGAAACCGGGCAGCGTGAACTCGCCGGCCTTCTTGGCCTCGCTAACGGCGGTCATGTGCAGGGTGTCGAAGAATTTGCTGACTTGAACTTTGGTCATGCCGTTCTTGTCGGCCAACGCGGTGACAAGCTGTGATTTCGTCAGCGGCTTGTTTGCCATGGTTTCCTCCCACGGTTTGAGTTTAATCAGTCTTTACAAGGGTGAACACTGCCTAACACTCATTTCACCCTGTATTTACTACGTCCTAAGGGTAGTTGATAAGCGGTGTTAAAATGTTTGGCAAGATAAAAATCACAAAAACATGATGTTTTTTCAAATTTTTTGGGGTCTGACCCCACCGCAGACCGCTTGAACAGCGGCCGTGAGGATCCGGCGCTTGGAGAAGGCGAACGTTTGGGCATTTGCAACCATCCGCAAACCCCGATGTTTACAGGCGGAGATACGAATCGCCACCCTGTGGCAGCCCCGTGCATTTGGGTTTGGACAACGGGTGGAGAACGGATAGATTACCGGACTGATGGTTGTCACACTGACAAGGACTGGCTGACGATGTTCTGCAATTACCCGGTTGCGCTGCCGTTTTATCTGATCGCAGCGGCGCTGTTGTTTTTCGCTGTTTTTCCGCGCTACCTTGAAACCGTTACAAAATCCAGGCTCGTCTGGATGGCGGGAGCGGCGGCGTTCGCAGCCGGCATGTTGCTACTACCGTCGCAGAATCATCTAATGGGGGATGGGATGCAGCGCATGGCGGATGCTGGCCAGACGATCAAATATACGGAGCCACTGGACATTCTTGTACATCGGTTGATCTATCTGCTTGTTGGTTCATCACTCTGGAGCTACCGGATTGTCGGCTTCGTGACCGGCCTGTTCTACCTGAATGGAATACGTCTACTGGTGAGATTCGGCATGAGTCCGATTGAGAAGGCAATCATCGCTTTGGCGTTTTTGTGCACTGCCACGATTCAGTTTTACTTCGGCTATGTTGAGAGTTACGGGTTGCTCAATCTCTTCGTCCTCTACTATCTGTATTTCGCGTGGAAGTGTGTCAGAGAGAAGCGGGTGACGGCGACGCCGGTCGTGTTTTTTGTTTTGGCAACGGTGTCGCACCTTTCGGGAGCAGCTCTGTTTCCCTCATTAGTTTTTCTCTACAAAGACAGATTCCGCTGGGTCACCAGATTTGTTTTGCCTTTGGCGATACTTGCGGTAGGCGTCGTGTTTTTCTTTGGCCGTTACTGGCAAGTACTGGTCACGCTGCTACCAAACGACTATTCTACTTATTCCCTGTTTTCGAAAGCGCACCTGCGGAATTTGCTCTGCCTGCTGTTGCTGGTGTCTCCGTCGTTTTATCTCGCACTGATCGGCAAGCGTTGGGAAAGGGCAACGGCCTTCACCGTGATCGCTCTCGCGGGAACACTGCTGTTCACCATAATGATCGACCCTGTGTTGGGAGCTATCCGCGACTGGGATATGCTGTCTGTGTTCGCGCTGCCCTTGGCGGGAATGCTCGTGTTGCGGGCACCGAGGCGGGTGGTAATCGTGGTTATCCTGGCGGTAACGATTGTCACGCGAATCATCCCGTGGCTCGTTTTCAACGCCGAACTACGGACCGAGTTTGTGAAACAGATGCTCGCCGACGACGTTCACTATTCCGAGCATTTCGGCAAAGGGGAACGCCTCGATAGCTGGGGAATTCTGTTGTACAAAATCGGTGACCACAAGGGGGCCAAAGAGGCCTGGAAAAAGCGGCTCACTTTCAGTCCAAACCAGCCCAACACCCTGTCGATGCTGGCGCCCCTGTTGTTCAAGATGAAAGAGTTTCCCGAATCGTATCAGACCATCTTGCGTATGTTGCAGTTGCAACCGGATAATCCTGAGTACCGTTATCGAGCGATCTATCTTCTCTTCCGGATGGGATACAATGACAGTGCGCAACATATGCTGGCCGACGCGCCACCCGAGTTTCGTAACAATCCCGGCACGGCGCGTCTGCTTGCCGGCATTCTCGGCGTCACCGGGAATCATAAGGAAGCTGTAGCAATGATCGAAAATACACCGATCGACTACACAGACGGCTACCTGCCGTACATACTGGCCAAAAGCTGTCTAGCGGTGGGCAGGAACGATCTGGCGCGGCAGTTGATCGATCGCGCCTTGGAATTGGATTCAACCGACCAGAGCTACCGCGAACTCGCAGATCAAATTCCGCACTAGTAGTACTAGCTTGACACAACCTCGGGTTGGCAGTTAGATTGTGTTGTATGCCAGCCAATTTGACTCCGCCTTATAAGGCCGCCGAGCAGCGCTACCGGGAGGCGACTGACGACCCAACCCGCCTGGAAGCACTCAATGAGATGATGCAGCTAATCCCCAAGCACAAGGGGACGGAGAAGCTGCAAGCGGAAATCAAAGCTAAGATCGCCAAACTTAAGAAGGCACCGGCGGCAAAACCGGGGGGCGCCAAAGCCAAATCACTCGACAACATCCCGCGCGAGGGGGCCGGGCAGATTCCGCTCGTCGGGCCGCCGAACTGCGGTAAGTCGCAGTTTCTGAAGGCGGTGACGCGCGCACATCCCGAAGTGGCTGACTATCCTTTCACAACCCGCGTGCCAACGGCGGGCATGATGCCGTGGGAAAATGTTAGGTTTCAGTTGATCGACTTGCCGCCGATAGCTCTTCAATCGTTTGAAGGATGGATGACTTCGCTGTTGTTTCGCGCCGATGCGATTTTCCTCTTCGCCGATCTGTCGTCCGATGATTTGCTGGACGACTTGGAACAGGCGCTGGCAATCCTTAAGGAACATCGGATTTCGCTCGATCACCCCGAGTTTGAGGTAAGCGATGAGGACTACTCTCTGGAGGAGGTCTCAAAGCGAACCTTCTTGATCGCAAACAAGGTCGATCTGGACGAAGATGGCATCCGGCTCGGATTCCTGCAAGAGAGCTACAGAACCAGGTATCCGATTTATCCGATCAATTCACAGACCGGAGAAGGCGTAGCAGCGCTGGAAACCGATCTGTTCCGCTCGCTTAAGCTTTTGCGTGTGTACACCAAAACTCCCGGACATCCCGCCGATCTCGATGATCCAATCGTGCTGAGCATTGGTGCCACCGTTGAGGATGCCGCCTACCAAATCCACAAGGATTTCGCACAACGGCTGGCTTACGCCAAAATTTGGGGCAAGGGCAAGTTCGATGGGGCGCACGTGCATAACGGTTTCGTGCTCACCGACGGGGATGTCCTCGAATTTCATCTGAAGTAGTAATCCGCGACAACAATGTCGAGCACCGGGGGTTAGCAAATTCCTGTTGTGAATACGGCGGGCCGGAATATATTCCCGCTGTGGACGCTAAAGAAAGTTTCAAGGGCAACGTGTCGTTGTTGGCCGAATTCTGGCGCTTCGTCCGCTACCGTAAGCGCTACTGGTTGATTCCGTTTTTTGCGGTCATTTTCTTGCTGGCAGTGTTTATCGTCCTGACCGAAAGCAGCGCCTTCGCACCGTTTATCTACTCACTTTTCTAAGCAAGGCAGGCATGATAGCATGAAAGCATCCAAGGTTGTCCTGGCAATTTTGATCACGATGGCGCTGTTGATCGTCGCTCGCCGCGCATCGCAAAGGCAAGTGCCGGTAGTTGTGGAATCGACCACTTATGGCGAATTGACGCTCAGCCATACCTGCAACCATATCTTCAAGGGAGACAATACGACCGCTGACCTGGATGTGATTGTCGACGGCGGGTTAGTGCCTGAGGATGCCGCCATTGCGCTCTACTACGAGCCGCGGACGACGGATGCAACAAGAACCGGCAACCGTTCGTCGCGGGTGGAAGCCATCACGATACCGGGGCACGGTCTGGTCTATCGAGTCGCAGTGCCAAACCAAGGCCGAGGATCGGAGTTCTCCTACCGCTTCCAACTGGAGGATGCCGCTGGAAGAGTGCTGGCGACAATTCCCGTAGAAGACGACAAAGGCAAACCGAAGCAACTCTGGTTCCGGTTTGAAGGACCTCGTTCAGTTGTGCTGCTGGTCGGCCACATCCTCTGCATGTTTGGCAGCTTCCTATTGATGATCTGCGTGCTTTTGACGGCCTTTGAGAACGTAAAGAGCAATACAGTGAGAATTCGTCTCGCCAAGCAAACCCTCTGGGCAACAATAATCCTCTTCCTCGGGACATTTCCAATCGGCATCTGGCTGGAGCATCAGGTCTATGCCACCTACTGGACGGGAATCCCCTTTGGGCGCGATATCACAGATTCCAAGGCGCTGGTAATCTTCATCTACTGGCTGGTCATGCTGTACTTGCTAAGAGGTTCGGCTTTGAGCAATGATCCTCGCGGAGATGTTGTAGGGCCAACAGCGACCCGCTGGATAGCGATTGTCGGCGTTGTCTTGTCGCTGGCGCTGTATCTTATACCGCACAGTTCCGGTAGTTTTTAGAATTCGGTATGCCTTCGCGCCAGACCAATCGTTACGCTCTCTTCAGCATCATTACCTTGATGGCAATTCTCCTCATTGCCGAAAGCGTCTTGCGTTTGGTCGGTATCAGTCCACGTGTTGACAATCCCTTCTTCATGCTGGTCCGAGTTTTCGAATATCCAGACTACTTTCAGAAAGACCACTCCCTCTTCTGGCGTCTGCGATCGAATATCAAGGAAGGAACTGAGTTTCTGGTACCCGGATCGTACCGCACGAATTCGTTGGGATTGAGGGGGGATGACGCGCCCCTCTTGGCTGATAATCAACGAACGCGCATCGCCTGTTTTGGCAATTCCTGTACGTTCGGGTGGCAACTCCAAGAAGAAGAAACGTACGAACAGCAGTTGGAACGAAAGCTGAACGCGCAGGTCGCGGCCACGCGGTTTACGGTCTTCAATTGCGGCGTGCCGGGTTATTCCACCTTCCAAGGTTCTCGGATGCTACGTGAGTTCCTGCCGATCCTGAAACCTCAGATTGTGACCATCTGCTACGGATGGAACGACCACTGGGCGGCTGGATTCGACATTGAGGACAAAGATCAGCGAACAGCGCCGCAATGGGTGCTGAACGTACAGAACCTGTTGTCAGAAAGCTACTTGTACCGCAGTATCAAGTACTTGCTGCTTGCCAAATGCGAGAAGGCAAAGCAGTACCAGTTTGACCGCCAATCGGTGCACTACCGAGTGTCGCTGGATGACTTCGCTGTTAACCTTAGTGATATCATAGCCTTCTGCCGGTCAAACGGAGTCAAGCCCGTCTTGCTCACCACTCCGGTTGGCGACGTTGACCCCGGCGTAGTCAACGCAATGGAGAGCTACCACGAGCGATATAACCAGACCGTGCGGCGGATTGCCGGCGAACTAACAGTGCCGTTGGTCGACGCAGCCGCGCTGTTCTTGGATCATCCGGAGTACTACGACAACCCCAAAGCCGATTTCATTCATTACAACGCGAAGGGGGCCGAACGAATCGCCACGGCATTAGCTGAAACAATCGAGAGTCTGCGCTGAGATCCGTTGGCGAGCAAACGAAATGAAATCCTGACGGAGATTTAATGGGCGTTCCGCCATAAAACTTCGTAGTATTTTTCAAGTTGTCGTCGGATGAATTGAATCCGGTAACATCCTTTGACGACACTACTGACGATGCGTCTTCCGAAGCTACTGCACTGGTTACTACTGACACTCGCGATAACAGCGTTAATACCGGCAACTCTGCCCGCCGCAGTAAGCCCTATCGCCATTGACTCGGTCGAGATGCAGGATTATCGCCGTATCTGGGGCAGTCCATCAGGATGTTTCTTTTTTCTGAGACAAAGTAGCTTTGAGGTCAGGCAGTATGCTCAGAATAAGACGGTGGAGCAAGCGCTGAATTCCAACCAAAAACTGATCTCTTCCGAAAAGGGCAACTACTTCGCCCAGCTAACCTACAGCAGTTTTTCACCCACATCCCTTCGCGTGACCGAAATTCGGGTGTACAGTTGTACCGGTCAGTTGATCTGGAGTCTGCGTGATCCGGGATGCAGTTCCTTCATACTCTCCGATGAGTCACCTATTGCCGTCGGTATCGCCGGCGCCGAGGGATTGCCGGAGTCTTCACTTTTATTTTTTGGTAGCAACGGTATTCAGGTTGGCAGCGCCAAAGTTGATAATTTCTCCAGCGGTCGGTTCTCCGAAGATGGTGAGTTTTTCTTCGCCATCTCCAGCGGCAAGGGCTTGATCAAATTCACAACCTCTGGCAAAGAGGTCCTCCGCTACAGCGACTGCAACCGTTACAGTGTTAGCCGCGATGGCGAACTAGTTGCGATCTACAAAGACTCGCTGCTCAACATTTACCGGGAACAGACGCTACTCACTACGCGGCAGATTCCCGAATTGGCGGTGCGTGATGTGCGATTCTCTTTTGATGACCGCTTCGCAGCGATTCTCCTGACCCAGCGACTGCAGCTATTTGATCTCGACAGTTCGCGGTTGGTCTGGGAATATTCCCTCCCCGATTCCGGATATCAGTTTTTCCACTTTGATTCCGATTCCAGCTTCACCTATTTCGCTTGTTCCACCAACAACTCAACGGATGCTCCGGAACTGCGGAATACGCGCGGTCAAGCGCTGCTAATCGATGCCAACGGCAAACCTATCTGGCAAACGAAGCTGAGTTACGCCGAATGGTCGGTGAAGTACCCTGAAGTCAAGATCGATTTGCCGGCGCGTATCCTGACGCTTTTGACCGCCGAGAGATTCCGCATCTACAGCTTCTAAATTCGCAATTCCCCAACAGCGCAAGAGTGCTCACGCACTGTACCCCACCCAGAGTCTTGCGGCGGGTGGGTTTTTCCTTGAACCGATATAGCTTGTGAGATCAATATCCCCCACGTTGGCTGCGCTCCATGGCACTTCTCAGACGCTTTCTGCTGTATAAAGATCGCAGCCATAGCCCAGAACCCACCCGACGTTGCGCTTTGGGTAGGGTACAGTCGCGACCTGCTTTCTCTGACACTACTATGACACTCAGCGCAACAGTATTAGCGAGGCTTTTCAAAAGCCCAGATGAATCGGGATAAACATACGCGCGCAACTCAGAATGCATACGACAGGCAAATCCTCATTCCGTCGCGGCTGGCTTTGATTGAAACACCAACGTAGCTGTTGTACTTCTCTACTGCGCTGTCCACCGTGAAAACATCGAGCATCCATGAGCCAAAAAAGATGAGATATCCTACAGCGGGCAATCCCAGCACTGGAATTGGCGCATTTCCGGCGTCCCCGATGCCGAATAGGGTTAACCCTTGAAAATATATGGAGACAAATTCGGCAGCCAGAAGCAGGGCTCCTCGGCCATAGTTGTGGCCATAGAAATTCCCGAGTCCGTGCACAGCCAAGCCCGGCACGAGAGCCAACAAGACGCCCGTTCCTTTGCTGAGAGGCTTGCGATAGACTATTCGCTGATAGCCCCCGGAGGAGTCGCCTAAGTCAGCGAGCATCCATGTTTGCCCGAGCAGCGGCTGTATTGCCGAAAGGACTAACAAGTCGTTCGGCGTTTGCTGTCGCGAGTCTCCGAGTGAGATGGAGTTTGCAGCAACCTGTGGCTGTTTGCCTTCCCCGGTGGCGAGTCCCGCTGGCGTAGCGCGCACAGTCGAAACTAATAGACTTGCCAACAAAGCCAGAATCAGCAAGATATGTCTCCCCGAACATTTCATTCCATCTGCTCTCCTTCCAAGGAACGGGACCGATCCGTCGTCAAGGCCATGGCGAATAGTGAGTTATCGCTAGCTATTTGTCAAGTTATATCGTCTATGGGGCGGAAGTACTGGCAGCTGGCTGTCAGTGATCCTACACCTTGGCAGAGTCGATTGCGAAACGGCGCGAAAGCGACAATCACCTGCAAAAGTAGCGACAACCGGGTGGCACCCGAACAGAACCGGCGGTCGGACTACTCATCCAACCGCCGTTAAACAGCATTTTTTCGAAAGAAGAGATTTTACTTGGCCGCGGCTTTTTTGTTGAGAATCTTCGCCAGACGGCTTTTCTTACGCGAGGCCGTCTTTTTGTGAAGGATGTTGCGCTTGACCGCTTTGTCCAATAGAGATGTCAACTCCGTCAGGTTCTTCGCCCCTTCCGGGATCCCTTTGGCTTCGGCCAAAGCTCTGGTTTTGGACTTGATGGTCGACTTGATGGCGCGATTCGCAAGATTCGCTTTGACTGACTGTTTATGTCTTTTCTTTACCGACTTATGTTCCGCCAACTGCTATACCTCCAAATGAGACTAAATAATTCAACGCGGTATTATACGCCTCGGGACGCGGAAGTCAATTGAAAAGTGATGCTGAGAAGTCGAGTCTGGCGAAATCGGCGGGCATAGTCTCCGCCGCCACTTTCGTCTCTCGCCTGTTGGGACTGGTGCGTGAGCAGGTGACCGCCTACCTCTTCGGCGCATCCGATCAGGTGGATGCGTTCAAATCGGCATTTCGTATCCCCAATCTGCTGCGCGATATGTTCGCCGAGGGCGCCCTTTCCGCGGGATTTGTGCCAATCTTCTCCGAGAAACTGAGGACCGGCAGCAAAGAAGACGCGATCCGCTTTGCGGGAATGGTCTTTGGCGCGCTGACCGCTATCGTGTCGGTCGTCGTGCTCCTGATGATGATGTTCACACCGGAAATCGCGATCATGTTGGCTTCAGGATTCGAGAAAGTACCCGGCAAGCTGGCAGACACAATTCTGATGGGGCGGGTGATGATGCCATTCCTGCTGATGATGGCATTGGCGGCGCTTCTGATGGGAGTCTCCAATTCGCTGGGATATTTCGGCGTGCCCGCGCTGGCGCCCGTGATGCTCAACGTCGGAATGATTATCTGCTCGATCGCCCTTTCTCCCTTTGTCCATCCACCGGTGTTGAGTATCGCCATCGGCGTATTGGTAGGCGGCTTCGGGCAGTTCGTGATGCAGTATATTGCGCTGCGACGAATCGGGTTCCGTTTTCAAATCATCTTTGATCTCGCCAATCCCGACTTACTGCGCTTGCTGCTATTGATCATCCCCACCGTTATCGGACTGGCGGCCACACAGATCAACGTTGCCGTGATCACCAGAATAGCTTCCAATGATTCCGGCGCCGTCTCCTACCTTGATTATGCTTTTCGACTGCTGCATTTGCCTTTGGGACTATTTGCCATTGCTATCGCCACGGTTGCTCTACCCAAGCTTGCCGGGGAAGCGGCCGGGGGCAATCATCTCGGATTCAACCGCATTCATTCCAGCGCTCTGAGATTGGGACTGTTTTTGAGCTTGCCGGCGACGATCGTGATGGTTTTGCTGTCGCGCGAAATCTGCGGCGCTGTCTATCAATATGGCAAGTTCACTTCGCAAGACACGCTGCAGACGGCGCGGGCGCTTTCCATGTATTGCGTCGGACTACCGTTTTTCACCTTAGTGAGAATCACGGTGCCGGCGTTTTATGCGCTGAAAGACACGCGCACACCGGCGCTGATCTCGGTCTTTAGTGTCGTGTTGAACATCTTTTTCTGTTTCCAACTACGTGGTACCTACGGTTTTGTCGGTCTGGCACTGGCTGCCTCGCTGGCGGGCATTGCCAATTTCGCGCTGCTCACCTATCTGCTCAGGAGCCGAATCGAGATGACCGGCGACAGAGAGAATCTGATTGCACTCGCCAAGATTGTTGCTGCCTCGTTGGTGACCGGAATGATCGTCTGGTTGATGAAGCACTTTCTCTTTACGCAAATTCAGCACTCACGCTTGGTCAATCTTGGCACGGTAACCGCAATGCTCGCTGTAGCTATCGCGGCATATCTGGTGCTGTGCCGGCGGTTGCGGATAGAGGAATGGACACGACTTGCGGACGCTTTTATGAGACGGTTTAGGCGCTAACACAACGGAGGGGTAAGTGCGAACACCGGCGCTCTATGCGCTGATCTTCCTCGTCGGGGGGATTCTTCTCGCAACCAATACCGCTCTGCCTGCTATGGTCTACCTTGGCGTGGCCGTGCTGGCATCGGCGTTGGCGATAATTTGCTTCATCGTAGAGAAAACGATGACAAGCCGGGCAGCGATTTGCCTTGCCGTCCTGTCAACCGGCGCGTTTTTGACGGAATTGCAGAGCTCCGAGTTTCCTTCCAACCACATTTCGCATTTTGCCTCTGCTGACCAGATTATGACCGTCACAGGTATCGTCGTCTCAGAACCGGATATTCGTCCGACCAAGACTTATTTAACCGTGCAAGTTGACTCGCTGCAATATCGTGATCGGGCAATTGCCTCCTGCGGAAATCTGCGGCTGCAAATTCAAGCGCCAACGTCGGCATTTGGTTATCGCGATCAAATCAAGTTCACCGGCTACGTCAATCAGCCCTTTTCCGGTCGCAATCCGGGCGCATTCGATTATCGCCGCTATCTAGCCATCAGACAGATCAGCGCCACCGTGACCTTGCCCGGCGCCGACCGAATTAGACTACTCCAGTCTGGCGCCTCAGAACCATTTGTGCGCACTATCGTATCGCCAGTGCGCGACTACATCTCATCGGTGTTCGAGCGATCCCTGCCATCGGAGCAGGCAGCGGTCATGAAGGGTTTTCTGATCGGCGATGTCCGCAACATCTCGAGTGAAGTCTATCAGCGCTTCAAGAACACTGGCACGCTACATGTTCTGGCGGCATCCGGTGCCAACGTTGCATACGTCGTCACGACTCTGCTGCTCTTTATCCGATTGTTTCGATTGCCGAGGCAATATCGGATTTACCTGCTGATTGCGGGTGTCGTGATCTTCTCGTTTCTGGCCTACAATCAGCCCTCCGTCGTGCGTGCGGCGGTGATGGCAATCGTGGCGTTGATCGGTATGGCGCTCTATCGTGACACCAATTGGCTGAACAACATTTCCGTCGCCGGGTTGATAATTCTCGTCTTCCGGCCTTTGTACTTGTTCGACCTTGGGTTTCAGCTCTCGTTTGGCGCCGCCTTCGCGCTGATACTGTTTATGCCTGTCTGCGAGAAATGGATGCCCAAGCCGACCAGTCTCATCCGAAAGGCAACGCGTTATTTCCTGATGATCTTTTACGGGAGCATCATTGCCCAGCTTGGCGTGATTCCGATACTTATCTACAATTTCCACACCGTGCCGTTGGTAAGTTTCCTGGCAAATCTATTAGTCGTTCCGCTGGTGGGTGTGGCAACAACACTCGGCATCATTTTGGTGTTCCTCTCAGCCATTCCGGTGGTTTCGACCTTGCTTGCCGAGATCCTGACCTTCACACTCAAGTTGACGCTCGCTTCGATTGACTACTTCCACGCCTTGCCGATTTCGCAGTTACGGCTGGGAGCACCACACCTGCTGGCGATCATCGCCTACTATTTGGCGCTGCAATTTGTCTTCTTGTTCGCGTCCCGAAAGCGAATTGCCCTGTTCGCCATACTTCTGTTGATATCCACGAGCGCCCTGATTTGGAAAAATGTGCTGGCGGATGGCGGCAGCGAGACCGAGATCACTTTTTTCGACACGCGCGACCTGACAACGGTCTTCATCAAACAGACGGGCGGACGAACAGTGCTAATCAACGGTGGCGGCGCCAATCAATCTGTGAATCTCGGCGAGGCAACGGTTCTGCCATTCCTGTTAGCCAAGGGAGTTGGCCATTTGGACCGCGTCCTTTCGACTACCGCACAGTCCGGCAACATGCGTTCCCTGTTGTCGGCTATGGCTGGAGTGGAGCAGAGCACTCCCTCTGCTGTCGACGATAGCGCCTACTTACAGTCGCTGACCGGTTGTATCGAACCTATCGACTCCAGCACGATCCTTTCCTATCGAGCCTCGAATGTCCTGCTGCTGACAGGCTCCACACCTGTGCAGAACTTGAACAATCTTCCCCCAACGGTCAACGTGGTCGCTGCTGACTGGAGCTACCTGAAACAAGACGGTTTCGTCGCTTTCCTAAAGTCGCTCCATGTTGAAACGGTTGTACTTACGAGCTACCCCACTCTCTACACTTCGAAGGAACCGCTTCGGCGACTCAGAGAAGAGCTTCCCAATTTGCCCATCCTTTCAGTGCTTGAATCCGGGGGCATCACCCTCCGACTTGCCGCTGACGGTTTTCGAGTATTGGTAACAGCCAATAACTGATAGCGCAAACGGGTTATCAGACATAGGCCTTCTGCGCCGCGAAATCAAATCGTCTTAAAGAATTACCGAAAACCGCCCGATATAGAATATGAAGTAAACCGCGCTGGAGGAGTATCCGGCGTGAATTATTGAACAGTAAACAAGCACTTAAAAAGCTCGGAAGCATGAGTTTTACCGGAAATCTACAGACGGTGGCATTCTCTGATCTGTTGCAGTTATTTTCCGCCGGCAAGAAGACCGGAACGGTCACCATTGTGCGCGGAAATATCCGCAAGGAGATCGTCTTCCGGGACGGCAACATCATCACGGCGAACTCGCATGATGCCGAGGAAGACTATCTCGGCCAGTTGCTGCTAAAGGCCGGGCGGATAACTAAGACCGACCTCCAACGGGCTATCTATATGCACAAGACCTCCGGCAAACGGATCGGTCAGGTGCTGGTGGAGATGAAGCTGGTCAGCCGCGAAGAGCTGACCCTGTACCTCAAGCAGCAGATCGAAGAGATCATCTACAACCTCTTCAGTTGGAAAGAGGGCGAATTCGTCTTCCGTGAAGGGCAGCTTCCGGCCGGCCGCGAAGGTTTGTTCGAGTTGAATACTATGAACGTGATCATGGAAGGGACGCGGCGAATCGATGAGTGGGTGGAAATTCAGAAAGTGTTGCCGCGCGATAATCAGATCCTCTGCGTGTCGCCCAAAATTCAGGCCAAGAATGACGAGGTCACGCTGTCGCTCGAGGAATTCAAAATCATTACGCTAATCGACGGCAAACGGACGCTGCCGGAGATTCTGGAAGTTTCGCCGCTGGGTGAATTCGTGACCTCGCGCGCCATCTACAAGCTGATTTCCGCCGGCCTGGTGGAAACGACCACGGTCAAAGAGGCCGAGTTGCTTGATCCCCGCGAAGAGGATTCTTTGTTCTGGCTGCTGCTGAGGGTTTACGCGTCGGCTTTCAGCCAGATTCAGAAAATGCTCGAGAAGAAGATGGGAGCCGAAAACGAGAAGCTGCAACTGACGCTGGGCGGGTTCCGCAAAGGAATCTGGCAGTGCTTCGTTGGTATAAATCATTCAGATTTCCCCACCAGTTTTGAATCGATCAAGCGAGCGATGGCGAAAATGCCGAAGGAAGTCAGGGCGCTCAAGCTGATAAGCGGGCTTAATCAGATCATGGAAGAACAGCTTGCCTTCGTCTATTCCTACCTCGGCATCGAGGTCCGCAAACAGGTGGCGGCGGAAATCAAGAAGGAAATCGCGCTGCCGCTGGCGGAAAGACGGGAAGTCGATAAGAAATACGATGTCGGTAACGAGTTGTACCGCATCCTCAGAGAAGTCAAACTGACCAAATCGGTCTTGTGAGGTAGTTATGATGAAGATTGTGCGCACAGTGGTCCTGGCGCTGGTGGCCTTGCCGATATCGAGTGCACTGGCCCAAACTGCAGTGAAGACCGGCGAGGTGTCGGCGTTTGGAGTGGCAATTGATATCGTTCTGCTGGTGGCCGGTCTGATCTGTTTTGCGGTGTGTCTGAAAATCTTTGCCTTGCTCCGGGGAGGCGAGCTTTCACCGGGCTGGCAGGTATTAGCCGTTTCGTTTCTGATCTTCTCTCTTGGCCAGTTGTTAAGTCTGGCAATCAAGCTGGATATCGTCACCATGCAGAGAAATGCGATCGGTATCCTGCAACTGCTGGCGTTGATCTTGGTGGCCGTCGGCGTGACGAAGATTAAGAAGAGTTTGACCTAGAACCGCTTTGCTGAAGGTTTCTATGATTGAAACAGCAAGTCTGACCGAGCGTATCGAACAATGCGAGAGGATTCTCAAGGAGAATTCAAAATCGCAAGTGTTCGCTGCGCTGGCCGACGCCCATCGCCTTAACGGCGACCTGGATCAGGCGTTTCGCGTCTGTCGCCAGGGAATACGGACTCATCCAGACTACGGCGCCGGTCACTTGGTGATGGCCAAGATTAGTCTCGGTCGCAAGATGTACGACTGGGCAGAACAGGAACTGAATAAGGCCGTGGAAGTTGACGGCGAAACGCGGTTGACGGAACAACTGCGTGTGGAAATTCTGATTGCCAAAGGCAGTATCGGCGAGGCCGAGTCAGCGATCAAAAAACTGCGAGCGTCCAGCGCCAATCGACTACTGGTTCAGGATTTGCAGCAGAGGCTGGAGCGTCAGAAGAAAGAGTTGAAACGACGGCAAGTCGAGCCGCTTCCCGGCGCGCACAGGACATCCACAGGCGCGGAAATGGATACGAACAGGGACGCAATCAGGCCAAAGACGCCCCAGACACTCAATCAGGTTCTGGACCAGTTATTGAAACTGTCATTTGTCGAATCCATCGTCTGCGCGCACAGTGACGGCACTGTCGTTGATCATCGCGGTAGTCCCGACCAGGATGTTCAAGCTGTCGCCGCCTTCGGCGTGGAAATGTGCCGAAATGCCGAGACCGAGACCGCGGTCGCCGTCTTTGGCGAGACGAGGCAGATCGCGGTTGAGACCGAGAAGCGGATAATCGTGATAATGAAATTCAGTCGCTACAACCTGGTCCTCTACTGCGAGAAGGGGGTCAATGTCGGGGCTATGCGACTGAAGCTGGACGAAGTCAAGGAAAACCTGCAGGACGGCTAAGGAAGTGAGAAGTAAGTATGGAATGGTCTATTAGAGATACACGTCATGTAGTCTTGATTGCGCTGATCGTCGCCGCCTTGCCCATGCTGATCTACCCGAACTACTTCGGCGTCGCTTTCCAGATGAGTATGTTCTGGTACGCGTTGTTGGAATTGACCTACTATTTCTCGGTCGGATTGATTCTGAACCGCCGTCGCTCGGTGGCATACACCGCTGTAGCAGCCGTGCTGACTCTCGCAAGTCGCCTCGTGCTCTCGGGGGTTCTTCTACTGATGCTGATGGTCCTGGAACAAATGCCGGCGTCCGAAGCATTTATCAAGGCATTTGACACTTTTAAGCCGGCGATTCTGCTCTTCAGCGTTACGGCGCCATTTCTCTTCAACTCGACAATTCAGATGATTCTGCCCGGTCGCGTCGGCAGACGGCATCTGCGCAAATCCGGAACTGCGCCGATCATCTACACCTCCACATCGACTCCGGTCATGCGACCGTCGCCCCCCATACCCGCTGCCCCAACTACGCAACGAACGGGCAGCGAACTTTTCGACCATTCGTTTACCGGTGCGGTGCAACACGTTGGCGCTTATTCGGGCGTTCTGTGCGCGATGCTGATTGACGACGACGGTCTACCCGTGGCAACCTGGAGCCGCGGCGAGTGGGACCAGGATTTATGGAGTGCACTAAGCAAGAAAATAATCGACGACTTGCTCGAAACGAACATCAGAACCGGCACGACGCCCCTAAACACGATCGAGTACACTTCGGGCGCTCACCGCTTCTGCCTTTATCGCGCCGCCGACATGTGGCTCCTGTCGATAGCCGACGTCGAGTCCGATGAGTTGGAAAAGATACGTCTGCATCAGGCAGCGGAGATGATCGAGCGGCACTGTCAAGAGAAATTTAGCAACCTTTATAGCAGCGAAGCAGGGAGACAATATGCGGGAAGTACTGTCTGATCTCAACAAGACTTCCGGTATTACCGGCAGCATGCTGGTGGGTAACGACGGCATCGTGATCGCCGCCGACCTGAATAGTCAGTATGACGACGACACGATCGGCGCTCTGGCCGGATCGATATCTGCGACCGTGACCAAGAGTCTGGAGCGCCTGTATCAGGCGCCTCTGAAGCAACTGACAATCGAAGCCGGCAAGGGAAAGCTTTTCATCACCGCGACTCCGATCGGTTATCTGGTGGTAACGACCGAAGACAAAATCAACATGGGATTGATCCGATTGGAGATCAAAAACGCCATATCGCAAATCAGCATCTAACGAACCGTCGGAGAGACTGAAATGGTTTCGATAAACTATTCAAGCCGGGAGGTAAGCTGCAAAATTGTTTACTATGGGCCCGGTTTGTCGGGAAAAACGACCAACTTGCAGTACGTGCATGCGAAAGTCCCGAAGAAGACGAGGGGTGATCTGATCAGTCTGGCGACTGACGCAGACCGGACGCTGTATTTTGATTTCCTGCCGATCAACATCGGCGCGATCAACGGCTTTGCCACCAAATTTCAACTCTACACCGTGCCCGGTCAGGTTTTCTACAATGCCACGCGTAAGTTGGTGCTTCGCGGCGTAGACGGCCTGGTATTTGTGGCGGACTCGCAGCGCTCAAAGCGAGATGAAAACATCGAATCGCTGAACAATCTCAAAGAGAACCTGATCGAATACGGCTATGACATCTACACGCTGCCAATTGTCCTGCAATACAATAAACGCGATCTCCCCGATGTAATGCCGATTGAGGAAATGCAGCAAGACCTCAACTGGAACAACCTCCCCTATTTCGAAGCATCGGCGGTCAAGGGTGTCGGAGTGTTCGATACGCTAAAAATGATTACCAAGGTTGTTCTCAATAGAGCCACCAAGAAGACGGAAGCACCCGAAGCCGAGGCAGCGCCGGCAGCGATGGCCGGTGTCGCCGAGCCTATGGTTCAGGAACAGGTCGGAACTGCAATCGAACACCGGGCGTCTACACAGATCGCCCCCCGCAACTCGGCTTCGACCGCTGGTACAACAGTCGCGCCTCCGCCGGTCTCCATGGACAGGCCCCACCGCGTCGAGGTTAGAGAAGTTACCGACGAGGCCGGCTGGGGCACGCAGAGCGCCGTCTCGCAAGAACAGACGAAGAAGCTGCAGACCGACAAAGTGCTGATTCCCAAACACCCGACGCTGGCGGAAATCGAAAGCAAGCTGCATCAGGTCGACAATACCGAGCTTGACTCACCTAAGAAGCCGGCGGTCAAACCGAAGGCCGAAGTCGATGAGGCCGCGCGCTCGCAGTTCGCGGACGCCTTTGAAGTACCGCATGTAGTAGGCATGCAGAAAAGCTTAAAATTGCGAAAGAAAAAAAAGAGATTCTTCCTATTCCGCTGGTTTGGCGGAGACAATGACTAGTCAGGAGGTATGACGTGGCTGGCGACAAACTAATGGTATACTGGGATGACACGGAGAAGATCGACGTGGTCATGACCAAGCTTCTCAAAGGCGCGGAAGCTAAATGCGCGCTTCTTGTCGATAAGGACGGCCACCTTATCGCCCGGCATGGTTTCACTCAAACCCTCGACACAACTGCGTTATCGGCCTTAATGGCGGGCAGCTTTGCCTCCACCTCCGAGATCGCCAAGCTGGTCGGTGAGCCGGAGTTTTCGGTCTTGTTCCACCAGGGCAAGAAGGATCATATCCACATGTGTTTGGTCGGTGATCGCTCCATTCTGGCAATCGTGTTCGACGATCGCACGACCATTGGAATGGTGCGGCTGTATGCGAAAGAAGCGGCGGTTGAACTGCAAAAAATCTTCGAAATCGTCTTGAGAAAGGTCAACAGCTCGGAAGAGGGGTTATCCGAAGCATTTACCAACTCGGCGGAAGACAAACTTGAGGACATCTTCCGGGATTAACAGCGGCTGACGATAGGCGCAGACGGAACCATTGGGGATTATGCCGAATCCGAAAGAATTGGGAACAATGCTCGTCGAGGCGGGCAAGATTAGTCAGGATCAGCTAACGCAGGCTTTGAGCTTGATCGACAAGAACAAGGGCCGACTCGAGCAAACTCTCGTCTCGATGGGAGCGGTGACCGATGAAGAGGAAATCACCTCCTTCATCGGCAAGCAACTCAACATCGGCGCTATCCGTTTGAGCGATCTGGAGCTGAACGCCGATGTCGTCAAACTCATTCCCCATGACATCGCCCGCAAGTTCAACGTCATTTCCGTGAGCAAATTCGGCAAGACGCTGGTGGTGGCGATCAGCGACCCGAACAATATCTATGTTCTCGACGCGATTAAATTCATCACGGGTTGTTCCGTACAGCCGGTCATTTCTCCCGAGCCGGCGATTCAGAAAGCCATCGAACACTATTACAACGATTCCTCGCAGTACTCTGAGATTCTGAAGGGTTTGGAAGAATCCGACCTTGAAGTTATCTCGACGGGAGAGGAGACCGTCAGTGACCTGGAACTCCAATCGGCGGTCCAGGACAAGCCACTGGTCAAACTCGTGGATTCGATCATCAGTGAAGCCATACGCAAAGGCGCCTCCGATATTCACATCGAAACCTACGAGAAAAAGATTCGCGTACGTTACCGTGTTGACGGTTCGTTGCTGGAGATGTCTACCCTGCCCTTCAAGTATCGCGCGGCAATCGTCAGCCGCGTTAAGATCATGGCCGACCTCGATATTTCCGAACGCCGACTGCCGCAGGATGGACGCATCAAAGTCAAAATCGGTGACCGCGCCGTAGACCTGCGCGTCTCGGTTCTGCCGACGATTTTCGGCGAAAAAGTCGTGATGCGAATTCTTGACCCGAAATCGCTGATGGTCGACTTGACCAACCTCGGGTTCCCCGAGTTGTCATTGGCAAAGTTCCAGCACGCAATTCAGTTGCCCTACGGCATTGTCTTGGTCACGGGACCGACCGGTTCCGGCAAGACGACAACTCTGTATTCGGCTCTAAAAACGATCAATCAACCGGACGTCAACATCATGACTGCTGAGGATCCGGTCGAGTTCAACTTTGAGGGCATCAATCAGGTCGCCGTGCGCTCTGATATCGGTCTGACTTTTTCCGCCGCGTTGAGATCCTTTCTGCGGCAGGACCCGGACGTGGTCATGGTGGGTGAGATTCGTGACGGCGAAACCGCGGAAATCGCTATCCGAGCGTCCCTCACGGGACACCTGGTGTTTAGTACGCTCCATACCAATGATGCACCCTCTTCGATCAACCGTCTGATCGACATGGGCATCCCGGCCTATCTCGTTGCCTCGGCCGCCAAGCTAATCATGGCCCAGCGTATGGTCAGGAAACTCTGCAAACGTTGTAAGGAAGAAACCAAAGTTGACGAGGCAATACTTGTCAGACTGGGCGTTGCGGAAGACGAACTAAAGACCTTCAAGGCCTTTCATGCCAAAGGCTGTTCCGAGTGCAATAATATCGGCTTCTCAGGCAGAACCGGGCTCTTCGAAGTGATGCCGATTACGCCGGAGATCGAGCGTATGATCATCGCCAAAGTATCCACCCCGGAAATTACGGCGCTGGCGGTGAAAGAAGGAATGATGACATTGCGTATGGCGGGCGTCGAAAAGATTCGCAAGGGCATAACTTCCGTTGACGAGGTGCTGGCCGAGACATCGTAGCGACATGGATAGAAGATGTGGTTGAATAAATGATAGCTGAAAATACAGGAGTCGTGCATGGTCAACTTGCGTGAACTGTTGGAGATACTGATCGAGAAGAACGCATCCGATCTGCATCTCGCGGTCGGATCGCCGCCTCAAATCCGTGTTGACGGTCGTCTGTTGACGCTCGACATGGATGCGTTAACGCCTGACGCCACGAAGAAGCTGGCATACAGTATGATGTCGGAGAAACAAAAACAACGTTTTGAGGAGAACTCCGAGCTCGATATGTCATTTGGCATTGAGAACATGAGCCGTTTCCGCTGCAACGTCTTCGTGCAGCGCGGCAATGTCTCGGTGGCGTTGCGACAGATTCCTTACAAGGTCCCCTCATTTGAAGAACTGGGTGTCGATAAGGCCATTATCGAGATGGCCAACTTGCCCCGCGGACTGGTGCTGGTCACAGGCCCTACCGGTTCGGGCAAGTCAACAACGTTGGCGGCGCTGATTGACAAAGTCAATCGCGAGCGACACTCCCATATCCTCACCGTGGAAGATCCGATCGAGTACCTCCACCGCCACCAAGGATGTTTGGTCAACCAGCGCGAGGTCGGCTCCGATACCAAGTCTTTTGCGATCGCGCTGAAATACGCGTTGCGGCAGGATCCGGATGTAGTGCTCGTGGGCGAGATGCGCGATCTGGAGACGGTCTCCGAAGCGTTAAACATCTCCGAGACCGGCCACCTGACCTTCGCGACTTTGCACACTAACTCCTGCGCCGAGACAATCAACCGTATTGTCGACGTGTTCCCGACAAACCAGCAAGAGCAGATCCGGGTTACGGTGTCGTTTGTCCTGCAGGGCGTAGTATCGCAGCAATTAGTGCCGCGAATTGGCGGCGGCCGAGTGTTGGCCACCGAGGTGATGATATGCACACCTGCGGTTCGCGCGTTGATCCGTGATGACAAGATTCATCAGATATATAGTATGATTCAGGCAGGTCAGAAGTTCGGCATGCGAACCATGAACATGTCCCTTGCCGAACTCCATCTGTCGCGGAAAATCACGATTGGCGAAGCAATGGCGCGCTCGTCGAACGTGCAAGAGCTGAACGAGATGCTGTCGCGGGTTCAGACCGCAACGGAAGCTCGCTACTAACGATGAGGAACGGAGGTTGCCATGCCAGTCTTTGAGTATAAAGGCAAAACAGTGACCGGCTCGCCCGTAGAGGGTGAACTCAAGGCAAAAGATCGCGCGGAGATGGAACGGATTCTGAGGCGCAACAAGGTCCTCGTTGATAAAATTTCCCGAAAGCCGTCCCAGATTAACATCAGGTTCGGCTCCGGTATCAAGAAAGTTCACATTTCCCGCTTTACGCGGCAGTTTGCTACAATGATCGGCGCCGGCCTGCCGATGGTGCAATGCCTCGACATTCTCTCGAAACAGATGGATTCTCAAGAGTTCCGCCGAATCATCACCGAGATCAAAGACTCCGTGTCATCAGGTTCAACGCTTTCCGAGGCGATGAAGAAGCACAAGAAGGCGTTCGACGATCTCTATGTGAACATGGTTGAAGCGGGTGAAATGGGGGGCGCACTGGACACAATTCTGGTACGTCTGGCTGGCTATCGAGAAAAAGCTGATTCCTTGGCGCGCAAGATCAAAGGAGCGATGGTTTATCCGGCTGTCGTATCGGTGGTGGCAATTGGTGCCACGGTCGCCATGCTGACCTTCATTGTGCCGATTTTCGCCAAAATGTTCGCCGGCCTCGGCGCCGAGTTACCCGGCCCGACGCAGTTCGTACTGAATGTCTCTCACGTTCTGCAGAGATTCTATCCGATCATCCTCGGCGCTGTGATCGCTGGCGTCGTCGGCCTGAAATTGACATTGAAAAACGATCAGGGGCGGCTCTATTTCGACAAGTTTATGCTGAAAACGCCGATCTTCGGAGACCTTATCCGCAAGGCGTCGGTGGCGCGCTTTACCCGCACGCTGGGAACGCTGATTCAGTCCGGCGTGACGATTCTCGACGCACTCGAAATCACGGCCAAGACTGCCGGCAACAGGGTGTTGCAGGTTGCCATCAAAAAGTCGGTCGTGTCGATTGCCGAAGGCGACACGATTACCAGCCCGCTGAAAGAGTCGGGCGTGTTTCCCCCCATGGTGATCCAGATGATCAGTGTGGGCGAGAAGACTGGCGGATTGGATGAGATGCTGGCGAAGATCGCCGATTTCTATGACGAAGAGGTGGACGCGGCCGTCAGCGCCCTGACAGGGCTTATTGAGCCGGTTGTAATTGTGGTCATGGGCGCCGTCATCGGGGGCATTCTGATCGCGATGTATCTGCCGATGTTCGATATCATCGGCAAGATCAACTGACGAAGCCGGTTATCGTAATGTAGAGGGAGAAGCCACCTCTGATATCGAGGGTGGCTTCAGTTATGATGGCAACTTATCGCAAACGCAAACTGAAGGAAGAACTCAGAAGCACTTGGTTCATTCCTCTGCGTCTGTCGATTTTCCTGCTTGTTTTTGGCGCAGTAGTGCTCTCGGAAGCCGGTCAGTCGGGAATCTTTCAGCCATTTCTCTACTATTCTGTCGCCACTCTGGTCTTTCTTCTCGTAATCGAATTTGACATCCGCATTATCAAACCACAATTCCTGAGCTTGATCATCTTTGCCCACATCGTTCTTGAGCTCACTGCCGAAGGCGCTATTATCCGAGGGGCCGGGCATCTGACCTCACAATACTCGGCCCTATTCCTATTAAGTATCGTCTCAGCTAGTCTGGTGTACCGCCTTGCTGGGACGCTTTCCGTGGCAACGTTGGCCGCGCTGATCTACGCTTTCACCTCGACTACTCACGGGATATCCGGCGGCTTCTTCGACCTGCAGCAATTCCGACAGACGTACCAGGTCAACGATGAAATCTTTTATGCCGTCTTTCTGCATGTCTGCACCTTCTATCTCGTCGCGTTTATCTCCGGATTCCTCGCGGCCAAATTACGCGTCAAGGAAGGTGAGTTGTCGCACACGTCCGAGAGACTGGAACGGGTACAACTTGACACCGACGACATCCTGCACAATCTCCACTCTGGTCTGATTACCGTCGACAATCGTGGCCGCATCGTCTATTTCAACCGCGCTGCTGAAGCCATTCTGGGAATTAGCCAGAAAGAGGTCAAAGGACGGAGTTTCCTCGAAGTATTCAACCAACGGATGCCGGAATTTTGCGAGCGCGTATTGTCGGTACTTAAGCTAGCCAAGCCGAATCTCCGCTCTGAGACGGAGATTATCGGCAGGGATGGCAAGATCATCCCGCTAGGTCTGACAACGTCCGTACTGGGTGATGAACGGATCGGAATTCGTGGCGTCATCGCCATCTTCCAGGATTTGACCTTTGCCAAACAGATGGAACAAGCGTTGATGAAGGCCGACCGCTTGGCTGCCGTTGGAGAGCTCTCGGCGCGGATCGCCCACGAAATCCGTAATCCGCTGGCCTCCATCTCCGGTTCAGTCGAAGTACTCAAGAACGAAATTGAACTGACCGGCGAGAATGCTCGGCTGATGGAATTGATCGTAAAAGAATCGGAGCGGTTGTCTCGCGTATTGAACGACTTTCTGGTTTATGCCCGCACGGCGCCAACCCACACGACGAAAGTCGAATTAGTCTCGGTGGTCGGAGAGACAATCGAATTGCTCAGAAACAACCCGGCGTTGCCCAAGACCCTCACCATCAATTTCGAAACCGAACAATCCACCGTTTACATCGTCGCGGATGAAGATCAAGTACGGCAAATCGTGATCAACGTTGTCAACAATGCCATTGAAGCCGTGGATGAAAACAGTGGCGCAATCCAAGTCCGAATCGTCTCCCCGGAGGGTAGACTCGGCGTCTCTGACACCGAGTGGGTCTGTCTGCAAATAGCCGACAATGGCTGCGGCTTTTCCAGCGAAGACAAGGACAGGATATTCGAACCCTTTTTCTCCCGCAAGAAAGGCGGCACCGGTTTGGGACTGGCAATAGTGAAACGCTGCCTTGACACTATTGACGCCCGGATCGAAGTGGAATCGGCGCCAAATCACGGCACGACCTTTAACCTGTTCTTCAAGAAATACCTGATTCCGCGCGATAGCGAGAGAATGGCCATTCCCGCCTTGTATCCGCCGACCGAAAAATCTCTCACATAATCGAATGCCACCAACTCGCTCAAAGAATTCTGCCTGCATATTGCCGGTAACGGAGGGGAGGGGGAATTGGTCAAGCAGCTGATGGATCCCCATTCCGGATTCTCATAAAAACATACCGATTGCCGATATCTTAAGAAAGGATCGCGACGGTCAAAAGTGGTGCATTCTTGTCGTCGACTTTAGTGTTAAACTCTTGACTTCAAATTGAGGGGGCACAATATTCGCCTGGCGCACTCCGGGAGGGATGTTTGTGTTCAGGCAGAGTGACGACAAGTCACAGCTTATCAGGCAGTTAGCGCTCGCGGGAGTGATCCCGATCATGATGGCCGTCGGACCCGTAATCGGGTTCGTGATCGGCAAAGCACTTGACGGATGGCTCGGCACCGAACCGTACCTGATGATTCTCTTCATCGGGCTCGGATTTGTCGCCGCCGGCAAAGAAGTCTATGATGTTGTGCGTAAGATCAGTAAGGATTCGTAGATTTTTTCACAAGCTATGGGACTAGAGTTTATCGACCGGACATTCAGGACGACTATCGTCGTGGCTCTCTTGGCCGCGCTCTGTCTGACTTTATACCAGAGTGGCCATGTGGCACTGGGCTTCCTTGTTGGCGTTGCCTGGAGTCTGGTCAATTTCTATCTAATGAAACGCCTTATTGTCGAGGTACTGACCCCCGATGAGCGGCGAAAGCAAGTCACTATTCTGATTGCGTTTATCAAATTCCCGATCCTCTATGCCGTTGGTTACCTCATAATCGCATCCGACTACTTCTCGATATGGGATCTGCTTTCCGGCTTCTCCCTCATCTTCCTTGTAATGCTGCTTAAGGCACTCAGTCGCATGATACTGCGAATGGATCCGTTTGGCTTTGACAAAAAACACGCTGAGGGAATCCATTGATTCTTGAGAAACTGACATTGTCGATTCTAGTCACGGCCGAACAAGCAGGCCACGCTGCCGACACCGTGACGCATGCCGCCGGACACGGGGAGTCTTCCGCACCGGAGTTGCCTAACTTCATCCAAATGCTCGCAGAGAGCTTCCATGGTGCGTTCAGCAATATCTATCAGTGGGAGAACATCGCCTTCGCATTTCTAGCGGCAATTATCATGTGCGTAGTGGCACTTCGCGTATATGCCAAACGGCAGATGATGCCAAACAAGCTTCAGAACCTCGTGGAGATGATCGTCGAGGCGCTTGACAACTTCTTCCACAGTATTCTTGGTCATCACGCTCGTCGTTACACACCGTTCTTAGGCACTTTGTTCATCTATATCCTGATCATGAACTGGATGGGCTTGATTCCGTTCCTCAAAGCTCCGACATCAAGCGCAACCATCACAGTCTCTCTCGCACTCATTGTCTTCGTTCGCGTTCAGTTTGCCGGATTCCGTTACCTCGGGGTCGGGGGCTGGTTCTACCATATGCTCGGACAGCCGAGTTCGGCGGTCACCTGGGCCCTATCCCCGCTCTTCTTTGTAATACACTTTTTTGGTGAAATCATAAAACCTGTGTCGCTCTCGATGCGTCTTTTCGGCAACATAACTGGTGAAGACATGCTTATCGCTGCCTTCGCTAGTATCGGTGTGTTGGCGCTGTCATTTCTCCATCTACCGGCCGGCATTCCCTTTCAGTGGCCTTTCTATTTTCTTGGTTTGATGCTATCGGCAATACAGGCCCTCGTGTTCACCGCGCTTTCAACGGTCTATTTTTCGATGATGCTGCCGCACGAGGAACATGGTGAAGAACACAAGTAATTTAACTCTATCGCTGGAGGAAACATGGACTACAAATTTGCATTAGCGCTATCGTTGCCGATCGCGATCGGCCTGGCAGCGATTGGCTCCGGTTTCGGTCTGGGTCGCGCGGTCGGACAGGCAATGGAGGCCATCGGCCGCCAACCGGAAGCAGCCGCGAAGATACAGACGGCCATGCTCATTGGCGCCGGCTTCATTGAAGCGTTGACTATCTATGCCTTCGTTGCCTTCATCATTCTCATGGGCAAGATCGGCTAAATCACGATATCGCGGGCGGGCTGACAATGCTCAGCCCGCGTTAGTCACATTCGGACAAGGCGAGGATAAGATTGCTGAATCAAATACTGGAAGCGCTGAAGATATCAATCCCTCAGTTGATTACTCACATCATCGGTTTCCTGCTCTTGGTTTGGGTTCTGAAACGCTACGCTTGGAAACCGCTTCTGGCGCTGCTGGACGAACGCCGCGAACGCATCAAAAACGGTTTTGCCGAAATCGAAACCAAGCAGAACCAGGCGGATGCGCTCAATGCCGAGTATCAGTCGAAGCTGAAAGATATCGACACTGAGGCCCGGCGCCGTTTGACCGAGGCGATTGCGGAAGGCGAAAAGATCGCCGCCAAAATCAAAGAAGACGCCCGCAACGAAGCCAAGGATATGTTCAGTCGTAGCAGGGCCGAAATCGAACAGGATATGGCCAAGGCGCGAGTGCAGTTGAAGAACGATGTGGTGGTAATGACCATTACTGCGGCGGAAAGAATTATTCATGAGCGGCTCGACACACCGAAGCAACGCGAGTTGATCGGCCGCTTTATTGACGACATCGAGAAAGTCAAGTAGCAGGCACGCGAGATGCAAACGCAGATTGCCGAAAGGTATGCCCACGGTCTGTTTGAGCTGACTCAGCAGATGCAGAACAGCGAGTCGGTAAATCTGGACTTTGGCGATTTGGCGAATGTCCTCAAACAGGACGACTCGCTAATTCGCTTCCTGGCGGCGCCGCAAATCGTGGAAAGCGATAAGACGGCGGTCGTTGCCAAGGTTTTTCAAGGCAAAGTCCCCGATCAGCTGTATCATCTGCTGCAACTCGTGGTAGCCAAACGGCGCACCGGATTTCTGGTAGAAATCGCTGCCGAGTATTCTCGACTCTACCACGATAGCAAAGGAATTGTCGTGACTCGTCTGATCAGCGCCATACCCTTGACGGCGGACGAAATCGGCAGTATCAAGGCGCGCCTGGACAAGCTGACCGGAAGAACTATCGAGATCACTACCGAGGTCGATGCGGACATTATCGGCGGTGTGATTGCGTTCGTTGGCGAGAAGATCATTGATTGCTCGATTCGTCACGACCTGCAGGTCCTGCGCGAGCAGTTGCTCGAGCTGAAGGTACAATAGTGCGGTGTCATGGAGAAAGCCTTTCGGATGAAAGGAATCTTGAGGAATTGTCATTCCCGCGAAAGCGGGAATCCAGTATTGAAATTGGACTGGATCCTTGCTCTCGCAGGGATGACGGATTCGGGACTACTGCCATAGGGAAGTGTTAGGGACACTGCATCTGGTTATGAATCTTGATATTTGAGGATATGGGAGTCGATGGCATGGCGTTAAAACCTGAAGAAGTAAGTGCGATAATCAAGCAGCAGATTTCCGGCTACGAAACCAAACTCGAAATGGAATCGGTCGGTACAGTGCTGCAAGTCGGCGACGGTATCGCGCGCATCTGGGGACTGCGCGACGTCATGATGTCCGAACTGGTCTCCTTCCCCGGCGACGTGACCGGAGTAGTGCTGAATCTCGAAGCCGACAACGTCGGCGTGGCTATTATGGGCTCGGATCGTGAGATCAACGAAGGTGACACTGTTCGCCGCACCGGTCGTATTGCGTCTATTCCCGTCGGCGATGCCATGATTGGCCGCGTCGTCAATCCCCTGGGCGAGCCGCTGGACGGCAAAGGCCCGATTGTCACCAGCAAATTCCGTAACATTGAATCTGTCGCCCCCAACGTGGTGCAACGCCAACCGGTAAAAGAACCACTGCAAACCGGTCTCAAAGCTATCGACTCAATGATTCCGATCGGTCGCGGCCAGCGCGAGTTGATTATTGGCGACCGCCAAACCGGCAAGACCGCGATCGCTCTGGACACCATCATCAATCAGAAAAGCACAGATGTCTTCTGCATTTATGTCGCCATCGGTCAGAAGTCATCTACGGTCGCGCAAGTCGTCGGTATTCTCGAAGAACATGGCGCGATGAAATATACTACTGTGGTCGCTGCTGAGGCCTCTGCTCCTGCCCCCCTGCAATACATTGCCCCTTACGCCGGCGTCGCTATCGGCGAAGAATTCCTGTATACCGGGCGTCATGTGTTGCTCATCTACGACGATTTGTCTAAACATGCGCAATCATACCGGCAGCTCTCGCTGCTACTGAGAAGGCCGCCGGGTCGTGAAGCATATCCGGGTGACGTGTTCTATTTGCACTCGCGTCTGTTGGAGCGCGCTGCCAAACTTTCGGATGAACTCGGCGGTGGCTCATTGACCGCCCTGCCGATCATCGAGACTCAGGCCGGTGACGTGTCGGCATACATTCCGACAAACGTCATTTCGATTACAGACGGACAGATATTCCTTGAATCGGATCTCTTTTACGCCGGTATCCGCCCCGGTATCAACGTCGGTATTTCCGTGTCGCGTGTCGGCGGCAAAGCCCAGGTGAAGGCGATGAGAAAAGTTGCCGGCAGATTGCGACTCGATCTGGCTCAATATCGCGAGTTGGCGGCGTTTGCCCAATTCGGCTCCGATCTGGATGAAGCCACGCAGGCGCAATTGACCAGAGGCTCGCGCATGACGGAAGTGCTCAAGCAGGGTCAGTTTGTACCCATGTCGATGGAGCGCCAGACTATGATTATCTGGGCGGCAGTAAATGGCTATTTGGACGACCTCCCGCTGGAAAAAGTGAAAGCGTTTGAGGAAGGATTCTACCCATACATTGACCAGAACTATCCAGACATTCCTCACACGATCGCCGACAAGAAGGATATCGACGACGCCACGGAAGCCAAGCTGAAAGAGGTGACCATAAAATACAAAAAGGAGTTTCTGAAGAAGTAGATGCCAACCCCACGCGACATACGCAAAAGAATCCGCGCGGTCGTCAGCACCAGCCAGATCACCAAGGCGATGCAGATGGTTGCCGCGGCGCGACTGCGCAAAGCGCAGCAGATGGTGGAGCAGTCGCGCCCCTATTCGGAGAAGATGCGACTTATCCTCGAACAGATATCATCCGCATCGGCGGAGGTCGAGCATCCTTTCTTCCAGCGTCGCGACGTCAAGGTTCGCGTCTTGGTCGTCTTTACTTCCGATCGCGGCATGTGTGGTTCATTCAATACCAACGTAGTCCGTCAGGCCGTCAGAATGCTCAAAGAACCCGGCGCCGAGAACATCAAACTGGTTCTGGTCGGTAAGAAGGGGGAAGACTTCTTCAGGCGGCAAAGTTGGCCGGTGCTCAAGGTCTACAAAGGATTACAGGGGCGCATGAATCTTGAAGTCGTGCGCGATTTGACCGATTATCTGATCAATCTTTTCGTTTCGGGAGAAGCCGACCGCGTGCAACTGCTGTATACGCGCTTTAAGTTGATGGTCTCCTACAAGCTGAGCATCGCTGATTTTCTGCCGATCAATCCACCCAAGGCCGACCAAGTTGTTACGAGGCAGTACATATTTGAGCCTGATCCTAAACAGATATTTGGCGCTCTGATGCCCGCTTATGCTTTGACGATCATGCAGATGGCTCTGGCCGATTCGCTCGCATCCGAACACGGTACACGTATGATCGCGATGAGTCTGGCTACACGCAATGCCGAGGAAATGGTCGATACCCTGACGCTGCAATACAACAAAGCGCGCCAGGGAGCAATTACCAAAGAGCTGCTGGAGGTTGTTAGTGGTTCGGAGGCGCTGCGAGGATGACAAACGCCGTGACCATGACCAATACAACTTTAAGAGAAGAGTATAGAGGTTGTAGGGGCACAGCACGCTGTGCCCGCGGGCACGTGCAACGTGCCCCTACGAGTCTCAACGTAGAAGGAATCTTCGCAAGGAAGCAGTAGAGATTGTAGGGGCAACCCTTGCGGTTGCCCGATAGATCCGCAGGCAGGCGCAAGGCCTGCCCCTACAAGATGAGGAGAATAGATGTCTGAGAACTTCGGGAAAATAGTTCAAGTCATCGGGCCGACCGTTGACTGTGAATTTGATTCAGATAAGCTGCCGAATCTTCTGAATGCACTCAAGATTGAAGATCAGAAGCGGAGCATCGACCTGACCGTGGAAGTCTCCCTACATATCGGCGACAACGTCGTCCGGTGCGTTTCGCTGGGGTCCACCGATGGCTTGGTACGCGGCATGAAAGTAACCGACACTGGCGGACCGATCACGGTACCGGTAGGCGAAAAAACACTCGGACGTTTGTTTAACCTGCTCGGCAAGCCACTTGACAAGATCGGTGACATACCGGCTGATACTAAAAGGTACCCGATTCACCGTCCTGCGCCGCCGCTATCTGATCAAGTTACGAAATACACGCTGTTTGAAACCGGTATCAAGGTTATTGATTTGCTCGAGCCTTATCCCAAGGGGGGCAAAGTCGGCCTCTTTGGAGGCGCTGGTGTCGGCAAAACGGTTGTCATTATGGAACTGATTCGCAACATCGCCACCGAGCACGGTGGTTACTCGGTCTTTTGTGGCGTCGGCGAGCGCACCCGCGAAGGCAACGATCTTTGGTTGGACATGACCGAATCGGGCGTTCTCGCGAAGACGGCGCTGGTCTTCGGCCAAATGAACGAACCCCCCGGCTCGCGTCTCCGCGTCGGACTCAGCGGTCTGACTATGGCAGAGTATTTCCGCGACGAAGAACATCAGGACGTGCTTTTGTTTATCGACAACATCTTCCGCTTCGTGCAAGCCGGCTCCGAGGTCTCGGCGCTGTTGGGACGTATGCCTTCTGCGGTCGGTTACCAGCCGACATTGAACTCCGAGATGAGCGCCCTGCAGGAGCGAATCACTTCCACCAAAGCCGGTTCGATTACCTCCGTACAAGCAATCTATGTCCCTGCCGACGACCTGACCGATCCGGCGCCGGCGACGACCTTCTCCCACCTTGATGCGACAACCGTGTTGTCCCGTCAGATTTCCGAGTTGGGCATCTATCCCGCTGTCGATCCTTTGGCTTCCACCTCGCGCATTCTCGACCCGAACATTGTCGGCGCGGACCACTACAATGTCGCTCGTGGCGTGCAGAGCGTGCTGCAAAGATACAAAGATTTGCAGGACATCATCGCCATTCTCGGCATTGACGAGCTTTCGGAAGACGACAAGTTAGCCGTCTCACGCGCGCGCAAAATTCAGAAGTTCCTGTCGCAACCATTCTTCGTCGCCGAGCAATTTACCGGCAGAGCGGGTCGCTATGTCAAAATCGGCGACACCATTCAGTCGTTCAAGGAAGTGATTGACGGCAAGTGTGACGATCTCCCCGAACAAGCGTTTTACATGACCGGCAATCTGGATGAGGTGCGCGAGAACGCCGAGAAGATGAGGAAGAAAGTCTAAGCGATGTTTAAGCTGTCGATTGTATCCCCGGAGCGTACGCTTTTCGAGGACAACGTAGAATCCCTTGTCGTCCCCGGTGGTGAAGGTTATCTCGGCATTCTCTCGCACCATGCCCCGCTGATTTCAACTCTCAAAGTGGGCGAGATCGCTTTCCGTGACACGGACAAGAAAGAAATCTTCATGGCAACCAGCGGCGGTTTTATCGAAGTCTCCGATAACGTCGCTTCCATTTTGGTCGACACCGCCGAATTTCTCGACGAGATCGATCTAAGCCGAGCCGAGAACGAACTCCATCGGGCAGAGGAACTCCTGAACGTCACTGTCACGGCCGCAGATCACGACCGAGCAATTCACTCCCGCGAAAAAGCGCGCAACCGAATCAGCCTCGTCAAGAAGTACAAGTAACACTCTCCATCGCAGAAAGCTGCACGCTTCATTTACCGGAACTTTCTCACAACAGCTCTTCAAGGGTCAAGAGAACCGCTCAAGTAGCAGTCTAAGCCGCGTAGCAGCAGTTCGCGTGGTGTGATAGCTGGTTGTGCTTTGTGTACGCTGCGGTAGACGGGAAGAAATTGTTCTTCACGCAGAGACGCCAGCGAATAGGCAAGCTGTTCCGCACCGATCAACATCTGGTTGTAGTGTTTAGCGAGACACTCATAGGCGGCATAGAGCGTCTGCCATTCATACTTCTCCAGATCGGCTACCTGTCTCATAGTCTCATTGAGAATATGCGAGCCAATCTCGTGTTGGATAAGCTGAATCATGTAGTCGAAGGGGCGATCATGATGGAAAACCACCGTGTCGTAGGCAAGTGAATCGGCATTGGGTCCGTTCTTGATGGCGCTCACCAGAGTGGCACGAAAACAGTCGAGCTTGTAGTCTATCCCCGTCACTTTCTCCCACGAGGAGATGGGATCGAGAGTGCCGAAGTGTTTGTTTATTGCCGCCGACACCTCTTCCATCTTTGCGCTTTCGACCGGCCAAACCAAGTTCCGGTATGCCGGAAGGTTTCTCCTCACGATTTCCCCCAGCTTTCCAATCGTTTCACGGTGATGGACAATCCCCGTAAGGTCTTTTTCGAACTCCGCTTTCGCAATCCAGACGCTCAGCCGCTCAAACTTTGTCGCGTAACGGTCAAAAAACGCCCGGAATGCTCCCGTGGCGCAGCCCTCATCTAAGAGTGAGAAATACTCGGCAAAGTGCGCCCCTGATTGCAGATCGAAATACGCCGGCAGGAACAGAAAGATGGTGACAAGATCGCTACCCGAACCCATCCCGAAAGTGAGCAAATCGCGGTGCCGCTGCAAGAAACCAAAGTCCGATTCGTCTACCGAGCCGGCGTACTTGTCGGCATACTCGCTGTCAAAGCCGATCCGCGCCGCCGCCGCAAGATGAAAAACATAGTTGGGTCCGAACTGCACCACCGCTTTAACCGTTCGTGTCACCGCAAAATCAGCGTTGTGTAATAACCCATCCATTGTTGTCGATACAATACATCACTGATGGCACAAGTCACCGAAAAAATTCGTTCCGCAGGACTACCCGACCACCCTCAGAGCACCAATTCGAGTTCTATCTCATCACGAAGTGGTATTCCGCCAATGCCAATCATAGGAATCGAGGGTTTGAGTTTTCGCGATATCTCAAGAGAATTCGGGTAGACGGCCTTAAGCCGGAATCCGATTCTCTGGTAGAATCGCAGAGCGCCGAGGTTGTCATTAGTGGTGATAAGCCGGAGTCTTCTGCAACCGCGCTCAATGGCGATTCCCTTCACCGCCTCGACAAGAGGTTGGCCGGCCCCGATCACAAGGCTGTTGAGGCTGACGATTTCGCATTCGCCATCATCTAACTGATATGTCGCCAGTCCGACCCGTTCTCTCTCGATCCAAGCGACAAAGCCCGGCAGCTTGCTCGCGTCGATCAGACAACCATGTGCGGCTATCAGTTGCGAACCCCACTCTTTCTCAAGCAAGGCTGCTATCCACGCCTTGTCTGCCGGGTCTGTTTGTCTGACTTGAATCGTTGGTTAGCCTCATCTACCAAAATGCGTTAGCAACTCCAACCTAATTGTGTGGCTGGGACTTGTCAATTCCGTTCGTTGAACATTTTCCTTGTGTTTTCGGTGGAAGTGCGCGAATGTTGGAGACGATATATTCACTTCCAAACAGGAGGATATCGATGAAGCTATTATCAGTCATCGTGGCCTTGCTTTTTAGTTTCTCATGCACATTCGCAGCTGACTTGGCGAGGATTGATCCGTCGCAGCTTGCCCATACCTTTTCCATTGTCGCCTATGATTCCGCAACTGGTCAATTCGGTGCGGCAGTGCAGTCTCACTGGTTCAAAGTTGGTGATGTTATCTGGCTGGAGGCGGGCGTCGGCGCAGTGGCGACGCAGTCGCTCGTCGAATTCAGCTATGGCCCACTCGGGTTGGAGATGATGAAAGCCGGGAAGTCGGCTGAACAAGCGCTTAAAGGCCTGCTCGCCAGCGACCCGCAGAATCAGATTCGACAGGTCTCAATGATCGACAGGAACGGCGTCGTCGCGACTCACACCGGCAGCAAGTGTATCGCTTACGCCGGTCACCATATCGGCAAGAACTACTCTTGTCAGGCGAACCTGATGAGAGATTCCACCGTCTGGAGCGCGATGGCCAAGGCATTCGAAAACACTAACGGCGATCTGGCCGATCGAATGATGGCGGCTTTGGAAGCGGCTCAGCGTGAAGGAGGCGACATTCGCGGTATGCAATCCGCAGCCATGGTCGTCGTAACAGGTAAGCCGACCGGAATGTCGTGGAAAGATCGCCTGATCGACATTCGCGTGGATGACTCGCCGCAACCCCTTGTCGAACTGAAAAGACTTCTTGATCTGACCCGCGCTTACGACCACATGAACAAGGGGGACGATGCCATCGCGGTCAAAGATTGGGCGAAGGCTGGTGAGGAATATGGCATGGCCGCCAAACTGGCTCCCGGTAACCTGGAGGTCACCTATTGGTATGCTGTTTCGCTGGTTACGGCAGGACAGGTGGATAAGGCCTTGCCGTTGTTCAAAGACATCTTCAAGGCCGACCCAAACTGGCGTACATTGGTACCGCGCCTGGTGGACGCCGATCAACTCCCGAACGATCCGGCGGTCATCAAGAAGATTGTCGCGCAATGACGAATGGCATGACGAACTTGCACACCTTGACATGGAGAGCGAAAGTCAAATGACTGACGACAATCAGAAACCCGACTGGTCGGAGGAGCACTGGCGGGAGATGTTGGCTGAGCAGCGAAAGGCTATGTGGCTCGATGATACCATCGAAAAGTTGGCGGCCTGGCTGGAATTGCGACCGGGGATGACCATCATCGATGTCGGCTGTGGGCTTGGCTATCTTGGCAACACCTACTGGCCCTACTTCGGTCATGGCGGACACTATGTTGGCGTCGACAATTCCGACAAACTCGTGGAAGACGCCGCAAAAGCGGCTTGCGTCTGGGCCATTGAGGGCAAGGCAGACTTTGTGATGGGAGACGCCTACCAACTCCCCTTTCCCGACTGTCACTTTGATGCTGCTGCGTGTCAGACGCTGCTGATGCACTTGGAGCACCCAAAAGCGGCCTTGTCCGAGATGCTCAGAGTAACGAAGCCCGGCGGGCTCATCTTCTGCCAAGAACCCGATAATCTCTCCTCAGCACTGGCCAAGAGCCATTCCTTACTCCCGGAATTCAGCATCGAGGAACAGCTTCTGATCGCCAAAGTCAATCTTCTGTCCAACTTAGGGCACATCAAATTGGGACGGGGCGACATCAGTACTGGCGCCAAGGTTCCAAGAATGATGAACGAGCTTGGCCTGCTTGAAATCGGTGCTCGTCTGAATGATCGGGTGCAATTGCTTGAGCCACCCTATGATACTCCCCACCAGCAACAGTTGCTGAAGATGATTAAGGCCAAATGGTTCGGAGACGAGCGGCGAGAGTACTGGCGGGAGCGCGGGAAAGAAGAATATCTGACCGGTGGAGGAACACCCGATGAATGGGAACAAGTCGTTAGGATCGGCGACAGGATGACCCCTGTCTACAAGCGGCAGCTAACCGATGGCGAGTTCTTCCTTTGTTGCGGTACGTTCTTCTATGTCGTCAAAGGAAGAAAACCGGTTGCAGCAAACTGACCAACTCCCGAACGACCGGCGCTCATGGAGAAGATTGTCGCATAATAGCTTGCGGGTTGTGACCATCCAATAGGACGCTGTAAGGTTGTATGGGAGAACACAGGCTCGGTCGCATTTCTGTCTTATCCACTGAACAAAGCGTCCACCTGTACGTCTTGATTTATACGAGGCAGAACGATATCTTAGTGACCACCGAGGTCAGAAGAGGAGAAACTAATGTCACGGGTCTTCTGGTTTGGAGTCTTGGCTTGCCTGATACTCTCGCTACTCGCCTGTTCCGAGAGCACCACCAAGCCGAAAACTGAATCGCTCGTTTATCAGGTCGGTCGTTGCCAACACTCTGCGGGGATTGCAGCGCTTGTCGAAGATTCCTGCTTCACGGCGACTTTTGCCCAAGATTTGCTTGTCGATCTCTGTCTGGTGGCAAACTGCTGCCCCGACACGAATCGCTTCGCCCTGAACACTTTGATCAACAGCGACACCGTCCTGATCACGGCAGCCGATACCGCGGCGAGCTTGTGTCGCTGCCTGTGCAACTACAAGGTTCGCGCGGAATTCCACAATCTACCGCTGTCGCAATATCTGGTGCTCTGCTCTTACGGGGACTCTATCATCTACCGCGAGATCGTGACCCGACAGAACTGAGAGCACGATTCCTAACCTATGGAAGTTGCGGACGTGCAGGGTCAAAGTTTCGTGAGCACCGATTTGCCACATCTGCAGTTGAAAGATTTCGCGTCAGGATTCCAGCAAAGGAGTTCGCCGCATTGTCTGTTCTGACAGTGCACACTCGTTTCGATTGACACCCACGTATCAACGACTGACTTCACCTCTGAGGCCGTATAGGGAGTGACGGGGTTCTTCCAGTGAGAACAGAAATTCCTGAATATCGAATCTTCAATGGCGGTCTGCAGATGCAGGTACAGGGGATGCTTATCCGTCAACTTTTCCTTGACGCGTATTCGTAAGGCCTCTAGAAGAGGGTCGAGCGTATAATCGTTCGCCTTACGGTACTTGATCCAAGCTCCGAACGAGTCACAGATATCCTGTAGTTGCTGCTCCATGTACACTCCGAGATTCCTCCCGGCCTCTTCCGGCCTCCCTTGTCTGAGTAGTTCTTCGATTCTCTCAATCTTATTCAGGCCGGGTCGGAACATCGGACCACGCTCATATGTGAAGCCATATAGTTCAGTGCGGATCCAACTGGGGCAGCTGCGGCAAATCTGATCCCGCCAGACTTCATCGTGAGTAAGCACAATAACCTGAAAGTCTTCGAATTCGTTTTTCAATAGCTTAACGACTTGAGGTCTCTTATAGGCGTCGAATGAGTTGATGACATCGTCTAGTAACACAAACTTGAACTCCTTGTTGAATTCTCTCACAGACGCCAAGAACACAGCAAGACCAAAGCTGTTCAGTTGAGATTCGCTGAGATACTTGTAGGCTGGATTAGCCTTTTCACCATGGAATATGACCTCCATGGAGACTGCCCTATCATCGCCGGGTTCCAATCTTAGAACCGGGTGCTCTATGCCAATACTCCGTTGTTCGAGAATCTCGAAATATCTGGTCACGTTGCTGGATATGGTGTTGAATCTGTACTCCACCTCTCTCGAAGAGCACTTTATGTAGTCTTCAACGACCTGTCGCATTTCCTCGGTCATGTTTACCAACTTCCTGAATAGCACTCCTTCACTCTCCAAGCGCGACCATCCGCTTAGACAGTTTTCCGCAATTCCGTACACATCCACGAGAGATTGTCGAGTTTGATCCCCCTCGTTATTGCTAATTCTCTCCTGAAGCTGAGATCGATTACCAGCGATTTGGTCGACCAATTCCTCAGCCAATTTGGCTAGGACTTGCTCATTGCCCTTGAATTTATCCACAATCTGCTGATCGAACTCCTTGGAGTCCATATCAACGATGGCAGATAAATCAGCGATTAGGTTGTCGAAGACGCTCGCTTTTTGGGACAATTCATCTACAGCAATCCCAGCCTCTTGAAACCCTGGAACTTTCTTGATAGCCGACACCTGATCCAGAATGCTGCCAGTGCGCCGAAGGGCGCCAAGGCATTGTTTGCGCAATGATTCGATCTTGACATACGACTCCTGCAACTCTCGCAATCTGTCGGCATGCTGCTGAACATGCTCTAAGAGGTTTCCGCTGAAAACATGCCCGCAAAGAGGACAAGTCTTCTTGTCATCACTCAATTGCAGTACTTCTATTCCGCTGCGGTAAAGCTGTAGCTTCAGAAGTTTTGCAAACTCTTCCTCCTGATCTCTAAACGGTTTCAACGCCGCACCGTAAGAGATCAAGTCACCTAGAAGACCAGCAGGAACGGAGATTTTCGCGAAACATGCCACAAGCTCCTTGAGAACCGAAAGCTCCTTCGCAACAGGATCTTTGAGAACCCTTTCCTTGAGTATCTCCTTGGCTGCTTCTAGTTCAGGAAGCGTATCACCACAATCTACGCCTACAGTTCTTATCCTATCTCTGAGAATTGTAGTAAACTGGTTCTCATCCAAATCACCGACGCTGAGCCGATGTCCAATCTCTCTTCGAACTTGTTCATAGGACCGAGCGGTATCATCGCGAGTGTCCCGGAACTTGCTTTCCACACGTCTGAGCGCCTTCTGGAAATCTACTTGCGGAACGAAGCCCATAAATTGCGCCAACACATCGTATCTTTCGGCCTTGGTCAAGTATACAAATCTGTTGAGGTCTCCGAACCTTATCTGACAAGGATGAGGGGCTAAGGCCCTAAAGAAGTCCATTCGCCCCGAGGAGTTGGGCATTGTTATTCTATCGGAATCGAACGTAAGTCTGATCAAGCCCATCGCTTGGTCAGCGAATTCAACCTCTATAAATGTTTCTCCAGGCTGTGCTGCTTTGTGCGGGTAGCACTGTTGGCCAGCTCCTTCGCGTGCAAGGTGATGGATCCTCTCACCGTGGAACCATTCCCATCCGTCTGTGATCGAGCTTTTGCCCGTTCCATTTTGCCCAAATATGATTACAGATTCAACCTTGCCCTGCCGAGCAAGTTCCAGGTCTAGCCTCGCTCGAATCCCCCTGAATCCACTACACGTTATTCGTTTGATTCGGTACAGACTGATCCCCCTTATCTTCGACTCTCGCCAGCGCAATTAAGTTCTTTAGGAGACCCTGCTCGTCAAGAACATCGCCTTCAGTGAAATCAGATATGGCTTTCACTAGCCCTGATTCCGGGTTCTCTGCCAAGGCCGATATTAACCATCTCTGAATGAAGGAAGTAGAATCCGCTTCCATCCATTTCTCCTGTGGAAATTTAGTTATTGATGCAATCTATCATTGCGCCTGTCGTTAGTCAACAAACCTTTTCATCGAGACCAAATTTCGTGTTCCGTCGGGTCTTGCGCTCCGCCTTCCACCAATACCTCCCCTTCCCGAGCGCGTTTAACAAAATTCTCCAATAATGCATTCTCCTGCTTAACACTCAGGTTCTGCCGATGTCGGCCGCCGCGCCCAGGACCAACAAGCGCCTCTTCGCCATACCGCAAATAGCGCGACTGAACTATCCGAACCGTGTTCACGCTCAAACCGAGCGCTCGCCCAATCGCTTTCGGCGACATCGCCATCGCCGCTCGCAACCAGACGCACTGAACTCGCCGGTAATTACCTCTGTCTCTCCTCTGACGCAGCAGCTTCTCCAACGATCGGCAGTCCCGCGATGATATCGGTGTCGGTGGACGCAAGATATCCTCCTTGTTGTTCCTTCCATGCTCTCCCCCTATAAGAAAGATATGTTACTATATTTATGAATGCAACTTAGTATTACAATTCGCTCGGAAGCCGACCTACGAAACTAGGTCTCTTTGCCTTTCTCCAGATAGGAAAGAATCCTCATGATGGATTCGTTCTGTCGTTCCAGGTGCAGGAGAATAGCTTCAATCTCGCGTTCAGCTTTGACATTGACTTCAAAGTCCGACTCCGCTCTTGCCTCGGCATGCCGTCCCTGAAGATTCTGGCCGATCATGATTAGTGGCATCAGAAAGATCTGAAGCACGTTAGAAACAAAGAGCCACAACACAAATGCCGGAAAAGGATCAAATCGCACACTCTTGGGAGCAAGAGTATTCCAGCCAAGCCAACAGAATGTCCAGATGAAGATGATGAGGAAAAAGCCCATTGTGCCGACATGGTCGGTGACCCATACAGCGATCCGCTCCAACCGGGTGAGATGCTCTCGATGTTCGACATTGACGTTCTTCAGTGGTTTGCGCAGCTTCTTTAGTTCGGCATGCGGCAGCGGTTGGGGTTTATCAGGCATCTTGACCTCCATCGTAAATAGCGTGGGTGTCAACTTATGGAATTGTTTGACTCATAGGCAACTGGTTTCAAGCGGTCTTCGTCGCCAAAAAATGAGAACGCCTACCGAGGAACTTGTCCGAAATCTGCGTCACGTCACACCCCCGACTTCGTCGTGGGCAAGACGCGACGCAACGGGTAAAGCCGCTCATAATCGACTGGTATCTCGCCTTCAACTCGACTATATTCCCGCAATGAAACATACCGGCGTGCTAATCAGCTTCGAAGGTATCGACGGCTCCGGCAAGTCGACGCAGGCGCAGTTGCTCAAAGCATATTTTGCCGAGCGCAAGTGTTCGGTCGTATTCGTGCGTGAGCCGGGGGGGACCAAAGCAGCCGAAGCGATCCGCGATGTCTTGTTGCATAACAAGAATCTGCCAATGTCTGATTTTACCGAGTTGATGCTGTTCCTCGCCGCGCGTGCGGATTTGATTGATAAGGTTATTGAACCGGCGCTGCGTCATGGTCGTGTGGTTATTGCCGACCGCTTTTCCGATTCAACGTTTGCGTATCAGGCGTATGGTCGGGGCATCAATCTCAAACTGGTCAAGCAATTGAACGAAACGGCTACGCGCGGAGTCAAGCCCGATCTCACTTTTCTGGTCGATCTTCCCGAAAGGGAAGCGCACCAACGTCTCAAGCGACAAAAAGACCGGATGGAATCGATGGGCACGACCTTCCGCCAGAGTGTGCGCCTTGGGTTTCGCAAGTTAGCAGCCGCTGAACCACGACGCATCAAGGTGCTTGATGGCCGACGCCGGGAAGAGGATATCTGGAACGAGATTCTCCGAATAACTCTGCAATTCCTCCGTAGGAGCAAGATTGAACTCCCCGAGCAGTTCTGGCGCTAAGTCATCATTGACGTTTCTTCTGTCAGTTCTCACACTGACATTGGCGTTCATCGCTTCGTATCTGTGCGCCTCCGATCCGATGTTTCGGGCAATGATGAAGCTTTCGCGACAGGCCGATTTGATGTCGCAACGTTACGTCGGCGAACTCTCCCCCGAGCGTGTTTTTGCGGATGCCTGGAGGAGCATGCAGATGGCGATACCTTTCCGGGTGGAGCTTGTGTCAGATGCCGGCAATGCGGCGGAAGAAAAAAAACTGGGAGACTGGGGGCTGTTGCTGTCGACGAACAAGGGAAGCATTAGTGTCGTCGCCGTGACGGAAGGTTCGGTGTTTAGGGGCGCATTGCAGCCGGGAGATCGCGTGACTTCAGTCGGTCAGGACACGTCCAGTCTGGTCGCCAGTTTGAGACAATACCTGACCTCGAAAGCCGGCGATTCACTCTTGATAGCCATCGAACGTGGCGGCGCTGCGGAGACAGTCAAAGTAGTCGTTCCGATACCACCCCAGCGTGCGTCGCTGACCTTCTCGCGATTGGATGATATCGTCTACTGTGGAATCAGCGTGATAAGCGATCATCCGGCCGAATCACTTGTCGACAGCTTGCGATTGAACGTCAATGAAACGACAAAGGGAATGATTATCGACCTGCGAAGCTGCCGCGATGATTCTGAAGGTGACGTGGACAGACTTGCACGGGAGTTTCTTGATTTGCAGGCGAAACTGCCATTCGTACTGTTGGTTGACCAGTCCACAGGACGGCAGGGAGAGATGTTGGCAGCGCAGCTTCTCAAACGTGAGCATGTCGTCGCTGCGGGCAATGCCACGCGTCCGCTTCATGCCGTCACGGAGATGTTACCCTTGCGGTCCGGGAAGCGTCTTTATGTTTATCGTGGCGAGCGCAACGAGGACTATTTCTATGCCCGCGACTCCCTCATCAATGATTCATTACGCAAATCGCGGGATGGCCAAATAACAGCGGAAGAGCAGATTACTCCCGAAATTGCCTGTGAGCCGCCGGAGTTGTCAGGAATGACTATCGATCTTCTCCACCGTGACCTGCTGCTTGATTTCGCGGCCGCGTCCTCGTACAAGTCATTGCCGACCCCGGAACAGGAGGCGAAATTGTTCTATGATTTCGCGGCGTTCCTGCGCGAGCGGGGGTATTCATACGATCCTCTTGGTGAGGCGTTTCGAGATTTGGAGATAAGCGCGCGGCGACCGGACATGCTGACAGCGATTGAAGACATCAGAAAGACTCTCAAGGCGCAGCCGCCGGCGAGTCTTGACGAACTCCGCGGCGAAATCATTCCTTTGCTGCTGCTTTATCTGCAACAGGTCAAAATCGGTGGAGAGCCCTCGTTCGCCGATCGTATCAGAATTGATGATTACTGCCTCAAAGCAGCGATGGCTTATCTAAGAGGTGCTCACTCGTGACCGCAAATCTGCCACTCATGTTCGCTCTTTGTACGGCTGTGGGTGTTTTATCATCGTTGATTGGCGTTGGCGGCGGCATTCTGCTGGTACCGATCTTCACACTGCTGTTCAAGGTCCCGCTGCTTCAGGCGTTAGCGCTCTCCCTTTGTTGTGTTTTGGCGACTTCGGTGACGTCGAGCGCAAAATATCTGTCCCGCGGTTTGGTCGATATCAGGGCGGCACTTAGTCTCGAAATCACGACACTGATCTTCTCCTACATTGGTGGAAGGGCCGTCAGTTGGATACCGACTCGAGTGTTAGCCTTCGCTTTTGCCGCCATACTGGCTATCTCCGCCGTAGCTCTAATCAAACCACGCAAAGAGATCGTCAGCAGTTCGGGGCCATCGAAGCACGGCTACCTGCTGGCGATGTTGGCGTCTTCCGTAGCGCGCAGCATGGTCGGCCTGCTCGGTATCGGCGGTGGCATCGTTCTCGTTCCCGTTTTGCAGTTTAGTCTGCGTAAAACTATCAAGGAGGCGGTGGCGACATCGACCTTCATGCTGGGAACATCGGCAGCGGTTGCGCTGATACCATACATCAGCCGCAACAATGTACCGTTCGCCTTCGTGCCGTTTGCAGCGTTGGGCACCGTGACCGGCGCGTACATCGGCTCGCGGTTGTTTCACAAGATTGAGTCGTTGTATATCAAGATTCTGTTTGCGGCGGCGATGTTATACACGGCCTACAGTATGGTCATAAAAGGATTGAGCCAGTAAATGACAGCTCCAGATCAGCCGACGCAGGTTCTTGCCCGGATATATCAATTCGTCTGGGTGGCTACGATAGTGCTATTGGCGGGCGCTGGAATCGTTTATGGTATCGGACATATTGCTGGAATCAACGCCAACATTGGTGCGTATATCACGCAGTTGTTTGTACAGATATATCTGGTCTTAGTCCCGATGGCGATATTCGTTTTTGCAGCAGTGATGACACTACGAAGGGACTGGAAGCTGGCGTCGACCGGATATGTCCTCACGTTGATCTGGATTGGAGCGAAGCTGCTCGGATGATGGAAGCGAGAGCCATAAGAGTCTTCAGCGACTTTGACGGTACGATCTCTGCAAAAGATGTAGGTGCATCGCTTTTCAACCATTTCAGTAGAAAGAGAAACTGGGGCACCGTGCAGCTTTGGATGGAACAAAAGATTAGCTCGCGGGAGTGCCTCTGGCGCGAGTGTTCGTATATAGACGCTTCCAAGCAGGAGTTGCTTGCCGCGTTGGAGCGGATCGATATTCGGGAAGGATTTCCTGAATTTGTGAGTTTCCTCAAAACTCGTTTGATTCCTTTGCATATACTGTCGGATGGGCTGGATTTTTATATCCAAGCGTTCCTGGCCAGAAATGGGTTTGACGATCTGGATGTCCACGCCAACTGCGCGCACTTTGTTAACGGGAGTTTGTATCCCTCGTTTCCCCATTTTGTGCGCGGCTGTGGCTTCTGCGGTTGCTGCAAAGGAGAACGCATCAACAGCTTAAGTCATAGTGAAGAGCTGACGATATTTATAGGTGACGGCTTTTCCGATCGCTGTGCCCTCGATGTTGCCGATATTGTCTTTGCTCGCGGCGATCTCGAAACTCTGTGTCGGGAGACAGCTGTGGCTTGTCTGCCTTTCGCTGATTTTTTTGATGTCATCAACCACATTGAGAGAGATATACTATAACCGGTCTTTGCCCAGATAGGATTTGAGCGGTCATGAAGACTGTCATAATGGCGGGTGGATTCGGAACACGCCTGCGCCCGCTTACTCAGACTTTGCCCAAACCGATGGTGCCGGTGGCGAATCTGCCGATGCTCCATCACATTATCAATCTTCTCAAAAAGCATTCTCTTACGGAATGCGTGTCATTGCTGTATTTCCAGCCCGAGGAGATCAAGCAGTACTTTCGCGACGGCTCCGATTTCGGCATTTCGATGAAGTATCTGCTGGCCGAGGAAGACCTCGGTACCGCCGGTTCCGTAAAGAACGCGGAGGATTTCTACCGCGACGAACGAGTCCTCGTAATTTCCGGCGACGTATTGACCGATTTTGATTTGACCGCCGCCATTGCCTACCACGAGGCAAAGGGGGCTGTCGCCACGATGGTACTGACGCGGCTGGAGAACCCGTTGGCCTTTGGAGTCGTCATCACCGATGAGGAAGGTCGCATCTCGCGCTTCTTGGAGAAACCGACCTGGGGCGAGGTTTTCTCGGACACGATCAATACGGGAATCTACATCCTTGAACCGGAAGTATTCAAACGGATTCCCAAGGGGGAGTTTTTCGATTTTTCGCAGAATCTCTTCCCGAAAATGCTGGAGGATGGCGAGAAACTCTTCGGATATATCGCCGACGGCTACTGGCGCGATATCGGCAATCTGTCCGAATACCGCAAAGCGCACACCGATGTTCTAAATGGCGATGTCCAAATCGAGACAACGCACAATCAGGTGCGCCACGATCAGGCGACAGTCTGGGTTTCCAAGAACGTCCATGTCGAACCCTCGGCGAGATTTGTCGGGACAGTGATCCTCGGCGATGAGGCCATGATCGCCGCCGGTGCGACGATCACCAACTCGGTCATCGGCGATCACTGTACAGTCGATACCCAGAGTTCAATTTTCAATAGTGTCATCTGGCACGACACCAACATCGGCAAGGATGTACAAATCTCTCAGGCTATTGTCTGCGACAGTGTTGTTATCGAGGATGACGTTGCAATCAATGAGGACGCGGTGATCTCGACGGGAGTCAAACTGCGCAAAGGCTCGACCGTGCGCCCCAACTGCAAGATTTGGCCGGGAAAGGAAATCGAAGCCGGCGCCACCGTGTCATCGTCTCTGATTTGGGGTGAGAAATGGAACCGCGAGCTATTCACCGAGTCCAAAGTGTCGGGATTGGGGAATATCGAAGTTACGCCGGAATTTGCCGCCAAGTTAGGCGCCGCCTATGGCGCCACTCTCAATCGCGGTGACTCGGTTGTGGTCAGTCGTGATGTCACCGCCGCTTCACGCATATTCTCCCGCTCGCTGATTTCCGGCCTGTTGTCCTGCGGCGTCAATGTCGTTGATTTGCGCACACTGCCGATCCCGGTTATGCGTTACGAACTCAAGAGCGGCAAGCATTCAGGCGGCATCCACGTGCGCCACAGCCCCAGTGACTATCGCATGACGGATATGATATTTTTGAGTCCTGACGGCATGGATTTGCCGACGCGCAGAGCTCGATCGATTGAGTTGCTCTTTGCCCGCGAGGATTTCCGGCGGGCGTCAATGGACAAGGTCGGACAGCTCGATTATCCGACACGCATCTTGGAGTCGTACCGCGCCGATTTTCTCAAAGCCATCGACGTTGAGTCGATCGCCGAGCACGAATTTAGACTGGTGATTGACATTTCGCACGGCGGCGCCTCGGAAATTTTTGGTGGCATTTTTGCCGCCCTTCATTGCGAAGTGATTTCGCTCAATGCCTATCCGGACCCGAACGCACGGGCGGAGAGTCTCGATCACTCGCTGGAACAGCTGTCGTCGATCGTCAAGTCGGTACGCGCCGATCTCGGCATTCATCTCAGTCGCGGCGCCGAAAAGATCGTTGTAGTCGATCGCAACGGGGAAGTAATCTCTGACCAACTGCTGTTGCTGCTCGTCACTTCACTCTTCTTGGGTACGTATCAGGCGCAAAGGATTGCCGTACCGGTGATGGCAAGTATGGGGATCGATCAGATCGCCGAACAGTACGGCGTCGGCGTCCTGCGCGTGCGCAATGACCATCTGGCGATGATGCAGGCGTTCAAGTCTGAAGGTGTGGACTTTGTCGGCGGTACGCGCGGCGGTTTCATTTTCTCCAAGTTCCAGCTTGGCGCCGACGGCATGTTCGCCTCGGTAAAGTTGCTGGAGATGCTGGCCAAAAAGCACACCGATTTGGCCACTCTGCGCAGGGAGTACGAAAAGTACTTCCGTGTCCATCAGCAGGTACCCTGTCCGTGGTCGAAGAAGGGGCAGGTGATGCGGCTACTGATGTCGCATACCGAAGGGAAACGCCGACAGTTGGTTGATGGCGCTCGTTTTCAGGAGGAAGCGAACTGGGTTTGGATTGCGCCCGATCGCAATGAGGCCTATTTCACGGTGCTGGCCGAATCCGAACGCAAGGATCAAGCGGAGCAGTTGGCGGACAATTACCGCGAACAAGTACTCAGGTGGCAGGAGTAGCATAAGCAGGGTTTGTCCCACAAGTCTGATCTTGACGGACAGACGAACGATTTCCTGCGGGGGCGACCCTCGACTTCGGCGAGCTCAGTCGAGCCGCGGTCGCCCAGTGGATTTTCATTTCACCCAATGTTTATGCTGGTCGCCGCAAGGGCGACCCCTACACATTGTAGATCATGCGGAGTTCGTAAGCTCGAACGTGACTTGTGAGACCGTCTCGGCGTTCCTGCCAGCCTCTCATCACCTCGCAGTTCTCAGCTACCGGGGCTTTTGTAAGTAAACAGCAACACGGCCGGGATCAACAGCCATTCGAGTAATCCCACGCCGCAGGCCGAGGCGAGAATAGCGCTCTTTGTGAAAATCACAATCAGGAACATTCCGCCCCAGTTCAGCAGTCCAACCGACCAAAGGGCAAAGAATCCGCGAATATTTTGAACGTCGAAGTGCCGCTTCAGTAATAGTCTCAGCGCCAGAGCGTAAGTGAACAGCAGGATGCCTACGATTCTGACGAAACTGACTGCCAGCAAGTAAGTTTCATCCTGCATGACCCGTTCTGGTCTGGCGCCAAGTGACACCAGCGCGTTGTCGACGATCATTGGCGCAACCATGAGGCAAAACACGCCGCAGGCCAACGCATACCAAGCATTAGACTTGATCAACTTGATAATCACGGAATCACTCACAAAGATAGCCCAAGAAAAAAGCCCCGCTGAATTGGCGGGACTTTCTCTTGAGTCAATATTCTATTTGAATCGCTTGGGCGATTTGGCCTCCCATACAACCAGAATCGGAGAGGCGACAAAGATCGAAGAATAGGTACCGATGATAATCCCAAAAGCCAGCGCCATCGCAAAATCGCGCACCACCGGTCCGCAAAGGAACAGGATCACCAGCACCGAAAGAAACGTCAGCAGCGAAGTTATCAGCGTACGCGACAACACCTCGTTGATGGAGCTGTTTACCGTGGCCACGAAATCGCCTTTCTTGCGGAATAGCCGGAGATTCTCGCGGATTCGGTCAAATACCACGACAGTATCCGTGACCGAGTATCCCGCCAAGGTCAAAATCGCCGTCACGACCAACAGCGAAATTTCGCGCTGCATGATGAACATGAATCCCAGAACCGCAAACACATCGTGGAATGTGGCGGCTGTCGCCGCAACCGAGAAGCGGAAATCGAAGCGCACCCAGATGTAAAGCAGAATTCCTAGCAGTGCGATCGCGACCGCCCAGCGTGCCTGCGCCTGCAACTCTTTGCCGACTGTGGGGCCGATTTCCTTAACTGAGTCGAGAGTGAATTTGTTACCGGGCAGCGCTCGGTCAAGTGCCGAGGTTAGTTGCGTGGCCATTGTCTGTTCGGTCTGACCACCGGCGCTGGCAGTTTTGACTCTGATCATGAACTGCGGCGGCGCATCGGGATCGCGCGTAATTACCTGCTGGATTGTGGCATCTGAAAAACCCTCACGCCCAAGCACGTCGCGAATCTCACTGACACTAATGACGTTGGCAAACGATCCCTGGATTAGCGTCCCTCCGGAAAACTCGATGGACATGTTAGCCTGTCCGAATGTGATAATCGCGAGTGAAATCAGACCGAGCGTGGTCATGATACCCGAGAAAACAAACGCATACATGCGAATGCCGATGAAGTCAATATTGGTTTTGCCGATTAGGTGCATCATTTTTTTCTTACTCCTTTCCGATCAGATACTCAGTGATGTGGCTCTGCGGCGATAACTGAAGATCGTTTTGCCGGCAATCAGCGAGGTATACAACGAGATGATGATACCCGCCCCCAGCGTTACGGCAAAGCCCTTGATCGGACCGGTGCCGAAGTAGTACAGCACACCGGCGGCGATAAGAGTGGTCAAGTTACTATCGATAATCGTGACGGTTGCTCGATCATAGCCGGCATCAATCGCCGCTCTGACCGTCTTGCCTGTCCGTAGTTCGTCACGAATACGTTCAAAAATCAGCACGCTGGCGTCAACGGTGACACCCATGGTCAGGATGATTCCGGAAATACCGGGCAATGTGAGTGTAGCGCTCAAACTTGCCATAATTGCCAGCAGGAAAAAGATATTCAGGATCAACACGCCGTCCGCCAGCAGACCCGACATCCGGTAGTAAACGAACATGAAAGCCATGATCAAAATCAGCCCGACAAGTAGACCGGTCTTGCCGGCTTCGATCGAGTCTCTTCCGAGCGTCGGACCGACTACGTTGTTCTCCACGATTTTCACCGGCGCCGGAAGCGCACCGGCGCGAAGCACGGTGGCAAGGTCCTTGGCGTCAAAGTAGGTTTGCTGGCCGGACAACTCAATCTGGCCCTTGTCGCGAATCTTGGAGCGAATGTTCGGCGCCGACTCAACCTTAGAATCCAGCAGAATCGCCAGCGGCTTGCCGATGTTTGGTCCGGTTACGCGGCCAAAAATGTTTCCGCCTTCACGGTCAAACGTGAAGTTAACGATCGGTTTGTGATATGAGTCGTAGTTAGGTCGGGCGTCAGTCAGATGCGTGCCGCTCAGTTCAACTTTGCGCTTGAGAAGGTAGAGCCGGCGCAGTTTCCTGCCGCTGATGATTTCCGCGCCAGTGCTCCACGCAAGCTGATCCTCGGCGGGAATGGCGGCCTTGATGTTTGGGTGCTCGAGAATCGCTTTGACTTTCTCATAGTCCTGATCCTGCACCGAGTAATCGGTGCCGGTAAATTCGAGATACTGAGTAAGCGCGTTTGCGTTCTCCTCGTCTGCCACCGCAGCGGTAGTATCCTTGGTAGAATCAGCCTTGTTCGCAGTCGATTTGGAGGAATCACCGAACGGGTTCTCGAAGGCATCCGTCGCACCCGGCTCATTCGGCTTAGGCGTTGTGCTCGTTGGGCTCAACTTCTCGGCGATCTTGTCCAGTCTCTTGAAAAGAGCCTGCGTGTTTTCCGGGCTCTCAACCAACTTGAACTCAAGCAACGCCGTCTGTCCGATCAGGTTGCGTGCGCGTTCGGGATCCTGTAACGCCGGCAATTCTACGACAATGCGGTCATTGCCCTGTTTCTGAATCAGTGGTTCCGATACGCCGAACTCGTCGACACGGTTGCGGATGATCTCCAGAGCACGATCGACGGCGTCTTTGGCGGCGTTTTCGTCAAGTTGCGACTTATCAACCTCTAACACTACGTGCATACCGCCCTGTAGGTCAAGTCCCAGCTTGATCGCCCGCTTCTGCAGTTGGACGAATTCGTCGGGATCAGCCTGTTTCAGCGCCGCTTTCTCGGCATCGTCCATCGTGAAGAATCGGACGGTAGGCCAGAAATACCAAGCCGCCGCGACGATCAGAACCAAGGTCAATATTATCTTCCAGGTTTCGCCTTTCATAATAGCAAAATTCCTCCGTCAATGGTCAGCGAAAAGCACTATTGCATACGCAACAATTAGTTGATCAATATAACCGGAATGGTGTAACTGTCAAACACATTTTTGGCAAGAACGGAGAGCAAGTCGATGCACAGATTCGCATTGGCTAATCCGGTCGCTATCTCCTGTGCAGCAATATCTTGGATGGGCTCGGTGCATTAGGAATCGGCACTCGAACTCGCCATCTAGTGTGGTGTCACAGAAAAAACCTTACAGGTGTGAGGAATCTTCAAGAATTGTCATTCCCGCGAAAGGGACTGTTGAAAAACCTGGTTTCATGCTGAGGCGGGAGTGTTTTGAGGGTATTTGGGCTGGATGGTGGTGATCGGTGGGAAAAGCCACGCGATCGTGGTAAACAGAGTCCAGAGAAGTCGTATCAG